>VFQO010000097.1_pt1 | contig 113805 bp, 87 predicted proteins | sample 3512331 | NCBI WGS metagenome assembly VFQO01 (sample SAMN10412371, study PRJNA504923) | tailings metagenome | isolation source: Replicate 3 from Balatoc abandoned mine | place: Philippines: Itogon, Benguet | collected 2017-08-28 | reverse complement strand
GAGCACGAAATCGATCTCACCGGAGACCAGCGCCGCCAGCCGCGTGGCGTCGTTGCTGATCTGCGTGTAGACGATCTCCTGCACGTTGCCTTCGAACTTGCCCCACCAGTTCGGGTTGCGCTTGTAGACCGTCTTGATGCCGGGCGCGCGGCTCACCAGCATGAAGGGGCCGGTGCCGTTGGCGTTGAACGAGGCGTAGCTCTCTTCCTTGTTCTTGAAGTCCAGCGGCTTGGTGACCTTGTGCTTCTCGGACCAGCTCTTGCTCAGGATCCACAGCGCGTCCATGTGCTGCAGGAAGATGGGGTTCACCTTGGCCAGCCGGAACTCCACCGTCATCGGGTCCAGAGCCACCGGCGTGCCCACGGCGTTGGCGTAGACGTTGACCTGCGAGGTCGGCTCCTTGCCGCGGTTGATCGAGTAGACGACGTCGTCGGCTGTGAAGGCGCTGCCGTCGTGGAACTTGACGCCCGGGCGCAGCTTGAAGCGCCAGGTCAGCGGGCCGGTCTGCTCCCAGCTGGTGGCCAGGCCCGGCACGATGTTGAGCTGGCGGTCGCGCGTGACCAGCTTCTCGTAGACCTGGCCATTCATCATGTTGGTCATGGACTCGTTCTGCGAGTGCGGGTCCATGGTCTGCGGATCGCCCTGGCTGGCCCAGCGCAGCGTCTGCGCCTGGGCGGCGACGCCGGTGGCGAGCAGCGCCGCCAGCGCGACGGTCGTGATCAGAGATTTCATCTTGGCTCCTGCCGATGGAAGTGCGGCGAGTGTAGGCAAGTGCCGTGCCCGCACGGTTGCGGGAAAACCTGATCAGACCAGGGAGACGCAGGCCACACGCGGCGTGGCCACGGCCGCTACTTCGAGGCGCGGCGCAGGTCGGGGTCGACCCAGAGGTCTTCGATGTGCTTGAAGCCCCACTTCTCCGGCGGCTCGCGGCCGGCAATGCGGTCGGACGTGCTTGCCGCAGCCAGGTCCAGCCGCACCGGAGGGATCGGCATGTTCGACTTGGTCGAGAAGAACAGTTTCACGACAGGAGCAGAGAGCTTGTCGGCGTTCTGCTCCACCACCACCCCCAGCCGCCCCGACTGCATGCGCACGATGGAGCCGGTCGGGTAGATGCCGATGCTGCGCACGAAGGCCGAGAACATCGTGGTGTCGAAGTGCCCCTTCCACGACGCCATGCGTGCGATGGACTCGGCCGGGTCCCAGCCCGCCTTGTAGGGGCGGTTCGACGTGATCGCGTCGTAGACGTCGCACACCGCGCCCATGCGCGAAAGCACGTGGATGTGCTCGCCGGCCAGCCCGTGCGGGTAGCCGCTGCCGTCGATCTTCTCGTGGTGGTGCAGGCACACTTCGAGTGCAGCCTCGCCCGCGCCCTTGCCCTCCATCAGCAACGCATGGCCGCGCTCGGGGTGGGTCTTCATGATGGCGAACTCGTCGTCCGTCAGCTTGCCGGGCTTGTTCAGCACCTCGTTGGGCATCACAGCCTTGCCCAGGTCGTGCAGCAGGCCGGCCAGGCCGGCGTGGTGGCACTGCTCTTCGTTCATGCCGAGCTGCCGCGCCAGCGCCACCATCAGCGCGCACACGGCCACCGAGTGCATGTAGCTGTAGTCGTCGGCGGTCTTCAGCCGCGCCAGGCTCACCAGCGCGCCCGGGTTGCGATAGACGGAGTTGGAGATGTCTTCCACCAGCGGCAGGCACTGCTCGACGTCGAGGGCCTTGCCCAGGCGGGCGTCGGCGAACATCGAGACCACGGCGCGGCGGCTGCGCTTGACCACGGCCGCGGCCTGCTGCATTTCTTCCTGGAACGAGGTGCTCGCGGGCTTCACCGGCGCCGCGGGCGCGACTGGCGGCGGTGGCGGCACGGCCACGGCGGCGGCCTGCTGCGGCTTGGGCAGGGCCGACGGCGCCACGTCCAGCCCCTGGGCGATGTCGATCCAGACGTGACGCACGGCACTGGCGCGCGCCTTCTTCAGGTCGGCTTCGTCGTCGACCACGAAGCGGGTGCGCCAGAACGGGTGGTCCATCCACGGCCCGTCGAAGGCATGCAGATGCATCCCCAGGCGCAATTCGCTGACTTCGATCCTCTTGAGCATGGCCTCGATCGTGGGACGGGGGTGGACGCGTCTCCCCGGCGCGCCTCTGCAGCAATTTCGACCGGACCCGATCAGACTTGAGCGTGACCCGCCCTGAAACGACACAGGCCCCGCGCTGCGGGGCCTGTGCGTGTGGGCTGACGTGCGGCGCGCTTCAGCGGAAGCGCGGGTCGGCGATGGTGCGCAGGTCACCGGGCAGGCTGCCCAGGTAGTCGGCGATGGCCTTCAGTTCGCTGTTCTTGAACTGCTTGACCTGTCCGCTCATGATGGCGTTGGCGCGGCCGACCTGGGCGTTGCCTTCGGTGCCGTAGGCCTTGAGGGCCAGGTACAGGTAGTCGGCATGCTGGCCGGCCAGCTTCGGGTAGGCGCCGTCGATGGGCTTGTTGAAGTTGGCGCCGTGGCAGGACGCGCAGGCGCCCTTGGCCAGCAGCCCGGCCACTTCGGCCGAAGGCGCCTTGGCCGGGGTCTCGGCCACGGTCTTGATCGACGAGGCGCCGTGGCCTTCGTAGAAGGCGCCCAGGTCGGCCATGTCGGCGTCGGTCAACGACGCGGCGATGGCACGCATCGTCGGATGCTTGCGCTCGCCCTTCTTGTAGGCGGTGAGCGAGGCAACGATGAACTTCGCGTTCTGGCCCGAGATCATGGGCACCTTGTGCACCTGCGGGAAGCTGGCCTGGTACGCGGGGATGCCGTGGCAGCCGATGCACATGGCGGCCTTGGTCTGGCCGGCCTTGGCGTCCTGGGCCTGGGCTGCGGTGGCCAGGAAGTTGGAACCGGCCACCCCGACAAGGGAAGCGAGCAGCAGGGAGAGCGCTTTGATCATCGTCAGACTGGGTGAAAAGACGATCGATTATAGGGCCCCTTATACTGATCCGCCCCTCTCTTGACACGGCCAGCAACGCCGTTCTCGCCATGAAATTCCAGGGTTCGGACCAGTACGTCGCCACGCAGGACCTGATGCTGGCGGTCAACGCAGCCGTGACCCTGAAGCGCCCGCTGCTCGTCAAGGGCGAGCCCGGCACCGGCAAGACCATGCTGGCCGAGGAAGTGGCCAGCGCGCTGAAGGTGCCGCTGCTGCAGTGGCACATCAAGAGCACCACCAAGGCACAGCAGGGCCTGTACGAGTACGACGCCGTGAGCCGGCTGCGCGACAGCCAGCTCGGCGACGAGAAGGTCAAGGACATCCACAACTACATCGTCAAGGGTGTGCTGTGGCAGGCCTTCACGGCCGAGCAGCCGGTGGCGCTGCTGATCGACGAAATCGACAAGGCCGACATCGAGTTCCCGAACGACCTGCTGCGCGAGCTCGACCGCATGGAGTTCTACGTGTACGAGACACGCGAACTGGTGCGCGCGCGGCACCGGCCGCTGGTCTTCATCACCAGCAACAACGAGAAGGAACTGCCCGACGCCTTCCTGCGCCGCTGCTTCTTCCACTACATCAAGTTCCCCGAGGCCGAGACGATGCAGAAGATCGTCGACGTGCACTTCCCGGGCCTGAAGAAGGAACTGCTCGGCGCGGCAATGAAGACCTTCTACGACGTGCGCAACCTGCCCGGCCTGAAGAAGAAGCCCAGCACCAGCGAACTGCTCGACTGGCTCAAGCTGCTGGTGGCCGAGGACATTCCGCTGGAAGCGCTGCAGAGCAAGGACGACAAGGTCGCCGTGCCGCCGCTGGTGGGCGCCCTGCTGAAGAACGAGCAGGACGTGACGCTGTTCGAGAAGCTCGTCTTCATGCAGAGGCACAACCGCTGATGCAGGCGGTCGTCGGCGTCACGCTCGCACGCGGGCCCGTGCGGCTGGTGCCGCTGGGGCTGGAACACGAAGCCGGCCTGGCCGCCGCGGCAGCCGACGGCGAACTCTGGACGCTGCGCGTGACCTCGGTGCCCGAGCCCGACGCCACGCGCACCTACATCGAGACCGCGCTGCGCATGCATGCCGAAGGCAGCCGGCTCGCCTTCGCCGTGCTCGACGCGGCCGACGGCACCGTTATCGGCAGCACCAGTTACCACGACATCGTGCCCGCGGTGGAGCGCCTGGAGATCGGCTACACCTGGTACGCGCGCCGCTGCCAGCGCACGGCCGTCAACACCACGGCCAAGTGGCTGCTGATGCAGCACGCCTTCGAGACCCTGGGCGCACGGCTGGTGGGCTGGCGCACCGACCACGAGAATCTCGCCAGCCAGCGCGCCATCGAGCGCCTGGGCGCGCGCCGGGACGGCGTGCTGCGCCACCACGCGCTGCGGCGCGACGGCACGGTGCGTGACACCGTGATGTACAGCCTGACCGCGGCCGAGTGGCCGCAGGTCAAGACCCACCTCGAACACCAGCTCACGCGAGCACGCTGAAGAGACGCACGCCATGTCCAAGCAACGCCCCATCACGATCGACGACCTCTGGCAGCTAGAGCGCCTGGGCGCCCCCAGCCTGTCGCCCGACGGCGCGCAGGCGGTCGCCACCGTCACGCGGTTCAAGATGGAGGACAACTCCTCCAGCAGCCGGCTGCTGCTGCTGTCGACGCTGGGCGGCGCGCCGCGCGCACTGACGCACTGCGGCGACAAGGACAGCCAACCGCGCTGGAGCCCGCGCGGCGACCGCATCGCCTTCGTCGCCAAGCGCGAGCAGGAAGGCGTGAAGGACGACGTACCGCAGCTGTACCTGATCGCCCCCGACGGCGGCGAGGCCGAGCGCAGCACCACGGTGGCGACCGGCGTCGAGGCGTTCCGCTGGTTCCCCGATGGCCGGCGCATCGCCTTCATCAGCTGGGTCTGGCCGGAACTGCGCGGCAGCAAGGCGCAGGCCGCCGCCGCCAAGACCTTCAAGGACCGCAAGGAGACGGGCTACGCCACCAGCGAGGCGCAGTACCGCCACTGGGACCACCAAGTGCCGATGGGCCGCGTGGCCCACCTGCACCTGCTGGAACTGGGGCGCGACGGCAAGCCGGCCAAGGTGCGCGACCTGTTCGAGGGAACGCCCTACGAGCTGGGCCGCGCATCGCCCGACGCCAACGCCTTCGACATCTCGCCCGACGGCCGCCGCATCGCCTTCGTGTTCGACCCCGCGGCGCAGAAGAAGGTCGGCAACAACTTCGCGCTGGCCGAGCTCGACGTGAAGTCCGGCCGCATCAGCGTGATCGTGCAGGACAAGGACTGGGACATCGCGGCGCCGCGCTACAGCCCGAACGGCGAGGACATCGCGTTCACCGCCAGCCACCAGGGCGTCAAGCACACCATGCCGGCGCAGCTGGCGTTGTGGGAACGCGGCCAGAACAGCTGGGACGTCGTCAGCGGCGAGTGGGACCACGAAGTGCACGCACCGCTGTTGTGGGAAGAGGACGGCCAGGCGCTGCTGTTCACCGCAGAGCAGCAGGGCCGCACACACCTGTGGCGCTTCGACCTGCCCGACCGCCGCGCCGAGGTGGTGGTGCACGGCGGCTGGGTCACCGGCTTCGACAAGCGCGCCGGCACGCTGGTGACGCTGGCCGACAGCGCATCGCACCCGGCCCGCCTGCGCGTGCACCCGCCGGGCGAGGACGCGCGCCGCATCGAGCAGGTCAACGACGACCTGATGGCGCAGCTGGCCACGGGCCGGGTCGAGGAAGTCTGGCTCACCGGCGCCCTGGGCGACCCGGTGCAGATGTGGCTGACCTACCCGCCGGGCTTCGACGCGAAGAAGAAGCACCCGGTCATGCACAACATCCACGGCGGCCCGCACACCGCCGCGGGCGACGCCTGGCACTACCGCTGGAACACGCAGGTCTTCGCCGCCCAGGGCTACGTGGTGGCCAGCGTGAACTACCACGGCTCGTCGAGCTTCGGCTACGCCTTCCTCGACAGCATCACGCACCGCTGGGGCGAACTCGAACTGCAGGACGTGGAAGCCGGCACCGACTGGCTGCTGCAGCAGCGCTGGGCCGACAAGAAGCGCATCTTCGCCACCGGCGGCAGCTACGGCGGCTTCATGGTGGCCTGGATGAACGGCCACATCGCACCTGGCCGCTACCAGGCCTACATCTGCCACGCCGGCTGCTTCGACTGGACGGCGATGTTCGCCGACGACGCCTACACCTGGCACGCCAAGGAACTGGGCGCCTGGTACTGGGACGACCTGGCGAAGATCCAGGCGCAGAGCCCGCACACCTTCGCCGCCGCGATGCGCACGCCCACGCTGGTGATCCACGGCGCGCTGGACTACCGCGTGCCTGACGCCCAGGGCCTGGCCTACTACAACACGCTCAAGGCGCGCGGCGTCGACGCGCGGCTGCTGTGGTTCCCCGACGAGAACCACTGGATCCTGAAGCCGCGCAACTCCAAGCAGTGGTACGGCGAGTTCTTCGGCTGGCTGGCCGCGCACGACCCGGCGCGCAAGCGCTGAGGCCGCGCAAGCCCCCGGCAGCACAATCACGGCAACCTCCCGCCTGCCATGCTGATCAACTTCTTCTACACGCTGCGTGCGGCCAAGCTGCCGGTGTCCATCAAGGAGTACCTGCTGCTGCTCGAGGGGCTGAAGGCAGGCGTCATCGGCCCGTCGGTCGATGATTTCTACTTCCTCGCCCGCACCACGCTCGTGAAGGACGAGGCGCACTTCGACAAGTTCGACCGTGCCTTCGGCGCCTACTTCAAGGGCGTCGAGCTGCTCACCGACTTCACCCAGGACGTGCCGCTGGAGTGGCTGCGCAAGACCCTGGAGCTCGAACTCTCGGCCGAGGAGAAGGCCGCGATCGAGAAGATGGGCTGGGACGAACTGATGGAGACGCTGAAGAAGCGCTTCGAAGAGCAGAAGGAACGCCACGAGGGCGGCAACCGCATGATCGGCACCGGCGGCACCAGCCCGTTCGGCGCCTACGGCTACAACCCGCAGGGCATCCGCATCGGGCAGGACAAGGGCCGCAACAAGAGCGCGGTGAAGGTGTGGGACCAGCGCGCCTACAAGGACTACGACGACACCAAGGAACTCGGCACGCGCAACATCAAGGTCGCGCTGCGCCGGCTGCGCCGCTTCGCGCGCGAGGGTGCCGAGGACGAGCTCGATCTCGACGGCACCATCCACCGCACCGCGGCCAACGCCGGCATGCTCGACATCAAGATGCAGGCCGAGCGCCACAACAAGGTCAAGGTGCTGCTGCTGATGGACGTGGGCGGCACGATGGACGAGCACATCCACCGCGTCGAGGAACTCTTCAGCGCCACCAAGTCCGAGCTGAAGCACCTGGAGTTCTATTACTTCCACAACTGCGTCTACGACTTCATGTGGAAGAACAACCGGCGTCGCTTCAGCGAGAAGTTCGCCACCTGGGACGTCATCCGCAAGTACAACAAGGACTACAAGCTCATCTTCGTCGGCGACGCCACGATGAGCCCGTACGAGATCCTGCAGCCCGGCGGCAGCGTCGAATACAACAACGAGGAACCCGGCGCCGAATGGCTGCAGCGGCTGACCCACGCCTTCCCGAGCTTCGCGTGGATCAACCCCGAGCCGCAGGGCGTGTGGCAGTACCGCCAGAGCATCTCCATCGTCCAGCAGCTGATGAACCAGCGCATGTTTCCGCTGACACTGGCCGGCCTGGAAGGGGCGATGCGGTTGCTCAGCAAATGAACCGGCTACGTCCCGCGGCGTGGGCGCTGGCTGCCCTGCTGTGCCTGTCGGGCTGCGCCAACCTGCAGGGGGCCGCGGCGCCGACGGCCGACGCCGCCGGGCCGGTGGCCGATGCCCCGGCCGCAGCCGCCTCGGCACCGACCTCGACCACCCTGGAGGTGGTGGCGCCGGCCCCGCTGCAGGCGCTGCTGCTGCGCTACCTGGACCTGGCGCGCGTGGACACGCTGGCCAACGGCGAGCCCATTGACGACAGCGAGTGGTCGCGCCTGATCGACGCCGCGCCCATGCAGGTGCGCGAGCTGCTGCAGACCGAAGGCTACTTCGCGCCGCAGGTCATCGTCACGCGCGAACCCAGCGACGACGACAACCTGCGCCGCGTGCGGCTGGAGCTCGACCCCGGCCCGCGCACGCAGGTGACGCGCTTCACGCTGCAGGCCGACGGCGAGCTCGGCAGCCTCGTCGATGCCGGCGACGCCGGCGCCGTGCAGTTGCTCGAACACCTGCGCCGCAACTGGCCGATGGGCGTGGGCGAGCCCTTCCGCAACCCGGCCTGGAACGATGCCAAGGCGGCCACGCTGACGCAGCTGCGCACCGCCGGCTACGCCAACGCCAGCTGGGCCGGCTCGGTGGCCGACATCAACGCCGACAAGCACGAGGCGCGGCTGTTCCTGGTGGCCGACAGCGGGCCGCTCTACCGTTCGGGCCCGATCGAGATCGAGGGCCTGAAGGTGCAGGACATCGCCACCGTGCGGATCCTCGCCACCTTCGAGCCCGGCACGCCGGTCAACGAGCAGCTGCTGCTGGACTACCAGGAACGGCTGCAGAAGACCGGCCTCTTCGACAGCGTCACCGTGACGCTGGACCCCGATCCGGCGAACGCCGGCAACGCGCGCATCCTGGTGCGCGTGCGCGAGGCGCCGCTGCAGGTCTGGACCTTCGGCCTGGGCATCAGCGCCAACACCGGCCCGCGGGCCTCGGTCGAGCACGTCTACCGCCGTGTCTTCGGCTTCCCGGCCACGGCGCGCAACAAGGTCGAGTGGGGCGGCCTGAAGCAGTCGTGGGACGGCGAGATCAGCACGCACCCGCAGAACAGCCTGTACCGCTACCTCGTGGGCGGCGCGGTCGAGCGGCTGGAGTCCGACTCCGACATCGTGACCTCGCAGCGCCTGCGCCTGGGCTACACGCAGGACACGCTGCGCATCGAGCGCCTGTACTACGTCGAGACCGAGCGCTCCGCGCGCGAGACCTTCGGCAGCCCTCCGGTGCGCAGCACGACGGTGGCGAACTCGCTGCGCTACGACGGCGTCTGGCGCAACCTGGACAACGCCATCCTGCCCACCGACGGCTACACGATGTCGATCCAGCTCGGCGTCGGCCGCGCGCACGGCACCGATTCCGAGAGCGGCCCCTTCACGCGGCTGTATGCACGGCTGACCGGCTACAAGCCGCTGGGCAGTGCCTGGTACGGGCAGGCCCGGGTCGAGTTCGGCCAGATGGTCAAGCGCGACGCGGTGGCGGTGCCCGAGTCGCTGCTGTGGCGCGCCGGCGGCGACGAATCGGTGCGCGGCTACAGCTACCGCAGCCTGGGCCCGGTGGTCGACGGCGTCGTCAGCGGCGGCACCACGCTGCTCACCACCAGCTTCGAGCTCGCGCGGCCCATCAGCGCGCGGCTGCCGTCGGTGTGGGGCGCGGTGTTCGTCGACTATGGTGGCGCGGCCAATGGCGTGGGCGCGCTGAAGCCGTCGCTGGGCACCGGCGTCGGCGTGCGCTGGCGCAGCCCTGTGGGCCCGCTGCGACTGGACCTCGCCTGGGGCCGCGACACCGGTGACGTGCGCATGCACTTCAGCGTCGGCATTGCCTTCTAGCCCATGGACGACACCCGACTGCGCCCCATCGTCACGCCGCTGCGCCTGCTGTGGCCACTGCTGGCCGTGGCCGTGCTGCTGGTGGTGCTGCTGGCGGCTGCGGTCGGCGGCAGCGCCTGGCTGCTGACCAGCGAGACCGGCACGCGCTGGCTGCTGCAGCGGCTGCCGATGGTGCAGGCCGATGGCGTGCGCGGCGCGCTGCTGTCCAGCCGCTTCGAGGCCGACCGGCTGCAGGTGCGCTGGGCCGGCGGGCAGGCCTCGCTGACGATCACGCAGCTGCGCGCCGAAGGCTTGGTGTGGCAGTGGCGGCCCGTGCCGGGCGCCTGGGTCGGGCTCGACGCCGCGCGGCTGGCCGCACAGGACGTGGCCTTCGTCGCCGGTCCGCCGGCGCCGTCCAGCCAGCCGATGGCGCTGCCGGCGTCGCTGGCCCTGCCGCTGCGGCTGCGCATCGACGCCGTGGCCATCGACACGCTGCGCATCGGCACGCTGGCGCCGCTGCGCGCCCTGCAGGGCCGGTTGGCGCTGGGCGCAGACGGCCAGCACCGCATCGACGCGCTGCAACTCGAATGGGACCGCCTGCGGCTGCAGGGCCGGCTGCAGGTGGCCGAGGCCGCACCGTTCGCGCTGGACGGCGAGCTCGGCGCCACCACGCTGGCCGGCCCGGGCCCGGCGGTGCTGGCCGACGTGGCCGCCACGCTGCGGGCCGGCGGCACGCTGGCGCGCGTGGAAGCCAGCGCCACCGTGCGCGGCAGCGCACGCGACGGCCTGCCCGCGCCCAGCGCCGACCTGCGCGCCACGCTGCTGCCCTTCGCGCCCTGGCCGCTGGCCGCGCTGGGCGCCGAGACCCGCGCGCTGGACCTGGCAGCCTTCGCCAGCACGCTGCCGCAGACCCGGTTGAGCGGCAGCGCGCAGGTGCAGAGCAGCGCGCTCGATGCGCCCATCGGCGCCACGGTGCAGCTCGACAACGCCCTGCCCGGCCGCTGGAACGAAGGCCGGCTGCCGCTGCGCAGCCTGGCCCTGGAGCTGCGCGCCAGCACACGGCAGCGCCAGCAGGTCGACCTGACGCAATTCGAGGCCGTGCTGGGCACGCCGGAGCAACCCGGCGGGCGCTGGAGCGGCAGCGGCCAGTGGCTGGCGCACACGCTGACGCTGCAGACCCGGCTGCACGAGGTGCGACCGCAGCGCCTGGACCACCGCGCCGCGGCGATGGCCTTGTCCGGGCCGCTCGACGTGACGCTGCAGGGCCTGCCCTCGCCCGACCCGGCGCAGGCCGGCACGCTGCCCGCGCGTGCCGTGACGGTCGACACCACGCTCGACGGCCGGCTCGACGGCGCACCGCAGCCGGTGCAGCTGGCGCTGCAGGCCCGCGCCGACGACAGCCGCATCGAGATCCGGCAGCTGCGCGCGCACAGCGGCAACACGCTGGCGCAGGCCCAGGCCAGCGCCACGCCGCTGCCCGGCGGCGCCTGGCAGCTCAGCAGCGCCGGCACGCTGACCGACTTCGACCCCCTGCCCTGGTGGCCGGGCGAAGCCGGCTCGGCCTGGCGCCAGGGGCCGCACCGCCTGTCGGGCGGCTGGCAGATCGACCTGCGGCTCCCGGGCGACATCGCCGGCAAGCCCCCGCTGGCCTGGGTGCCGCGCCTGGCCGGCAACGGCACGCTGCGCCTGAGCGACTCGGTGCTGGGCGGCGTGCCGCTGTCGGCCGCGCTGACGCTGGCGCAGAAGCCCGGAGCCTCGCCGCCCAGCACCCTGGTCGGTACGCTGCAGATGGCCGGCAACACGCTGAAGATCGACGGCAGCGGCGACCCCGGCGGCACCGGCGCCGGCGATCGCCTGCGCCTGGACCTGGACGCCGGCCGCCTGGCGGGCCTGGCGCCGCTGCTTCGGCTGCACCCGGCACTGGCCGACTGGGCGCCGCGCAGCGGTGCGGTCGGCGCCAGCCTCACCGCCCAGGGCCGCTGGCCCGACCTGCACACCGAGGGCACGGTCGACCTGCAGCAGCTGCAGTCCGGCCCGCTGGTCGTGGACCAGGGCGCGCTGCGCTGGAACTTCGACACCGGCGGCGCCGCGCAGGAGCCGCTGGAAGCGCAGGCGCAGCTGTCCGGACTGCGCTGGGGCGCACAGCGCCTGGAGCAGTTGCGCGCCGACCTGCGCGGCACCTGGCGCAGCCACGAGCTGCTGCTCACGGCGGCGCTGCCGGCCACGCCGCCGCCGCTGGCCGAGCAGCTGCTGGCGGTGCGCGCCGGTGCCGGCACACGGGCGCAGCTGCAGGCCTCGGGCGCCTGGCAGCCGGCTGGCGGTGGTGGCGGCACCTGGCGCGGCCAGGTGCAGCGCCTGGCCGTGGGCAGCTGGGACGGCGCCACGCTCAGCGGCGACACCCGCGCCAGCTGGCTCGACGCCCGCAACCTGCGCGCCACGCTGCAGTTCGGCAGCGGCGGCGTGCTCGAGGGCCTGCAGGCCGATCCTGGCCGCATCCAGCTCGCCGACGCGATGGCGCTGCGCTGGGACGCGGTGCGCATCGCTCCGGTGCCCGGTGGGCTGACGCAGATCGACCTCAACGCCGATCTCGAACCGTTCTACGTGGCACCGCTGCTCGTGCGCGTCCAGCCCGGCATGGGCTGGGGCGGCGACCTGCGCGTCAAGGGCAAGCTGGAGATCCGCGCCGCCGAGCGCTTCGACGCCGACCTCGTGATCGAGCGCGCCGACGGCGACCTCACGCTGCGCGACGACGCCGGCCTGCAGCTGCTGGGCCTGACCGACCTGCGGCTGGGCCTGGCCGCGCACGACGGCCAGTGGGTCTTCACGCAGGCACTGGCCGGCCGCACGCTGGGCGAGATGGCCGGCGCCCTGAGCGTGCGCACCACGCCGCAGGCCCGCTGGCCCGACCCCGACGCGCCGGTGGACGGCGTCATCGAGGCGCGCGTGGCCAATCTCGGCGTCTGGGGCACCTGGGTGCCGCCGGGCTGGCGCCTGGGCGGCCAGCTGCGCACCAGCGCCACCGTCGGCGGCCGCTTCGGCGCCCCGGAATACACCGGCCAGGTCACAGGCTCCGACCTCTCGGTGCGCAACCTGCTGCAGGGCGTGAACATCACGCAGGGCAGCGTCGCCGTCACGCTGGCCGGCGAGACCGCGCGCATCGACAGCTTCAGCCTCAAGGGCGGCGAAGGCACGCTGCGCGTGACCGGCGGCGCCAGCTTCGGCGCCACGCCCAGCGCCAAGCTGCAGGTGGTGGCCGACCACTTCCGGCTGCTGGGTCGCATCGACCGCCAGCTCAGCACCAGCGGCAGCGCCGACGTGCTGCTGCAGCGCGACCTGATCCGCGTCGACGGCCGCTTCGGCATCGACGAAGGGCTGTTCGACACCAGCCGCGGCAACGCGCCCTCGCTCGACGACGACGTCAACGTGCGCCGAGCCAGCACCGAGGTCGAGACCGAGGAAGCCACGCCCGCGCCCGCCACGCGCCGCACGCTGGCGGTGGCGCTGGCCGTCGACCTGGGCGAGCAGCTGCGCGTGAAGGGTCGCGGCCTCGACACCACGCTGCGCGGGCAGCTGCGCATCACCACGCCCGGCGGCCGGTTGCAGATCAACGGCACCGTCAACACCGAGAGCGGCAGCTACGCCGCCTACGGCCAGAAGCTGGCCATCGAGCGCGGCATCGTCGCGTTCAGCGGCGCGCCCGACAACCCGCGGCTGGACATCCTGGCGCTGCGGCCCAACATCGACATGGGCGTCGGCGTGGCGATCTCGGGCACCGTGCAGAGCCCGCGCGTGCGGCTGTACAGCGACACCGACATGAGCGACACCGACAAGCTGTCGTGGCTGGTGCTGGGCCGCGCACCCGACGGCCTGGGCCGCACCGACACCGCGCTGCTGCAGCGCGCGGCGGTGGCGCTGCTGTCGGGCGAAGGCGAAGCACCCACCGACGCGCTGCTGAAGAGCCTGGGCATCGACGAACTCTCGCTGCGCCAGAGCGATGGCGACGTGCGCGAGACCGTCATCACGCTGGGCAAGCAGCTGTCGCGGCGCTGGTACGTGGGCTACGAACGCAGCGTCAACGCCACCGCGGGCACCTGGCAGCTGATCTACCGCATCGCCCAGCGCTTCACGCTGCGGGCGCAGAGCGGGCTGGAGAACTCGCTGGACATCATCTGGGTCTGGCGTTTCGACGACGTGCCGATCCCGTCGCTGCCGCGGCTGCCCGGCACCGCCGCGCCGCTGCCGGCCACGCCGGCCTCGGCAGGCGGCATGACAAAATCAGCGACCCCGCCACCGTAGTTCAATGGATAGAACGGGCGCCTCCTAAGCGCCAGATGCAGGTTCGATTCCTGCCGGAGGCACCACGGCCGACGCCGCCGCAGTCTTCAGTGGCGCTCGAGTTGCAGCCGGTGGTCGCGCAGCCGGCGCAGTTCCAGCACCACCGCAGGCGCGAAGCCCTGGCGGCCGCCACGGCGGTCGATCAGCAGGTCGTCGAACACCGCATCCACCAGGCCGGCGTCGGCCCAGCACCAGGCGATGCGGTTCAGCACGTGCGGGTGGCGCTCGGCCAGGCGCAGCGGGCGCCGGCCGGCCGGCAGCTGGCGCAGCCAGCTGCGTGTGGCGGGCTGCAAGGTGGTGTCGGCGTCGCGGGCACCGCAGCGCGGGCGCGGCACGGCGGCAGGGCGGGCGGAGGCAGCAAGGATCGCGGGCATGTCGTGGTGTTCGGCCCCGGCGCCGCCGACCTGAGGCCGGGTGTGTTGCGCCAGGTGGCGCTTCGTCACCGGACGTGTCAGCGCGATGGTGCGCGCAGCGCGCGCGACAGCAGCACCACCGGGATCAGCCCCACCGCCACGATGGCCAGCGACGGCAGCGCGGCTTCGGCCAGGCGCTCGTCGCGGGCGAAGTTGTAGGCCACCACCGCCAGTGTGTCGCTGCCGAAGGGGCGCAGCACCAGCGTGGCCGGCAGCTCCTTCATCACGTCGACGAAGACCAGCAGCGCCGCCGCCAGCGCCGAGCGCTTCAGCAGCGGCAGATGCAGTTCGACAAACAGGCGGCGCCCGCCACCGCCCAGCAGCCGCGCGCTTTCGTCGATCGACACCGGCACGCGCGCATAGCCCGCTTCCACCGACTGCAGCGCCACCGCCGAGAAGCGCACGAGGTAGGCGTAGAGCAGCCCGAACAGCGTGCCGGTGACCCAGGCAGAGACCGGCACCGACGGCAGCGCCTCCTGCAGCATGCCGACGGGGATCAGGATGCCGACCGCGATGACCGCACCCGGCACCGCGTAGCCCAGCGACAGCACGCGCGCCGCAGCCGGCAGCAGGCCGCCGCCGCGCCGGCGCAGCACGTAGGCCAGCGCCAGCGCCAGTGCGGTGGCGGCCAGCGCGGCCACGGCGGCCAGGCGGAAGCTGGACCAGGCCCATTCGGCGAAGCGCGCCAGCGGCAGGCCGAACTCGCTCAGCGTTGCTTCCTGCCACAGCAGCCACGCCAGCCAGCCCACCGGCAGCACGAAACCCAGCAGCACCGGCAGCGCGCACAGCGCCACCGCGAATGCCGCCGCACCACCGTGCAGTCGCAGCGGCCGGGCCTCGGCAGCGCCGCCGCCGCCCCGCCCGGCGGCGAAGCGCAGGCGCCGCTGTGCGCGCCGCTCGGCCCACAGCAGCAGCGCCACCACGGCCAGCAGCAGCGACGCCAGCTGCGCCGCGGCGACGCGGTCGTTCATCACCAGCCAGGCCTTGGTGATGCCGGTGCTGAAGGTGGTGAGGCCGAAGTAGGCACCGACGCCGTAGTCGGCCAGGGTCTCCATCAGCGCCAGCGCGGTGCCGGCGGCGATGGCCGGGCGCGCCAGCGGCAGCGCCACTTCCAGCAGCCGGCGGCGCGTGCCGGCGCCCAGCAGCCGCGCCGCTTCCATCATCGGCACCGCGCGTTCGCCTAAAGCCCCGCGCGCCAGCAGGTAGACGTAGGGGTACAGGCACAGCACGAACAGGATGACCGCGCCCCACAGACTGCGCACGTCGGGCCACAGCGCACCCTGCCAGCCGAAGGCTTCGCGCAGCGCCATCTGCAGCGGGCTGCTGAACTGCAGCGCGTCGGTCCAGGCGTAGGCCAGCACGTAGGCCGGCATCGCCAGCGGCAGCAGCAGCGCCCATTCGAAGCTGCGCCGGCCCGGAAAGTCGAACAGCGTCACCGCCGCGGCCGCCCCGGCGCCCACCAGCACCACGCCCACCGCGACGCCCGCGGCCAGCAGCAGCGACTGCGCGGCATAGCCCGCCAGCACGGTGCTGGCCTGGTGCCGCAGCACCTCCAGCGCAGCGGCATCGAGTGCGAACCAGGCGCCCAGCACGCCGGCCACCGGCAGTGCGAGAAACAGGCAGAGAAGTGTGAGAAGCGGGCGCATGAGAAGAAAGAATGAGAACGATTATCATCGACTCATGTTCCTGAGCCTGGAATCGGTGTCGGTGCAGTACCCGCGCAGCACGGCGCGCCGCGCTGCTGTGGAGGCGGTTTCGCTGGGCCTGACCGCCGGCCAGATCGGCGTGCTGATTGGGCCGTCGGGCTGCGGAAAGACCTCGCTGCTGCGCGCGGTGGCGGGGCTGGAGCGCTGCCACGCCGGCCGCATCGTGATGGACGGCCGCGCGCTTGGCGACGCCGCCGCCGGCGTGCACCTGGCGCCCGAGGCGCGCCGCATCGGCATGGTGTTCCAGGACTACGCCCTGTTCCCGCACCTGAGCGTGGCCGACAACGTCGGCTTCGGCGTCGCCCACCTGCCGCGCGCCGAGCGCCAGGCCCGCGTGCAGGCGATGCTGGACCTGGTGGGCCTGGCGCACGCCGCCAAACGCGCGCCGCACGAACTGTCGGGCGGCCAGCAGCAGCGCATCGCGCTGGCACGGGCGCTGGCGCCGCAGCCGCAGCTGCTGCTGCTGGACGAGCCCTTCTCCAGCCTCGACGCCGACCTGCGCGAGACGCTGGCGCAGGAACTGCGTGCCATCCTGAAGGCCAGCGGCACCACGGCGCTGTTCGTCACGCACGACCAGTTCGAGGCGTTTGCGCTGGGCGACGTCATCGGCGTCATGCACCAGGGCCGCCTGGAGCAGTGGGACGACGCCTACACGCTGTACCACCGGCCCGCCACGCGCTTCGTGGCTGGCTTCATCGGCCACGGCGTCTTCACGCCGGCGCAGATCGTCGCCTGTGCGCACGGCCCCTGCGTGCACACGCCGCTGGGCGAGCTGAACGACCTGGATGAATGCCCGCTGCCCGCGGCCTATCCCGACGGCGAATGCGACGTGCTGCTGCGCGCCGACGACATCGTGCACGACGACGCCAGCCCGGTGAAGGCCTGCATCGAACGCAAGGCGTTTCGCGGCAGCGAATTTCTTTACACACTGAGGCTGGCCAGCGGCGAACGCGTGATGGCCCACGTTCCCAGCCACCACGACCACCACGTGGGCGAGTGGATCGGCATCCGTGCCGAGGTGGACCACGTCGTCACCTTCGCACGCGGCACCGGCGCCGACTGAGCCGCGCCACCGTGCCGGCCCGCACGTTTGCGGGGCCGGCGATGTCCCTGCGGGGAACTGCGCGCGCCAACGCGGTTCTATACTGGATTGGACGTCCATTTGATGGAGGCGCGTCGACGATGGGTGCAAAACTGAGAGTGGCCGGGCTGCTGGCCGTGGGTGCGTTGGCCGGGGCCCTGACCACCATGCAGCTGCAGGCCAACGCCCGCAACGCGCTGGCGCCGCTGCCGCTGGAAGAACTGCAGCAGCTGGCCGCCGTCTTCGGCATGGTCAAGAGCGACTACGTTGAGACCGTCGACGAGAAGAAGCTGATCTCCGACGCCATCAGCGGCATGGTTGCCGGGCTCGACCCGCACAGCCAGTACTTCGACAAGAAGACCTTCCGCGAATTCCGCGAAAGCACGGGCGGCAAGTTCGTCGGCATCGGCATCGAGATGGGCATGGAAGACGGCCTCGTGAAGGTCGTCTCGCCGATCGAGGGCTCGCCGGCCTTCCGCGCCGGCCTGCGCCCGGGCGACCTCATCACCCGCATCGACGACACCGCGGTCAAGGGCCTCACGGTCGACCAGGCCGTCAAGCGCATGCGCGGCGAGCCCAACACCAAGGTCGTGCTGACCGTGTTCCGCAAGGCCGAGAGCCGCAGCTTCCCGGTCACCATCGTGCGCGAAGAGATCCGCGTGCAGAGCGTGCGCGCGAAGATGTTCCAGCCCGGCTACGCCTGGGTGCGCGTGTCGCAGTTCCAGGACCGCACGGTGGAAGACTTCGCCCGCAAGGTCGACGAGCTCTACAAGCAGGACCCCAACATCAAGGGCATGGTGCTCGACCTGCGCAACGACCCGGGCGGCCTGCTCGACGGCGCGGTGGCCATCAGCGCCGCCTTCCTGCCGCAGGACGTGGTGGTGGTGTCCACCAACGGCCAGATCGCCGAGAGCCGCGCCACCTTCAAGGCCAGCCCCGAGTTCTACGCCCGCCGCGGCGCCGATCCGCTGCGCCGCCTGCCGGCCGCGCTGAAGACCGTGCCGCTGGTGGTGCTGGTGAACGAGGGCTCGGCCAGCGCCAGCGAGATCGTCGCCGGCGCGCTGCAGGACCACAAGCGCGCCACCATCATGGGCGCGCAGACCTTCGGCAAGGGCAGCGTGCAGACGGTGCGTCCGCTGTCGGCCGAAACCGCGCTGAAGATCACCACCGCGCGCTACTACACGCCGGCCGGCCGCAGCATCCAGGCCAAGGGCATCGTGCCCGACATCTGGCTCGACGAGACCGCCGAGGGCAACGTCTTCGCGGCGCTGCGCATGCGCGAGGCCGACCTGGAGAAGCATCTCACCGGCGCCGACGAGAAGAAGGACGACGCACGCAGCAAGGCCCGCGAGGAAGCCCGCGCCAAGCTCGAGGAGCAGATGGCCAAGAGCAAGGAACCGCCGAAGCCGCTGCCCGAGTTCGGCAGCGAGGAAGACTTCCCGCTGGTGCAGGCCTTCAACCAGCTCAAGGGCATGCCGGTGGTCGTCAGCAAGACCGCGGTGGAGCGCAAGGCCGAGGCCGACGCGGCCAAGCAGTAAGCGCTGCCGCCCCACACCAAGCCCGCCACCCGGCGGGCTTTTTTGTTGCACAGTCGCACCCCATGAACGACGACCAGCTGCAGCGCTACGCGCGCCATCTCCTGCTCGATGCCATCGGCATCGAAGGCCAGCAGCGCCTGCTGGCCAGCCACGCGCTGGTGATCGGCGCCGGCGGCCTGGGCTCGCCTGCAGCGCTGTACCTGGCCAGCGCCGGCGTCGGCCGCCTCACGGTGGTCGACCACGACACGGTGGACCTCACGAACCTGCAGCGCCAGATCGCGCACGACCTCAGCCGCGTCGGCCAGCCGAAGGCGCAGTCGGTGCGGCACAGCGTGGGCGCGATCAACCCCGACGTGCAGGTGCAGGCCCTGGTGCAGCGTGCCGACGCCGCGCTGCTCGACCAGCTGCTGCCCACGGTGGACGTGGTGCTGGACTGCTGCGACAACTTCCGCACCCGCCACCTCGTCAACGCCGCCTGCGTGCGCCACCGCAAGCCGCTGGTCAGCGGCGCCGCGATCGGCTTCGACGGCCAGGTGTCGGTCTACGACAGCACGCGCGACGGCGCGCCCTGCTACGCCTGCCTGTTCCCGCCCGACGCCGCGTTCGAGGACGTGGCCTGCAGCACGATGGGCGTGTTCGCGCCGCTGGTGGGCATCATCGGCTGCGTGCAGGCGGCCGAGGCGCTGAAGCTGCTGGCCGGCGCCGGCACGCCGCTGGCCGGGCGGCTGCTGATGCTGGACGCGATGACGATGCGCTGGGACGAGATCGCCGTGGCGCGCCAGCCCGGCTGCAGCGTGTGCGGGTAAGCTGCCGGCCATGACGCATCCGACGACGCCGCGCACCGACCTCACCGCGCGCAACTTCCCCACCGCCGAAGAGGAAGCGCTGGTCGCGCACCCGGCCGGCCGCTACGCCGGCCCCGAGAGCGCCTACCGCCTGGCCTTCACCGACACCGCCTTCCTGCTGCGCGAGGAACTGCGCCCGGTGCGCATGCAGCTCGAACTGCTGAAGCCCGAGATGGAGCAGCAGGAGCAGGGCATCCAGTCGACCATCGTGATCTTCGGCAGCGCGCGCATCAAGCCACCGGAAGACGCCGCCGCGGCGCTGGCCGCCGCACAGGCCGGCAGCGACGCGGCAGCACTGCGGCGCGCCGAGACCGCCGTGCTGATGAGCCGCTACTACGACGAGGCGCGGCGCTTCGCCGCCATCGTCACCGAACGCTCGCGCACGCTCGACACACCCATCTACGTCGTCACCGGCGGCGGCCCCGGCATCATGGAAGCGGGCAACCGCGGCGCGCACGACGTCGGCGGCAAGAGCATCGGCCTGAACATCGTGCTGCCGCACGAGCAGGCGCCGAACCCGTACATCACGCCCGAGCTGTGTTTCCAGTTCCACTACTTCGCGCTGCGCAAGATGCACTTCGTGATGCGCAGCATCGCGCTGGTGTGTTTCCCAGGCGGCTTCGGCACGCTCGACGAGCTGTTCGAGACGATGACGCTGATCCAGACCGGCAAGAGCCGGCCGCGGCCCATCCTGCTGTTCGGCCGCGCCTACTGGGAGCAGCTGATCGACTTCCAGCACCTCGTCGACACCGGCATGATCAACGCCGGCGACCTGAAGCTCTTCACCTTCGTCGAGAGCGCCGAGGAAGCCTGGGAACGCCTGGCCGGCTTCTACGGCTTCGACCTGCCGCCCACACTCACGGGCGAATTCGCCGATGACATCTAACACCCGCATCAGCCTCGTCGGTGCGCCCACCGACATCGGCGCCGGCGCGCGCGGCGCCAGCATGGGCCCCGAGGCGCTGCGCGTGGCCGGCATCCAGGCCACGCTGCAGGCGCACGGCCTGGAGGTGCTGGACCGCGGCAACCTCGCCGGCCCCGCCAACCCCTGGCTGCCGCCGGTGGACGGCTACCGCCACCTGCATGAAGTGGTGGCCTGGAACCAGGCCGTGCACGACGCGGTGTTCGCCGAGCTGCAGGACGGCCGCCTGCCCATCCTGCTGGGCGGCGACCACTGCCTGGGCATCGGCAGCATCAGCGCGGTGGCGCGCCACTGCCGCGCCACCGGCAAGAAGCTGCGCGTGCTGTGGCTCGACGCGCATGCCGACTTCAACACCAGCGTGCTCACGCCCAGCGGCAACATCCACGGCATGCCGGTGGCCTGCCTGTGCGGGCACGGGCCGCAGGAGCTCATCGAGATCGGCGGCCATGTGCCTGCCATCCACCCGAAGGTGGTGCGCCAGATCGGCATCCGCAGTGTCGACCCCGGCGAGAAGCGCTTCGTGCACCAGGTGGGGCTGGAAGTCTTCGACATGCGCTACATCGACGAGATGGGCATGCGCCACACGATGGAGCTGGCACTGGCCACGCTGGATGCCAACACGCACCTGCACGTCAGCTTCGACGTCGACTTCCTCGACCCCGAGATCGCGCCCGGTGTCGGCACCACGGTGCCCGGCGGCCCCACCTACCGCGAGGCGCAGCTGTGCATGGAGATGATCGCCGACACCGGTCGCCTGGCCAGCCTGGACGTGATGGAGCTGAACCCGGCGCTGGACCTGCGCAACAAGACCGCCGAGCTGGCGCTGGACCTGATCGAGAGCCTGTTCGGCAAGAGCACGCTGATGCGGGCATGACCACCCGCTTCGACATCGCCATCGTCGGCGCCGGCATCGCGGGTGTGGCGCTGGCCGCACGCCTGGCCCCGCGCGCCCGCGTGCTGCTGCTCGAGCGCGAAGACCAGCCCGGCAGCCACAGCACCGGCCGCAGCGCCGCGATGTTCATGGAAAGCTACGGCCCGCCGCAGGCTCGCGCGCTCACGCGCGCCAGCCGCGCCACCTACGCGGCGCCGGCGCTGGTGCCCATCCTGGCGCCGCGCGGCGCGTTGTACGTCGCCTGGCAGGGCCAGGAGGCGCTGCTGGCGGCCATGCAGGCCCAGCACGGAGCCGGCCGGCTGCAGCACCTGGACGCGGCGGCCGTGCTGGCCCGCGTGCCGGTGCTGCGCGCCGAGGGCCTGCTCGGCGGCCTGCTGGAAACCGACGCGATGGACATCGACGTGCACGCGCTGCTGCAAGGCTGGCTGGCGCTGGCCCGCCACCACGGCGCCACGCTGTGGACCGGCGCCGAGGTCGACCACCTGCAGCGTGACGCCGACGGCTGGACGCTGAAGCTCGCCGACGGCCGCGACGCCGCAGCCGCCACCGTCGTCAACGCCGCCGGCGCCTGGGCCGACACGCTGGCGCAGGCCGCCGGCCTGCCGGCGCTGGGCCTGCAGCCGCACCGCCGCAGCGCCTTCACCTTCGACGCGCCGCCAGGCAGCAACCACCGCAGCTGGCCGACCGTGGCCGGCGTCGACGAGACCTGGTACTTCAAGCCCGACGCTGGACAGCTGCTGGGCTCGCCGGCCAACGCCGACCCCGTGCCCGCGCACGACGTGCTGCCGGAGGCGCTGGACATCGCGCAGGGCATCGCCCACATCGAGCAGCACACCACGCTGACCATCCGCCGCCCGCGCCGCACCTGGGCCGGCCTGCGCACCTTCGCGCCCGACGGCGAACTCGTCATCGGTCCCGACCCGCTGGCCACCGGTTTCTTCTGGCTGGCCGGCCAGGGCGGCTACGGCATCCAGAGCGCCGCCGGCGCCGCGATGCTGGCCGAAGCGCTGCTGCTCGGCGAGCCGCTGCCCGATGCGCTGCGGCAGGAAGGCGTGGAGCCGGCGCGGATGGCCCCCGCGCGTCTGCGCGGTTGAAAGGTCATCGGCTGCGCACCTGAACCGTCAGCGGCTGCCCGGCTGCCGCGCGCATTCCTCGAACACGCGCGCCGTGCAGCCTGCGCACACCGCGCCGTCGAGCTGCGGCACGATGGTGGCGATGGCGCTGCGCTTGTCGTCGAACACGTGCTGCGGCCCCAGGCGGTCGAGGAAGCCGCGCTTGTGCCAGGTCGCCAGCACCTCCGGGCGCGGGCGGTGGAAGTACAGGTCGCCGTCCATCGCGCGGCGGCGCAGGTGTTCCTGTTCCCACAGCGTGGCGCCGGCGTCGTCGACGAAGTTCATGCTCTTGGCCATCACCAGCAGGTGGCGCGCCGGCGCGGGCGCACTGCGCAGCGCCTGCAGCCGCTCGGACACGTGCGCCACGGCACCGAAGTAGACCGAGCCTTCCATGCGCAGCAACTTGAGCTGCGGGCATTCGGGCGTGGGCGTGCCGTCGATCACCACCATCGGCCGCAGCGCGTCGTGCCGCGTGAAGCCCATCGTGCGCAGCGCCGGGCGCGAGGTGCGGTACAGGTAGCTCACCAGCGACAGCCCGACACCGCCCAGCACCGCCTCCTGCAGCGGCAGCACCAGCGTGGCCACCAGCGTGGCGCCGGCGATCGCGGCTTCGCTGCGGTCTTGCTGCAGCAGGCGGCGCCAGTGGCCGTGGTCGACCAGCGTGATGGCCACCCACAGCAGCAGCCCGGCGATGGCGGCCAGCGCCACCCAGGCGATCAGCGGCGCCGCCAGCAGCGCCAGCAGCAGCACGAACAGCGCCGAGAACACCGCCGCCAGCGGCGTGCGCGCACCGGCTTCCAGGTTGGGCAGCGAACGGTTCAGCGAGCCGCTGGACGTGAAGCAGGAAAAGAACGGCCCGACCAGGTTCGACAAGCCCTGGCCCAGGCACTCGCGGTTCACGTCCAGCGGCTGCCCGCTGCGCGCGGCCAGCACCTTGGCGATGGCGATCGTCTGCCCCAGTGACACGATGGTCAGCGCCACCGCGATGCCCGCGAGCCGCGGCACGTCGCCCCACTGCAGCGGCACCCAGCGCCAGCTCGGCCATGCCTGCGGCAGCGTGCCCACGAAGGCCAGCGGCTGCTGCGCGAAGCGCTGCAGCGCCCAGGCCGCCAGCGAGGCCAGCACCAGCGCCGCCAGCAGCGTGGGCGCGCGCGGCCACAGGCGCCGGCCCAGCGCCGCCAGCGCCAGCGTGCCCAGGGCGATGCCGGCCGCGGGCGCGTCGTGCAGCAGGTCTTCGGCAGCATGGCCGGCGATCAGCAGCGCCGCGCCGCTGGTGAAGCCCAGCATCACCGACGGCGAGATGAAGTTCGCCAGCAGCCCCAGCCGGAACAGCGCCAGCGCCGTCTGCAACAGGCCCACCAGCAGCGTCACCACCAGCGCCAGACGCAGGTGTTCGGCACTGCCGGCCAAGGCCAGCGGCGCCAGCATCGCCGCCAGCGCCAGCGAGACGGCGTTGGTGGGCCCGCTCATCACGACGCGGCTGGACCCGGCCAGCGCCGCCACCACGCAGGGCACGATGGCGGTGTACAGGCCCCACTCGGGCGGCAGGCCGGCGAGCGCGGCAAAGGCGATCGACTGCGGCAGCGCCAGCACGGCGCCCAGCAGACCCGCCAGGGCGTCGGCGCGCAGCGTGCGGCGGTCGACGTCGAGGACCCAGGGTCCGAACAGGCGCGACAAAGTCATGGCCGGCGAGCGTAGCACCCGACCGTCCCGTGCCGCGCTCGGCCGGCCGCGTTCAGGCCGTGTGGTGCACCGCCGCCTGCCCGTACACCGGCGTCGGCAGCCCTTCCACCCGCGCCTTCAGCTGCAGCGACAGGAACTGCGAGTAGTGCCGGCTCTGGTGCAGGTTGCCGCCGTGCACCCACAGGTGCGGCACCTGCGTGGGCTTCCACATGTTGCGCAGCTCGCCTTCCCAGGGGCCGGGATCCTTGGGCGTGTCGGAGCCCAGGCCCCAGACCTTGCCCAGCCGGTCGGCGACCTCGGGCGAGATGAGGTCGGCGAGCCAGCGGTTCATCGAACCGTAGCCGGTGGCGTAGACGAGCACGTCGCAGGGCAGCTCGGTGCCGTCGGTGAGCGTCACGCTGCGCGGGTGGATGCGCTCGATGTTGACGCCGCTCTTGAGCTTGATGCTGCCGTTGGCCACCAGCTCCGAGGCGCCGACGTCGATGTAGTAGCCCGAGCCGCGGCGCAGGTACTTCATGAACAGGCCCGAGCCGTCGGCGCCGAAGTCGAGCATGAAGCCGGCCTTCGCGAGGCGGCCGTACAGGTCGGCCTCGCGGCGCTGCATCTCCTCGTACACGGGGATGTGGAAGGTGTGCATGATCTTGTACGGCACGCTGGCGAAGATCAGGTCGCCCTTGTGGTGGTCGATGCCGTTCTTCAGCGCCTGCTCGCTGTACAGCCCGCCCAGCGCCAGCTCCATCAGCGCCGCCGAGGGCGCGATGTGCGTCGACGAACGCTGCACCATCGTGACGTCGACGTCGTTCTCCCACAGCGCGGCGCAGATGTCGTGCGCCGAGTTGTTGGAGCCCAGCACCACCACGCGCTTGCCCTTGCAGGCGTCTGGCCCCGGGTGCTGGCTGGAGTGGTGCTGCTCGCCCAGGAAGCTCTCGGCGCCCGGGATCTTGGGCACGTTGGCGTAGCCCGAGACGCCCAGCGCGATCACCAGTTCCTTCGGCCGCAGCGTCACCGGCCGGCCCTCGCGCAGCACCTGCACCTCCCAGCGCCCGGCGGCCTCGTCCCAGCGGCAGTGCTGGGCCGTGGTGGCGCTCCAGTAGTTGAGCTCCATGATCTTGGTGTAGGCCTCCAGCCAATCGCCGATCTTGTCCTTGGGGGCAAACACCGGCCAGTCGTCGGGGAAGTTCAGGTACGGCAGGTGGTCGTACCAGACCGGGTCGTGCAGGCACAGGCTCTTGTAGCGGCGGCGCCAGCTGTCGCCGGCGCGCGCGTTCTTCTCGACGATGATGGTCGGCACGCCCAGCCGCCGCAGCCGCGCGCCGAGCGCGATGCCGCCCTGCCCGCCGCCGATCACCACCACGTCGGGCTGCGTCGTGGTGCCCAGCGCCGCCTGCTCCTCGGCGCGCTGCTCGGCCCAGCTCTTGCGCCCCTTGTGCACGCCGTGTTCGGCACCGGCCACGCGGCGCGTGCCGGTCTTCTCCTCGAAGCCCTTGAGTTCGACCATCGTCGTCAGCAGCGTCCAGGCGCGTGGCTGGCCGCCCACGTCCTGCAGCCGCAACAGGCCGCGGCCGCGCGACAGCCGCGTCTCGAACGTGAACCAGGCTTCGGTGACGCCGTCGGCCGCGGTCGCCTCGCCTTCGAGCTGCCAGTTCGACGGTGCCACGTCGTCCAGCCGCGCCTGCAGCATCGCGCGGATCTGCGCCGGGCTTTCCTGCGTGCAGATGTTCCAGGTGAAGCTGACGAGGTCGCGCCAGAAGCAGGTGTCGGCAAACAGCGCGACGGCGCCGTCGATGTCACGCGTGGCGAGCGCCTGCTCGAAGCGCGCCAGCCAGTGCCGGGCGGTGGCGGTGGGGGTCGTGTCGGTCATCGTGGTTGTCTCCGTTGTGGGTGCTGCTGCGGGCGCCGTGCGCGCGCCGCCGGCTGCATCAGCGCAAGCGCCGTGCCGGCACGCCGGGTTGCTGCTGCAGCACGGGTGCGGCAGCGCAGCAACGGCTGCGTTTCCCTGGTGGAGCGGTGCTGGCGGCCTCAGGACTGCGGCGCCGCAGCACGGCAGCGCGTGCGCCGTGCAACTGTCACAGCGCGACAGGTGTCACACCCGGGGTGTGACACCTGCGTCGCCGCCGCCCGGGTCCAGCGCGTTGGGCGACCGGATGCCGAAGCGCTGCATGCGCCGGTACAGCGTCATGCGCGAACAGCCCAGCGTGCGCGCCACCGCCGAGACGTTCCAGTGCGCCGCGCGCAGCGCCTGCAGCAGCGCCGCGGCGTCGGCGCCCGGGGCGGCCGCGCGCGGCGGCGTGGTGCGGCCGGACGGGGTTGTGTGCGGGGCCGTGTGCAGCGATGCATGCAGGGCATCGGGCAGGTCGCCCGGCTGCACGGTGCCGTCGCTGCACACGCTGCGTGCGTAGTCGAGCGCGTTGCGCAGCTCGCGCAGGTTGCCGGGCCAGCGGTGGGCCAGCAGCCGCGCGCGCGCCGCCGGGTGCAGCGCCACCGTGGGGCCGGCCTGGGCCAGCAGGCGGTCGATCATCACGCCCAGGTCGCTGCGCTCGCGCAGCGGCGGCAGGTGGAAGTGCGCACCGTTGATGCGGTAGTACAAGTCGTCGCGGAAGCGGCCCTCGCGCACCAGCGCCTCCAGCGGCGCGTGCGTGGCAGCGATGACGCGGATGTTCACCGCCACGGGCCGTGCCGCACCCACCGGCAGCACCTCGCGTTCGGCCAGCACGCGCAGCAGCCGCGCCTGCAGCGCCCGCGGCATGTCGCCGATCTCGTCGAGGAACAGCGTGCCACCGTCGGCTTCCTGGATCAGCCCGCGCTTGGCACGCGGGCCGGCGCCGGTGAAGCTGCCAGGCAGGTGGCCAAACAGCTCGCTCTCGATCAGCGTCTCGGGGATGGCGGCGCAGTTCACCGCCACGAACGGCCGCGCGCGGCGCTCGCTGGCCGCGTGCAGCGCCTTGGCGAAGAACTCCTTGCCGCTGCCGGTTTCGCCGGTGATGAGCAGGCTCACCGGGCTGTTGACCAGCCGCGCGGCGCGCTCGATCTGGCGCTCCAGCGCTGCGTCGCCGCCCGACAGCGCGGCCAGCGGCGCCGGCACGCGCACCGCGGCCGGCTGCGGCGTGGTAGCGCGCGGCACGCCGGCCGGCGGCGGCGACGCCAGCAGGAACAGCAGCCGGTGCCCGCCGGCGAGCATCACCGCGCGCTGGTCGGCCGCCCGCGCGCCATCGAAGCGGCCCAGGTCCTCGGCCCGCAGTTCCAGCAGGGCGTGCAGCGGCTGCCCGATGAGCGACCGGCCGCCGGACCCGCCCTGCAGCAGCAGCTGCGCGCGCCGGTTGTGGCCGATCAGCCGGCCCGCGGCATCCAGCGCCAGCAGGTACTCGGGCTGCACGTCGAGGAACTGCGGCGCCGGCGACAGCCGCAGCACCCAGTCGTGGCGGAAGCGGTGCAGGAACTGCGCGTCTTCCACGTGCTGCGCATACAGCTTCACCAGCTGCAGCGCCAGGTGCTGGCTGCCCTTGGGCTGCGGCGCGCTCAGCGCCGAGATGTCGAGCACCGCGTTCAGCTCGCCGGTGGGGCCGAACACCGGCGCCGTGGTGCAGGTGAGCGGGATGTGCGTGGCGTCGAAGTGGTCGTCCAGGTGCACCGTGAGCGCCTCGCCGGTGCGGATGCAGGTGCCCACGCCACAGGTGCCGGCGTGGTGCTCGCTCCAGTCGGCGCCCAGGTACAGGCCGGCCTTGCGCAGGCTGGGTTCGACCACCAAGTCGCCGAGGAAGTCGACCGTGATGCCGCGCGCGTCGGTCAGCAGCACCACGTAGCCCATGCCCGCCACCTGCGCGTAGAGCGACTCCAGGCCGTGCCGTGCGATGTGCAGGAAGGCTTCCATCTGGTCCTGGTGCTCGCGCAGCCGCGCCTGCGGCAGGATCACCGCCTCCTGCATGCGCGTGGGGTCCAGCCGGTGTTCGTGCACGCAGCGCTGCCACGAGGCGCGGATGATGGCGTCGTGCGCCTGTGCGCCGGGTGCGGCCAGGCCGTCGGCAGCCACCTGCATCACGGTGGCGATGTGCCGGCGCTGGTGTTCGTGGGCTTGCAGGTGCATGGCGCGGGCTCCGCGGGGCAGGACGCCCTGCACTGTGCGGTGCCGGCCCGGGCTTGGCGACCCCGGGCAAACACCCGGAAAGACCCGGGAACCCGGCGCCTGCGCAGCCGCTCAGATGCGCGGGTTCAGCACCGCGTACAGCACCATGTCGCACCAGTGGCCGTGCACGTCGCGCTCGTGGCGGCGCAGCAGGCGCCAGGCAGGCGGCGCGTCCACCCGCGGCCCTACCAGTCGCGCAGCACGTCGATGCCGCGCGCCTTGGGCGGCCGCGCGGCGGGCGGGCGCGTGGCGGTGCCCATGCCGATCCAGCCCACCAGCGTCTCACCGGGCTCGCAGAAGGCTGCCACCACGCGCGGGTCGCGCGCCTTGCGGCCCGAGAGCATCTTGCCGGCGAAGCCCATCAGGTGCGCCGCGTTCAGGAAGTTGGTCAGCGCGCCGCCGACTGCCATCCACTGTTCGTGCGCGGGCACCTGCGGGTGGCCGAGGTCGATGCGCGCGATCACCGCCACCACCAGCGGTGCCTCGCGCGCGCGCTGGTCGTCCAGCGCCACGGCCTCAGCGTCCTTGCCGGCGTCGATGGCGGCCTGGCGGAACAGCGCCGCCAGCCGCTCGCGCGCGGCACCGCGCACGGCGGCCAGGCGGAAGGGCACGAGCGACGCGTGGTCGGGCGCGCGCAGCGCGGCCTCGACCATGCGCGCGAGCTGTGCGTCATCAGGGGCGGGCTCTGCCAGGTACTTGATGCCCAGCGAGTGGCGGTTCAGCAGGGCTGTGAGCGTGTCGTCCATGACCGACATCGTAGCCAGCGCGCTGGAAGACCCGCGTGCGCCAGGCGGCCTCAGTTGAACAGGTCGCCGAACTTCAGCGCCGCCCAGCGGAAGTTCTCGGCCACCAGGTCGGCACGGCGGTCGTTGTCGTCGATCTGCGTCTGCTCGATCTGCCCCTGCGCGTTGAGCGTGTAGTCGAACTGCACGCTGATGGCCTCTTGCGGGCTGCCGTTGACCATCATGTAGCAGAGGTTGTCGGGCAGTTGCACCGCCGGCCGCTTGCCGGACAGGCGTTCGGCGATGTAGGCGGAGACGATGGTGCCATGCGCGTGCGCGACGTGGGCCGACTTCGGATAGAAGCGGAAGGTCGGTGCCACAACGCCCACGGCGTCGCCGATGACGTAGACGCGGTCGTCGCCCTTCAGGTGCAGCTGCTGCGGGTCGACATCGGCCCAGCCGCTGGCCTTGCCCTCGGGTGTGCGGCCGATGGCGTCGGCCTTCCACGCCATGTCGCCGGCCTGGTGCGGCGACATCAGCACGGCGTGGTCGAACTTCATGTCGCCGGCCGTGGTCTTGATGCGCTGGTTGAAGGGGTCGACCTCCAGCACCCGCGCGTTGGGCACGTAGGTGATGTAGTCCTTGTAGAGCTCGGTGAAGGCGGCCTGGAAGCCGGGGCCGATGGGCGCGATGCGCGGCTTGTGGTCGAGGATGGTGACACGGCCCTTGATGTTGTTCTGCTTGAAGTACCAGGCCACCATGCAGGCGCGCTCGTAGGGGCTGGGCGGGCAGCGCTGCGGCGGGGGCGGCAGCGTCATCACCCAGTCGCCGCCCTTGAAGGCGCGCAGCGCACGCTTGAGCGCGTGGTGCTCGGCATTGGGCACGTAGGCGGCCGGGAAGCGTGCACGCGTGGCCTCGGCGGCACGGCGGTCGTTGCCGAACCAGGCTTCGTAGTCGTAGCGGATGCCGGGCGCCATGACGAGGTAGTCGTACTCGAGCCAGCCGGCCGTGGTGTGCACGCGGCGCGCCGCGCGGTCGATCTGCGTCACCTCGCACTGCACGAAGCGGTAGCCGTGGCGCTGCGCCACGCCGAGGTAACCGTGCGTGAGGAAGCTGTCGTCCACCACGTCGATCAGCCACTTGTTGCTGAGCGGGCACGAGAAGAACACCGGGTTCTTCTCCAGCAGCAGCACCTCGGCCTGCGGTGCGAGCTGGCGCAGGCGCTTGGCCGCCATCAGCCCGCCCCAGCCGCCGCCGGCCACCACCACGCGCGGGGCACTGCCGCGCGGCGCCAGGTTCTCGCCCGGGCGGGTGATGAAGGCCGGCTGCAGCGGTGCTGCGGCGGCGGTCGTGTCGGCGCTGGGCTTCGGCGTGCCGGCGCAGGCGCCGAGCAGCAGCGAGGACGCCCCCGCCGCACCGGCGAGAAGTTGGCGTCTGTCGAGAGTCATGGGTGGGTCTCCGGTTGGGGCGCTAGTGGACCACACGAGCGCAGCCGGGTGGCGTCAGCGAGGTCGCCGACTCAGTGCTCGTCCAGCCGGCCCAGCTGCGAATGCCGCAGCCGCGTGGCCGACAGCGCGCCGGCCGACTCCAGGATCGGGTAGGCGATCGAGCAGATGTGCGAGTTGATGCGCTTGAGCTCGCTCAGCAGGTCCAGGTGCAATGAGCTCGTCTCGATGCTCTGCGCCGTGTTGTCCTGCAGCCGTGCGATGTGGTTGGCGGCGTACTCGTGTTCCAGGTCGCGGAAGCGTGCCTTCTCTTCCAGCAGCTTCTGCGCGTCGCGCACGTGGCCGTCGAGGAACACGCTCATGCCCAGGCGCAGGTTGGACAGCAACCGCTCGTGCAGGTGGCAGACCTCGGCCATGCCGGCGTCGCTGAGGCTGCGGTTCTTGCGGATCTTCTTGTCCTCGATGTCCTGCACCACGCGCTCGATGATGTCGCCGATCTGCTCCATGTTGATCGTGAAGCTGACGATGTCGGTCCAGCGCCGGCCCTCGCGTTCGCTCAGCGCCTCGCGCGAGATCTGCGTCAGGTAGAACTTGATCGCCGAGTACAGCTCGTCGACCGTGTCGTCCATCTGGCGCAGGCGCTCGGCCAGCGCCAGGTCGTTGCCGCGCAGCACCGGCAGCACGCCGCGCAGCATGGTCTCGACCACGTCCGCCTGGTGCAGTGCCTCGCGCGCGGCGCAGCTGATGGCCAGCGACGGCGTGGCCAGCGCCACCGGGTCGAGGTGCCGCGGACGCTCGCCGCTGTTGCTGGGTGCCGGCGGCAGCCAGCGTTCCACCAGCCGGCCGACCGGGCCCGTGAGGCCGATGAAGAGCGTCGCCACCACCAGGTTGAAGCCCAGGTGGAACAGCACGATCTGCTGCGGCACAGTGGCCACGAACTCCTGCAGCAGCATGTGCGCCTGCGGCAGCAGCGGGATCGCCACCAGCGCGCCTACGGCCTTGAAGACGAAGTTGCCCAGCGGCAGCCGCCGCAGTTCAGGCGCGGCGCCGCTGGTGGCCAGCATCGCCAGCACACCGCTGCCGACGTTGGCGCCCAGCACCAGGCCCAGGGCCACGGTGGTCGGCAGCATGCCCTGCGACGCCAGCGTCGACGTGAGCAGCACGATGGCCAGGCTGGAGTACGAGGCCACCGTCAGCACCGCACCGACCACGATGTCCAGCAGCACCTCGTTGGGCAGCGCAACCAGCAGCGCGCGCACCGCCGGGCTCTCGGTCAGCGGCTTCGTGGCCCCGACGATCAGCTGCAGCGCCAGCGTGATCAGCCCCAGGCCGATCAACACGCGGCCGATGCGCCCGGCCTGGCTGTTCTGGCGGCCGATGAACATCACCACGCCGACGAAGATCAGCAGCGGGCTCAGCCACGAGAGGTCGAACGAGAACACCACCGCCATCAGCGCGGTGCCGACGTCGGCCCCCAGCATCGCCGCCAGCGCCGCGCTGCTGGTGACCAGGCCCTTGCCGACGAAGCTGGCGACGATCAGGCAGGTGGCCGTGCTGCTCTGCACCAGGCTCGTGACGCCCAGCCCGGCCAGCGCAGCGGCAAAGCGGTTGCTGAAGCTGCCCTGCAGCACGCGGCGCAGGTTCTCGCCGAACACGCGCAGCATGCCGGTGCGCACGATGTGCGTGCCCCAGACCAGCAGCGCAATGGCGGCCAGGAGATTGAGCAGGTGGACCAAGATCGGGGGCGTCGCGCGGCAGTGAAGCAGCCGTTGTACTCCAGCCGCTGGGCGCGCGCAGTGGGCGGCAAGGGGCTAGACTGGTCGGCCATGAAGAAGGACCTGCTGCTGATCGGCGTGTCGGCGCGCATCTACTACCCGGCCGGCCCGGTGCTCGACCTGGGCGGCGTCTGGACCAAGACGCTGCACTACCTGGAGCAGTCGGTGGCGCACTGGATCATGCACGGCGGCGCGCTGGCCGTGATGGTGCCGGCGGTCGACTCGCACAGCCTGGTCACGCGCGACGAGCTCAACCTGCACGATTACGCCCAGGCGCTGGACGGCCTGGTGCTGCAAGGCGGCAACGACGTCGCCCCTGAGAGCTACGGCGAGACGCCGCTGGACCCGGCCTGGGCTGGCGACCCCGTGCGCGACCGCTACGAGATGGAGCTGGTCGACGCCTTCGTGCAGGCCGGCAAGCCGGTGTTCGGCATCTGCCGCGGGCTGCAGCTGCTGAACGTGATGTACGGCGGCACGCTGCTGCAGGACATCGCGACGCAGCGGCCCGCGTCACGCTCGCACCGCGACACCTCCGTCTACGAACGCCACCTGCACCCGGTGGAGATCGAGCCCGGCAGCCGGCTGCAGGCGCTGTACCCAGGCCTGCGGCAGGCCACCGTGAACAGCATCCACCACCAGGGCATCAAGGACCTGGCGCCCGACTTCAGCGTCGAGGCGCGCTGCCCCGAAGACGGCCTGATCGAGGCCGTGCGCTGGCGCGGCCCCAGTTTCGTGGCTGCGGTGCAGTGGCACCCCGAGTTCCACGACCGCACCGCGGCAGCGGAGTTCGACGACACGCCGCTGCTCAACGACTTCCTGGCGGCGGCGCGGGCCGACAAGGCATAGCGGCCCGCGCGGATTGCGCACAATCGGCGGCTTTCGCCCCCGAGGACCTGCTGCGATGACTTTCATGCGCCTGCTGCGCCGCCTGAGCACCCTGCTGTCGATCACGCTCGCCCTGGCCGCGCCCGCGGTGCTGGCCCAGCCGGCCGCGAGCGCCAAGACGCTGCGCATCGCCACCGCCTTCGACCCGCAGACCATGGACCCGCAGGCGCTGGCCCTGCTGTACCACACGCGCGTGGCCTTCCAGCTCTACGAGTCGCTGGTGGGCCGCGACGAGAAGTTCGCGCTCGAACCCGCGCTGGCGCTGTCGTGGACCATGCCCACGCCCACCAGCTGGCGCTTCAAGCTGCGGCCGAACGTGCGCTTCCACGACGGCAGCGCCTTCACCGCCGACGACGCCGTGTTCTCGCTGCAGCGCGCGCTGGCGCCGCCGTCGCAACGCTCGTTCCAGCTCAAGGGCGTGACCGCGGTGAAGAAGATCGACGCGCTCACCATCGAGCTGCAGCTGGAGCAGCCCGACGCCGTGCTGCCCGAGAAGCTGCAGTACGTCGCGATGATGAGCCGCGCCTGGAGCGAGCAGCACGGCGTGACGAAGGCGCAGGACTTCAACGCCAAGCAGGAAACGCATGCCGTGCGCAATGCCAACGGCACCGGCCCCTACAAGCTCAAGCGCTACGAGCCCGACGTGCGCGCGGTGCTGGAGCGCCACGCCGGCTGGTGGGGCTGGGCCGACAGCAAGCGCCACGGCAACGTGCAGGAGGTGGTGTTCACCGTCATCAAGTCCGACGCCACGCGGCTGGCGGCGCTGGCCTCCGGCGAGGTCGACATGGTGCTGGACCCGCCGTTCCAGGACATCGAACGCCTGAAGCGCGACGGCCGCATCAGCCTGCTGCAGATCGCCGACCTGGGCCAGCAGTACTTCACCTTCGACCAGGCGCGCGACGAGCTCGAAGGCAGCGACGTGAAGGGCCGCAACCCCTTCAAGGACCTGCGCGTGCGCCAGGCCGTGTACCACGCGCTGAACATCGACCTCATCGTGCAGAAGGTGCTGCGCGGCCAGGGCATCCCCACCGGCGCCTTCCTGTCGCCGCGGGTGGACGGCTCGCCGGCCGAACTGGACCGGCGCCTGCCGCACGACCCCGCGAAGGCACGCGCGCTGCTGGCCGCGGCCGGCTACCCGAACGGCTTCAGCATCACGCTGGACTGCGTGAACATCGCATGGCGCGAAGGCGTGTGCCAGGCGGCGGCCGCGATGCTGACGCAGGTGGGCATCCGCACCACGCTGCGCAGCAGCCCGACGAACCAGTTCTTCCCCAAGCTCACGCAGGGCTCGGCCGCCTTCGTGGAATTCGGCTGGACGCCGCAGATCGACGCCTGGTCCTCGCTGAACGCGCTGTTCCGCAGCAACGCCGCCGGCGGCCTGGGCACCTTCAACGCCGGCCGCTACAGCAACCCGAAGCTCGACACGCTGATCGACGCGATGCGCGTCGAACCCGACCTGACGCGCCGCCGCGCGATGGTGGCCGTGGTGCTGCGCATGCTGGCCGACGAGCTGCCCTACGTGCCGCTGTACCGCCGCACGCTGACCTGGGCGATGGCGAAGAACGTGTCGGCCGTGCAGTGGCCCAGCGACACGATCGAGCTGCGCTGGGTGCGCATGAAGTAGGCGCCGGCAGGCGGCTTCAGGGGCAATTGCTCAGGGGCACGTGCGCGTGCGCCGGAATTCGCTGGGCATCACCGCACCGCCCTGCCCGTGCAGGCCGCGGCCCAGCGCCTTGGCCTGGCGCTCCTGCTTGACGTAGGGCCCCTGGTCCCAGCGCGTGCGGGTGCTCCAGGCGTGGCCCTCGGACACCATGCGCGCGTTGATGTCGGCGCCTTCCAGCACCAGCTTGCCCTGCTTGCGGCTGGGCTCGCCGCGGCCCGCGGGCTGCAGCGTCACCAGGCGGTCGCGCACCCACTCGGTCAGCGCTTCCTTGGCCTGGGCGTTCCAGTCCTGGCAACTTTCGGGCGCGTCGATGCCAGCCAGGCGGTACTGGAACGCCAGACCCGTGACCGGCTGCACGAGCACGGTCTCGCCGTCGTAGACCTCGGTCACGGTGCCCTGCAGCGGCGCGGCGGTGGCAGCGGCGGCCAGCAGCGACAGTGCGGCCAGCGTGGTGATGGGCAGTTTCATGCGGCGTCTCCGGACATCGCCCGGATCATCCACCACAGCAGCCCCCCCACCAGCACCAGCCAGACGGCGACAACGAGAACTGCTCCCCACAGCAGCCGCGGCAGTTTGCCGGCGCCGGCCTCGGCCTCGCGCAGCCGCGCCTGCCACAGCGCCGGCGGCGTGAGCTTGACCACCAGCGCCACGCCCAGCGGCAGCAGCACCAGGTCGTCGAGCAGGCCCAGCACCGGGATGAAGTCGGGGATCAGGTCGATCGGGCTCAGCGCGTAGGCCAGCACGGCGATGGCCACCCAGCGCACGCTGCGCGGGGTCTCGGGGTGCTTGAACAGTTTCCACAGCGCCAGCAGGTAGACCTTCAGGCGTGCCGCGTTGGCGGCCTTGAACAGGCGGCCCAGGCGCTTCATGCGCGGCGGCTCCGGCGGCGTGGCGCGGCGGCCTTGGCGGGCGCGGCGGGCCCCGGCCCCTGCAGCGCGGCTTCGCCGTCGGCCAGCAGGCGCTCCAGGCGGTCCTTCAGCTTCTCGGTGCTGAGCTGCTCGCGCAGCCGCTCCACCATCAGCGGCAGGCTGAAGGGGCTGGGTGCGGGCAGGTCGACCAGGTCCAGTTGCAGGCGCGCCATGCCTTGCAAGGTGGTGGCCAGGCGCTCCAATTCAAGTTCCTGCGACAGCACCTCGGTCTCGGCCTGGCCGAGCAGCCGGTTGCCGGCGTCGTACTTGCGGAAGACCTCGAAGAACAGGCTGCTGCTGGCCTGCACCTGGCGCAGGCTCTTGGGCGCGCCGGGGTAGCCGCTGAACACCAGCCCGGCCACGCGCGCGATCTCGCGGAAGCGCCGCTGCGCCAGTTCGCCCGAGTTCAGGCTGGCCAGCACGTCATCCAGCAGCGTCCCGGTGCCGAACAGCGCGGCCTGCACGTCGGCCGACAGGTCCGGCGGCCGCGCGGCCAGGATCTCCAGCCCGTAGTCGTTGACGCTGAGCGAGAAGGTGTTGGGCTGCGTGCGCGCCAGCCGCCAGGCCAGCAGCTGCGCCAGCCCGATGTGCACGTTGCGCCCGGCGAACGGGTACAGGAACAGGTGGTGGCCTTCGCGCGAGGTGTAGCGCTCGGCCAGCAGCCGGCCGCGCTGTGGCAGGTGCGACAGCCGCGCCTGCGTCTGCAGCATCGGCATCGCCGCCTGCAGCTCGGGGCTGTCGAAACGGCCCTGCGCCGCGCCGTCCAGCAGCGCCAGCACGGCGTCGGCCATCTCGCTGGACAGCGGCATCTTGCTGCCGGCCCACGAGGGCACCACGCCCTTGGGCTTGGTGGCTTTGCGCACGTAGGCGGCCATGTCCTGCGTGCGCACGTACTCCAGCACGCGGCCGGCGAAGACGAAGCAGTCGCCCTTGTTCAGCCGCGCGATGAAACCTTCCTCGATGGTGCCGATGGTGCCGCCCGACAGCCACTTCACCTGCATGCTGGCGTCGCTGACGATGGTGCCGATCGAGAGCCGGTGGCGCTTGGCGATGCCGCGGTCGGGCACGCGCCACAGGCCGTCGACCAGCGCCACGCGGTGGTACTCGGGGTAGGCAGTGAGGCTGTCGCCGCCGCGTTCGACGAAGGCCAGCGCCCAGTCGAAGGCGGCACGCGGCAGCGTGCGGTACGACGCCGCGGTGCACACCTCGGCGTACAGCGCGTCGGCCTCGAAACCGCCGCCCAGCGCCACCGTCACCAGGTGCTGCACCAGCACGTCCAGCGGCTGCTGTGGCGCGTGGCGCGGCTCCACCTGCCCGGCCAGCGCGGCCTGGCGCGCGGCGGCGGCCTCCACCAGCTCCAGCGTGTTGGTGGGCACCAGCGTCACGCGGCTGGGCCGGCCCGGCGCGTGGCCGCTGCGGCCGGCGCGCTGCAGCAGCCGCGCCACGCCCTTGGCGCTGCCGATCTGCAGCACGCGTTCGACCGGCAGGAAGTCCACGCCCAGGTCCAGGCTGGAGGTGGCCACCACCGCCTTCAGCTGCCCGCCCTTCAGCCCGGCCTCGACCCATTCGCGCGTGCCCTTGTCCAGCGAGCCGTGGTGCAGCGCCACCAGGCCGGCCCAGTCGGGCCGCGCCTGCAGCAGCAGCTGGTACCAGATCTCGGCCTGGCTGCGCGTGTTGGTGAACACCAGCGTGGTGGCCGAGCGCGCGATCTCGTCCACCACCGGCTGCTGCATCTGCGCGCCCAGGTGGCCGCCCCAGCTGAAGCGGCCGGGCTCGGCCGGCAGCAGCGTGTCGATGACGAGCTGCTTCTCCACACGCCCCTGCACCAGCTGTGCACCAGGCCCGGCCAGCGTGTCCATCGCCTCGTGCAGGTTGCCCAGCGTGGCCGACAGCCCCCACACCACCAGTTGCGGGTTCCAGCGCCGCAGCCGCGCCAACGCCAGCTGCACCTGCACGCCGCGCTTGCTGGTCACCAGCTCGTGCCATTCGTCGACGATCACCGTGTGCACGCCGCGCAGCTCGGTGTGCGCGTGCTCGCGCGTGAGCAGCAGGCTCAGCGACTCGGGCGTGGTGACCAGCGCGGCCGGGAACCGGCGGTCCTGGCGCGCGCGCTCGGCGCTGGGCGTGTCGCCGGTGCGCATGCCCACCGTCCAGCCCGGGCGCAGGGCCTCCAGCGGCAGCTGCAGCGCACGCGTGGTGTCGGCCGCCAGCGCGCGCATCGGCGTCAGCCACAGCACCTGCAGGCCCGCACCGGGCTGCGCCCGCGCCAGCGCGCCCATCCACACGGCGTAGGTCTTGCCGCTGCCGGTGGTGGCGTGCAGCAGGCCGCTGCGGCAGGCGGTCATCGCGGCCCACACCTGGCGCTGGAAGTCGAAGGGCTGCCAGCCGCGCGCGGCAAACCAGGCTTCGGCATCGGGGTGCGTCGGCGGGGTCGGCAGGCGGGCTGGGGGCTGCAGGGTCACGGCGCCGATTGTTGGCCACAAGGGCTGGGCCTGCAGCGCACGACACCGGACAATGCCGCCCCATGCACTTCGATCTGGTCGACCTCCGCCTGATGGTGCGCATCGCCGAGGCCAACAGCCTCACGCGCGGTGCGGAAGCCTCGTTCCTCTCGCTGCCTGCCGCCAGCACCCGCATCAAGAACCTGGAAGAGAGCCTGGGCACCAAGCTGCTGTACCGCACCAGCCAGGGCGTGACGCTGACGCCCCCAGGCCAGGCCTTCGTGCACCACGCGCGCACGGTGCTGGCGCAGCTGGAGAACCTGACCGGCGACATGCAGGAATACGCCAAGGGCATCAAGGGCCACCTGCGCATCGCGGGCAGCACCACGGCGCTGTCGGAGTTCCTGCCGCCGGTGCTCAGCGCCTACCTGCGTGCGCACCCCGATGTCAACATCGACCTGCGCGAGCGGCTCAGCCACGACATCGTGCGCGCGGTCAGCGAAGGGCAGATCGACATCGGCATCGTTTCGGGCCCGGTGCGCACCGAGGCGCTGCAGGCCATTCCGTACCGCAGCGACAGCCTGGTGCTGGTGGTGGCGAAGGACCACGTGCTGGCGCAGGAGCCCAGCGTGCCCTTCACGCGCACGCTGGACCACGACCACGTGGGCCTGCACGAAGCCAGCGCGATCCACGCCTTCCTGCGCCAGGTCAGCGGCGCGGTGCACCGCACGCTGCGCATGCGCATCGAGGTCAGCAACTTCGAGACCGCCTGCCGGATGATCGAAGCCGACATCGGCGTCGGCATCGTGCCGCTGTCGTCGGCGAAACGGCACGCCGAGCGGCTGGCGATCCGCATCGTGCCGCTGCAGGACGACTGGTCGCTGCGGCGGCAGTTCGTGGTGGTGCGGCAGCTCGACGCGCTGCCGCCCTTCGGCCGCGACCTGGTGGACCTGCTGGTGGAAGACGCGCGCAGCGCAGGGGTGCAGGCGGCGTAGCCGCGGCTCAGGCCGCGTCGCGCAGGATCGCTTCGGCGCGCAAGAGCACCGGCCGGTCGACCATGCGGCCGTCCACCGCCAGCGCCGCGCCGCCCGACGCGGCTGCTGCGGCCAGCACGCGCTGCGCCCAGGCGACCTCGGCCGCGGCCGGCGCGAAGCCGGCGCGCACACCGGCCACCTGCCTGGGGTGGATGCAGAGCTTGCCGCCGAAGCCCAGGCGGCGCGCGCGCGCCACGTCGGCAGCCAGGCGCTCGGGCGCGTCCAGCGCCGTCGTCACGCCGTCCAGCGGCGGCGCGATGCGCGCCAGCCGGCTGGCCAGCACCAGTTCGCAGCGGAACGGCAGCAGGTCGTCTTCGCTCGCGTCGCGCAGGCCGAGGTCGACCTGGAAGTCGAGGTGGCCGAAGGCCAGCCGTTCGACCCCGGGCGCAGCGGCCAGCGCACGCGCGGCCGCCAGCCCCGCGGCCGACTCGACCAGCGGCACCAGCGCCAGGCCCGGCCGGCGCGCGGCCAGCAGCGCCAGCACGGCCGGGTCTTCGGCCTTGGGCAGCACCACCGCCTGCAGCGCCGGCTGGTCCAGCACGGCCAGGTCGTCGGCGAACCACGCGGTGTCGGCGGCGTTCAGGCGCACGGCCACGCGGCTGGCAGCAGACCCGGCGAACGCGGCCAGCCAAGCCACCAGCGCCGCGCGCGCACGGGCCTTGGAGTCGGGCGCGACGGCGTCTTCCAGGTCGACGATCACGCAGTCCGCACCGGCGGCCAGCGCCTTGTCGAACCGCTCCGGCCGGTCGCCGGGCACAAACAGCCAGGACCGGGTCATGCCGATGAAGTCGCAGGCAACCACGCGCCCAGCGGCACGGCGCCGTCGAGCGCCCACACCCGCGCGATCACGCCCTGCATCTCGGCCGCGCTTGCACCGCCGCGGTAGGCCGCGAGCTTCAGCGCCTTGGCCTCCAGCTCGGGGCGGCTCAGCGTGTTGCCGGGGTCGCCCTTGGGTTCGTCGACACGGCCGCGCAGCACGCGCCCGTCCTTGGTCAGCACCTCGACCTTGCCGATCCAGCGCGCCGGGTAGGCCGCGTCGACCTCGGCGTCCAGCACCATGTGCACACGGTCGCGCAAGGCCTGCACGCGCGCGGCGCGGTAGTCGGCGTCGAACTCGCCGAGGCCGGCATGGCCGTGCAGCGCGGCGATGGCCAGCACCGTGCCCATCGAGAACTTGGCCTGGTGCACGGTCTGCGGGTCGGTGACCGGGCCCAGCACGTCGATCGCGCCCTGGTGCACGAACGTCGTCACGCGCTCGATGTCGTCGGTGCCGAGCGCGTGCGTGCGCAGCACCTGCAGCAGCGCGTCGGCCGCCGGGTGGGTGTGGCGGCACGACGCGTGGTACTTGAACGAGGTCTCGGCCGTGGCCCAGCGCGCGCCCAGGCCGTCGACCAGCTTCGTGGCGTCGGCATCGCTGGACATGCCTGCGGCCATGCCCTGCGGGCCTTCGAGGATGTGCTGCGCGCCGGTCAGCCCGTCGGCAGCCAGGTAGGCCGCGGCCAGGCCGGTGGAGGCGGCGTGCGCGGTGTGCAGTTGCTTGGAATCGGCCGCGTCACGCAGGAACTCCCACAACCCCGCGGCCTGGGTGCCGGCGCTGCCGAAGGCGTGCAGCATCGTTTGCGGCGTCAGCTCCAGCAACCGCCCCACCGCGGCGGCCGCCGCCACCGAGCCCGCGGTGCCGGTGGTGTGGAACACCTTGTAGTGCGAGCGGCCCAGGAACTCGCCGACGCGGATGCCGACTTCGTAGCCCGCCACGCTGGCCACCAGCAGCTCGCGCCCGCTGCGGCCCAGCGCCTGCGCCACGGCGAGCGCGGCCGGGAACACCACCGCTGCGGGGTGGAAGACCGAGCCGTTGTGCACGTCGTCCTGCTCGGCGAAGTGCGAAGCCGCGGCGTTGATGGCCGCGGCCACCAGCGGGCTGCTGCCGCGGCGGTGGATCAGCACCTCGCTCGCGCCTTCTGCCGGGCCCCTTGCCGGGCCCTGCGCCAGCCAGAAGCGCGCCAGCGTCTCCACCGGCCGCGCGCCCTTGCCTGCGAGAGCCGAGGCAAACCAGTCGAGAAACAGGTCTTCGGTGCGGCGCAGCACCGGCGCGGGGATGTCCGCGTGCTGCAGCGTGGCCGCGAAGTGCGCCAGCGCACGACTCGGGTGAAGGCTGGGGTGGGTGTCGGTCATGCAGGCGTCCTTCAGACCGCGCCGGCAGCACGCAGCGCGGCGATCTCGTCGGCGCCGTAGCCCAGCTCGGCCAGCAGCGCGTCGGTGTGTTCGCCCACGGCCGGCACGGCGCCGACCTGGGGTTCGAAGTCGTCGGGCAGCCCCGGTGCACGGAACACCGGCAGCGGGCCGCTGGGGCTGGCGGCCTGCACCAGCCGGCCGCGGGCCAGCAGCTGTTCGTGGCGCCAGACATCGGCCATCGTGTTCAGCCGCGCATTGGCGATCTGCGCCGTTTCCAGGCGCTCGATGACCTGCGCGGCCGTGAGCTGCGCGAACACGTCCAGCACGATGGCGCGCAGCGCGGCACGCGATTCCACCCGCTTGGGGTTCGAGTCGAAGCGCGGGTCGCGCGCCAGCGCGGGCTGCAGCAGCACCTTGTCGCAGAAGACCTGCCACTCGCGTTCGTTCTGCAGCCCCAGCATCACGGTGTTGCCGTCGCCGGCGGCAAACGGGCCGTAGGGGTAGATGGTGGCGTGCGCGGCGCCGGCCCGCGGCGGCGGCTCGGCGCCGTCGAGCGCGTAGTACAGCGGGAAGCTCATCCACTCCACCATCGCCTCCAGCATCGACACGTCGAGCCGGCAGCCGCGCCCGGTGCGGCCGCGCTGGATCAGCGCTGCAAGGATGCTGCTGTACGCGACCATGCCGGCGGCGATGTCGGCCACCGAGGCGCCGGCCTTGGCGGGTTCGTCGGGTGTGCCGGTGACCGAGAGGAAGCCGGCCTCGCTCTGGATCAGCAGGTCGTAGGCCTTCTTGTCGCGCATCGGGCCGGGGTGGGCCGGGTCGTCGCCGTAGCCGCTGATGTCGCAGACGATCAGGCGCGGGTGCGCGTCCTGCAAGGCGGCGTGCGACATGCCCAGGCGTGCGGCCGCGCCCGGCGCCAGGTTCTGTACCAGCACGTCGGCACGCGCCACCAGGCGCTGCAGCACCTGCAGCGCCGCGGGCTGCTTCAGGTCGAGCGTGATGCTTTCCTTGCCGCGGTTGGTCCAGACGAAGTGCGAGCTGAGGCCACGCGCGCGGCGGTCGTAGCCGCGGGCCTGGTCGCCGCTGCCGGTACGTTCGATCTTGATGACGCGCGCACCCAGGTCGGCAAGCTGGCGCGTGGCGAACGGGGCTGCGATGACGTGCTCGAGCGCGAGCACGGTCACGCCTTCCAGCGGTCGCATCGTCAGAAGCTCCGCGGCAGGCCCAGCAGGTGCTCGGCCACGTAGCTCAGGATCAGGTTGGTCGAGATCGGCGCCACCTGGTACAGCCGGGTCTCGCGGAACTTGCGCTCGACGTCGTATTCGCACGCGAAGCCGAAGCCGCCGTGGAACTGGATGGCCGCGTTGGCCGCCTCCCAGCTGGCCTTGGCCGCCAGGTACTTGGCCATGTTGGCCTGCGCGCCGCAGGGCAGCTGTGCGTCGAAGCGGCGGCAGGCCTCCCAGCGCATCAGGTCCGCAGCCTCGACCTCGATGTGCGCCTCGGCGATCGGGAACTGCACGCCCTGGTTCTGGCCGATGGGGCGGCCGAACACCACGCGGTCCCGCGCGTAGGCGCTGACCTTGTCGATGAACCAGCGGCCATCGCCGATGCATTCGGCGGCGATCAGCGTGCGCTCGGCGTTGAGCCCGTCGAGGATGTACTTGAAGCCCTGGCCTTCGGTGCCGATCAGGTGTTCGTGCGGGATCTCCAGGTTCTCGAAGAACAGCTCGTTGGTCTCGTGGTTGACCATGTTTGGGATCGGCCGCACCGTGAGGCCCTGGCCGATCGCCTCGCGCAGGTCGACGAGGAAGATCGACAGGCCCTCGCTCTTCTTCTTCACGTCGGCCAGCGGCGTGGTGCGCGCCAGCAGGATCATCAGGTCGCTGTGCTGGACGCGGCTGATCCACACCTTCTGGCCGTTGACGACCCAACGATCCCCCTGACGGACAGCGGTGGTCTTGATCTTCGTGGTGTCGGTGCCGGTGGTGGGCTCGGTCACGCCCATGCTCTGCAGCCGCAGTTCGCCGCGCGCAATGGGCGGCAGCCAGCGCTGCTTCTGTGCGGCCGAGCCGTGGCGCAGCAGCGTGCCCATGTTGTACATCTGGCCGTGGCAGGCGCCGGCGTTGCCGCCGCTGCGGTTGATCTCTTCCATGATCACGCTGGCCTCGGCCAGGCCCAGGCCCGAGCCGCCGTACTCCTGCGGGATCAGCGCGGCCAGCCAGCCGGCTTTCGTGAGTGCGTCGACAAAGGCCTCGGGGTAGCCGCGTTCGGCGTCGATGCGGCGGTGGTACTCGGCGGGGAAGTCGGCGCACAGGGCGCGCACGCCGTCGCGGATGTCGGGGTACTGCTCGTCGGTCATGGGTGGGTTGGCGGTCTGTTCAGGCGGTTCGGGCTTCGGCGCGCATCGCCAGCTGGCCCGCGTGGTCGCGCGCCCACAGCGCGAAGGTGGAGCTGCCATCGTCGCGGCCGCAGACGTGGAAGCGGTGGATGTCGAAGATCGGCCGCACGGCGGTGAAGGCGAAATGCCTCAGCCGCGCCTGCGGGCGTTCGCGGCGCAGCAGGTCCACCAGCAGCGTGGCGATCAGCGGGCCGTGCACGATGAGGCCCGGGTAGCCCTCGACCTCGGTGACGTAGCGGCGGTCGTAGTGGATGCGGTGGCCGTTGAAGGTGAGCGCGCTGTAGCGGAACAGCAGCACCGGGTCGGGCACGATCTCGCGCGCGAAGCTGGCGTCGCCTGGGGCGGGCTGCGCTGCCGGAGCGGGTGCTGCGGGTGCACCGGGCGCCGGCGCCTCGCGGTAGACGATGTCGTGCTCTTCGGCGATGGCCACGCCGCGCGCGTTGCTGATCTCGTGCCGCACGGTCACGAACACCAGCGGGCCGCTGCGCCCGGCCTTCGCGTCGACATGCGCGATGCGCGAGCGGCGCGTGATCTCGTCGCCCACCTGCAGCGGGTGGTGGAAGTCGAGCCGGCCGCCGGCCCACATGCGGCGCGGCAGCGGCACCGGCGGCAGGAAGCCGCCGCGCTGCGGGTGGCCGTCGGCACCGATGTCGCGCGCCAGCGCCGCCGGCAGGAAGTACAGCCAGTGCGCCAACGGCGGCACGTCGGCACCGGGCAGCGGCTCGGGGTCGTCGCGGTCGAGCGTGGCCGCCAGCGCGTGCAGCGGCGCTGCGGTGACGAGATCGCCGCGCTGTTCGGTGCGGCCGATCCAGCTGCGCCAGTGCACCAGTTGTTCGGCGAGGGTGGGTTGGCTCATCGTGGGGCGGCAGCTTGCGCGCAAGTGCAGGCGGCGGCAATTCGGCTTTGGGGAAGCTCGTCTTTCATGCAATCGAAGCCGCAGCCCGCGGCGGGTGCCTAGACTCTGCGCCGCACCCGAGCCCACCACCAGGAGACCCCGCGATGACGACGACAATCCGCGCCGCCGTGCTGCAGGCCATGGGCCTGCCGGCCCCGTATGCCCAGAGCCGCCCGCTGCAGATCCTGGAGCTCGAGCTCGACCCGCCCGGCCCCGGCGAAGTGCGCGTGCGCGTGACGGCCGCGGGCCTGTGCCACTCGGACCTGTCGGTGATCAACGGCGACCGGCCGCGGCCGCTGCCGATGGTGATCGGCCACGAGTCGGCGGGCGAGGTGCTCGAATGCGGCCCCGGCGTCACCGACCTCGCGCCCGGCGACCGCGTCGTGATGGTCTTCATGCCCAGCTGCGGCGGCTGCATGCCCTGCGCCGAAGGTCGGCCCGCGCTGTGCGAGCCCGGCGCCACGGCCAACGGGGCGGGTGTGCTGCTGGGCGGCACGCGCCGGCTGCGGCTGGATGGTGCGTATGTGAACCACCACGTCGGCGTGTCGTGTTTCGCCGAGCAGTGCGTGGTGTCGCGGCGCTCGTGCGTGAAGGTCGACGCCGACCTGACGCCGGCCGAAGCGGCGCTGTTCGGCTGCGCGGTGCTCACCGGCGTGGGCGCAGTGATCAACACCGCCAAAGTCACGGCCGGCAGCACGGTGGCTGTGCTGGGGCTGGGCGGCGTGGGCTTTTCGGCGCTGCTGGCCGCGGCAGCCAGCGGCGCGCGCGAGCTGGTGGCCATCGACCTCAGCGAGAGCAAGCTCGCACTGGCCCGGGAACTCGGCGCCACCGCCACCGTGAACGCGGCCAGCCCCGACGCGGCCGAGCAGGTGCGCACGCTCACCCGCGGCGGCGTCGACTACGCGTTCGAGATGGCCGGCGCCGTCCCCGCGATGGAGCTGGCCTGGAAGATCACGCGCCGCGGCGGCAGCACCGTCAGCGCCGGGCTGCCGCATCCGGACAAGCGCTTCGCGCTGCCGCCGGTGCAACTGGTGGCCGAAGAGCGCACGCTGCGCGGCAGCTACATCGGATCGGCGGTGCCGGCACGCGACATCCCGCGATACATCGACCTGTACCGCCGCGGCCGGCTGCCGGTGGACCGGCTGATGGGCGAGCAGCTCGCGCTGGACGACATCAACCGCGGTCTGGACCGCCTGGCCGCAGGGCAGGCGCTGCGTGACGTCGTGCTGTTCTGAAGCACGGCGCGGCACCCGGCCCGGGCTAACCCGCGCTTTCACGAAAACGAACACCGCGCCAAGGCAGACGGCCGATCATCGCCCCGCACCGACGGGCGCCGGCGCCACCAACCAGAGGAGACAAGCCCGTCGTGCGTGCGTGATGCGCCGGCCCTCGACCCGAGAGGAGAACCCGATGAGCTTCCAACCCCGCTGGACGCGGCTGCTGACCGCGCTGGCCTGCGCCACCGTGCTGACCGGCGCCGCCCACGCGCAGAACGACTGGTGCAAAAGCAAGCACGGCCCCAACGACGAGATCGGCGCCGCCAACCTGCTGACCCCCGAGATGGCGCTGGCCGCGGCCAAGCTGGTGAAGACCGGCAAGGTCTACCGCCTGGGCGTCGAGACCAACTCCAAGACGCCCGCCTTCGGCCCGCGCAGCTGGGCGCTGGTGATCAACCAGCCGGGTCAGGTTGGCGGCGCCGGCCTCGGTCCCACCAAGACCAACTACAACGACGACATCTACATGGGCTATGTGGGCACCGGCTCGCAGATCGACGGCCTGGGCCACATCGGTGTCGACAACGTCTACTACAACTGCAACAAGAACAGCGAGTTCGTGCAGGCCAACGGCCTCACGAAGATGGGCATCCACAACCTGCCCGGCATCGTGACGCGCGGCGTGGTGCTGGACATGGCGTCGTACTTCGGCAAGAACCCTCTGCCCGAGGGCACGGTGTTCAACCGCAAGGAGATCGACGAGCAGGCGAAGAAGCAGGGCATCGAGATCCGCAAGGGCGACGTCGTGCTGTTCCACACCGGCTGGCAGTCGCTGGTGGGCAAGGACGACAAGCGCTTCATCAGCGGCGAACCCGGCCTGGGCAAGGACGGCGCGCTGTACCTGGCGAGCAAGCAGGTGGTGGCCGTGGGCGCCGACACCTGGGGGCTGGAGGCCATTCCGTTCGAGCCCGGCGTGGGTGTGTTCGAGGTGCACCAGATCCTGATTCCGCGCAACGGCATCTACATCCTGGAGAACATCGAGACCGCGGAGCTGGTGAAGGACAAGGCCTGGGAGTTCATGTTCACGCTGGGCGCCTCGCGCTTCACGGGTGGCGTGCAGGCCATCATCAACCCGGTGGCAGTCCGCTGATGCGGCGCGGCGCCACGGCCCAGGCAGCAGCGTCCGCTGCTGCACTCGCCACGGCGCTGCTGCTGGCCGCCGGCGGCGCTGCGGCGCATCCGCACGGCCGCCTGACCTGCCAGGTGCAGCTGGGCCTGGAAGGCGGCCGGCTGGCCTGGGTGGCGCAGCGGCTGACGCTGGATGCGGCCTCGTCGGCCGCGCTGGCCGAGCGGCTGCAGGTCGGCGCGGCCGAGCCGGTGCCGAAGCCGGTGCTGCAGTTCCGCAGCCTGCTGCTGGGGCTGTTCCGCCACTCGGGCTGGATGCTGGACCTGCGGGCTGCAGGAGCTGAAGCCGCCGTGGCGCTGGACGACAGCGCGGCGGCGTGGCGGCAGCTCGACGACGGGCGGCTGGAGCTGTCGCTGACGTTGGCACCGACCGCGCCGGTGGTGGCGCCGCCGGGCACGCAGTGGGCGCTGGCCTGCCGCGACCCGGTCTGGTACTGGGTGGGCGAATTCGCGGGCGACGCAGCGGTTTCGGCGGCGGGTGCGACTTGCGCGGTGCAGCTCGACGGCCCGCGCGACGCCGCGGCCGAAGCCGCTGCGCTCACCGCCGCTGCACGCGCCGCTGGCGCGCTGGGCGCCGAGCGGGTGGCCGCAGCGGCCACCGCCACGCCGCAGCTCGGCGCCGGTCGGGCCGAGCTGCGCTGTTAGCGCGTCAGTGGCTGTTCAGACGGTGCGCCCGCCGTCCACCGGGAACTCGACGCCGGTGATGAACTCGGCGTCGTCGCTGGCCAGGTAGAGCGCCGCCCGCGCGATGTCCAGCGGCGTCGACAGCCGCCCCAGCGGGATCGTCGCCAGGAACTTCTTGCGGTTCTCGGGCGTGTCGGGCATGCCCATGAACTGCTCCAGCAACCCCGTGACGCCCATCACCGGGCAGATCGCGTTGACGCGGATGTTGTCCGGGCCCAGTTCCACCGCGAGCGACTTGCTCATCAGGTTCACGGCGCCCTTCGAGCTGTTGTACCAGGTGAGCCCCGGCCGCGGCCGGATGCCGGCAGTGCTGCCCACGTTCAGGATCACGCCGCTCTTCTGCTGGCGCATCAGCGGCACCACCGCATGCACCATGTGGAAGATGCTCTTCACGTTGATGTCGTAGACCTTGTCGAAGGTCGCTTCGTCCACGTCGAGCAGCGGGCCGTTCTTGTGCGTCCAGCCGGCGTTGTTGACGACGATGTCGATGCGGCCGCCGAAGACTGCGCGCGTGGCCTGGACGAGGCCGTCGATGTCGGCGCGTTTCGTCACGTCGCAGCGCACGCCGATGGCATGGGGGCCGATCGCGGCGGCGACCTGCGCCGCGCCCTCGCCGTTGATGTCGGCCACCACGACCTTGGCCCCTTCGGCCGCATACAGCTGTGCAATGCCTTCGCCGAAGCCACTGGCCGCGCCGGTGACGATGGCGATCTTGTCCTTCAGTCTCATGTCGGTTCTCTTTCCTGGTTTACGCGCCGTGGTACTGGACGACGGTCTTCACGGTGCAGAACTCCTCCAGCGCCATGAAGCCCTTCTCGCGCCCGTGGCCGCTGCGCTTGACGCCGCCGAAGGGCAGCTCCACGCCGCCGCCGGCGCCGTAGGCATTGATGTAGACCTGGCCGCACTGCATGGCCTTGGCCACGCGCGTCTGGCGGCCGCCGTCGCGCGTCCAGACCGCCGCGATGAGGCCGAAGTCGGTGGCATTCGCCAGCGCGATGGCATCGGCCTCGTCGTCGAAGGGAATGGCCGCCAGCACCGGGCCGAAGACTTCGTCGCAGGCGAGCTGGTGGTCGCGCGGCACCGGGCCGAACAGCGTCGGCGCCACGTAGAAGCCGCCCGGATGCACGCCATCGGCGATGCGGCCTTCGGCCAGCACCGGGATGCCGCTGTCCTTGGCGCGGCGGATGAAGCCCTGCACGCGCTGCTGCTGCGCGGCGTTGATCAGCGGTCCGCAGTCGCGGTCCTGCTGCGGCGTGCCGGCACTGCTGGCGGCGAACTTCTGCGCCACCAGGCCGACGAAGCGGTCGTACACGCTGCGCTGCACCAGCAGCCGGCTGCCGGCCGAGCAGGTCTGGCCCGCGTTCTGCGTGATGGCCTTGATGACGAACGTGGCGCAGCGCTCCAGGTCGGCGTCGTCGAAGACGATGTGCGGGCTCTTGCCGCCGAGTTCCAGCACCACCTTCAGCGTGCGCTCGGCCGCGGCCTTCTGCACCAGCGTGCCGACCTCGGGGCTGCCGGTGAAGGTGACGAAGTCGATGTCGCGGTGCGCGGTGAGCGCCGCACCGGCCTCTTCGCCCAGGCCGGTGACGACGTTCAGCGCGCCCGCGGGCAGGCCCGCCTGCGTGGCGATGTCGCAGAAGTCCAGCGGCGTGAGGCAGGCGTCTTCCGACGGCTTCAGCACCGCGGCGTTGCCCATCGCGAGCGCCGGCACCACCGAGCGGCCGAACATCTGCGCCGGGTAGTTCCAGGGCAGGATGTGCGCCGTGACGCCGTAGGGCTCGCGCAGCACGACCACGTGGTAGTCGGCGAGGTACGGGATCTGCTCGCCGTGCAGCTTGTCGGCGGCGCCGCCGTAGAACTCGCAGTAGCGCGCGGCCACCGTGATGTCGTTGCGCGCCTGCGAGAGCGGCTTGCCGGTGTCGCGCGCTTCCAGCTGCGCCAGCTCTTCGGCGCGCTCCAGCATCAGCGCGCTCATGCGCAGCAGGATGCGGCCGCGTTCGGTGGCCGTCATCCGGCCCCAGGGGCCGTGCAGCGCAGCGCGTGCAGCAGCCACGGCGCGGTCCACGTCGCGTGCGTCGCCGCGCGCCAGCGTGTCGAAGACCTCGCCGGTGGACGGGTCGATGACGGGCAGGGTCTCGCCACTGGCGGCCGCCTGCCAGGCGCCGTTGATGAAATGCTGGGCCATGGGTGGCTCTCCGAAAAACGAAGGGAAGAAGGAACGCAGCGCTTCAGTGGATCGCGGCGGCCGCGGCCTCGCCGCGCTGCAGTTCGCCGCGTTCGAGCACCAGCGTCTCGGTCGGGATGTCGCGCAGCAGGCTGCGGTTGGACTCGGTGACCACCACGCACAGCTCGGGTCGCACCTGGTGCATGCGGTGCAGCGAGGCCGCGTACTGCTGCGCCAGCACCGGGGCCAGGCCCTGGAACGGTTCGTCCAGCAGCACCAGGCGCTCGCCCGCCATCACGGCGCGGCCCAGCGCGGCCATCTTGCCCTGCCCGCCCGACAGCGCCGCGCCCGAGCGCGCGAGCATGGGCTTGAGCTCGGGCACGATGGTCAGCGTCTCGGCCAGGCGTTCGTCGACAGCCGTACGCTTCATCCCGATCACTTCGCACGGGAAGCGCAGGTTCTCTTCCACCGTGAAGCTGGGGAACATCACGCGGTCCTCGGGCGCGTAGCCGATGCCCAGCTTGGCGCGCAGCCGCGCCGGCACGGTGGCCAGGTCCTGCCCGTCGAGCAGCACGCGCCCCGCGTGGCCTTCGCGGAAGCCCATGATCAGCCGCAGCAGCGTGGTCTTGCCGGCGCCGTTGCGGCCGACGACGGCCACCGTGCTGCCGCGCTGCAGCTGGCACGAGATGCCGCGCAGCACGGAGATGCCGGCGATGGTGGTGGAGACGTTCTCGAGGATCAGCATTTCAATCAGGCCTTCCGCCGGGCCGCCCCAAGGCAGGCCTGCGCCCCCTCGGGGGGCAGCGAACGCAGTGAGCGTGGGGGCACCATCATTCGCCAATCACGTTCTTGATCACCAACGGATCGCGCAGCACTTCTTCCGGTGCGCCATCGGCGGCCACCTTGCCGGCGATCCACGCCGCCAGCCGCGTGGCGTAGCGGCGCACGATGTCGATGTCGTGCTCGACGAAGATGCTGGTCACCTGGCGCTCGTCCAGCGCCTGCATCAGCACCGCCATCAGGCCGTGTTTCTCGTCGGTGGAAACACCGCTGGTGGGCTCGTCCATGATCATCAGCTTGGGCCGCAGCACCAGCGCCATCGCCACGTCGAGCAGCTTGCGCTGGCCTTCGGGCAGTGCGCTGGCGAGGTGGTTGGCGCGGTCCTGCAGCTGCAGCAGTTCGATGGTGGCGTCCACCTCGTCGGCATCCACCGCCGCGGCCAGCGGCCGCCACAGCCCGCCTCGGCGCTGCACCGACGAGGCCGCGATCAGCATGCACTCGCGCACCGTGTGTTCGCCGAACACCTGCGGCAGCTGGAACGAGCGGCCCACGCCCAGCCGCGTGATCGCGCGCGGGCTCTGGCCCGTGACCTCGCGGCCGTCGAAGAACACCTGGCCGGCATCGGCTTTCAGGTAGCCGGTGCAGATGTTGATGAAGGTGGTCTTGCCGGCGCCGTTCTGGCCCACCACCGCCAGGCGCTCGCCGGCGGCCAGGTCGAAGTCGATGCCGTCGGCCGCGACCACGCCGCCGAAGGCCAGCGACAGGCCGCGCGTGCTGAGCAGGCCGTGGGGTGCGCCGCTCATGCCGCCCCCCCGGAGGCGCGGCGGGCGCGCAGCTTCTTCTCGAACAGGCCGAAGATGCCCGTGGGTGCCACGAACACCATCACGATCAGCACCAGGCCCAGCACCATCTGCCAGGCGCCGGTCAGCAGCGCCGCGGCATAGAGCTTGACGAACTCGAACACGAAGGCCCCGATGAAGGCGCCCAGGGCATGGCCCGAGCCACCCAGGATGGCGATGAAGACGATCTCGCCCGAGCGCACCCAGTAGCCCATCTCGGGCGTCACCAGGCCTTGCGTCAGCGCGAACACGCTGCCGCCCAGCCCGCACAGCGTGGCCGACAGCACGTAGCCGCCCCAGAACACGCGCTTGGCCGAGATGCCCAGGTATTCGAGCCGGGTCTCGTTGGTCTTGATGGCCGCCAGCGCCTGCCCGTTGACGCTGGCGAAGTAGCGCATCACCAGCCAGCCCACTGCCACGGCCAGCCCCAGCGCCAGCACCAGCAGCGCGGTCTCGAAGCCTTCGCGCTCCAGCTGCACGCCACCGAACGTTGGCCGGTCGAAGCGCAGCCCGTCGGTGCCGCCGGTGACGCCGCCGAACTTGCCCAGCACCGAGAACAGCACCATCGAGAACGCCAGGTTCAGCATGCCGAAGAAGATGCCGCGGTAGCGCACCATGAACAAGCCGATCAGCGCACCAGCCCCTGCCGCGGCCACCGTGCCCAGCGCAATGAGCAGCAGCGCATCGAGATGCCACGCGCGGCCGGCGAAGGCCACCGCGTAGCCCGACAGGCAGGCGTACAGCGCGTGGCCGAACGACACCTGCCCGGCACGCACCAGCACGATGACGCCGGCCACCGCCATGCCGTTGGCCAGCGCCAGCAGCACCGGTGTCTTCATCCACGGTTCGGCCTGCGTGACGGCCAGCACTGCGGCCACGAGAACGGCCACGAGCAGCGGGAGTCGGAGCGATGCAGCCATGCTCAGATCCTCCGCGTCGCGACGGTGGAGAACAGGCCTTCGGGCCGGATCAGCAGCACCGCGACCATGATCAGGTAGGGCATCAGCACTTCCAGTTCGGGCATCAGGTAGATCGAGAACGAACGTGCCAGGCCGATCATCAGCGCCGCGATCGCCGCGCCGCCGATCTGCCCCAGGCCCGCAGTGGCGACCACCGCGAAGCTCAGCACCATCATGTCGGCGCCGATGCCCGGCGTGAACGAGGTGGTCGGCGAGGCCAGCGCGCCGCCCAGCGCGCCCAGCATGCCGCCGAGCGCGATGGTGAGCCACGTGACGCGGTGCGTGTTGACGCCCATCGCGGTGGCGATCTCGCGGTGGTGCGTGACGGCCGTGACCTGCCGGCCCAGCGCCGTCTTGCCCAGGAACCAGCGCAGGCCGAGGAAGGCGGCGATGGCCACCGCCGGCAGCACCAGCAGCTGGTAGCGCGTGTAGGTGACGCCGGCCACTTCCAGCGTGCCGAGCTGGTTGACGACGTCGGAGACGAACACCGGCTGCACGCCCCAGATCAGCCGCTGCAGGTCTTCCAGCACCATGAAGGCTGCGAAGGTGACCAGCAGCTGCAGGATCGGGTCCTTGTCGAGGATGCGGCGCAGCAGCGCGAATTCGAGCACCGTGCCGAGCAGGCCGCCGATGACGATGGCCGCCACGAACAGCGCCGGCAGGGCCAGCCACGGCGGCAGCGAGAAGCCGGTGATGGCCAGCCCCAGCGTGGCCGCGAAGTAGCCGCCCCACGCGTACAGGCTGCCGTGGGCGATGTTGAGGATGCGCATGACGCCGAAGATCAGCGTCAGGCCGAGCGCCACCAGGAACAGCAGTGCCGCGTACGACACGCCGTCCATCAGCGCCAGGGCGATCAGAGCAGGTTCCATGAGCAAGTACCAAGTAGCGCCGATATTCCGTCGCGAGCGGGCTCAGCCCGGGCCGAGCAGCGCAGCCGTACTCCCGTACGGCGAGCAGCACAGGCCCGGGATGTGCCAGCGCAGCAGGAAGATCGGTGCTACTTGAAGGGGTGGGTCTTGAACTGCTCGGTGCCCAGCACCTTGGCCAGCGACGGATTGATCGCCTTCACCCAGGGCAGCGACTGCTGGCCCACCGGCGTGGTCACCAGCTCGGCCGGCACCAGCACCATCTGGTCGATGACGGCAAACGGGTACTTCGGGTCACGCTTGGTCACGCCCAGCAACTGCGCTTCCAGGCCCTGGCCGTCCTCGCGCATCGTGATCTCGCGGCCGTAGGCCTTGAACTTCATCGTGCGCATGGCCTCGGCCACCTGCTCGGGCGCGGGCCACTTGCCGCCGTTGCTCTTGATCGCGGCCTCGTAGCCGGTCTTCAGGCCGAACAGCGCCTGCGCCATGTGGTACGCGGGGTAGATCGGGTAGGCGCCGGTCTTGGCCTTGAAGCGGGCGACGAAGTCCTTGTGCTTCGGGTCGTTCAGCGTCTCGGGGTGGGCCCAGTAGTGGTCGCCGCGTGCGCCGGCGATGATGCCCGCGGGCACCGCGGCACCCAGGCGTTCGAGCGAGCTCTCGATCAGCGGCATCACGTAGGTGGCGCCGCTGTTGAACAGACCGCGCTGGCCGCCCTGGCGCACGAAGGTGTCGAGGTCGCCGCCCCAGCTGGTGTTCAGCACCACGTCGGGCCGCAGCGCCTGCAGGCGCGAGATCTCGGTCGAGAAGTCAGAGGCGCCGAGCTTGGGGAACATCTCGGCCACCACGCGCACGTCGGGCTTGAAGACCTTCAGCGTGTTGAGGAAGATTTCCCACGAGTCGCGGCCCCACGCGTAGTCCTGGTTGACCACGGCCACCGTCTTGAAGTCGGGGCGGTGCTTCATCAGGTACAGCACCGTGGCCACCATCTCGGTGGTGGCGTTGGCCTGCGTGCGCACCACGTACTTGTAGCGCTTGGCCTCGAGGATCTTCTCGGTGCCGCAGTCCCACATCACGTTCAGGACCTTCAGGTCCTCGGCCACCGGCGCGATGATGTTGCAGTTGCCGCTGGAGATGGACGCGAGCATCGTGCGCACGCCCTGCTCCTGCACCAGGCGGCGGTACTCCGACAGCAGCTTGTCGCCGCCGATGCCTTCGTCGATGAAGGTCGGCGTGACCTTCACGCCGCCGATGCCACCGGCCTTGTTGATGTCGTCGATCAGCATCTCGGCCGCGGCCTTGGCCGGCACACCGAACACCGACGCGGCGCCCGAAGTGAAGGTGGTGATGCCGATCTTCAGCTCGGCCGGCTTGTCCTGCGCGGCGCTGACGCCGTGCACCAACGCCAGCGCGGCGACCACGCTGCTGAGAAGAAAGCGCTTCATCGTGTCTCCTGGTTGTCTGCGGCCGGATGCGACCTGGGGCCTGCAATGCGGCTGCGAGTGTGCCAACGCAGGGGGCGCGGCCCTATTCGACTTTGCGAAACCACGGCTTCCTGAAAATGGAAGTCAGGGTCTGCACCGACGGTGCGCGCGCCGCGCTCAGGCCGTGGCGATCCAGCCTTCCACCGGGTCGGTGTGCGCGGGCAGGCCGCCCTCGGGCTGCCCGCTGGCCCAGCCGGCCTGCAGCAGGCACAGCGCGGCGTCCAGCCGGTCACCCGAGGCGTCGTCGACCAGCGCCTCGCGCTGCGCGTGCGTGAGCTTCAGCCGCAGCCCGAGCCGCGTGCGACCCTGCTCCAGCGCGTCGACGATGTCCTTGCGCGCGATCAGCCGCTCGGCGCTGTCGTCGTTCTTGTAGGAACGCCGGCCGATCAGTTCGAAGGCCAGCAGCCCGGGATAGCCCTCCACCGCCACGCGCGCGGGGTCGCCCGCGTGCAGCCGCGGCAGGTGCACACCCGCCTGCAGCAGCCGCGAGAAGCCTTCGAAGTACATGAAGCCTACCGGCACGTAGCGGGTCTGCAGCGGGCTCGACGAACTGATGCCGGGCATGGCGCCGTCGGTGGCGCGGTGCAGCAACCGCTGGCCGGCGGGCTGCGTGTTGCCCCAGGCGTCGACCAGCGCGCGGAAGTCCATGCGCGTGGCGCAGCGCGCGCGCAGCGCGGCGTTCACGGCCGCGGCGTTGTCGCCCAGGCCCTGCGCCTGCACGAAGGCGCGCGGCAGGCCGAAGGGGAAGTCGAAGGCGCCGAACCAGGGCCCGGGCGTGGCCAGCAGGGCTTCGAAACCGGCCATCGTGGGCAGCGCGTCCAGGGCGTCCAGGCGCAGCACATCGCCGGCACGCCGACCGCGCGCCACGGTGATGGGCTTCTTCTTCGTGGGTGCGCTGCTGAAGTCCACACCCCACAGCGGCTGCATCGTGTGCACGGGCATCGCGGCATTGTGGTGCAGGGCCGGCGCTACAGTCGTGCCATGCACAGCAATCCCATCCTGGCCCAGGCCTGGCGCGGCGGCATCGTCGAATCGGCGCACCGCGGTGCCTATGCCGTGGTCGACGCCGACGGCACGCTGCACAGCAGCGCCGGCGACATCGACCACCCGATCTTCCCGCGCAGCGCCGTCAAGGTGCTGCAGGCGCTGCCGCTGGTGGACAGCGGCGCGGCCGAGCGCTTCGGCCTGACCGACGCACAGCTCGCACTGGCCTGCGCCTCGCACGGCGGCGAGCCCGCGCACACCACCGCCGCGGCGGCGATGCTGGCGCAGGCCGGCGTGGACGTGCAGGCGCTGGAGTGCGGCGCCCACTGGCCCTACCGCGACGTGACGCAGCGCGACATGGCCGCACGCGGCGAGACGCCCACCGCGCTGCACAACAACTGCTCGGGCAAGCACAGCGGCTTCGTGTGCCTGGGCTGCCACATGGCCGGCGACGGCGCTGATCGTGGATCCCTGCGCGGCTTCCTGCGCGGCTACGTGCGGCCCGAGCACCCGGTGATGCGCGAGGTGACGGCGGCGCTGCAGGCCAGCACCGGCTTCGACCTCGCCGATGCAGCGGTCGGCACCGACGGTTGTTCGATCCCGACCTACGCCGTGCCGCTGCGCCACCTGGCGCTGGCCTTCGCGCGTGTGGCCACCGGCCAGGGCCTGCGCCCGGGCCTCGCGGCCGCGGCGCGGCGGCTGCGCGCGGCGGTGGCCGCAGCGCCCTTCATGGTGGCGGGCACGGGCCGCTTCGACACCCGCGTGATGGAGCGCCTGGGCGCGCGCGTGTTCTGCAAGGTCGGCGCCGAGGGCGTGTACTGCGCTGCGCTGCCCGAAGCCGGTCTGGGCGTGGCGATCAAGATGGACGACGGCAACACCGCGCGCGGCTGCGAGGTGGTGATGGCCGCGCTGATCGCACGCCTGGTGCGGCTGGACGACGCCGAGCAAGGCTTCATCGCCGGCCTGGCCGACGTGCAGCTGCAGAACTGGAACGGCATCACCGTCGGCCGGCTGGCGGCGGCACTGGACTGAGCCCGCACGTGCGAGACCGGAAGGTCTCGCACGGCTGGCGAAGGCCCGAGGGCGATTTCACGCCCGAGGGCTGAGCCCGCGCGTGCGAGACCGGAAGGTCTCGCACGGCTGGCGAAGGCCCGAGGGCGATTTCACGCCCGACGGCTGAGCCCGGCCCCGCGTGGCCTACGCCGCGGCCTCGTTGGCCGCCTGCGCGCGCAGCACCTCGCCGCGCACGGCCTCGGTCAGCTCGGCCTTCAGCGCCACGAAGGCCGGCGAGGTCTTCACCGCGTAGCTGCGCGGGTGCGGCAGCTCGACGCGCCGGTCGAGCACGATGCGCCCGGGCCGCGCGCTCATCACCACCACGCGGCTGCCCATGAAGACGGCCTCGTCGATGTCGTGGGTGACGAACAGCACGGTCTTGGCCTGCGCTTCCCAGATGCCGAGCAGCAGCTCCTGCATCAGCTCGCGCGTCTGGTGGTCCAGCGCGCCGAAGGGTTCGTCCATCAGCAGCATGCGCGGGTCGTTGGCGAGCGCGCGCGCCAGCGCCGTGCGCTGCTGCATGCCGCCCGAGAGCTGCTTCGGGTAGTGCCCGGCAAAGCCCTTCAGCCCCACCTTGGCCAGGAAGCCGTGCGCGATCTCCAGCTGCTGCGCGCGCGGCAGGCCGCGTTCGCGCAGGCCGAAGCACACGTTGTCCAGCACCGTGAGCCAGGGGAACAGCGTGTAGCTCTGGAACACCATGCCGCGGTCGGCGCCGGGGCCGCTGATGCGGCGGCCGTCGAGCAGCACCTCGCCGGCGGTCTGCGTGTCCAGCCCTGCGACGATGCGAAGCAGCGTGCTCTTGCCGCAGCCGCTGGGGCCCAGGATGGTGATGAAGTCGTTCTCGGCGACGTCCAGGTCGGTGGCCTGCAAGGCCAGCGTGGAGCCACTGGCCGACGCGAAGCGGCGCTCGACGCCGCGCACGGTGAGGACGGTGTTGGGCATCGGGTTGGTGGTCCTTCAGCGCCCCAGCTGGGCCCAGGGGAAGAGCCGGCGGTTGGCCCACTTGAACAGCAGGTCGCTCACCAGCCCGATGAGGCCGATGACGATGATGCCGAAGATGATCTGGTCGGTGGCCAGCAGCGCCTGGCTGTCGGTGATCATGTGGCCGATGCCGGTGGACGCACCGATCAGCTCGGCCACGATGACGTAGGTCCAGGCCCAGCCCAGCACCATGCGCAGCGTCTCGGCGATCTCGGGCGCGGCACCGGGGATCAGCACGCGGCGGATCAGCCCGCGGTCGGAGACACCCAGCGTGTACGCCGCCTCGACCAGGTCGCGCCGCGTGTTGCCCACCGTCACCGCGATCATCAGCACCAGCTGGAAGAAGCTGCCGATGAAGATGACCGCCAGCTTCTGCGCTTCGCCGATGCCGGCCCACAGGATCAGCAGCGGGATGAATGCGCTGGCCGGCAGGTAGCGCGCGAAGCTGACGAAGGGCTCGAAGAAGGCCTCGACCGGCTTGTAGGCCCCCATCGCCACGCCCAGCGGCAGCGCGATGGCGGCGGCGATCAGGAAGCCGCCCAGCACGCGCCACACCGTCCACAGGATGTCCCAGCCGAACTCCATCTCGGTCAGCAGCGTGTGGCCGCTGACCAGCATGGTCCAGGGGTCGGCGAGGAAGGTCTTGCTGACGAAGCCGCCGAACGTGGCCGCCGCCCACACGGCCACGAACAGCACGAAGAAGCTGATGCCGAGCACGACACGCGTGCCCGGCGCCACCGGGGTGAGCGGCTTCACGGCGCGGTCACTTGATAAAGCGCGTGTCGGCCAGCTTGCTCAGGTCGGGGATGGCCCGGATGATGCCGGCCTCCAGCAGCAGTTCGGCCGCCTCCTTGCTGAACGCGGCGTGCGGGCCGGCGAAGAAGGCCTGGTTCGCGGCGCGGTCCTGCCAGCGCAGGTAGGCCTGGCTCTTCTCGAAGGCCTCGGCGCTCTGCTTGACGTCGGCCCCCATGATCTCGAAGCTCTTCTTCGGCTCGGCCTTGATCATGGCCACGGCGTCGAAGTAGCCGTCGGCCAGCGCCTTCGCGGCCTGCGGGTTCTTGGCCAGGAACTCCGGCGTGCAGCCGAAGGTGTCCATCACCATCGGGTAGTCCAGCGTGGTGGCGATGATCCTGCCGGCCTCGGGCTTGGCGCGCACCGCGCCCAGGTAGGGCTCGTAGGTCATCGCGGCGTCGACGCCGGCGGTGCCGGCGATCATCGCGTTGGCCGCGGCCTGCGGCTCCAGGTTCACGATCTTCACGTCCTTCAGGCTCAGGCCGTTCTTCTTCAGCATCCAGGCCAGCGTGAAGTACGGCGCCGTGCCGGGCGCGCTGGCGGCCACGGTCTTGCCCTTCAGGTCGGCGATCTTCGTGATGCCGGGCTTGACCACCATGCCGTCGGCGCCGTAGCTCTTGTCGAGCTGGAAGATCTGCGTCGTGGCCATGCCGTTGGCGTTCCAGACCACCCAGGTCTCCACCGTGGTGGCCGCGCACTGGATGTCGCCACTGGCGATGGCCAGGTGGCGGTCCTTCTGCGGGATCTTCTTGATGCTGACGTCGAGGCCGTGCTTCTTGAAGAGGCCGGCTTCCTTGGCCAGCGTCAGCGGCGCGAAGCCGGTCCAGCCGGAGATGCCGATGGCGACCTTGGTCTCCTGCGCCGCAGCGGCCAGGGCCAGGGTGGACAGGGCGATGCTGATCAGGGTCTTCTTCATGGGGCTCCTCGGTGGTGTGGCGGGGACGAAAGCAGATGGGGTCAGGCCGGTGTCCAGAGCGCCGGCAGCTCCGGCAGCGTTCGCAAGATGCGCGCCAGCGCGCCGCCCTGCACCAGGGCCGTGGCGGCCTCGATGTCGGGGGCGACGAAGCGGTCGTGGTCCATCGCGGGGCAGTCGGCGCGCAGCAATGCGTGGGCGGCTTCCAGCGGCGGCGAGCTGCGCAGCGGCCGCAGGAACTCGATGCCCTGTGCCGCGGCCAGCCACTCGATGGCCAGGATGTGCGCGACGTTGTCGATCATCGGCTGCAGCCGGCGCGCCGCGTAGGTGGCCATCGAGACGTGGTCTTCCTGGTTCGCGCTGGTGGGCAGGCTGTCGACGCTGGCCGGGTGCGCCAGGCTCTTGTTCTCGCTGGCCAGTGCCGCGGCGGTGACGTGCGCGATCATGAAGCCGCTGTTCAGCCCGGCGTTGGCCGTCAGGAAGGGCGGCAGACGCGAGACGTTGCTGTCGATCAGCATCGCGATGCGGCGCTCGGCGATGGCGCCCACCTCGGCGATGGCGCAGGCCATGGCATCAGCCGCCAGCGCCACGGGCTCGGCGTGGAAGTTGCCGCCGCTGATCATCTGCGCGTCCTCGGCGAACACCAGCGGGTTGTCCGTCACCGCATTGGCCTCGCGCAGCAGCACAAGCGCGGCGTGGCGCAGCTGGTCGAGGCAGGCGCCCACCACCTGCGGCTGGCAGCGCAGGCAGTACGGGTCCTGCACGCGGTCGTCGCCTTCGGCGTGGCTGGCGCGGATGGCGCTGTCGGCCAGCAGCTGGCGGTAGTACTGGGCGACGTCGATCTGCCCGGGCTGGCCGCGCAGCGCGTGGATGCGCGGGTCGAAGGGACCGTCGCTGCCGCGCGCGGCGTCCACCGTCAGCGCGCCGATCAGCAGTGCGGCTTCCAGCACCGGCTCGAACGCGAACAGCGCGTGCAGCGCCAGCGCGGTGCTGGTCTGCGTGCCGTTGATCAGCGCCAGCCCTTCCTTGGCGCTCAGCACCAGCGGCGCGATGCCGTGTGCGCGCAGCACCTCGGCCGCGGGCCGGCGCGCGCCGCCGTCGAGAAAGTGGCCCTCGCCCAGCAGCGCCAGCGTCATGTGCGACAGCGGTGCCAGGTCGCCCGAGGCGCCGACGCTGCCCTGGCTGGGCACGTACGGCACGAGGCCGGCGTTGTGCACCGCCAGCAGCGTGTCGATGACCACCGGCCGCACGCCCGAGTGCCCGCGCGCCAGGCTCGCGGCCTTGGTCGCCAGCATCAGCCGCACCACCGGCGGCGACAGCGGCGCGCCCACGCCCACGCTGTGGCTGCGGATCAGGTTCAGCTGCAGCGTGGCCAGGTCGGCTTCGCTGATGCGCGTGCTGGCGAGCTTGCCGAAGCCGGTGTTGACGCCGTAGACCGCGGCGTCGCCCTCGGCCGCGGCGCGCACCACTGCCGCGCTGGCCAGGATGCCCGGCAGCGCGCGCGGGTCCATCAGCAACGGCTGGCCGCCCGCGTGCACGGCCTGCAGTTCGTCGAGGCTCAGCGCCCCCGGTCGCAGCAGCATCAGCGCACCATCGGCAGGTTCAGGCCGTGGTCCTGCGCGCAGGTCTTGGCGATGTCGTAGCCGGCATCGGCGTGGCGCATCACGCCGGTGCCGGGGTCGTTCCAGAGCACACGCTCGATGCGCTGCGCGGCGGCCTCGGTGCCGTCGCAGACGATGACCACGCCGCTGTGCTGGCTGTAGCCCATGCCCACCCCGCCGCCGTGGTGCAGGCTGACCCAGGTGGCTCCGCCCGCGGTGTTCAGCAACGCGTTCAGCAGCGGCCAGTCGCTCACCGCGTCGCTGCCGTCCTGCATGGCCTCGGTCTCGCGGTTGGGGCTGGCGACGCTGCCGCTGTCCAGGTGGTCGCGGCCGATCACGATGGGCGCCTTCAGCTCGCCCGTGCGCACCATCTCGTTGAAGGCCAGGCCGGCGCGGTGGCGCTCGCCCAGGCCGATCCAGCAGATGCGCGCCGGCAGGCCCTGGAACGCGATGCGCTCGCCGGCCATGTCGAGCCAGCGGTGCAGGTGGCGGTTCTCGGGGAACAGCTCCTTCATCTTCGCGTCGGTCTTGCGGATGTCTTCCGGGTCGCCGCTCAGCGCCACCCAGCGGAACGGGCCCACGCCGCGGCAGAACAGCGGCCGGATGTAGGCCGGCACGAAGCCGGGGAAGTCGAAGGCGTTCTTGACGCCGGCGTCCAGCGCGACCTGGCGGATGTTGTTGCCGTAGTCCACCGTGGGCACGCCCATGGCCTGGAAGGCCAGCATCGCCTGCACGTGCTGCGCGCAGCTGCGCGCGGCGGCCTCGCGCAGCGCGGCGTGCTGCGTGTCGTCGGCCTGCGCGGCGCGCCAGCGCTCCACGCTCCAGCCTGCGGGCAGGTAGCCGTGCACGAGGTCGTGTGCGCTGGTCTGGTCGGTCACCAGATCGGGCCGCACGCCGCGGCGCACCAGCGCGGGCAGGATCTCGGCAGCGTTGCCCAGCAGCGCGACCGACACCGCGCGCTTCTCGGCGGTGTAGCGCGCCATCCGCGCCAGCGCGTCGTCGAGGTCCGCCGCCTGCTCGTCGACGTAGCGGCTGCGCAGGCGGAAGTCGATGCGGCTCTGCTGGCATTCGATGGTCAGGCTGCAGGCCCCCGCGAAGGTGGCGGCCAGCGGCTGCGCGCCACCCATGCCGCCCAGGCCGGCGGTGAGGATCCAGCGGCCAGTCCACTCGCCACTGTGCGTCGGAGCGCCGGGCCGCCCCAAGCCCGGCGCTGTCCCCTCGGGGGACCGACTGCCGTACTCGGCAGGCGAGGGGCTCACGGGATAGTGCTGGCGGCCGGCTTCGACGAAGGTCTCGTACGTGCCCTGCACGATGCCCTGGCTGCCGATGTAGATCCAGCTGCCGGCCGTCATCTGGCCGTACATCATCAGACCCTTGCGGTCGAGCTCGTGGAAGTGCTCCCACGTCGCCCACTTGGGCACCAGGTTGCTGTTGGCGATCAGCACGCGCGGCGCGTCCACGTGGGTGCGGAACACGCCCACCGGCTTGCCGCTCTGCACCAGCAGCGTCTCGTCGGGCTGCAGCCGCTTCAGGCTGGCCAGGATGGCCTCGAAGCAGTCCCAGTTGCGTGCGGCCTTGCCGATGCCGCCGTAGACCACCAGCGCGTCGGGGTTCTCGGCCACCTCGGGGTCGAGGTTGTTCTGCAGCATGCGGTAGGCCGCTTCGATGAGCCAGTTGGCGCAGGCGATCTCGGTGCCGCGCGGGGCGCGCACCGGGCGGGGCTGCGCGGTGGTGTGGATGGCGGACAGGTCGGTCATGGCGTCGGCTCCCCGGGCGGTGCGATGGGTGCACTCTACTTGTCTAGACAAGTGAACGCAAGTAGCATGACCTGCATGGTTTCCCCCAGCACCGCGGCACCGGCCTCCGGCCCGCCGTACGCCCGCGTGAAGCAGTTCCTGAAGGACGGCCTGGCCGCCGGCCGCTGGGCGCCGGGGGCGCTGATGCCCTCGGAAGCCGAGCTGGTGGCGCAGTTCGCGGTGAGCCGCATGACCGTGAACCGCGCGCTGCGCGAGCTGCAGGCCGAAGGGCTGGTGCAGCGCACGCAGGGCGTGGGCACCTTCGCTGCGCCGCTGCACCGGCTGGCAGCGCCGCTGGCCATCCGCGACCTGCACGAAGAACTGGTCGAACGCGGCCAGCAGCACGCCACCGAAGTGCAGCTGTGCCGCGAGGAACGCGCCCCCGCCGCGCTGGCCGAACGCCTGGGTCTGAAGGCCGGCGCGCGGGTCTTCCACGTGCTGCTGCTGCACCGCTGCAACGGCGTGCCGCTGCAGTGCGAAGACCGCTACGTGGTGCCGGCCTGGGCGCCCGACTTCCTGGACACAGACTTCCAGACCACCACGCCCACGCATGTGCTGCTGCAGCGCGTGCCGCAGTGGGAAGGCCAGTACAGCATCGAGGCCGCGGCGCCCACCGAGCAGGAAGCGCGGCTGCTGCAGATCGCCGCCGGCGACCCCTGCCTGGTCGTCGTGCGCCGTACCGAAAGCCGCGGCAAGCCCATCACGTTGGCGCGGCTGGTGCACCCGGGGCAGCGCTACACCATCGAAGGACGCTTCAAGCCATGATCCCTGCCGACATCACCACCGCCACCACCATCGTGGCCGACACCGTGGCGGCCACGCCCTGGAAGAACGGCGGCGGCCTCGCGCGCGACCTGCTGTTCTGGCCCACGGTGGAAGGCTGGCGCGTGCGCGTGAGCCTGGCCGACATCACGCGCGACGGGCCGTTTTCGCCCTACCCTGGTGTCGACCGCTGGTTCGCGGTGGTCGAAGGCCCGGGCGTCGAACTGCAGCTCGCGCGCGGTGCGCACCAGCAACGCCTGGGCGACGCGCCGGTGCACTTCGACGGCGCCGAAGCGCCCGGCTGCCGGCTGCAGGGCGGCCCCACGCGCGACCTGAACCTGATGCTGCAAGGCGGCGCGCGCGGCGTGCTGCGCCACGGCACGCGCTTCGACGAAGACTGGCCCGTGCGCGCCCGCTACGACCCGACCACGCACACGCTGCACTGGGGCCTGCCGGCCGGGCCGCTGCAGGGCCCGCCCCACAGCCTGTGGCTGGGCGTGGCGCCGTGAGCCACCCACCATGACCACCACGCTGTGGCGCCACGCGCGCCTGACCACGCTGGCCGGCGCCGGCTGGTGCGACATCGCACACGGCGCCATGGTGGTGCAGGGTGACCGCCTGGCCTGGGTCGGCCCCGACGCCGACCTGCCGCGCGACCTGCAGGTCGATGCCGAACACGACCTCGGCGGCGCCCTCGTCACGCCCGGCCTGGTGGACTGCCACACGCACCTGGTCTACGGCGGCCACCGCGCGCGTGAATTCGAGCTGCGCCTGCAGGGCGCCACCTACGAGGAGATCGCACGCGCCGGCGGGGGCATCCGCAGCACCGTGGCGGCCACACGCGCGGCCGACGAGGCCACGCTGCTGGCCGGCGCGGCCCAGCGTGCGCGCGCGCTGATGGCCGAGGGCGTGACCACGCTGGAGGTGAAGTCGGGCTATGGCCTGTCGCTGGAACACGAGGCGCGCTGCCTGCGCGTGGCGCGTGCACTCGGCGCCGCACTGCCGCTGACGGTGCGCACCACCTGCCTGGCGGCGCACGCGCTGCCGCCCGAGTTCGACGGCCGCGCCGACGACTACATCGAAGCCGTCTGCGCCTGGTTGCCGCAGCTGCAGCAGCAGGGGCTGGTGGATGCGGTCGACGCCTTCTGCGAGCGCATCGCCTTCAGCCCGGCGCAGACGCAGCGCGTGTTCGATGCCGCACGCGCGCTCGGCCTGCCGGTGAAGCTGCACGCCGAGCAGCTCAGCGACCAGGGCGGCGCGGCGCTGGCGGCACGCAGCGGCGCACTGAGCTGCGACCACCTGGAGTGGCTGTCGGACGACGGCGTGCGTGCGATGGCCGCCGCCGGCAGCGTGGCCGTGCTGCTGCCGGGCGCGTTCTACTTCCTGCGCGAAACGAAGCTGCCGCCGGTGCAGGCACTGCGCGACGCCGGCGTGCCCATCGCGCTGGCCAGCGACCACAACCCCGGCTCCAGCCCGGGCCTGTCGCTGCTGCTGATGTTGAACATGGGCTGCACCTTCTTCCGCCTCACCCCCGAAGAAGCCCTGCGCGGCGTGACGGTGCACGGCGCGCGTGCGCTCGGCCTGCACGACCGCGGCACACTGGCACCCGGCCAGCGCGCCGACTTCGTGGTCTGGAACGTCGCGCAGGCCAACGAACTGGCCTACGGCTTCGGCCACAACCCCTGCCACCGCGTCGTGGTGGCGGGCGAGGAACGTCTTTGAGCGCCATCTACACCCTGCACCGCGGCACGCTGCCGCTGATCGTGAGCCTGCCCCACGTGGGCACGCACATCCCGCCCGACATCGCCGAACGCCTGCAGCCGCGCGCGCTGCAAGTGGAAGACGCCGACTGGCACCTGGACCAGCTCTACGCCTTCGTCGTCGACATGGGAGCAAGCCTGCTGGTGCCGCGCCACGCACGCTACGTGGTCGACCTGAACCGGCCGCCCGAGAACACGCCCATGTACCCGGGCGTCAACAACACCGAGCTCTGCCCGACGCGCTTCTTCACCGGCGAGCCGCTGTACCGCGCGGGCCAGGCACCCGACGACGCCGAGGTGGCCGCCCGCGTGGCCACCTACTGGCGCCCGTACCACGACACATTGGCTGCCGAGCTGGCGCGCATGCAGCAGGAACACGGCCACGCGCTGCTGTTCGACGGCCACAGCATCCAGGCCGAGCTGCCGTGGCTGTTCGAAGGCCGGCTGCCCGACCTGAACCTGGGCACCGCCAACGGCAGCAGCTGTGCGCCGGCGCTGCGCACGCGACTCGCCGAGGTGCTGGCAACCCACACGGCGCACAGCCATGTCGTCGACGGCCGCTTCAAGGGCGGCCACATCACGCGCCACTACGGCCGGCCCGCGCAAGGCTGGCACGCGGTGCAGATGGAGATGGGCTGGCATTGCTACATGGCGCCGCCGCACCAGTACGACCCGCCGCGCGCCGCCACCGTGCAGCCCGTGCTGCGCGCGCTGCTGCAGGCCATGCTGGACTGGCGCCCGTGAACGCCGCTGCCGCACCGGCCCTGCTGTGGGCGCCCGCCGCCTGGGTCGACGGCCGCTGGCAGCACGCCGTGCTGCTGCGCGCCGGCAGCGACGGGCTGTGGGCCGAGGTGCAGGCCGGTGTCGCCGCGCCGCCCGGCGCCGAGCTGCTGCCCGGCCCGGTGCTGCCCAGCCTGGTGAACGCGCACAGCCACGCCTTCCAGCGCGCGTTCGTCGGCCTGGCCGAGCGCCGCGACAGCGCGCACGACGACTTCTGGAGCTGGCGCGACCGCATGTACGGCGTGGCGCTGCGCATCACGCCGGCACAGCTGCGTGCGCTGGCGGCGCAGCTCTACGCCGAGCTGCTCGCCGGCGGCTACACGCAGGTCTGCGAGTTCCACTACCTGCAGCACGCACCCGACGGCAGCCGCTACGCCGAGCCGGCCGCGATGCTGCAGGCGCTGGCCGACGCCGCGGCCGAGGTCGGCATCGGCCTGACGCTGCTGCCGGTGCTGTACGAACGCGCCGGCTTCACGCAGCCCGCGCTGCGCGACGACCAGCGCCGCTTCGCCACCAGCGCCGCCGAGGTGCTGGCGCTGCAGCGCGCCGCCGCCGGCATGGGCACGCTGGTGACCGCTGGCGTGGCGGTGCATTCGCTGCGTGCGGCGCGGCCGGCGTCCATCCTGGAACTTGCGGCGCGCAGCAGCGGGCCGCTGCACATCCACGTCGCCGAGCAGACCGCCGAGGTCGACGACTGCCTGGCCGCCACCGGCTGCCGCCCGATCGACTGGCTGGCGCGGCACGTGCCGCTCGACGCACGCTGGCAGCTGGTGCACGCCACGCACAGCGTGCCGGAAGAGATCACTGCCGTGGCACGCGCCGGTGCCGGCGTCGTGCTGTGCCCGGGCACCGAGGCCAACCTGGGCGATGGCCTGGCCGACCTGCCGGGCTGGCTGGCCGCGGGCGTGCCGCTGTCGGTGGGCTCGGACAGCCAGGTGCTGCGCGACTGGCCCGAAGAACTGCGCTGGCTCGAATACGGCCAGCGCCTGGCGCTGCGCCAGCGCAACGTGGCGGCCGACCCCGGCCACGCGCCCGCCACCGCGGCACGGCTGTTCGAACGCATGCGCGCAGGCGGCGCCGCCGCCGCCGGCCTGCCGCGCTGGGGCCTGGAGCCCGGCGCGCGCGCCGACCTGCTGCTGCTGGACGCGCAATGCCCCGGCCTGGCCGGCCTGCCGGCCAGCCACCTGCTCGACGGCCTGGTGTTCGCAGCACCGGCTCGGCCGTTTGCGCGGGTGCTGGTCGCCGGCCAGTGGTGCGTGCTGGACGACGCCGCGGCCGCCGCCCGCGCCGAGCGCGCGGCCGCGGTGATGCACCAGCTCTGGGCGAACTGAGCACTCTGTCGCACGGCCGCGACGCCGTGCGGCGCGCACGAGGATCTCCACCGTAGGCAGGCGCCACCGGCCGACCCTACACTCGCCGCCACAGTGAGGAATCGTTGGGATGTGCCGCACTGCACGCACCCGCTGGCGGCCGCGGCCCCCACAGAGTGACAAGAACCAATGAGCGCTGACACGCAGGCTTCGTCGTTGCAGGTCGACCCGGGTCGGCGCTACCTCACCCTGCTGTTTTCCGACCTCTCCGACTCCACCGCGCTGGCCGCGGCGATGGAAGCCGAACACTACGCGGCGATGCTGTCGCTGCTGCGGCGGGCGTACCAGGACACCATCGCGCACCACGGCGGCGTGGTGGTGCGCGTGCAGGGCGACGGGCTGCTGGCCATGTTCGGCCGCCCACATACCCAGGAAGACGACGGCCGCCGCGCGGTGGAAGCCGCGCTCGACCTGCACGCCCGCGTGGCCGCGCTGCGCCCCGAGGTGCCGCTGCCCGACGGCCGCACGCTGAGCCTGCACACCGGCATCCACGCCGGGCTCGTGCTGCTGGAGGCCGGCGACATCGAACGCGGCCGCTTCGAGCTGCTGGGGCCGGTGCCCAACATCGCCTCGCGGCTGTCGGATGCGGCCGAGGCGCACGAGATCCTGGTCAGCGACGAAAGCCTGGGTCCGGCCGCGGCCTTCTTCGACACCAGCCCGCCGCGCGCGCTGCTGGTGAAGGGCCGCGAGGCGCCGATCCGCGTGTACACCGTGCGCGCCCGCGCCGCCGTGGCCGCGCGCTTCGAGGCCCGCGCCCGCCGCGGCTTCGCGCGCTTCGTCGGCCGGCAGGCCGAGCTGCTGGCGCTGCAACAACATCTGCAGCAGGCGCTGCAGGGCACGCCGCAGCTGGCCGTGGTGGCGGCAGCCCCGGGCCTGGGCAAGACACGTCTGACCGAGGAGTTCCTGCGCGCGGCCGACGCCCGCCACTGCGCAGTGCACCGCGGCTTCTGCGAAAGCTACCTCGGCGCCGAACCGCTGCAGCCCTTCCTGCAGATGCTGCGCAAGCTGGTCGGCCTGCAGCACGGCACCCGGGGCGCCGAGGCCGCTGCGGCGGTGGACGCCACCTTGGCGGCGATCGACCCGGCGCTCGCCGCGCACCGCGCCGAACTGCTGCGGCTGCTGTCGGTGGCCGAGGCCGGCGCCACACCCGGTGCCGCAGCCGACAGCCCGGCGCCCCGCCCCGCGCCCGAACACACCGTGGCGGCGCTGTGCGCGTTGTTCGCCGCGCTGCTGCGGCAGCGCCCGCAGGTGCTGTGCATCGACGACTGGCAGTGGGCCGACGATGCCTCCAACCAGGTGCTGCGCGCGCTGCGCAGCCTGCAGGGCCAGCCGTTGATGGTGCTGCTGGCCACCCGCGGATTCGACAACGCCGACGCCCCCGCCAGCGCCGACCGCGTGCTGGAACTGGCGCCGCTGACCGAGGCCGAGGCCACCACCACCATCACCGGGCTGCTGCCGCAGGCCGACCCGTTCGTCGTCGGCGAGATCCACCGCTACGCCGGCGGCAACCCCTTGTTCCTGGAAGAGCTGTGCCACCTGGCGCAGCACGACGAGACGCTGCGCAAGGTCGGGCGCATGCCGGCCGGCGCGGCGTGGATGAACCCGCTGGTGGAGTCGCGCGTGGAACGCCTGCCGCCGACGCAGGCCGCGCTGGTGCGGGCGGCGGCCATCGTCGGCAACGTGGTGCCGGCCTGGCTGCTGCAGCACCTGACCGGCCACCGCGAAGACGACCCCGAAGTGCGTGCGCTGGCCGAGCACGACTTCCTGTTCCCGGGCGACAGCGCCGGCACGCTGCGCTTCAAGCACGGCATCACGCGCGACGTGATCTACCACTCGGTGGGCCTGCACGAGCGGCGCGCGCTGCACCTGCGCATCGCCGCAGCCTTGCAGGGCGCGGCGCGCGACGACAGCCTGGAAGCGCTGGCCTACCACTTCGAGGCCGGCGGCGACCCTGCCCACGCCGCGCAGTACGCCGAAGCCGCGGGCGACAAGGCCGTGGCGGCCTCGGCACTCGACCGCGCCAAGGCGCAGTACCGCGCCGCGCTGGCCGCGCTCGACCGCATGCCCGCCACGCCCGAACGCGACCGGCTGTGGGTGGCGATCGCGCAGCGGCTGGCGCTGGTGTGTGTGTTCGACGCCTCGCGCAGCGACCTGCCATTGTTCGAGCGCGCGGTGCGCCTGGCCACGTCCGGCGGCGACGACGCGGCCATCGCGCGCACACGCTACTGGCTGGGCTTCATGAACTACTCGCTGGGCCATGCCCGTGCCGCCATCGCACACTGCGAGGCCGCGCACGACGCCGCGCTGCGCGCCGGCGACAACCCCTTGCTGGTGCAGGTCCAGGCCACGCTGGGCCAGGCGCACACAGCCGCCGCACACTACCCGCGCGCGCTGGCGCTGCTGGACGAGGCCATCGCCATCAAGCGCCAGCACCGCAGCGGCCGCCGCACGGCCGTGGGCCTGGCGTTCTCGCTGGTCTGCCGCGGCTACGTGCTGGGCGACCGCGGCGAGTTCGCCAACGCCCACGCCTGCTTCGACGAGGCCATGCAGTGCCTGGTGGGCGTGACGCACGAGATCGGCACCACCATCCACGGCTGGCGCGCCGCGGTGCTGCTGTGGCAGGGGCGCTGGCACGACGCGCTCGGCGCGGCCGAGGCCTCGGCGCACAGCGCCGCGGCCACGCGCAGCCTGTTCCAGCTGTCGATCGCGCGTGCGATGGCCGGCTACGCGCGCTGGATGCTGCACGGCGAACCCGCCGCGCTGCAGTCCATCGCCGACGCCACGGCCTGGCTGCAGCCGAGCCAGGGCAACCTGTACCGCTCGCTGAACCACGGCTGGCTGGCCGACGGCCGCGCCGCTTTGGGCGACCACGCCGGGGTGCGCCGCGCCGCCGCGCAGGCGCTGGTGCGCGTGCGCGAAGACGACCTGGTGGGTGTTGCGATGGCCTACCGCGCGCTGGCCACCTGCGCTGCCGCGCAGGGCCCGCGCGGCGAAGCCGCCCTGCAGCGCTACCTGGCGCTGGCCCAGCGCACTGCACAGCGCCGCGACAGCGCCCACGAAGCCGCGGCCACGCTGCTGTGCGCAGCACGCTGCCGGCTCGGCCTGGGCCAGCGCGCCGCCGCCGCGGCCCTGCTGCACCAGGCGCTGCCGGCCTTCGACGCGATGCAGATGCCCTGGCACCTGGACCAGGCGGGCGCGCTGCTGGCAGACGCTAGTTCGCAGGCGGGATGAGCGTGAGCTGGATTGCCGAGCCCGTGGGCCGCAGCGTGCCGGCTTCCAGCAGCGCGCTCAGCACGCCCAGCAGCACGCCCATCGCCATCGCATAACCCGGGCAGGCGTGCGGCGGTGCCTGCTGGGCACTGCGGTCGCCGCCGAACATCAGCATCGGGTCGCCGCCGTCGGCCAGCGCCGAGGCCAGCCCCACCACGACGCGGCGCGCCGGGTCGGTGGGGGCAACGCCGTCGACGCTGGCCTCGGGCCTGGCGGTGCGCCACACCATCTCGGGCACGGGGCGCAGCGCCATGGTCTGCAGCAGCGGCGCGCGCAGCACCGCCTGCGCGCGCTGCAGGGCGGCCTGCAGGCGGGCCTGCTCGGCGGCCTGCATGCCCACTGGGGCAGGGGTGGGCGCCGGCTGCGCCGCACGGGCGTCGGCCAGCTGCTGCTGCAGCGTCCACAGGCTGCGCTCGTCGATCCAGCGCCCCACCACGCGCACGAAGTTGCCGTGCACCGTGGGCGGAAAGCCCAGCATCGTGCCGGCCAGCGTGCGTTCCAGCAGGTCGGGCGCGGCGCCTGGCAGCGCGGCCTTGGCCAGCGCGTCGCGGATGGCCGTGCCCAGCCGGCCCAGTTGCGGCTGCGGCTGCTGCAGCAGCGCCGCGAAGGCCTGGCGCACGGCCGCGCCCTGGTCCTGGCCCTGCTGCGCGACGGTGGGGTTGGGGTGCGGCGCGAACACGTAGCGCGAGGTCGTGAGCAGGTGGCCCGGGCAGCGCGCCGGCAGCGCCGCGCCGCTGGCGCTGCGGCCACCAGGCACCATCAGAGGCGGCGTCGGTGGGTTCGGCGGCACCGGCTCGGGCAGGCCGAACCAGCGTGTGCACAGCGCCGCGAGCACGTTTTCGCTCAGGCTCAGCAGGTCCACCGCCACCTTGCCGCCTTCGCTGGGCAATGCCGCCGTGAGCGCGATGAACCGCGCCAGCACGGCCTCGGCGGTCTTGCGCGCGGCCAGGAACGCATCGGCCTCGGAGACGGCCGCGATCAGCGGGTTCACGAGAGCGGCCACCTGGCGCTCGGCCGTGCCGACGTGCGCGTCCACGCCCAGGTAGCCGGCGCCGATGGACTGCGCCATGCGCTGGCCGTAGCCTTCCACCGAGTAGCGCCGGCCGTCGTCCTGCAGCACCTGCTGCACCTGTGCCGCACCGCCCACCAGCAGGCCGAACGCGGTGGCCTGCACGCCGCCGTGCACGTCGCGCACCTCGCGCCACGGCGCGTCTGCGCGTTCGGCCGATGGTGCGTCGAGGCGCTCGCGCCAGGCGGCGATCTCCGGGTCTTCGGCAGGCGGGCTGGCGCTCGCCGGTGCGGCCCTGGCTGCAACCCGGGGTGCCTGAGGAGGTGCCGTGAACTTGTCGAGCGCACGCACCGCCTTGATCGACGGCGCGAACAGGTACAGCCCCCACTGCAGCGTCACGAAAGCCTGGTCGCCGAGATCGACACGCTGCACCTCGCCGTCGGCGTCGGCGTAGCGGAAGGTGCGGCGCTCGCCCGGCTCGGGCACGCCCAGCAGCGGGTCGGCCTGCACCGACGCCACGCCCGAGCTGTTGCCGCCGGCCACCCAGCGCTGCAGCAGCTCGAACTGCTCGGCGATGCTGGCGCAATAGGCCATGAAGACCAGGCCGCGGTCGGCGCCCAGGTCCAGCGGCGAACGCACCGGCGGGCCGTACGACATGCCGCGCCGCACCACGCGGGGCATGTAGGGCCGCCCGTCGCGCGGGTGCATGCGCCGCACATGCGACTGGTGCGGGCAGGCGCGACCCTGCGGGTCGGCCTGGTAGTCGAAGTCGTTGCGCCGGTCGCCAGGCGGCAGCACCAGGGCCGAGCCGTCCTGGCGCCGGCCCATCATCGTCTCGAGCAGCGGGCGCTGCAGCGCGTGCGCCGCGGCGCTGTTCGGCGCCAGCTGCCGCGTCTGCTGGTCGAGCACGCGGTCGAGCACGTCGACGTGCTGGCGCAGCTTGCGCACCACCAGGAAGCTGCCGTTGTCCAGCAGCGCGTTCGGCGGCGGCAGGCGCCGCGGGTCGTCGCGGTCGTTCGGGTGGCCCAGCAGCACCTCGCCCAGCGGCACGTCGTCGAAGCCGCGCGGCTGGCCGGGCACCAGCCGCTGCGGCAGCGGCTGGCTCAGCCCGTCGACAAAACCGAAGTGGCCGCGCGTGACGCTGCCGCCGGGCGCCGTGCCGGACACCGCACCGGGCGCGGGTTCGCGCCAGCTGCGCAAGGGCTGCACGTGCAGCACGGCGACGCCGTTCTTGGCCTCGGCCACCCGCTGCACCTCGGCCGCCAGCGTCGGGTGCAGATCGGCGCCGGCGTTGGCCGCATCGGCGTGCCGCAGCACCAGCACCAGGTGCACGGTGGAGAGATCGACCTGGTCGGTGCGCGGCGGCGTGCCGGGCGGCGCGTAGCGCAGCGGGCGCTGCCAGTTGTCGGGGTGGTTGCCGCGCACGTCGCCCAGCAGGCCGGCGCGCGCTTCCATGCCGTCGGCAAACTCCTGCGGCAGCGCCTCGAGCCACTGCGGGTGCACGCCCAGAGCCTGCAGGCCGTCGTGGGTGCAGGCCAGGTTGCGCGCCACGCCGCCTTCGCGGGCCGCAGGGGCCTCGGGGGCCTCGCCGTCGCGGCTGAGCGGCAGCGTCTTGAGCCAGCGGCGCGCCGCGGCGGCGCCGGTCACCTGCAGCAGCACCAGCGCGCCGTGCGTCATGCCCGCGTGGCCCTGCACGATGCCGCCCTGCGGCAGCTTGGGCGTGAAGGCCGGCGGCGCCGGCACGGGCGGCGCGGTGTCCGGCTGGCGGAACCACCCCAGCTCGTCGCGGAAGGCCTGCTGCAGCGGCGCCAGCCGCGGGTCCTGGAACAGGCCTTCGCCGTCGAGGGTGCGGAACTCCTGCAGCAGGCTGTGCGCGAAGCGCAGCAGCACCAGGTCGTCGCGCAGCGCGTTGGCCGGGAACATGGCGGCCAGCCGGTACAGGCCCTTCAGCGTGCGCAGCGAGACCGCGGCGGCGGTGCGCGGGTCGCGCCGCGCTTCCTGCAGCGCGCGCCGCGCCACCTCGGCCTGCGAGGGTGCCGACAGGCCGGCGATGGCGCGGTCGGCGGCCCGCGGGTCGCGGCTTTCGCGCTGCACGCGTTCCAGCTCCTCGAGGTAGGCCTTGTCGCCCAGCGTCATCGCCGAATCGGCGTAGAAGAGCCCGTCGGACAGCTCGTTCCTGCGCACCCAGGCGCTGTAGTCGGCGAAGCTGCTGTTGCGCGAGCCGGGGTAGTCGGGGTTGTGGCAGAACAGGGCGTCGAGCAGCGGCCCGATGTCGCGGTAGATCACGCGCATGTAGGGCTCCCAGCCGCCGTCGAAGGTGACGTTCAGCGACAGCTGGTGCGGCCCTTCGCCGCTGGCGCCTTCGCCGTAGCGCGGCGTGATGGCGTAGCGGAAGGTGTGGATGATGCCGAAGCGGCCGATGGGGTCGGCGAAGGGCGAGCGCGCCGGTGCGGCCTCGCGGGCGTACAGGCGGGCGTTGTTCAGCGCCTTCAGCAGCCGGTGCAGGCGCTCGACGTAGCTGATGCTCTCGAAGCCCGGCACGAAGCCGGCGCGCACGGGCGCCAGCACGGCGAGGTTGGTGATGCCCCGCAGCTGCGTGCTGGCGAACGGAACGGTCATGGTGCTTCCTCCGATGCCGGTCCGGACGTCGTGCCCGCGACAAGGAGCCGGGGACATCGCGCTGGTAACGGATGTGTTACAGACTAGCGGCAGCCTGCCGCAGCGCCATCGGGTGAACTGAGGATCGACCCCGAGGCGGCGGCGCCGCGCAGGAGGTCTAGACTGCGCCATCACCCGATCTGCGCACCTCACCGCACCGTGCCGCCACCGCCACCCCCGACGCCGGTTGCCTTGCTCACAGCGCTGACAGCCGCGCCGTCGCCGCTGGCGCTGCTGGCGGCCGACGGCCGGCTGCACTGGTGCAATGCGGCGTTTGCGCGCCTGTTCACGCCGCAGGCCACGGCAGGGGCGGCGCTGGCGCAGTGGCTGGGCGACGCAGCGTGGCAGCGGCTGCAGGCCGGCGACCCAGTGCCGGTGCCGGGCCCGGGCGCTGCATGGCATCTGCGGCTGGCGGCAGCAGCCGCTGCCGAGCCGGGCGCCGAAGGCCTGCGGGCCCTGTCTGCCGAGCGGGCAGACGCCGTGGCCAGCGGACCCGCCAACGCCGGCACCGAAGCCGCCACGCTGCGCGCGCAGATCGCGGCGCTGCAGGAGCGGCTCGATCTGGTGCAGGAGTTCGGCCACATCGGCGTCTTCGAACGCGACCCGGTCACGATGCAGGGCCGCTGGGACGCACACATGTACCGCATCTGGGGCCTGCCCGCGCCGCCGCCCGGCACGCCTTCACCGCCCTACGGGGTGACGGCATCGATGATCTTCGACACCGACCGCCGCGACGGTGCCTTCAGCGACACGCTGCGGCACCCTGGCCCACACAGCCAGCGCGTGCGCATCCGCCGGCCCGATGGCCAGGTGCGCCACGTGCACACTCAGTGGAAGGTGTTCCACGACGCCGCCGGGCAGCCGCAGCGTGTGCTGGGCGTGAACATCGACGACACCGAGGTGCACGAGCTCGCCAACCGGGCCGAGCAGCTGCGCACCGAGCTGGAGGTGGCGCTGGACCTGGGCCACATCGCGCTGTGGCGTTTCGACATGGTCACCGATCGGCTGGTGCTCGACCCGCGCGGCTGCGAGATCATCGGCCTGCCCTGGCGGCCCGAAGGCTTCACGCTCGAAGAGGCCCGGGCCCGCATCCACCCCGACGACCGCCCGCAGGCCGACGCCTCGGCGCGGCTGACGCTGCGCACCGGCGCGCCCAGCGACATGCAGCTGCGCTACGAGCATCCGGACGGGCTGCGCCACGTGCTGCTGCGGCGCGCGCTGCAGCGCGGCGCCGACGGCACGCCGGTGGGCTTCGTCGGCGTGATGCTCGACGTGACGGCGCAGGTCGAGGGCAGCCGCCGCGCTCTGGACGCCGCGCGGCGGCTGGAAGCCGCGGCCGAGGCCGCGCGCATCGGCCTGTGGACCACCGAGCCCGGCAGCGCGCTGCCGCGCTGGAACGCCCGCATGTTCGCGCTGTTCGGCCTGGACCCGGCGCAGGGCCCGCTGCGCCTGACCGACTGGCTCGAGCGCTGCGTGCACGCCGACGACCTGGCCCGCGTGCGCGCGCAGGCGCTGGCCTGGTGGCACCGCGGCGACGGCGCGCTGGAGATGGAGTTCCGCGTCGTGCGGCCGACCGACGGGGCCCTGCGCTGGCTGGTGGTGCGCGGCGTCATCACGCGCCAGGGCGACCCGCCGCTGCGCCGCGCCGAAGGCGTGGTGCTCGACATCACCGAGCAGCAGCAGACGCTGCGCCAGCTGCGCGACACCGTCGAACGCATGACGCTGACGACGCGCGCGCTCGGCCTGGGCAGCTGGGAGATGGACAACAGCGGCGACGCCGCGATCTGGGACGCGCAGATGTTCCGGCTGCGCGGCATCGCGTCGGAAGGCCGCCGCATCACGCCCGAGGAGGCCATCGCCTGCCTGCACCCCGACGACCGCGACGCGGTGGTGGCCTGGCACCGCGCACGCGCGCACAACGGCCAGCCTTGGCAGACCAGCTTCCGCGTCGTGCTGCCCGACGGGCGTGAACGCTGGATCACCTCGTTCTCGGCGCCGCTGCTCGACGCGCAGGGTCGCGAAGAGCGGCGCATCGGCGTCAACTGGGACAGCACCGAGTCGCACATGGCGGCACAGGCGCTGCAGGAACGCGCGCTGGCGGTGGCCGAGAGCCAGGCCAAGTCGCAGGCCATGTCGCGCATCAGCCACGAGCTGCGCACGCCGCTGAACGCGGTGCTCGGCTTCACGCAGCTGCTGCGCGGCAGCAACGACGACAGCGCCGAGGCGCGCGAACGCCGCCAGCGCTGGCTGGCCCACATCGACGACGCCGGGCGCCACCTGCTGGGGCTCATCGACGACGTGCTGGAGCTCTCGCGCGCCGAAGCCGGCGGGCTGCGCCTGGCGCAGCAGGTGGTGGCCTGTGCCGACTTCGTGCCCGCCACGCTGCCGCTGGTGGCCGCCGAGGCGCAGCTGCGCCAGGTGCAGCTGCACAGCGGCGCCCTGCCCGGCCGGGTACTGGCCGACCCGGTGCGGCTGCGCCAGGTGCTGATCAACCTGCTCACCAACGCCATCAAGTTCAACCGCCCCGGCGGCACGGTGCGCGTGCACAGCACGTTGCAGGGCGGGATGGTGGCGCTGCACGTGGCCGACACCGGCATCGGCATCGCACCGCAGCAGCTGCAGGACGCCTTCGAACCCTTCAACCGCCTGGGTGCCGAGCATGGCGACGTGGAAGGCAGCGGCATCGGGCTGGCGATCGTGAAGGTGCTGGTCGAGCACATGGGCGGGCAGGTGCAGGCGCGCAGCACGCCCGGCGAAGGCAGCGTGTTCACCGTGCTGCTGCCGGCGGCCGACGGCGGCGCGGCAGGCGCGGGCACGGCCGAGGCGCCCGACTCCGCCAAGGCACGCCCCGCGGCGCCCGCAGCGCCTGCCGCAGCAGAGCGCGCACAGCTGCTCTACATCGAGGACAACCCGGTCAACGCACTGCTGGTGCAGGAGCTGCTGGCCACGCGGCCGGGCGTGGCGCTGGAGATCGCCAGCGACGGCGCGAGCGGCATCGCCCGCGCGCAGGTGCTGCGGCCCGCGCTGATCCTGGTGGACATGCAGCTGCCCGACATGGACGGCCACGCCGTGCTGCAGGCGCTGCGGGCCGACCCGCGCACGGCGGACATCCGCTGCGTCGTGCTGTCGGCCAATGCCACGCCGGCCGACGTGGCCGCGGCGCGTGCCGCCGGCTTCGTGGACTACTGGACCAAGCCGATCGAGTTCACGCACTTCCTGGACAGCCTGGGCACGCTGCTGGGCCGGCGGCTGTAGCGCCGCAGCACACGCCCCCGGGTTCACCCGGGGACCCAGCGGCGCCGTCCGGCCGCAGACTCTGTATACAGAGTACAGACCATGCCCGCCACCCTGCACCGCCTGGAAACCGCGCCCGATCTCGTCGACCAGGCGTACCAGGCGCTGCTGGCGGCCATCAGCAGCGGCGCACTGGCGCCGGGCGAGCGCATCACGCAGGAAGACCTGGCAGCGCGGCTGGCGGTGTCGCGCCAGCCGGTGCTGCAGGCACTGCGGCTGCTGAAGAAGGAAGGGCTGGTCGAAGACGCGCCGGGCCGCGGGCTGCGCGTGGCGCTGCTCGACAGCGCGGCGCTGGTGCACACCTACCAGGTGCGCGGCGCGCTCGACGCGCTGGCCGCGCGGCTGGCCGCCGAGCGCCGTGCCGCGCTGCCCGCCGCGCTGCTGCGCGACGGCCGCCGCGTCAGCAAGGGCAGCGACGTGGCCGCGCTGCTTGAAGCCGACATCGCGTTCCACCGCGCGCTTTATGCGGCCAGCGGCAACCCGTTCATCGAGCGCAGCGCCGAGACGCACTGGGCCCACATCCGCCGCGCGATGGGCGCCGTGCTGCAGAGTTCGCACGCGCGCCGTCCGGTCTGGGACGAACACGACGCCATCGCCGCCGCCGTGGCGCGTGGCGACCCCGACGCCGCAGCAGCCGCCGCGTCCACCCACGCCAGCAGCGCCGGCACCCACCTGGCCGAGCGGCTGACACCCGCCACATCTGCCCAAGCACACCCCCAAGGAGACAGCGCATGAATCTCACCCCCGAGCAGCTGCAGCAGTTCGACCGCGACGGCTACCTGTTCTTCCCAGGCCTGTTCACGCCGGAGGAGACGGCGACGCTGAACGCCGCCGTGCCCGCGCTGTACGCGCGGCGCGAGGCCTACAACGTGCGCGAGAAGGGCAGCGACGCCGTGCGCACCAACTTCGCCGCACACCTGTACAGCGAGCCCTTCGCGAAGCTGGCGCGGCACCCGCGCATGGTCGAGCCGGTGATGGACCTCTTCGGCGAAGAGCTCTACATGCACCAGTTCAAGATCAACGGCAAGATGGCCTTCGAGGGCGACGTCTGGCAGTGGCACCAGGACTACGGCACCTGGAAGAACGACGACCTGATGCCGACCGAGCGCGCGATGAACGTCGCCATCTTCCTGGACGACGTGAACCCGTTCAACGGGCCGCTGATGTTCATCCCCGGCAGCCACAAGAAGGGCGTGGTCGATGCAAAGCACGACCTCACCACCACCAGCTACCCGCTGTGGACCGTGGACAACGCGCTGATCGCGCAGCTGGTCGAACGCGCAGGTGGCAAACAAGGCGGCATCGTCTCGCCCACCGGCCCCGCGGGTTCGATGATCCTGTTCCATTCCTGCCTGGTGCACGCCAGTGCCAGCAACCTCAGCCCCTGGAACCGCGTCAGCGTCTACCTGAGCCTGTGCGCGGTCAGCAACCACATCCGCCGCTTCAAGCGGCCCGAGTACATCGCGCACCGCGACTTCACGCCCATCCGCTGCCTGCCCGACGACTGCCTGACACGGCCCTACCCGGTCGACCTGCCCTGGGCCGCCGGCATGCCGGGCAGCGCGCTCGCAACCTCGATGGACGTCATCGACAGCACCCGGGAGGCCGCATGAAGACCAGCCTGCACCGCCAGCTGCAGCAGCGCGCCGCCGAGGGCCGGCCCGTGCGCGTCGGCCTGATCGGCGCCGGCAAGTTCGGCAGCATGTACCTGGCGCAGATCCCGCGCACGCCGGGCGTGCACCTGCTGGGCATCGCCGATCTCAGCCCCGAGGCCGCCTGCCGCAACCTCGAACGCGTGGGCTGGGAGCCGCAGCGCGTGCAGGCGGCCAGCCTCGACGCCGCGCTGCGCGACGGCAACACACACGTGGGCGACGACTGGCGCGCGCTGGTGCGCCACCCGGCCATCGACGTCATCGTGGAATGCACCGGCAGCCCGGTGGCCGCGGTCGACCACTGCCTGGAAGCCTTTGCGCACGGCAAGCACGTCGTCAACGTCACGGTGGAAGCCGACGCCTTCTGCGGCCCGCTGCTGGCGCGCAAGGCCGAGGCGGCGGGCGTGGTGTATTCGCTGGCCTTCGGCGACCAGCCGGCGCTGATCTGCGACCTGGTGGACTGGGCCCGCACCTGCGGCTTCCCGGTGGTGGCCGCCGGCCGCGGCCACAAGTGGCTGCCGCACTTCGCGCAGAGCACGCCGGACACCGTGTGGGGCTACTACGGCCTGACACCCGAGCAGGCCAGCCGCGGCGGCCTGAACCCGAAGATGTTCAACAGCTTCCTCGACGGCAGCAAGCCCAGCATCGAAAGCACGGCGGTGGCCAACGCCACCGGGCTGGCGGTGCCGAGCAACGGCCTGCTGTACCCGCCGGCCAGCGTGGAGGACATCCCCTTCGTGACGCGCCCCGTCAGCGAAGGCGGCGTGCTCGAACACAAGGGCATGGTCGAGGTGATCTCCAGCCTGGAGGCCAACGGCCGCAAGATCCCCTACGACATCCGCATGGGCGTGTGGGTCACGGTCGAGGGCGAGACCGAGTACATCCGCAACTGCTTCGAGGAATACAACGCCCACACCGACCCCACGGGCCGCTACTTCACGCTGTACAAGCGCTGGCACCTGATCGGGCTGGAAGTGGGCTTCTCGGTGGCCAGCATCGCGCTGCGCGGCGAAGCCACCGGCGCCGCCACCTGCTGGAACGCCGACGTCGTGGCCACCGCCAAGCGCGACCTGGTGCCAGGCGAACTGCTCGACGGCGAAGGCGGCTACACCGTGTGGGGCAAGCTGCTGCCGGCCGCCACCTCGCGCCGCATCGGCGGCCTGCCGCTGGGGCTGGCGCACAACGTGAAGGTGCTGCGCCCGGTGAAGCAAGGCCAGAGCCTGAGCTGGGACGACGTGGCGATGGACACCACCACGCACGCCTACCGCGTGCGGCGCGAGATGGAAGCGATGTTCGGGGGCTGAAGCCGGAACGCGGAAGGCGCCCGCGGCGCGCCCATGCAGCGCCTTCAGCGCCCGCGCCGCTCGCGTTCGCGCTGGCGCAGCACGTCGATCATCACGCTGAAGGTGCGGGCGAGCTGGCCGATCTCGTCGCGGCGCCGCACCTCCACCTGCGCGCCGTCGTAGTCGCCGGTCTTCAGCGCGTCGGCGGCCTGCGTCAGGTTGCGGATAGGCTGCACGATGCCGCGTGCGAAGCGCAGCGCCAGGCCGGCAAACAGCAGGCCCACCAGGCCCACGCTCCACAGCAGGTGCTGGAACAGCAGCGCCAGCGGCGCCTCGAACGCGGTGCGCGACTGGCTCACGCCCACCACCCACTCGTGCGCGGTCACAGGCGCGTAGCCGGCGATCTGCGGCTGCTGGTCCAGCGCCGAGACGTAGCTGACGCTGCCGGTGGTCTGCGCGTTGCGCATCGCGCCAGCCAGCGCCGTCTCGCCGATGCTGGTGATGCTGTCGCGGCCGAAGCGGCGCTCGGCGCGCAGCACCGCCTGGCGCGCCGCCGGCAGCGGCTCCAGGCTCTGGAACACCAGGTCTTCCTGCAGGTGGTGCAGCAGCACGCCGTCGCGGTCGACGAGAAAGGGCGTCAGCGCCGAGTCGTGCCGCACCTCGTCGAGGATCGCCACCACCGAGCTGCCGCGCATGTGCAGCACCAGCACGCCGGGCACGCTGCCGTCGGTCGCTGCCACGGGTTCGGCGATCACGAGCACCGGCAGCCACGCCCCGGGTGGCAGCAGCAGGCCGCTGACCTGCGTGCGGCCCTGCAGTGCTTCGGCCACGTAGCGCTCGGTGGCGCGTTCGGTAGCGGGCGCGCCCGGCGCCGCGTCGTCGCTGGCCGCCACGGGCCGGCCCGCGGCGTCGGCCAGCACGATGCGCTGCACGTCGGGGTTGGCCTGCACCACGCGCGCCAGCTTGGCCGGCAGCGCCGCGGCCGTGGCAGCGTCGGCCGGCCGCGCCAGCGCGGCGGCGAAGTCGGCGTCGCTCGCCAGGCCGCGCGCCAGGTGGCGGCTGCTGGTGATGAACTGCGACAGCCGGCCCGCGGTGCCGTGCGCCACCTGCTCCACGTTGCGCAGCTCGGCGGCGGTCACGGCCTCGGTGCTGCCGCGCAGGTTGTAGGCCGCCGTCACCAGCATGGGCAGCAGCGCGGTGGCCAGCATCGCGAGCGTCATCTTCAGCGCCAGCGGCCACTGCGGCGGGTGCAGCGCCGCCAGCAGCAGGCGCCGGGCGCGCGAGGCCCAGCGCACGTGCAGCGGCGCGTGGGTGTCGCCGTCGATGACGGTGTCGCCCTTCTTCAGCGCGTCCTGCAGGTTCAGGCTGGCCAGGTGGTCGGCAAAGAGCGCACGGCGGAACTCCACGATGTCCTGCGGGCGCTGCGCGGGGTCGGTGGCGAGTCCGGCGTCGATGGCGCGCAGGAAGGCGTCGCCGTAGCCGGTGCCCGGCGTCTGCGCCGCCGGCCGGTACGACGACGGGTTCACCGCGCGCAGCTCGGCATCCGGCGGCTTGGCGCCGGTGACGCACCAGTACAGCGTGGCCGCCAGCGCGTAGACGTCGGGCCAGGGCCCCTGCTGGCCCAGGCCGTACTGCTCGATGGGCGCGTAGCCCGGCGTCACCACCACCGCCGACTGGTCGGCCACCGCCACCACCTGCCCGGCCGAGCCGAAGTCCAGCAGCACCAGGCGGCCGTCGTCGGCGCGCACCTGGATGTTGTCGGGCTTGATGTCGCGGTGCAGCACGCCTGCGGCATGCACCACGGCCAGGCCCTCGCACAGCGGCAGCAGCAGCTCGACCAGCCCCTTCTCGCCGATGTCGCGGTGCTGCGGCCACCAGGTCTTCAGCGGCTCGCCGCGTTCGTACTCCAGCACCATGTAGGCGGTGCGGTGGGCCTCGAAGAAACGCGCCACGCGCACCAGCGCCGGGTGGCGGAAGCTGGCCAGCGTGCGCGCCTCGGCCAGGAAGCTGTCCATTCCGGCGCGGTAGCGGTCGCGGTGGCGGCTGGCGTTGGGGCTGACGCTGCGGTCGCCGGCGCGGAAGGCGATCTCCTCCGGCAGGTATTCCTTGATCGCCACGCGCGCGTGCAGGTTGACGTCGGTGGCCAGGTAGGTGATGCCGAAGCCGCCCTGGCCCAGCACGCGGTCGATGCGGTATTCGTGCAGCCGGAAGCCCGCCGGCAGCGCCAGCGGCGGCGCCTGGGGCAGCGGCCGGTCGGGCCGGGGCAGCGAGGCCGCGGCCTGCAGCACGGTGGCGTCGGGGTCGGCCTCCGCGCCCGCCCCTGGCACGGCCGCGGGCAGCAGTCGCGTGCGGATGACGGTGGCGTCGGGGTCGGCGGAAGGATCGGGAGGATGGACCGGCGTCACCGGCGCAGTGTCGGGGCCGCCGCAGCGAATGTCCATGCGGACAGCCCGGCAGGCCGCCGCCAGGTCTGGCCGGCGGGCGGGCGCCTCGCCACAATGCTCATCAGCCCACCCTGGAGGACCCCATGGCCGCACACGCTTTCGCCAAGACGCTGAAGACCTTCCACACCGCCAGCGGCAAGGCGGGCCGCTTCTTCTCGCTGCCCGCGCTGGCGCGCACCTACCCAGGCGTGCGGCGCATGCCGGTGAGCCTGCGCATCGTGCTGGAAAGCGTGCTGCGCAACTGCGACGGCAACAAGGTCACGCCCGCGCACGTGGCGGAACTGGCGCAGTGGCAGCCCAACGCCGAGCGCACGGCCGAGATCCCGTTCGTCGTGGCCCGCGTGGTGCTGCAGGACTTCACCGGCGTGCCGCTGCTGGCCGACCTGGCCGCCATGCGCAACGTGGCGCAGCAGCTCGGCCGCGACCCCAAGCGCATCGAACCGCTGGTGCCGGTGGACCTGGTGGTGGACCACAGCGTGATGATCGACCACTACGGCACGAAGAAGTCGCTCGACCTGAACATGCGGCTGGAGTTCCAGCGCAACCAGGAGCGTTACCAGTTCATGAAGTGGGGCATGGACGCCTTCGACACCTTCGGCGTCGTGCCGCCGGGCTTCGGCATCGTGCACCAGGTGAACCTGGAGTACCTGGCGCGCGGCGTGCACCGCAGCGGCCGCGGCGCCGAGGCCGTGCACTACCCCGACACGCTGGTCGGCACCGACAGCCACACCACCATGATCAACGGCATCGGCGTCGTCGGCTGGGGCGTGGGCGGCATCGAGGCCGAGGCCGGCATGCTGGGCCAGCCGGTGTACTTCCTGACGCCCGACGTGGTGGGCTTCGAGCTCACAGGCCGGCTGCGCGAAGGCGTGACCGCGACCGACCTGGTGCTCACCGTCACCGAGATCCTGCGCCGGCACAAGGTGGTGGGCAAGTTCGTCGAGTTCTGCGGCGAAGGCACGCGCTCGCTGGCCCTGCCCGACCGCGCCACCATCGCCAACATGGCGCCCGAGTACGGCGCGACGATGGGCTTCTTCCCGGTCGACGAGAAGACCATCGAGTACTTCCGCGGCACCGGCCGCAGCAAGGCCGAGATCGAGGCCTTCGAGGCCTACTTCCGCGCCCAGCAGCTGTTCGGCGTGCCGCGCGCAGCCGACATCGACTACTCGCAGGTGATCCAGCTCGACCTGTCCACCGTGACGCCCAGCCTGGCCGGCCCGAAGCGGCCGCAGGACCGCATCGAGCTCGGCCAGGTGAAGGTCCGCTTCGGCGAGCTCTTCAGCGCCGGCGCCGCCGACAACGGCTTCGGCCAGCCGGCCGAAAAGCTCGATCAGGTCGTCAGCACCAGCGACGGCCTGGCGCTGCGCAACGGCGACGTGCTGATTGCCGCCATCACCAGCTGCACCAACACCAGCAACCCCGGCGTGCTGCTGGCCGCGGGCCTGCTGGCCAAGAAGGCGGTCGAGGCCGGGCTGAAGGTGAAGAAGCACGTGAAGACCAGCCTGGCGCCGGGCTCGCGCATCGTCACCGAGTACCTGCAGAAGGCCGGCCTGCTGCCCTACCTGGAACAGCTGGGCTTCCACGTGGCGGCCTACGGCTGCACCACCTGCATCGGCAACGCCGGCGACCTGACGCCCGAGATCAATGCCGCCATCACCGGCAACGACCTCGTGGCCGCGGCCGTGCTGTCGGGCAACCGCAACTTCGAGGCGCGCATCCACCCGAACCTGAAGGCCAACTTCCTGGCAAGCCCGCCGCTGGTGGTGGCCTACGCGATCGCCGGCAACGTCACGCGCGACCTGATGACCGAGCCGCTGGGCCGCGGCCACGGCGGGCGCGACGTGTACCTGGGCGACGTCTGGCCCAGCAGCGACGAGATCCACGCGCTGATGAAGCACGCGATGAACGCCAGCGCCTTCCGCGCCAACTACGCCCAGGTGCAGACGGCGCCCGGCGCGCTGTGGAAGAAGATCCCGGGCGTGGCCAAGGGCGCCGGCAGCAAGGTCTACACCTGGCCCAAGAGCACCTACATCGCCGAGCCGCCCTTCTTCGCCGGCTTCACGATGCAGCCGCCGCCGCTGGTGCCCGGCGTGCAGGGCGCGCGCATCATGGGCCTGTTCGGCGACAGCATCACCACCGACCACATCAGCCCTGCCGGCAGCTTCGCCGAGACCACGCCCGCGGGCCGCTACCTGCTGGCGCAGGGCGTGCAGAAGGCCGACTTCAACAGCTACGGCGCGCGCCGCGGCAACCACGAGGTGATGATGCGCGGCACCTTCGCCAACGTGCGCATCAAGAACCTGATGCTGCCGCCGCGCGCCGACGGCGCCCGCGTGGAAGGCGGCTTCACGCTCCACCAGCCGGGCGGCGAGCAGCTGCCGATCTACGACGCCGCGATGCGCTACCAGGCCGCCGGCGTGCCCACCGTGGTGTTCGCGGGCGAGGAATACGGCACCGGCAGCTCGCGCGACTGGGCGGCCAAGGGCACGGCGCTGCTGGGCATCCGCGCCGTGGTGGCGAAGAGCTTCGAGCGCATCCACCGCAGCAACCTCATCGGCATGGGCGTGCTGCCGCTGCAGTTCCGCGGCAGCGACAGCTGGCAGAGCCTGGGCCTGCGCGGCGACGAGGTGGTCGACGTGGTGCTGGCCGACGACCTGAAGCCGCTGTCCGACGCCACGCTGGTGCTGACAGCGGCCGACGGCAGCCGCAGCACGGTGACGGTGACGCTGCGCATCGACACGCCGATCGAGGTGGACTACTACCGCCACGGCGGCATCCTGCCGTTCGTGCTGCGGCAGTTGCTGGCGGCCTGAGCGCTCGGCCCAGGCCGCCTCAGCTGCCCTTCAGCTGCCCAGCAGCTTCGGCAGGCCGCCCACCGCGCCCGAGAACTTCAGCGTCAGCAGCGACTTCGCCTCGGTGCCGTTGCCGTCGCTGCTGCGCAGCCGGCCATGGCGCAGTTCGAGCCAGGTGCCATCGGCGATCTGGGAGTCCAGCCCCAGCGCCTGCCGGAACGCGGTGCTGGACTGCGTCACGGCATCGGCGCGGGCCGTGCTCACTTCCGCCAGCATGTAGACCTTGCGCGCCCCGCCGGCGTCGTAGGTGAAACGCACCGCCGCCTGCGTGTCGGAGCGGTAGCTGGGCGTGCCGGCGAGCGTCTGCAGGTCGACCTCGCGCCGGCTGTGGCGCACGGTCAGCTGCAGCAGGCTCCGGTCCATGCCCGGCGGGCCCCACACCCCCGACAGCGACAGGTGCTGGCCCAGCGACAACCGCTGCGAGCCCGCGGCGCTGCCGGTGATCCAGCCCTGGCCGATGGCCAACCCGACGCGGGTGGCGCGCCAGTTCGCTGCGGCCGTGTCCATCGCAGTCTGGGCGCAGGCCCGTGTGGCGGCGATGGCGCGGGGCATGAAGGACATCGGCGCTTCGGCGGCGGCCGCGCGTTCAGCCTCCATCTCCTGCGTGGCCTTGTCTTCCAGCTGCTCCATCAGCGTCTCGATGGCCTCGGCACCCAGCTGCGGATTCCTGGCACGGGCCTCGGCCCTGGCTGCTGCCAGCCGCTGCAGCATCTGCGTGTTGAAGGCCTCGGCCTGCTCCTTGGCCTGGACGCACTTCGCGACGCCCTCGAACGCCGCCACCTGCGGGTCCTGCCCAGGCGTCAGGTAATACAAGGTCTGGGCGAAGAACGCCTGCTGGCGGTAGTCGGCACCGCCGTACTCGGCCTGGTTCTGGGCGTAGCTCAGCGTGGTGGCGCCCCACAGGCGGTGCACCCAGTGGTCGGAAGTGGCATAGGCCCGCGCGCTCACCGCCAGCGCGCGGATGTCGCTGCGCCCGGGCGTGAAGGTGAAGCCGAAGCCACCCTTGGCGTCGTTGCGGTCCGACGCACCGATCACGCCCATCCAGTCCTTGGGCGACTGCAGGCTGGTCACGACGGTGTGCGCCAGCCCCAGCATCTCGTAGGCCGACTGCGGGCCCGGGGCGATCTCGACCAGATAGGGTTTCAGCGACTCGTCGGTGGCGGCGTTCTGCGCTGCCGCGGCGCCACAGGCCAGGGCGGCGGCGACGGCAACGGTCGTGACGGGGAACAGGTGGTGGCGCATGGGTCACTCCTTCACTGACCGCCGGCGACACGCACGACGAAGAACTTCAGCGCGGTCTCGTCCTGCTTGTTGTCGGCGATGGTGCCGGCCGCGGTGGCGATCTCGATGCCGCCGACGCTGATGCGGCTGTCGTAGGTGCGGCCGAAGCGTTCCATCTTCAGTGCCGAGATGCGCAGCACGGCGTCGTGGTCGCCCGGCGCCAGCGTCGTGGACTGCGCCGCGCCGATGGGGCCGCCGTCGGGGTAGTGGAAGTGCGTGCCGTCGCCGATGGTCAGCGTCATCGTGACGATGGCCTGGCCGTCGTCCTGCAGCAGCACGTCCACGCGCGGGCCCTGCAGGGCGAGCACGCGGCCAGGAGCCAGGTTCTTCAGCGTGATCTTCATGGCGCCTCCTCGGGCATGGGAAGGCCCCACGCTAGGACGGGCGCCCCCCCGCCGCATCTGCCAAGCTGGGGATTGCGCACCGGCAGCCCCGGCGCCTGGCCCGGCGGTTGCTTGGCCGTACGGATGGAAGCGGCGCCGCACCAGATCAGGGTTAGAACTGATTTGACAGCGCCCGCCTCCAGCCGGGAGCATCGCACTCCGTTGGGACGTTAGACACGTCGTGCCGCACACGACAACAACCACCTGGGAGCGCGCGCATGGCCGATTGGCACACCGACATGCTGGAGCCCTTGAGCGCCGCCGCGCGACCCGAGGAGTGTTTCGCGCAGATCAGCGCACGCGCCGCGGCACTGGGCTTCGAGTACTGCACGCACGGCATGCGCATCCCGCTGCCGATCACGCGGCCGCGCACCAGCATGCACAGCAACTACCCGCTGGCCTGGCTGCAGCGCTACAACGACCAGGGCTACATGGAGATCGACCCGACGGTGGCGCACGGCATGCGCTCGTCGGCGCCGGTGATCTGGAACGACGCCTTCTTCGCCGGTGTGCCGCACCTGTGGCAGGAGGCACAGAGCCACGGCCTGCGCCACGGCTGGGCGCAGTCGCGCCGCGACCCCGAAGGCACCTACAGCCTGCTGGTGCTGGCGCGCAGCGAAGGTGCGCTCGACCCGCGCGAACTGGAACAGCTGCAGCCGCGCATGCAGTGGCTGGTGCACGCCAGCCACGAGGCCATGAAGGCCAGCGGCAACGAAGCCGCCAGCCAGCCGCTGCCGGTGGAACTGTCCGACCGCGAGATCGACGTGCTGCGCTGGACGGCCGAGGGCAAGACCTCGGCCGAGATCGCCGAGATCCTGAACATCTCCGAGCGCACCGTGAACTTCCACGTCAACAGCGTGGTGGCCAAGCTCGGTGCCTGCAACAAGACCAGCGCCGCGGTGCGCGCGGCCATGCTGGGCCTGCTGTGGTGAGTGCGGCTCAGTCGGGCGGCAGCCGCAGCGTGAGGTGCAGGTGCTCGGCGATGGTGCGCTCCCAGCGCACGTGGGTCAGCAGCCGCGCGATGCACAGCCGCGTGCAGTCGGTGCCCATGTCGGCGCCGGCCTCGTCCACCACCATCAGGTTGGTGCGCAGCGTCGCCCACTGCCCCAGCAGCTGGCCGCTGCCGGGTTCGTAGGCCCAGTCCCAGCCGAACGACAGCGCCTGGCCCGGCAGCGCGCCGGGCACGCTCCACTCGGTGAAGCCGCCCAGGGCGGTGCCGGCCGCGCCGGGCTCGATCTCGGAGTACAGGTGCTGCGGCAGCATCTGCTGCAGCTCGTCGATGCGCAGCCGCACGTAGGTGTCAAACATGCCCGTTTCCTTGGCGCCCGGCCGCGGGTCGGCCCGGCGCACGCTGGTCTGTGCGTATTGTGATGATCCCGGCGGCGGTGCCGGCACCGCGGTCGGGGGGGCGGCGGTGCGGCGTCATGCCCAGCTCGCAGCGAAAGTGGACACCAACTGCAGGCGTTCGCCCGCGCGCAGCGGGCGCACCGCGCCATCGGGCAGCGGCAGCGGGTCGCCGTGCACGAACACCTGCACGATCTGCCGCCGCCGGCCGTCGGCCAGGAACAGGTGCGGCTGCAGCGCCGGGTGCCGCTGCACCAGCGCGCGCAGCGCGCCGTCGACGTCCTCGGCCTCCACCGTGACCTCGCGCGCCTGCTGCGCGAAGCGGCGCAGCACCAGCGGCACCTCCACCGTGACCGCCACGGCCGCCACCTTCAGTGCAGCGCGGCACCACCGTGCAGCCCGGGGGCCGCCGTGGCGGGTCCGTCGGCCACCAGCGACTGCGCTTCGGCCTGGATCCACTGCGCGTGCGCCATCGCCACCAGGCTGTGCAGCGCCTGCGCGCCGTCGCAGCGCGGCGGGCGCACTGGCGCGGTCTGGCCTTCGGCGGCGGTCTCGAAGGCAGCCAGGGCCTGGATCGACACGTCGCTGACGCGGATCACGAAGGCCAGCACCGGCTGCCCGCCGATGATGTCCGGCGGCCCCAGGCGCTGGCACTCGACGCCGGCGCGCAGCAGCAGGCGCTCCACCGGCGGCGTCGACACCGCCAGCAGGTGCGTCACGCCGCGGGCATGGCAGAAGCGCAGCGCCTGCAGCAGCACACGTTCGGCCATGTAGTCGGCGCGGGTCAGCGGCTGGCCGCCGTCGACGTCCATCGCGGCAAAGCGCGACAGCTCCCACACCTGTTCGTGGCGCGGGACCGGCAGGCCGTTGAAGAGCTGCGGGAAGACGCTTTCCAGCAGGTACGGGCCGGTGGTGGGCAGCAGGCGGCCGCAGCCGACGATCTGGCCCTGGGCCGAACGCGCCACGATGTGCACGGTGCCGGCGTGGTCGAACTGGTCCTGCTCGTAGCCCGGCGCCGCGGGCAGTTCCCAGCCCAGGCGCTCGACGAACACCTGGTAGCGGTAGCGGGCCAGCGAGTCCACCAGCGGTTGGGGCAGTTCACCAGCCTGGGCGCACAGGAAGTTCATTGCAGGGCCTCCGTCCGGGTTGTTGCGTCGTCGATGGAATGCAATGTCGTCGGACGCCCGCCGACCCTCAACTGTCAATGTCTGCAATGACGTCGGCGCCTGCGCTGCCTAGACTGGCTGCCATGCCGGACATGGGGTCCGGACAAGGAGCAGACGATGAGACGCACACTCTGGCCGGCATGCCTGCTGGCGCTTTTCACCGGCCATGCCGCGGCGGCCACCAGCGCCGAATTCACCGTGGTCGGCGCCCGCAGCGACCAGGGCGTGCTGCGCGCCATGCTGTGCGCGCCCGGCGAGCGCTTCCCGAACGGCTGCAAGCTGGCGCAGGCCGTGCCGGCCAAGGCCCAGGGCAGCAGCTTCGTCTTCAAGGACCTGCCGAACGGCCGCTACGCCTTCGCGGTGTTCCACGACGAAGACAACAACGGCCGCCTGGGCCTGAGCAGCGTCAGCAACAGCACCGAGGCCATCGGCTTCAGCAACAACGCCAACGGCCCCGGCGGCGTACCGCTGTTCAACATCGCCGCGGTGGACGTGCAGGGGCCGGTGAGACACGTGGTGAAGCTGCGCACGATGCGGCGCTGAAGCGCCGCCCGGAACGCCGACACAGTGCCGGCCCGGGCGCGGTCAGCGCCGGGCGCGCTCGGCGGCGATCCAGCGGTCGACCAGCTGCTCCAGCACCGTCAGCGGCACCGCGCCCTGGTCCAGCACCACGGTGTGGAAGCGGCGGATGTCGAAGCGATCACCCAGCGCCGCGCGCGCGCGGTCGCGCAACTCGATGATCTTCAGCTGGCCGATCATGTAGCCCAGCGCCTGGCCGGGCCAGCTGGTGTAGCGGTCGACCTCGCTCTCGATCAGGCCGCGGTCCTCGCCGCTGTTCTGCAGCAGGTAGTCGATGGCCTGCTGGCGGCTCCAGCCCAGGTGGTGCAGGCCGGTGTCGACCACCAGCCGCGCCGCGCGCACCATCTGCCACTGCAGGTGGCCGAACAGGCTGGCGGGGTCCTTGTACAGGCCCAGCTGCGACCCCAGCGTCTCGGCGTACAGCGCCCAGCCTTCGCCGTAGGCCACGTACCAGTTGCTGCGCCGAAAGCGCGGCAGCGTGCCCAGCTCGATGGCGCGTGCGTTCTGCAGGTGGTGGCCGGGCACGGCCTCGTGCGCGACGAGCGTCTCCATGCTCCAGCTGGGCCGGGTCTTGTAGCCCAGCACGTTGGCGTTGAACCAGCCGGCGCGGCTGCCGTCGAGGGCCGGCGCCTCGTAGCTCTCGGCGGCATCCGGGCCCATGAAGGCGGGCATGGCGCGCACGCCCCAGGGCGCACGCGGCAGCACCTCGAACAGCCTGGGCAACTCGGGGTCGAGCCGCTTGCCAATGTCGCGGTAGGCGGCCAGCAGGGCCTCGCCAGTGGGGTAGAAGTACTTCGGGTCGGTGTTCAGGTGCTGCGCGAAGCTGGCGAAGTCGCCCTGCCAGCCCATCGTGCGCATCACCTGCGCGATCTCGCCGCGCAGCCGTGCCACCTCGCGCAGGCCGATGGCATGCACGGCGTCGGGCGTGAGCTCGGTGGTGGTGGTGCTGCGCACCACGGCCGCGTACACCGCAGCGCCGCCCGGGTAGTGCACCAGGTTGCCGGCCGCCGGCGCCTGCGCCGCGTAGGGGCCGGCGATGAAGTCGCGCAGCCGGCGCTGGGCCGGCAGCACCTGCTGCTGCACCAGGGCCAGGCCGCGCGCGCGCAGCGCAGCGCGCTCGGCAGCGGGGATGTCTTCGCCGAGACGGCCGAAGGGTTCCATGAACGGGCTGCTGTCCGGCGGCTGCGCCAGCTGGTGGTCGATGCTGGCCAGCACCCGCTGCAGCACCGGCTGCGCCGCCACCCAGCCCAGCGCCTGGCCTTCGCGCAGCCGCGCCAGTTCCTGGTCCACCCGCCGCGGGTAGGCCGCCAACCGCCGCAGCAGCTGCTCGACCTGCAGCGGCGTGCGCACCGGCACCACCTGCAGCAGTTCGGCGAAGTCGGTGTGGAAGCCGCCCTGCGCGCCCAGGCTCAGCCGCTGGTAGCCGCGCAGCGGCTCGAACGCCAGCTCTTCGCGCAGCCCGTGCACAAACAGGTCGAGCGAGGTGCGGTCGGTGGCCGACAGCTGCCGGCGGTCGAAGGCCAGCGCGGTGCGCAGGCGGCGGCGCGTCTCGGCCTGGCTGCGGGCTTCCTGCTCGGGGCTGGCGTCGAACAGGCGGTCGCCGAAGCGGTGGTCGCCGACCATCGTGGCCCACTCGGGGTAGCGGCGCATGTCGGCGTCCCACGCTGCGTCGAAGAAGGCATGCAGCCGGGCGGCCGTGCTGGGGGGCGCCGCGGTGGCCGTGGCCGCGGCCAGCAGCGGCAGCAGCGCGGCCAGCGCGTGCAGGACCGGTGAACGCAGCAGGAAGGAACGCAGGGAAGACCAGAGCGACATGCAGGCCATGCGACAACGTTGGAGGCGGCGGGAGCGCGATTCTGCGCTGCCGCCGCCCCGGCGGGCTCAGGCCGCCAGCGCCACCGCCGGTGCAGGCGCCTGCACCGGGGCCTCGCCCTCGGCGATGAAACGCCCCTTCTCCAGCACCACGCGCCGCCCCGCCACCGCAGCGGCACGCGGGTCGTGCGTGACCATCACGATGGTCTTGCCGAACTCCTGGTTCAGCACCTGCAGCGTCTGCAGGATCTCGTCCGACGCCGCCCGGTCCAGGTTGCCCGTGGGTTCGTCGCACAGGATCAGCCCGGTGTCGGCGACGATGGCACGTGCGATCGCCACGCGCTGCTGCTGCCCGCCCGAAAGCTGCGACGGCAGCCGCTGCGCCTGCGCCGCCAGGCCCACCAGCTCCAGCGCGGTGGCCACGCGCGCGCGGCGCTGCGCGCCCGACAGCCGCGTCAGCATCAGCGGCAGCTCGACGTTGCGCGCCACGCTCAGCATCGGCAGCAGGTTGTACTGCTGGAACACGAAGCCCACCTCGGCGGCGCGCCAGCGCGACAGCGCGGCTTCGCTGGCGGCGTCGATGCGCTCGCCGCGGAAGCGCAGCTCGCCGGCATCCACGCGGTCGATGCCTCCCAGCAGGTTCAGCAGCGTGCTCTTGCCCGAGCCCGACGGGCCCATCACGGCCATGAACGTGCCTGCGGCGATGTCCATGTCCAGGCGGTCGAAGATGGTCACCGTCTCGTCGCCGCGCTGGTAGCGCTTGCTGACGCCGCGCAGCGTGAACAGCGGGGCCGGGGCGGCGGTGGGCAGGGTCGTGATGGTCTGCATGTCGGGCTCCTGGAGGGTGTGGGGACGGGTCAGAGGAACTGCACCTTGACGGCCATGTCCGGCAGGATGCGCGGGTCGTCGGTCAGCAGCTTGATGCGGGCGCGCACGGTGGACTTGGCGCGGTCGGCGTTGGGCATCACGCGCAGCACTTCGCCGGCGATGCGCCAGCCCTTGTGCGAGTACAGCTCGGCCTGCACCGGCTGGCCCGGCTGCACGCGCGTGATCATGTCTTCATTGACGTCGACCACGATCTCCAGCGAGCCCATGTCGACGATGGTCAGGATGCCGGTGCGCGTGTAGCCGCCGCCGGCGCCGCCGGGCGCCACGATCTCGCCGAGCTGCGCGTTGCGCGCCATCACGATGCCGTCGAACGGCGCGCGCACGATGAAGTCGTCGAGCACCTGCTCCTGGCGCACCACCTGCAGCCGCGCCAGGTCGACGTCGGCACGCGCGGTGGCCACGTTGGCGGTGGCCGTCTCCAGCGCCGTCTGCGCCTTGCTCAGCCGCGCCTCGCTGGTGAAGTTCTGGTCGCGCAGCGTCTGCTCGCGCTCGCGCTCGCGCTGGGCCTCGCGCAGCTGGGCCTCGGCGCTCTGCTGGCGCGCCAGCGCCGCGGTGTGCTGGGCCTGCGCCAGCCGCAGCTGCGTCTGCGACTGCTCGTCGCCGATGCGCGCCAGCACCTGGCCGCGGCGCACGCGCGAGCCTTCGTCGACCAGCATCTCGCTGACCTGGCCCATCGTGCGCGCCGACACCGTGGCCATGCGCGTGGCGGTGATGAAGCCCGAGGCTTCGAGCTTGGCCACCGGCGCCGCCACCGCGGCCTGCAGCACCGGCTGCGGCGGCACGGCGGCGGCCGGCACGGCCTTGGCCTGCGCGTCGCCCACCAGCGGCAGGCCGGGCCCGCCGCCGCGTGCCGCCCACAGCCCGGCCAGCGCCGCGGCCTGCGCCAGCAGCAGCACGGTGGCCCAGGCGGGCAGGCGGCGTGCGGGGCGGGCGGCGGCCAGCGGGGCGGCCGAGGCGGCGGGCGCTGCCGGTGCAGCCGCCTCGCCCCCACGCGGCAGGCGCAGGCTGCGCAGCATCTGGCTGCGGCGTTCGGCGGCGGCGTCGCCGGCGGAAAGTGTCGTCGTCGTGTTCACAGCGCGGCTCCTTGACGTGTGTTCAACGTGCGCCAGGCCGGCACCAGCCCGCCCAGCGCGCCCACCAGCACGGCCGCCAGCAACGCCTGCACCAGCGCGGTGGCGTCCAGCTGCCAGTCGAAATGGATGCTCGTGAAGCCGCTGCCGACCGTCACGCCCTGCACGCCGTTGAAGGCGAGCCAGCCGATGGCCACGCCTAGCAGCGCGCCCAGCAGCGACAGCAGCAGCGCTTCCAGCAGCACGCAGGCCGAGACCGCGCGGGCGCTGAAGCCCAGCAGGTTCAGCACGCGCAGGCTGCGGCGGCGCGCCTGCACCGTGATCGACAGCGTGTTGAAGGTGCCGGCCACCGTGCCAACCGCCAGCACCGCGGCCAGCGGCCAGCCCAGGTAGACCAGCAGGTTGTGCGTGCCGGCAGCCTGCTGCTGGAAGAAGGCGCGCTCGGTCTGCACGCTGGTCTTGATGCGGCTGTCCTGGGCCACGTGCAGCGTCAGTGCGTCCAGCGAAGCCTGCGTGTCGGGGCCGGCCAGCTTCGCACGCACCGACTGGAACTGGTTCTGGCGCCCGTAGGCCGCCTGCACCGCGCCGATGTCGGCCCAGGCCTCGCTCTCGAACAGCGCGCCGTCGAGCGCGTACACGCCCACCACCAGCCAGTCGCGGCCGGCCAGGCGCACGGTGCGGCCCAGTTGCAGCTCGGGGCCTTCGGCAGCCAGGCGGCGGCCGATGATCACTTCGTTGCGGCCGCGCTCGAACAGCCGGCCCTGCACCATCGTCAGGCCCGGGCGCAGCGCCAGCCCCGGCGTGTCCATGCCGCGCAGCGTGACGTTGTGGCGCTGGGTCACGCCAGCACCGGCGGCGCCGGCCTTGGCCACGCCCACGGTCATGCTGAACTCGGCCGACAACTGCGGCACGCCGCCCTGCTGCGCAATGCCCGGCGCGCTGGCCAGCAGCGCGACCTGCTCGCGGGTGAGGCGGCTGGAGGCCTCGGAGTTGGCCTCTTCGGCCAGCAGCACCGCCACGTCGGTCTCGCCCAGGTTGCGCATGCTGCGCTGGTAGCCCTCGGCCATGGCCAGGAAGCCCAGCAGCACCAGCACCACCAGCATCACGCAGGCGACCACGGTGCTGCTGGCCCACTTGCTGCGCCACAGGCTGGCCATCGACACCTGCAGCAGCGCCGGCATCTGGCGCCAGACGGAAACGGTTTGCATCGTCGTTTCTCCTTGATGTGCGGTGGTGGGATCAGGCCTGGTCGATCGCCAGCGCCTGCAGCGGGCGCACCCGCAGCGCCAGCAGCGCCGGCACCAGCGCTGCCACCAGCGAGACGCCGAAGGCGATGGCCGCGGCCTCGCCCAGCACCGGCAGCGGCAGCACGATGTCGGGCATGAAGTGCGAGAGCTTGCGCGTCACCAGGGCGTTGAAGGCCGCGCCCAGGCCCAGGCCGGCGGCGGCGCCCACGATGACCAGGGCACCCGACTGCCAGTACACCAGGCGCAGCACGCGGGCATGGCCCCAGCCCAGCACCTTGAGCACGCCGATGTCGCGGCTGGCCTGGCGCACGGCCAGCGCCAGCGTGCTGCCCACCACCAGCATCAGCGAGGTGAAGGCCGCGGCCACCACGGCCTGGATCATGAACGTGACGTTGCCGAACTGCGCGAAGAACTCGGCGTGGAAGGCCTGGTCGGTGGCACTGCTGGTGGGGTTGGCGCTGGTGGCGAAGTGGGCGTCGATCGTGTTCGCGACGTCGCCGATGCTGTGCCCGGGCAGCGCCGTCACCATGTACGAACCCACCGTGTTGCGCCACAGGTCGCGGGCGTCGTTCAGGTAGTCGTAGTGGGTGATGATGTAGTTGCGCGCGCCGCCGCTGTCAGCGGTGGTGAAGAAGCCCGAGACGCGGAAGCGCCAGGCCTTCTCGCGCCCAGGCGGCGCGAACAGGATGCTGCCCAGCGGCACCACGTCGCCCACCTTCCAGCCGTAGCGCTCGGCCAGCGGGCGCGCCACCAGCATGCCGTCCTTCTGCGCGTAGAAGGCCTCGGCGGCGGCGGGCTCGACCACCATGTCGGGGTGCTGCGCGATCCAGGCCTGCGGCTGCACCGCGAACACCATCTGCATCTGGCGCTGGTCCTGGTAGTAGGCACCCAGCCAGGTGGCGTGGCCCACCGCGGCCACGCCGGGCAGCGCCTGCATCTGCGCCAGGTGGCCCAGCGGCAGCTGCTCCATCACGCCCGACTGGTGCGTGATGATCAGGCGGCTGTTGGAGATGGACTCGTCGCCGCTGTCGAGCGAATAGCGCAGCGAGCCCAGGATCGCGTAGGCCGCGAAGGTGATGGTGACGCTGCCCAGCAGCAGCCAGGTGCGCAGGCGCTGGTGGCGCAGCTGCTCCAGCACGATCAGCAGTTCCTTCATGACAGCACCTCGTCGGCTTGTTCGTTGGCGGCCTCGGTCTCGGTCTCGGCCTCGGCCTGGGCGGCGCGCTGCAGCGCGCGGGCGGTGCGGGCGATGCCGCGCGCCAGCACTACTTCCTGTGCCGGCACCAGGCCCAGGCGGTTGTTCAGCATGTGCAGCTGCGACGACAACATGCTCTGCACGCTGGCCTCCCAGGCGCCGGGGCCCTGCGTGGGCTGGCCGTTGAACGGCAGCACCAGGCGGCCGGTCGCGTGCAGTTCGGCCCACTGCGCGATGGCAGCCGCCACACCGGCGCGCAGCAGCGCCTGCGGCGAGCGCAGGCCGGCGTCACTGCCCCCGGCGGCGGCCTGCACCTGCCGCGCCAGCGCCTCGCACTGCGCGCTGCTCACCGCCGCCGGCATCTGCGCCAGCTGCTGCGCGAAAGCGCGTGTCTGCGGCGAGTAGGCCTCCCAGAAGGCGGCGTAGGTCTCGAAGAAGCTGGCCACCTTCTGCACGTCAGGCTGCCAGCCCAGCGCGAACATCGGCATCACGCTGGCAGCCTGGGCCAGCCGGCGCATCGGGTCGCCGCGGCTGGCGTGCAGCAGCGGCACGGCCAGCGTGCTGCTCAGGTCGAACAGACGCTCGTTCACGGCCATCGCCGGCACGCCGCCGTAGCGCACCCACTCGGGCTCGTAGGGCAGCACCAGCACGCTGCCTTCGGCGTGCCAGGCCAGCGCGGCCGGATCCAGCGGGCGGCCGTCGAAGCTGTGGTGGGCGTAGTAGCTGTCGCGGCTGGGCGGCTGCGGGTTCCTGTACGCCGGCACCGCTGCGCGCGTGTTGGCCAGCAGCGCCTCGCGGGCGGCCACGCCCAGGCCCTGCAGCCGCACGCGCAGGTGCGGGCCGCCGTCCCAGTAGCGCACGAAGAACCAGCTGCGCGCCTGCCGGGCAGCCAGCAGGGTCTGCACCTGCGGCGCCAGCCAGTCCAGCAGGAAGGCGTCGGCGCGCTGCGCGTCCGACAGGAAGACGTGCATCGCGAACCAGTCGCTGCCGTCGTCGTGGGGGGTGCTCGTCACGGGGGCCTCCTTCACAGTTCCCAGCGGGTGTTGGTGCTGCGGTCCTGGCCGCACATCACCTGGTAGGCGATGGGGCCGGGCAGCGCGAGATCGGCTTCCAGGCGCTGTTCGCGCAGCATGCGCAGCGGGCGCGCGAACAGGCCCAGTGCGGTGGCGGCCAGGCTGAAGTCCTGCGCCTGCGCGCCGGCCGCCAGGTGCAGGCGGCGCAGTGCCGCGGCGCCGTGGCGGGCCTCGGCGTCGGCCAGGTCCACGCACCACAGCGCGTGGCAGGTCATGGCCGCCGCGGTGTGGCGCACACGCGGGCTGGGCATGGCGTCCTGCAGGCGCTGCGCCAGCGGCGCGCCGGCGGGCACGGGCTGCGCGCGGCCGTGCAGGTCGAGCAGTGCCGGGCGGTCTTGCAGCCACAGCAGCAGCGGCTGCAGCGAGGCTTCGCCCGGCAGCGTGTGGCGCTGCGCGGCGATGCCGCGCCACAGCGCCAGCAGCTGCGCAGCGGCGTCTGCTGCCTGCGGCGCCAGGCGCGGTGCGAGGCCGGGGCGGTCGTTGCCCGAGCGGCGGTCGCGCATCAGCGCCAGCAGGCCGTGGCCGCGGTGCGCGGCCGGCACTGGCAGCGCGGCGGTGGCCAGCGGCGGCAGTTCGGCTGCCGGTCCGACCGCGGCGAAGGGCGCCGCCAGTGCACCCAGCTGCGTGAAGCGCTGCAGCAGCCCGGCGCCCGGCTGGTGGCCGGCCACGGCCGTGCGCACCGCCGGGCCGTTCAACTGCAGCGGGCCTGCCGCGGGCGAGAACCGCAGCGCGTGGCCCACGGCTTCCAGCGGCTGCAGCAGCGGCGCTGCAGCCTGCAGTGCGGCGGGGTCGTGTTCCAGCGGCTCGGCCGCCCAACCCAGCGCGCGGGCCAGCAGCTGCACCTGCGACTGCGCCATGCCGGCCTCGAGCATGGTGTTGAAGGGCGCGGAGTCGCCGTAGCGTTCCGCCAGCGACCAGAACCGCGCCACGCCCAGCAGCGCCATCGTGTGCGTGCCCAGCAGTGCGTCGCCACCCTGCAGCCAGCCGGCGTCGGCCAGCGCGTGGTGGTCTTGTTCGTAGCGCCACACCTGCACGCCCTGCGACGCGCGCTGCAGCAGCAGCAGGCTGCACGGCCAGGCGCAGCGCGGCGACGGCACGGCGCGGTGCACCGGGTAGGGATTCAGCGGCTGGTAGCTGAGCGGCGCCGCCAGGTGGCGCAGCAGCACGGCCAGGCCGGTGGCGGTGTCGAGCGCGCCGGCAGGCGGGGCCTGGCCGCCGATGAAGTCGCCCAGCGACAGCAGCTCGCGCGGCAGCTGCCACGGCAGCGCGTGCAGCGCCTGCTGCGTCACCACACGCGGCGCCTGCGCGGTGGCCGCGGCCTTGTCGGCGCCGAAGGCGGGCACCTGCAGCTGGTCGAGCCGGCGGTAGGTGCCCAGGCTCCAGGCCTGGGGCAGGGTCAGCGGGGTCGCGGCGGCGTGCATGGTGGGGGGCCTGCGGTGGTGTGGGTGGCGGGTCAGGGGAAGTTGTGCGGATCGGGGTTGAGCTGCGCCGCCGTGATGGCGCCCAGCCCGCGCGCGGCCCGCGCCGCGTTCACGCGCGCCAGCGACACGCGCCGGTGCTGGTGGCCGAAGGTCACCGGCGTCAGCCCCGGCGCCAGCACCTTCACGCAGTGCAGGCCCATCGCCTCCATCGGCGCGTAGGTCTGGTTCACGACGATCAGGTCGCGGGCCACGCCCAGTGCCTGCGTGGCGCGGTGCTGCAGCTCGGCGCGCAGGTCGGTCGGCGCACTGGCTGCCGCGGCGTCGGGCAGCACAGGCGGCTGGCCGTCGAACAGGAACTGCAGCCGCGGCCAGGTCTGCGGCAGGCTGTACAGCAGCACGTGATCGCTCATCTTCTGCACCGCGTGCGGGTCGGCGGCCAGCTGCAGCGCGCGGTCGCGCTGCGGCGGCAGCGAGCGCTGGTAGACGCCGATCGAGGTGGTCACCTCCACCAGCGCGCTGAAGAGCGCCTGCTCCCAGCGGAAGTGCCCGGCCGAGGCGCAGTAGCTCTTCACTGGCGCGTCGTCGCGCGGGTCGACGATCAGCGCCCACACCAGCGGCAGGTCCACGTCGAGCCGCATGTCGAAGGCGTGCACTTCCAGGCCCTGCGCGCGGCTGCGTGCCAGCAGCGCCTGCACGCGGGCGTCCCGCACCGCGCCGAGCGCGATGGCGCGCGGCGCGATGCGGCCGTACCAGGCGGTGAGGTAGGCGTCGCGCTCCAGCACCTCGAACAGGCCGTAGAGCACGGCTTCTTCCAGGCAGCCGCCGAGCGCGCAGCCGCTGGAAGAGTCGTAGACGAAGCGGTTGACCGGGCGCTGGCGCGTGTTGGGCAGGCGGTAGTACACCATCTGCTGCGGCACCAGCACCGGCTTGTCGTGGCGCATCGAATGGCCCCAGCACCAGTCCATCTCGAGCGCCTCGCTGTAGGGCTCGTAGCGGTAGCCGGGTGCGTCGATCTGCTCGGCGCCGTGCAGCACGAAGTCGCGCGGGTCGACCACCGCGCCGGGGTGGCGGCGCGCCACGTCCTCGAAGCTGCCGCGCACGGTGGGCGCGTGGCGGCGCGGCTCGTGGCCGCAGAAGCGCTCCAGCACCTCCAGCATCGCGACCATCTCGGACGTCTCGCGGCCTTCGTTGCGGCCGTAGCCGACCTCGGTGCCCTGGCCGCGCGTGAAGGCCATCTCGGCGGCCGCCATCGGCATCAGCTCGGAGCTGAGGTCCTGGAACACGTGCTTGACGAGGCCCGTGCGGCGGTCCAGGAAGGCCTGGCGCAGCGACGCGGGCGAGAGCTGCGGGTTCGGCACGCGCGTGGTCCCGGCGGCCAGCGGCCGCGGCTGCCAGGCGATGGCCGCACGCGCCGCGGTGTCGGCCGGCAGCGCGTGGCCGTGCGTGCACTGGGGGTGCGGCAGGAAGCGGTGGTGGCTGCTGGACAGCCGTTCCCACTGCAGCCGGCGCGTGCTGCCGGCCAGCGCCTGCGGTGCGGCCAGCGTCTGCGCCAGCAGCTGCGTGAACACCGCCTGCGCCGCCGGTGCCAGCGGCGCCTGCGACGCCGCGCGCAGCGCACCGGGCGTGGCCGTGGCCTCGCACCAGTGGCCCGGCTGCTGCAGGTTGTGGCTGAGCCAGAGTTTCTGGCAACCCAGGCAACCCCGGACCGTGCCGTCGACGAAGGGGCCGAACTGCACGCTGCCGGGCTCCAGCAGCACGAACAGCACGGCGGCGCCAACCTCCAGCGCACGCTGCTGCAGCGCCAGCGCGTCCTGCACGCGCCAGGCGTCGCACAACACCAGCCAGTGCTCGCCGGCGGCGGGCATGGCGTCGAGCGACTGCGCGGGCCCGGCGATGTGCTGCTGCGCCAGCGCCTGCAGCGCGGTGCTGCTGCCGTCGTGCGCCAGCAGCCAGGCGCGCACGGGCGTGGTGGTGCTGGTGGTGGTGGCGAGCGCGTTCATGCCTGCACCCCCGACAGCAGCACGGCATGGCCGCACACCACCCCGGGTGGCAGCGCCAGCTCGTGGGCACGGCGCCAGCGCACCAGCGGCAGCACGGTGGCGCTGGCCGTGGCGTCGAGCGCCGGGGCCGGCTGCCACTGGCCAGCCTGCGGGGCGGCCAGATCCCACACCGGGCCGCGCGAGGCGCGGTCGGCGCCCACCTGCAGCAGGCTGCACGCCTGCCCCACGGCCTCGTGCAGCGCGCTGCGCGGCTGCGTGTCGCAGGCGCTGCCGGCCAGCGTATCGCCCAGGAACACCTGGGCCACGAAGGCCAGGTGCTGCGGGTGCCACTGCAGCAGGAAACGCGGGCTGCGCGTGTCGAAGTGGCGCAGCAGCTGCCGCAGCAGGTGCAGCACGCCGTCGTCGGCAGGTGCCGGCTGCAGCCAGGTGGCATGGCGCTGCTGCACGAAGGCCGGCGACCCGGCCACCGCGTGCGCCAGCGCCAGCGCCCGCCAGCGGTCTTCACCGAAGGCCGTGACCCAGGGCGCGGCGTGTTCCGCCGGCAGCACGGCGCGGGCCAGCTGCGTGACGGCGGCGGCCAGCGCCCGCGTGCCGGCCTGTTCGGCGTTCAGGCCCCAGCCCGCCACCGTGTGCAGGCCCGCGGCCGCGCTGCGCGGCGCGCGCACCGCGACGGCGTCGTGGTACAGCGGCAGCTGCGGCAGCGCGCCCTGCCCCGGCGGCGGCGCCACCAGCGGGCCGGTGAGGCGGTCGAACCACGGGCTCAGGTCCAGGCGCAGCTGCTCGTAGCTGGCCAGCGCGCGGCCGGGCGGCAGCTCGACCTGCACCGCGTGCGCCTGCGGCGGCAGCGGCTGCAGCGCCGCTGCGCCGCGCGCCGTGGTGCCCGCGCCCAGCAGCGGGTGCTGCGTGATGTCGAGCCAGGGCGACACGTGGTGGGCCTGGCGGCGCAGGCGCGCCACGTCGAGATCGAAGTGCCAGTCCAGCGCCTGCTGCGCCGCCACCGCGCCCAGCAGCGCCAGGCTGGCCGGGCTGTGGGCGGCGGTGCTGTCGTCATCGGTCGGCTGCCACTGCAGCAGTTCGTGCAGGCCGGCGACACCGTCTTCGGCCCGCGGCGCCACGAAGGCATGGCCGCCGAAGCGGGCGGCGGCGATGGCGGGCACGCCGAGGCGGCGCGCGGCGGCGTCGAAGGCCAGCGCGGCGGCACCGGCATCGGCCGCGTCGCTGGCAAAGAGTGCCAGCGCGGCGCCGTCGAAGTCGGCGTCGGTCCAGGCGGCGGCCTGCACGTCTGTGCGCTGGCCGCGCACGCCGGCGTCGGCCAGGTGCTGCTGCAGCAGTGCGGCCGGCACGCCGCCGCCCTGCACGCGCAGCCGCAGCGTGCCGGCACCGGCATCGGCCAGCGCGCGGGCGGCGGCGCGCAGCGCGTGGCCGTCGCCGGCCAGCAGCACGGTGGCCTGGCGCCAGGCCGCCAGCCGCGGGCGGTACTGCGCCGGCGTGCTGCGGTCCTGCAGGTGCTGCACGAAGGCACGCAGCGGCGCGGGGGCGTCGGCGTCCAGCAGCAGCGCGCAGTCGTCGCGGTCGTCGATCAGCATGTCGTGGCCGTGCAGCGCGGTCAGCAGGCGGCGCACCAGCGGCTGCAGCCGCGCCGGCAGCGCCTGCTGCAGCTGGGCCAGCGTGGTGCCCTGGTCCATGAGGCCCAGCACACGCGCCACCAGCGGCCAGGTGCCGGTGCCCTGCAGCACGAAGGCGCGGCTGCCGGCGTCGAAGGCCACGCCCTGCGGCGTGTCGCGGAAGAACACGTGGTTCTTCAGCCGCAGCGTGGCGGCGGGTTCGGCGGCCGCCAGCAGCGGCGTGGCGTCGGTGCCGACGTCCGGGGTGGGCAGGGTGTTCATGCGCCGATCTCCGCGGTGGTGGTGTCGGTGGTGGTCTCGCCACCGGCACGCAGGCCGGTGATGTCGCGCCAGCTCACGCCCAGCACCCGTTCCACGCCCGAAGCCACCAGGTGGCACAGGCAGAACTTCTGCATCGGCGACACCGCCAGCAGCGGCAGCAGCGTGTAGAAGAAGTTGACGCTGGTGCGGTAGGCCATGATCTGCGGCGTGTTCATCGCCCGCATGCCCTGCGGCTGCGCCAGCGCGCGGCCGATCTCGCTGGGCACCTTCGACAGCATCAGCTGCTGGTAGTCGGTGGGCGTGACGCGGGTGACCTCGCCCTGCAGCCGCGCGAAGGTCTCGTCGGCCAGCAGCACCTGGTAGTTCAGGCGCACGATGCGGCGGTTGTCCTCGGCTGCGGCGGCGATCACCGGCTGCCACTGGCGCAGCACGCTGCGGTGCGCGTCGGGCAGCGGCACGGCGTCGATGTCGCCGGCGATCACCGCGCGCAGCACTGCGTCGACCTGTGCCGCCAGCCGCTGGTCGAGCGCGTCGAAGCGCTGGCGCAGCTGCGCACCCTGGTCGTAGGCGGCGAAGAAGTACTCGGCGTGCGAGCGGAACGACACATAGCCGCGCGACAGCCCGCCCAGCTCGTAGGTCTGGCCCGTCATGGCCAGCATGGCCAGCAGCGTGAGCGTGAAGGCGTCGCCCTGCTCGGCCGGCGCTGACGCGGTGGCCTTCTCGCGCAGCAGCGCCAGCGTCAGCGGCAGTGCGGCAACCTGGAAGTCTTCGCGGGCGCGGCCGAACTCGGCCAGCTTCAGCGTCTTCGGCCGCTCGTAGATGGCGCGTGTGATGCTGTTGTTCAGCAGCAGGGTGCCGGCGCCGGTGTCGGGGTCCAGCTCGGTCAGCGCCAGCTTCTGCGACAGCGCGGCATAGGCCACCGGGTCCAGCACCGTGGTGCTGGGGTGCTGCTGCAGCCAGGCGCCGACGTGCTGCTGCACCAGCGGCAGCACCTGCTCGCGCAGCGCGCGGTCGCTGCAGTGCACCACCACGTCGAGGTGGGGGCCGTGTTTCCAGTGCGGCAGCAGCATCACGCGGTCCAGGCCGTGGCGGATGCGCAGGTCGTCCAGCAGCGCCTGCACCGGGCCCAGCAGCAGGCCGCGGCGGTCGTCGTCGAAGTAGGCGATGCGCACGGCCTGCCAGCTGTCCTGCGTCTGCGGCGCGGCCAGGCGCTGCGGCACGGTGCTCAGCTCGAACTGCAGCTCGGCCACGTGGTGCCGGCCCTCGATGGCGACGTGCTGGTCGTCCAGCGCCGGCAGCACTTCGGTGCAGACGATGGAGAAGCGGTTGCGCTTGAGCATGCGCTGCAGCAGCCGCACCCCGCGCGGGCTGGCGAACTTCACGTGGAAGGGCTTGAGGTCCTTGAAGTCGATTTCGTCCCACTTGAACTGCAGCGCGGCGCCGGGGTCGCCGCCGGCCTCGGGCACCGGCATCGCGCGCACGAACACCTCGGCCGGCAGGCCGATCTGCGTGCGCCAGGCCTGCAGCGCGATGAAGAAGTCCTCCGACGCCAGCTCGGCGTCGGGCAGCAGCGCGGGCGGCACGATCCAGGTGCGGCGCGCCAGCACCACGTCGCCCAGGCTGACACGCGGCACGTAGGTGACACGCTCGGTGGCGAGCAGGCCGCGCTTCATCATCGGGCCGATCGTGAAGTTGTTGATGCCCTCGGTGTAGGCCAGCGCCAGCACGCGCTGGATGCGCGGCAGCAGCATCGGCATCAGGAAACCCTGGTACCAGACGTCGACGTCGCGGCCGTCCTCGGTGCGGAAGCGCACCATGTGCTCGCGGGCGTCGTACACGAGGTGCAGCTTGTCGATCTCGAACTTCTGCGTCTCTTCCCAGTTGGCGGCAAACGGCGGCACCACCAGTTCGTGGTCGGCCATGCGCGGGTGCTGGTTGGCATTGAAGCCGAACACGCCCGGCAGCTCGGCGAACAGCGCGCCTTCGCTGCTGTTGACGAGGTAGTCGCGCACTTCCTGCAGCGCCGGCGCGTCGAGCACTTCCATGAAGCGCGACATCAGCGCGCCGCGGCCGCCGAACACCTGGTTCAGCACGAAGAGCGGGCGGCCGCCGCGCGTGGCCATCTGGCCCACGTAGCTCTGCGAGCCGCCGCGCTGGCGCACCGGCGCGGGCAGCATGTCCACCAGCGCCTGCAGCGCGCCGGCGTCGAGCTGCACGTCGTCGGCCTGCTGCAGCAGCGGCGTGATGAGGTCGTTGAAGGCCGCACGGGCGCGGCTGAAGGCCTGGCTGACGGCGGTCTCTGGCGCGCGCCGCGCGGGGTCGGGCGTGTGCGTCATGCTGCCCAGCGCGTAGACGCCGTCGAAGGCCTTGATGAATTCCAGCGGCGTCGTGCACACGCCGTCGGCGCCGTACTGCGCCAGGAAGAAGTCGGCCAGGTTGCACCGCGCCTGCTGCGTGAAGCTGACCAGCGGCGACAGCGCCAGCAGCAGGCCCAGGTCGTCGGCGAAGGGCTCCAGCAGCTGCGGGCTGAGCTGGCCCTGCAGTTCGTGCAGGTAGCAGTTCTCGAAGAACGCCGGGTGCGCCACCGCCGCGTGCTCGGGCGCGTGCAGCGCGGCGCGCAGCGCATGCACCTCGTCGCGCACCGTGCCCACCAGCGCCGCACGCTGCGCCGGCAGTGCGCTGCGGAAGTCGTGCAGCGCCTGCCGGATGCGCTGCAGGTGGGCGCGGCTGGCGGTGCCGGGCTCGCCGGGCAGGCCGGCCAGCAGGGTCTCGGTCCAGACCAGCGGGTCGATCTGCTCCCACTGCGGGATCTCGGGCAGCAGCAGCCGCAGGTCGTACAGCTTGGCCAGCAGCCCGCGCACGGCGTCGGGGTTCAGCTTCGGCGCCAACTTGCACATGGCGGTGACGAGGTCGGCCTCGTGGATGGCCTCGAAGCTGCGCTGCGCGTAGACGTGGTGCAGGCAGGCGACCACGGCGTTGACGTTGATTTCGGCCACCGCGTCGCCGGTGCCCCAGCTCTTGCCGCTGCCGGTGTTGCCGGCGGTGACGGTGCGGAAGCGCGCGCGGCCGTTCTCGAACACGGCGCTGGGGTTCATCACCAGCGGGAACAGGCTCGCCGACAGGCCGTAGTTGCCGAGCAGCGGCGCCAGGATCTGGCGCATCAGCGCGCCCTTGAGCGAGACGCGACGGTCCAGCTTCGCGCCGTAGTCCAGCGCCCAGCTGGCCAGGCCATCGTTGCGCCCGGCCTGCGGCTCCCAGCGGCCGGTGTGCAGCACCGTGAAGGTCGACAGCGGACTGGTCTTGCTGGCGCAGCGCGCCAGGTACTGCACGAAGGTGTCTTCCAGCTTGCGCCGCGCCTTGGGCGCCAGCGTCTTGCCGCGGCGGCCGGCCAGGGCCTCGAAGTCGGCGTACAGCTCGGGGTTGCTGTAGCTGATGGCATCCTGCAGCCGGGGGGCGTCCCACAGCGCCGGCAGGCGGGCGCTGGTGACCTCCATCTCTTCGGCGTAGGCCTGGCGGATGCGGGCGTCCATGCCGGCCAGGGCCTGCGTGTCGGCGTTGAACTGCGCCAGCGCCGCCAGCGTGACCGCGTCGAGCAGGCCGCTCAGCGCGGCCACCTGCTCGGGCTTGGCCGGCCGCAGGTTGTGCACGGCGCGCTTGAGGTTGAGCGCCGCGCGGCCCAGGCCGCGGTCGTCGCAGCCCTGCACCACACGCTCCAGCTTGGCCACCAGCGCCGCCGACTGTCCGGCCAGCGCCGTGCGCAGCCGCTGCTGCTCGGCCAGCGCCGCGGCGGTGGCGCCGGTGTCCAGCGCGTCGAGCAGCCGGGCCGGCTCGCCGGCCACGCGCATCACGTAGCGCGGGTGCAGCAGCATCGGGCCCTGGCGGCCGTTCAGCGTGAGCATGGGGGTCATCGTGTTCCTCCGTTGTGCTTGTGGTGCGGTGCGTGTGGCCGGTGCGTCAGGCGGCCGACCAGCGGAAGGCGCGGCGTGCCACCAGGGCGCAGACCAGGCCCAGGGCCAGCAGCACCAGCGTGGGCTGCAGGCCGGCCGGCGTGAAGTACTCGCCGCGCCAGCCCAGGCGCAGCACCTCCACCGCATGCGTCATCGGCACCAGCAGCGAGAGCTTCTGCACGATGGCCGGCAGCTGGTCGAGCGGGATGCTGGCGCCCGACAGCAGCAGCATCGGCTGGAAGATGAAGGTGCCGGCGTTGAAGGCGGCGTTGGCGGTCTTGAAGAAGGCGCCGATCAGGAAGCCCATCGAGAACAGCGCGAAGGCGCACACGACGATGGCGCTGGTCAGCTCGAGCAGCGATGTCTTGGGCAGCTGGTGGAACATGTACCAGCCCACGAGCATCATCTCGACGAAGCCGATCATGAAGATCACGAAGGCACGCGAGATCGCCGACAGCCACACCGCGGACATGTCCAGCGGCGTCACCAGCAGGCGCCGGAACAGGCCCATCTCCTTGTAGATGACGAGCACCGGGCCGACATTCATCAGCGCCACGTTCAGCAGGATCAGCCCGATGAAGCTGGGCGTGTATTCGTCGTAGTAGCTGACGGCCTGTTCGCCGTAGGTGGCGTGGCCGTACATCATCCCGAAAAAGCCGTACATCAGCGCCGGCAAGCCGAGCGTGAAGACCAGCACCAGGCGGTCGCGGAAGGCGAGCCGGAAATCGAGGCCGAAGTAGGCCTGCAGAGCGGTGTTCATCACGCCACCTCCATGGCTGCGGTGCGGGCGAAGTGGCCGTAGGCGTCGTCGAGCGACTGGCTGCCGGCCGGGGCGCGTTCGATCAGCTGCTGCGCGCTGCCGGCGGCGACCAGGCGGCCGTTGCTGATCATCAGCACCACGTCGGCCAGCGCCTGCGCCTCGTCCATGTAGTGGGTGGTGAAGAGCACGGTCTTGCCGCGCTGGCCGAGGCGGCGGATGAGCTCCCAGAACTCGCGCCGCACGATCGGGTCCAGGCCCACCGTGGGCTCGTCCAGGATCACCAGCTCGGGGTCGTTGATCAGCGCCAGCGCCAGCGCCACGCGCTGCTTCTGGCCGCCGCTGAGCTTGCCCACGCGCTGCTCGTACACCGGCGTGAGCGCCATTTCGTCGGCGAGCGCATCGATGTCGATGCGGCTGTCGTACAGGCGGGCGAAGAAGCGGAAGTACTCGCGCACGGTCAGCAGCTTGAACAGCCGCGTCTCCTGCAGCTGCACGCCGATGCGGCCGACGTGGCCGCGCGGGTCGCGCACGACGTCGTGGCCCAGCACGTGCACGCTGCCGCTGTCGGGGCGGCGCAGGCCCATCAGGATCTCGACGAAGCTGCTCTTGCCGGCGCCGTTGGGGCCGATCAGCGCCACCGTGGTGCCGCGCTCGACGGTGATCGACAGGCCGCGCAGGGCGCGCACGCTTCCGTAGGTCTTGACCAGGTCCCGCACGTCCAGGGCCGGCGAGGCCGGTGCGGCGGAAGGGGTCGGATGTGCTGGGGTGGTGCTCACGGGTGGACTCCGCTGGGTGGGAAGAAATGGGGCCCCGCCAATGCGGGGCCGCCGGGTTGCGACAGGCTTGCCGCGCGACAAGCCGGTCGCAGGCAGCCGCCGCGTCAGGCGGCTTCGAGCGACACGCAGCAGCTGCTGGAGCCGCAGGTCGAGCAGCTGCCGCAGGAGCTGGAGCCGCTGGATGCGCCCGTTTCCGGCAGGGCCAGGGCGTCCTTGACGGTGACGACTTCCAGGCCGTCGACCGTGGCGTCGCTGACGTCGATGTCGTCGAAGGTCACGTCGTTGGTTTGGGTGGGGTTGGTCATTGCATTCCTCGTCTGTGGCTGAAAACACCATCCTTCGGGGTGAACCGCGCTGCCGGATGGCAAGGCAGCGCGGGTCGGCGGCGGTGCCGCCGATCCGGTTGCTCAGCCGCGCTGCGGCAGGTGGGCGGCGAGCAGGCCGTCGAGCCAGGCGCTGGCGGTGCCGGGCAGTTGCGCCAGCAGGCCGGCCGGCAGCGCCTGGCGCGGCGCCTCGGCGGCCACGGGCAGGGCCTGCACGGCGGCGATGTCGTCGTCGCTGGCGGCCCACCAGGCGGTGGCGGGGGTGCCGGTGGGGCGGTGGCTGCGGCGGCTGCTGACGTGGCGTTGGGCGGTGGTCATCTCGATCTCTCCTGCAGCGCTGTGGTGTGCTGCGATGGGATGCATGATCGAAAACGCCGGCCTTGCGGACTACTGTCAATGCCTGCAGCGCGGCAGCGGCCCGACTGTCAACCTTGACAGTTGCCGCACTTGGCCGCTGCTAGAGTCGGCCGCGATGCAAGCCACCCCGCCCCGCGCCGATCCCACCACCACACCTCGCACGGCCCTCGTCACCGGCGCCTCGTCGGGCATCGGTGCGGCCTTCGCCGAAGCGCTGGCGCAGCAGGGCCACCAGCTGGTGCTGACCGCCCGCCGCGCCGATCGCCTGGAGGCCCTGGCCGCGCGGCTGCGCAGCACCCACGGTGTGGCAGTGCACGTGCTGCCAGCAGACCTGGCCGACCCCGGCGCGTGCGATGCGCTGGTGGCGCAGCTGCAGGCCGCGCAACTGCAGGTGGACGTGCTCGTCAACAACGCCGGCTACGGCGTGCCGGGCAGCTACCTCAGCGCAGGCTGGTCCACGCACGCCGACTTCCTGCAGGTGCTGGTGACCAGCGTGGCGCAGCTGACGCACCTGCTGCTGCCCGGCATGCAGCAGCGGCGCTACGGGCGCATCGTCAACGTGGCCTCGCTGGCCGGGCTGGTGCCGGGCGTGGCGGGCCACACGCTGTACCCGGCGGCCAAGGCCTTTCTGGTGAAGTTCTCGGAGTCGCTGCATGCCGAGGTGAGCGCACGCGGCGTCTTCGTCTCGGCGCTGTGCCCGGGCTTCACATGGTCGGAGTTCCACGACGTGACCGGCACCCGCGCCAAGATGAATGCGATGCCGGCATGGATGTGGATGACGGCTGAAGACGTGGTGGCCGAAGGCCTGGCCGCGGTGCAGGCCGGCCGGCCCGTGTGCGTGCCCGGCCGCGTGAACCGCGCGGTGGCGACGCTGACGCGGCTGCTGCCGCCAGCGCTGGCGCGGCGCCTGGTGCAGCGGCGCTCGGGCAGCTTCCGCGACAGCCGCTGAAGCGCCACGGCGACGCCGGCGGGTTCACCCTCCTTGCAGAACGCTCACCGTGCGTGTCAGCATGGTCCGGCACTTGCTGTGCCACGACCACCACAACACGCCAGGAGATCCCCCATGACGACGAGCGCCCATCCCCCTTCCCTGCGACTGCTGAGTCCGCTGTCCTGGGCCGCCCTGCTGGCTTGCGCGCTGGCCGTGCCGGCGCACGCCGACGAAGGCGACCGTCCGCTGCGCAGCGACGGCGTCACCGCCACCAGCGCCGCGGCCCGCAGCCTGCCCTGGTCGGGCCCGGCCTACCGCCGCGGCGTGGTGGCGGTGGCCAACCCCTACGGCGCCGAAGCCGGCGCGCAGATCCTGGAGCGCGGCGGCAACGCCATCGACGCCGCCGTGGCCATCGCCTACGCGCTGAACGTCGTCGAGCCGCAATCGGCCGGCATCGGCGGCGGCGGCTTCATGATGATCCACCTGGCCGCCACCGGCGAGACGTTTGCCATCGACACGCGCGAGACCGCGCCCGCCGCGGCCACGCCCGACATGTTCGTCGGCGTGCCCAGCGCCAGCCTGCAGGGCGTGGCGGTCGGCGTGCCCGGCATGGTGCGCGGCACCGCGCTGGCACTGGAACGCTACGGCCAGCTGCCGCTGCGGCGCGTGCTGCAGCCGGCGATCCGTCTGGCCGACGAAGGCTTCGCCGCCACGCCGCGCTATGCCGCCGTCAGCTGCAACAGCCGCTCGCAGAACTCGCCCGAGGCCGCGGCCTACTTCTGCCCTGGCGGCGCCGCGCCGGCGGCGGGCTCACTGGTGCAGAACAAGCCGCTGGCCGAGACGCTGCGGCTGATTGCGCGGCACGGCGCCGACTGCTTCTACAAGTACATGCCCGACAAGGGCTGCGACATCGCCAAGGGCATCGTCGAAGGCCAGAAGTTCAACCGCCCGCAGGCCCCCGGCGGCAAGGGCGGCAGCATGGACTACGCCGACCTCGAAGGCTACGTGCCGGCCATCCGCGCGCCCATCGAGGCCAGCTACCGCGGCTTCCGCATCAAGGCGATGGCGCCGCCGTCGTCGGGCGCGCTGACGATGCTGCAGATGCTGAAGTTCCTGGAGCGCTTCCCGCTCGGCGACACCACGCAGGGTTACGGCTTCGGCAGCGTCAAGACCATCAACGTGATGGCCGACGCAATGCGCCTGGCCTTCGCCGACCGCAGCATCTGGATGGGCGACAGCGACTTCGTGCCGGTGCCCGCCAAGGGCCTGCTCGATGCCACCTACGTCGGCCAGCGCGGCGCCGCCATCGTGCCGGGCACGCGGCTGACGCCGAACCCGGTGCCGGGCGACCCGCGCCCCTTCGACGTGGCCGGCTTCCAGCCCGGCCCGCGCTTCGCATCGGCCGAGCCGGTGCAGGGCCCGGGCGAGACCACCACGCACTTCTCGGTGATCGACCGCCACGGCAACATGGTGTCGTACACCAACACCATCGAGTCGTCGCACGGCATCGGCGTCTTCGCCGGCTACACCAACGCCGACGGCAGCTTCCGCAACCACGGCTTCCTGCTCAACAACGAGCTCACCGACTTCAACCTCGCGCCCACCACCAACACCTTCACCGGCACGCCCGGCTTCAACGACGTGCAGCCGCGCAAGCGCCCGCGCAGCAGCATGACGCCGGCGATGATCTTCACGCCCGGCGGCCGGCCGCTGGTGGCCTACGGCTCGCCCGGCGGCGCGACCATCATCAACTCGGTGCTGAACGTGACGCTGAACCTGATCGACCACAAGATGCCGATCCAGGACGCGATCAACGCGCCGCGTGTGTCCATCACCGGCACCGGCTCGGGCATCTCGCTGGAGAACGGCTTCCCGGCGGCCACGCTGGAAGGGCTGCTGGCGCTGGGCTACACCTACAGCATCACCGACATCGGCTCGGTGCAGGCGGTGCTGGTGAACCCGGTGACCGGTGCGCAGTACGGCGCCGCCGACGCACGGCGTGAAGGCACGGTGATCGGGCTGCCGCGCTGAAGCGCGACGCCGGGGCAGTGTGGCGGTGCCGGCCCCGCAAGGGCCTGCCCGCAGCACTGCCTTGCGGCGGCTGGCGATACTGCCGCCCACGATGACAGCCGCCCACCGCCCCGAAGACCACCTGCGCGCCGCTGCCGAGGCGCTGCAAGGCGAGCAGGTGAGCATGCAGACCCTGCTGGCCGCGCACGGCCCGGGCACCCACGGCACGCTGCTGGTGCTGGTGGCCGTGCCGTGCATGCTGCCGATTCCCGGCACCGGCAGCGTGCTCGGCTGGGGGCTGCTGGCGCTGGCCCTGGCGATGTGGCGCAACGGCCGCGACCAGCCGCTGCAGTTGCCGGCCCGGGTGGCCGGCTTCCAGATGTCGCACAGCGCAGCCCAGCGCGTGCTGCTGCTGCTGGCCCGCTTCTACAGCCTCGCGGGCCGGCTATCGCGCGAGCGCCTCACCGCCCTGGCACACGATGGGCACCGCTTCTGGCTGGCCCCCAAGGTGGCGGTGATGGCCGTGCTGATCATCCTGCCGATCCCGTTCGGCAACGTGTTGCCCGGCATCGCCGTGGTGCTGCTGGGCCTGGGCCTGGCTTTCCGCGACGGCCTGGCGGTGCTGCTGTCGGGCGCCGCGGCAGCGCTGGCGCTGGCGTTCACGGCCGCGCTGGGGGCCGGGGTGTGGCAGCTGGGCGCGGCCTGGGGGGCGTGAGGACAGGGCGTCGTCAGTTCAAGCACGGTGCCTTCCGTCCGCACCCAGGGATCGCCGGGGTCGATGGCGCATTCATCTTCCACCCACTGCGGCCACTGCGGGATCTTGCTCGTGCGCATCACCAGCCAGCGGGACAGGCTGATGGGCAGGAAGAACACCTGGCACAGCACCAGCAGCAGCACCATGACCTTGAGGCTACCGGTGAGGTACTCCCAGCCGAATCTCCAGGTTTCCCTCTGGTGGTCGATGCCTGGCAGCACGATCAATGGCACCGGCTTCAAGGCTTCCAGCACTGGGCCGGGGCCTTGTTCCATGTAGCGGCGGAAGAACTCGAAGAAGTCGTGCAGGTTCTGCAGGCCCGGCTTGCCTGCGTCCACAAGGCTCAGCGCAATCGATTCCTTGACCGTGAGTCCATCCTTCTCCAGCAGATGCCCCATCACGTTCAGGAGGACCTGCCCGCCCACCAGAGCATCCCCAAGAATCCTGCCATCAAGATCAACAGGAATGCGTCGCCGTCTCTGCGAACGAACGCACTGATGTCCGCCGTGAGCCTGGTGGCTCCGGTCTGGCTTTGGGTGTTGAGGTTGCCGGTGGCCGCGTGCAGCTGGATGCCGGTCTTGGTGTTGGGCTGGCTGCCGTTGTTCGCACGGCCGTAGGTATAGACCACCAGCCCGTCCTTGGCGGCCAGCGCGTTGTGGCCTTGG
>VFQO010000096.1_pt1 | contig 114263 bp, 96 predicted proteins | sample 3512331 | NCBI WGS metagenome assembly VFQO01 (sample SAMN10412371, study PRJNA504923) | tailings metagenome | isolation source: Replicate 3 from Balatoc abandoned mine | place: Philippines: Itogon, Benguet | collected 2017-08-28 | reverse complement strand
CCGAGCAGACGATTCGTAAATCCGCTTTGGAAGAAATCTTTGGCAAACTCAAGCGAGGCAAATCCGGTCAACACAAAACCACCCATTCCGGAACCGGAGATGAGCGAGGTACCGACCGTCGGGCCTTCGAATTTGGAGACAATCTGGATCAGATCGCATTAACCGATTCCCTTCGAAATGCCCAAGCTAATCACGGCCTTTCGGGCGATTACCTGCTCACGGAGGATGATTTGGAAGTCATGGAAAATGAAGTCAGATCGCAAACCTCCACGGTGCTGATGATCGATATTTCCCACTCGATGATCCTTTATGGGGAAGACCGGATCACCCCTGCCAAAAAAGTCGCCATGGCTTTGGCCGAACTGATCAAAACGCGCTATCCCAAGGATACGCTCGATGTGATTGTCTTCGGAAATGATGCTTGGCAGATTGAAATCAAGGATTTGCCTTACCTCCAAGTCGGTCCTTACCATACCAATACCGTTGCCGGACTCGAGCTTGCCATGGATTTGCTTCGAAGAAGAAAAAATCCCAACAAGCAGATCTTCATGATCACCGACGGTAAGCCTACTTGCCTCAAAGTCGGGATCAAATACTATAAAAACGCCTTTGGCATCGACAGCAAAATCCTCGCGGAAACGCTCAAACTAGCGGCACAATGCCGCAAGCTGAAAATCCCCGTGACGACCTTTATGATTGCCTCAGATCCTTACCTCAAAGAATTTGTAAAAGAGTTTACCAAAGTCAACAACGGCAATGCCTACTACAGTAGCCTAAAGGGACTTGGGGACCTCATTTTTGAAGATTATAGACGAAACCGCACCAAACGCTTCTAAGCATGGACTACCAAAAACTCACCGGACACCAACTCTTACAGATCAAGACCCTCGGCCAACTCAAGGCTTCAGGATATCAACCCAAATCCATCAAAGAAGAACTCCGTGACAATCTGATCCAAAAGATCAAAGCCAAAGAAAATGTCTTTGCCGGCATTTGGGGCTATGAGGATACGGTCATACCCGACATCGAGCGAGCGATTCTTTCCCGTCACAACATCAACCTGCTCGGTCTTCGTGGTCAGGCCAAAACCCGAATCGCGCGAATGATGACGCATCTTTTGGATGAATATGTTCCGGTTGTTTTCGGTTCGGAGCTCAACGATGACCCGATGCATCCGCTCTCCTCTTTTGCCAAAAATCTGATCGAGGAAAAAGGTGACGACACACCGGTCTCCTGGCTTCATCGGGAGGATCGTTATGCGGAAAAATTGGCCACACCGGATGTTTCCGTGGCTGACTTGATCGGTGATGTGGATCCGATCAAAGCCGCCACGATGAAGCTTAGCTACAACGATGAGCGGGTGATTCACTATGGCTTGGTGCCGCGTTCGCACCGATGCATTTTCGTGATCAATGAACTGCCGGACTTGCAGGCAAGAATTCAAGTGGCGCTTTTCAATATTTTGCAGGAAGGAGACATCCAAATCCGTGGGTTCAAGTTGAGACTTCCCTTGGACATCCAGTTTGTCTTCACTGCTAACCCGGAGGACTATACTAACCGGGGAAGCATCGTGACTCCGCTGAAAGACCGAATCGAGAGTCAGATCATCACCCACTATCCCAAATCCATCGAGATCGGCAAGAAGATCACCGCTCAGGAAGCCAATTTGGCTGGAAAGCCAGTGGACCAAATCCATGTACCTGAGCTGATGAAAGACCTGATCGAGCAGATTGCCATCGAGGCAAGAGGTTCCGAATTTGTGGATGAAAAAAGCGGGGTTTCGGCACGATTGACCATTTCGGCTTATGAAAACCTGATTTCCGCTGCGGAAAGAAGACTTTACTTGAATGGGGAAAGCAATACCGTAGTCCGAATTGCAGACCTAATCGGAGTAATTCCTGCAATAACCGGAAAGGTTGAGCTGGTTTATGAAGGCGAACAGGAAGGTGCAGGACTGGTCGCGTACAACTTGATTGGAAAAGCGATCCGTACCCAATTTGTCAACTATTTCCCTTCTCCGGAACAAAAGAAAAAGGACAAATCAGGCAATCCTTATGTGATTCCCTTGGCCTGGTTTGGAGAAGGAAACGAGCTGGATATTTTGACTTCACAAGCTGACAAGGAATACAAAACACTACTTCACTCCGTGCCTGGTTTGGAGGAAGTGGTCACTCAGATGGTGAAAAATTTGCCGGAAAAAGAGAAAGAATTCTTCATGGAGTTTGCGCTACACGGTTTGGCTGAATATTCCCAATTAAGCAAAAAGCTTTTGGACACCGGACTCCAGTTTAAGGACCTGTTCAGTTCCATGTTTGACATGGGCGCAGGTGATGAAGAAGACGACTTCGATGAGGATGACAATTAAAGAAAGGGGCGAAAGCCTCTTTTTTTTGTTTTTCACCGCAAAGACGCAAAGAGCGCAAAGGGTTTTTAAAAGGGATTCAGTCTTTTGATTTTTGAGTCAACGAACTCATCAACAGGCTCTTTGGTAAATGTTTTTAAAAATAGCTGTGTTGGTAAGATTAATCTCTAAAAAATCCACTTTGCGTACTCTGCGCCTCCGCGGTGAACTAGAATAAAATCAACACAATCCCCACCAAAGCCGGCAAGCCCTGCACATAGAAGATCTTTTTACTCGCTGTAATCGCCCCAAAAATCCCTGCAATCAGCACGCAGGTCAGGAAAAACAGGGCGACTTTTTCTGCCCAAATCGGATCAGTAATTACCCTTGACCAAACCAGTCCAGCTACCAAAAATCCATTGTATAGCCCTTGATTAGCAGCCATTACTTTGGTTTTGGGGAAAATCTCAGCAGGCATCTGCCGAAAAATCTTCCTCCCTGTCGTCTCCCAGGCAAACATCTCAAACCATAGAAAGTACAGATGCAAAAGGGCGATCAAGCCGATGACGAGGTTGGTGAGAAGTTCCATAAGTTTTTATTTGAAGTTAATGAAAAAGGTCAACAGTCCACAGACGACAGACCACGGCTGAATCTGCCAATTCATGTTGCAGTGGACGGTTGACGGTCGTCCGTTGACCAAAAAACTTATCTTTGTCACATGTCCGAAATCCAACTGCCAGCCGACTTTGAAACCCAAATGCTTTCGCTATTAGGAAAGGAAGAATTCGATAATTTCAAAGCGGCAATCAATCGGACCCCGCGAACATCCATTCGCCTCAATCCCGCAAAACACTTTTCCCCTAACTGGCCCAAAAGCCCGATTCCTTGGTCAGCTCAGGGCTACTTTTTGGAAGAACGTCCCAGCTTTACACTCGATCCTGCCTTTCATGCAGGTGCCTATTACGTGCAGGAGTCTTCCTCCATGTTTATCGAGCATGTTCTGAAAAGCTTGGAAATTTCCAAAGGAGTTTACCTTGATTTGGCAGCCGCACCGGGAGGTAAAAGCACGCTTCTTTCTACCTATTTGGGAAATGAAGGACTTTTGGTCGCCAATGAAGTGATCCAATCCCGAGCTCAAATCCTCAAGGAAAATGCCATCAAATGGGGATTGGGAAATATCGTGGTGACCAACAACGATCCCGATCACTTTTCTGACTTGGAAGGTTTCTTCGATCTGGTCTTGGTTGATGCCCCATGTTCAGGTGAGGGCATGTTTCGCAAGGACCCTCAAGCAAGAGAGGAATGGTCCCTCGATCACGTCACGCTTTGCTCCTCGCGCCAAAAACGCATCATGGATCAGGCGGGAGCTTTGGTCAAAGGCGGAGGCTACTTGATCTATTCTACCTGTACGTTCAACGAACAGGAAAATGAAGAAATGATCCGATTCTTAACCGAAGAGTTTGCCTTCGAGCCGATCCGAATTCCATTGGAAAAATCTTGGGGAATTGCTGAATCTTCGGTGGAAACTGAAGAAGGAACCTTTTTCGGCTACCGCTTTTTCCCGCACAAAGTAGAGGGTGAAGGATTTTTCATCACCGTGTTGAAAAGACCTGATTCGGCTTCTACCCAAGAACCCGGACGGATCAAAGACTTCAAACATCCGGTCCTGAAGGCCTTGTGCGATCGGGAAGGAGAGGCTTTGGAGCAGGAATTGGGATTTGATGGGACGGGGAAATATTACCTCTTGAACGATTCCTACTTTCGGATCAATCGGGAGTTTTACCGGCATTTTGAAAAAATCGCCCAAGCCCTTAGCCTTCGCTATTTTGGAGTGGAATTGGGCAAAAAACAAAAGAACGAGTGGATTCCCAGCCATGAATGGGCACTTTCGACCTTGCCGAAAAATGGGTTTTCAAGAGTTGAACTTAGCTACGATCAAGCCTTGGAGTTCCTGAGAAAAAACGAACAATCTTTTGACGACCTTCCCAAAGGCTGGATTCTTTTCACTTATCAACACCTACCTTTAGGCTGGGGAAAAAACCTCGGCAACCGACTGAATAATTACTATCCCAAAGAGTGGCGAATCAGGATGTAAAGAGCTTATTTCTTTACAAATTCAAAACGAGCCCATTTTTTTCGGTAACGAAGTTCGTTGCCGGTAGTCAAAAACGGAGGTAAATAAACCAGCTTTTCTACCCTCAATTCGTGGATGCCGGGATTCAGGTGTGCAACGGAAATTTGTCCAAAAAGCGCCATTTGACCGGTATGACCAGCCCTTACTTTGGACCAATTCTGCACTTGAACGAGAGAGTCATTGAGGTAAATTCGAAACTGATCTTGGTAGTCTTTGATGGTACTCCATTGGATCGTGTCCATTGGCAAAAGGGCATTCATATTGACCGTTGAATTTTCGTCTCGGATATATCGGGGTAAAAAAATGGGTAACATCTCCGAATCCACTGTTTTCTTGGTGGTCCAAACCCTGGCAAACCGTTTCTTTTCGGAATTGTATTCTTCAAAATAGATTCGATCATTCGGCCAGTCATATGCTGCCTCATCCAAATTGGAATTGATGTCAAAGTCAGAAAATCCTTTCAAATCCTGAGAAATGAAGGGTGCAGAAATAGCTACTAATACCACTGAGAAGGAAATAAAGAACCATTTTCCCAAATGACTTTGGTATACCGCACCTATGGTTCCGCTCATACTTTTACCGATGCTGTCTTTTAGTCGGGATGATTTACTTACAAAAGAAAAACTTGCCAGAATCACCATGGTGATCATAAAAATTAGATAAACCACCTGAAAGTCCAGGTTGAAAACCAAGTAAATACCTATCAAAAGGCATAAGTAAGTGGTGATGCTCAAGATGGGAATTGCCACTGAAATTGGAAACCCATAGAGCATGCTGCACCATCGCTCCAGTTTGATCAGGTAGGTGTTTGGATGTGGATAATCTACGTCTTGAGAGTATTTAAACAGGTTTTCTTTGATGACTCCTTCGGGAAATGCATAGGTAATCCCCAACATTCCTGCCCAGATAAAACGCATGACCAAGTGAATCACCAAAAAGATCTTAAACACGGTGACAATCATAGAAAAGTAGACCAAAATCAGCTGGGCGGGAATCTGTTCCAAACCATAATCCTGAATTAGGACTACTGAAATTTCAAATAATCGGGAGGGAATGATAAAAAGTACCGCCAGGGTAATACCTGAAATGATGACCTCCGGCTCCCAGCTATTTTTTTGTAAATGCTCCAGCCAAGTGAGCTCTTGCTGTCTTTTATCTGTCTGTTGTTCCATAAAAAAATGGTTAGTATTCTAAAAATGAGATTTTTTCACCCATTCCAAAACTTTTTCCCTGGGCAGTGCCTCCATTTTTCGATTATCTTTTCCAACCATCGTTTCGGCTGCAAAAAGTGAGTTGATAATTGCTTCCTCGGTGGCTTCGATGACTGCCATAAAAAGTGCCGTCATATCTTCATTTCCCAAAAATTCTGCTTTTTGAAGCGCCTGGGATGGTATCGAATGCGGAATTCTCAAACCCTCTGCGGTGGAAAAAGCAATCACATAATCTCCCGAGCCATTGGAAGCAATTCCGCCAGTCTTAGCCAGGCCCATCATGGCACGCTGGGCCATTCGCTCCAGATTCCGTTCCAAGACGGGCGCATCAGTCGCCACCACGATCATGCAGCTGCCATCAGATTTTTCCAAGGCATCTTTGAAAGGGTACTTCCCTAGCATTTCACCTACTGGGACACCGGCGATTTGCAGATTTCCTCCAAAATTGGTCTGAACCAACACGCCCACGGTGTGTCCTCCCATGCTCTCAGGAAGTTTACGGGAAGCAGTACCGATTCCTCCTTTCCATCCAAAGCACACTGTCCCTGTACCCGCCCCGACATTTCCTTCCTGCACTTGTCCTTCCTTGGCAGCTAGGATGGCTTGGATCACTTCTTCCGAAGAAATATGCATACCCCGAATGTCATTCAGATAGCCATCGTTAGTTTCTCCGACCACGGCATTGACGGATTGGAGGGATTCATTTCCAGGTTGAGCGAGTGAATAGCGAACAACTCCTTCGATTCCTGCAGCTACACTTAGAGTATTGGTTAGAACGATCGGTGATTCGAGATTACCCAGTTCCTGCACCTGAGTGACGCCGGCCAGTTTGCCAAAGCCATTTCCCACAAAAATCGCTGCGGGCACTTTCTCCTTAAAAAGGTTTCCCCCGTGAGGCAAAATGGCGGTGACACCTGTACGGATATCTAGTCCTTCGATTTTGGTCAAGTGGCCGACCTTAATCCCAGGCACATCCGTGATGGCATTGAGCGATCCTGTGGACAATACGCCAAAAGGCACGCCCAATTCGCGGGGTCGAGATTGAGCCATTGAAAAATTCGGGATCATCATAGACAGCAGCAAACAAAGTTGAGTAACAAAGCAGGATATACGCATCACAGGACTAATTTTTCAATTTTCAAATCTTTGAATTTTCCAATAATACCTATCTTACCTACCCTTTCCAAGATTCAAACAGAAATGCTCAAAAAACAACGATACGAGGCTTTTATCCAGCATTTTTCCGAAAATATGCCTGTGGCGGAGACCGAACTGGAATACGAAAACCCGTTCCAGCTCTTGGTGGCAGTCGTGCTCTCTGCCCAATGTACCGACAAGCGAGTGAATATCGTCACCCGCGAACTCTTCAAGCATTTCCAAACTCCGGCAGATTTTGCGGCTACTCATTTTGACGAGCTTTTTCCACACATTCGCTCAATCTCTTATCCCAACAACAAGACCAAACACCTGATTGGCTTAGGCAAAATGCTCATCGAAGATTTTGGTGGGGAGGTGCCTTCGACTGTCGAAGAACTGGTAAAGTTGCCCGGAGTAGGCCGCAAAACGGCCAATGTAATTACCTCCGTAGTCTGGCAGCAGCCAAATATGGCAGTGGATACGCACGTATTTCGGGTTTCAAGAAGATTGGGATTAGTTCCTTTGACCGCAAAGACTCCCTTGGAAGTGGAAAAGCAACTCGTCAAACATATCCCAAAGCAATACATTCACAAGGCTCATCATTGGCTGATTCTTCATGGACGATATACCTGTCTAGCCAGAAAACCCAAGTGCGAGGAGTGCAACATCACGCATCTCTGTAAGTTTTTTGAAAAAAATCAGGGTAAACTAATCAAAGTCGACCAAGAAGGCTGATGTGTGGAATTCATCTGATTTGGGGAAAGGGAGCCAAAAAAGAGTCAATTCAGACGCTGGTTCAAGCCTCGAGCCATCGTGGGCCTGACCAAGAGGCGATTTACTCCCCTTGGCCTGGACTCTGGATAGGAGTCAACCGCCTGCGAATCCTTCATCCGGGACCGGATGCAGATCAGCCTTTTTGGACCAAGGATGGAACCGCCTTGCTGATCTGGAATGGGGAGATTTACAATTTCCGAGAGCTGAGAAAAATTCTCCAATCTCTTGGTGTGGAGATGGTCACCCAATCAGACACCGAAGTGTTGGTTTATTACCTGAAGTTATTCGGATCCGAAGGGCTCAAGAAAATCCAGGGCATGTTTACCCTCATCTATGTAGATGTGGTTAGTAAATCAGTTTTGGTAGCACGCGACCCAAATGGGGAAAAGCCGCTTTATTTCGCTCAAAATCAAGACACACTCTTCATTTCCTCTGAAACTCGAGGAATGGCCCAAGTGACCCAAGCCAAAGCGGACCTGGAACAGCTGGAAAATTATTTCCACTTCAGAAATCCCGCTCCGGGAAAGACCTTCTACAGAGGGGTTAGGGCGTGGAAACCCGGTCGCTATAGTCAGATTAATCATCACAACACCTTCCGCTGGGACACGCTGTCGATCCCAAAATCCAACGAAAAAGTCATCGATAAAGCACTTTTTCAATCGACCTTGCAGCGAGTAATCCTCCATCAGTTTCATGCAGATGTGCCACTGGGAGTGATGCTCAGTGGAGGCATGGATAGCAGCTTGATGTATGCCCTTTGGTATCAGCAAACAGGGACAACCTTGCCTGTATTTACCATTCAGGTCGAGAAGAAATACCGGAAAAAATATTCAGATGCTGACGCTGCTACGAGATTTGTCCAGGCTTATCCAGCGGATCACCAGCTTATCGAGATCGATCAGCAAACTGTCCTCGACCATTGGGAGGAGTTCATCCGATCCATGGACCAGCCGATCGGAGATTCGGCAGGATTCCTCACTTGGATGATTGGGAAGCAGGCCAAAAACCAAGTGAAAGTACTGGCCTCTGGCGCAGGTGCCGACGAACTTTGGGGTGGTTACCAGCGCCACAAAGCGTTTGATCAATACCTCCAGCATCCTTCTTTTTGGATAAAATGGGCTCCTTTGGCACAAAAACTTCCCCTTGGAAGAGCCTGGAATAAATTTACGTCAGGAATTCGCCCAAGTGAGCAGGAGACTTTTCTCAACTTTTCGGCACTCAGCAATCCCAAAGCGGATCTCTATGCAGATTACCTAAGAATCATGAACCCAAACTTGGAGCCTTATAAAGCTGCGTTGGACTTTGATCGACAGGTATATCTTGTTCAAGATGTGCTCAAAGTTCAAGATAACTCGCTCATGGCCCATGGTATTGAGGGTCGCTCACCCTACCTCGATCCCCAACTCATTTCACTCTGGAAAAGTGTGGAAGATCCTGCGTTATTATTGGGCAAACCTTGGATGGCATCTTGTCTGGAGGAGTTGAACTTGGGTTGGATTGCCGAAAGAAAGAAAACAGGCTTTGGCCTTCCTCTATTGGAATGGTTTGGTGAAAATGGACCATTCGCCAAAAAAGCCTTCGCTACACTTCGGGATTTTTCGAAAGCACATCGATCCGAACTTCCGGAATCTGTATTCCAACTTGGTCATCGGCCAGAAAATTTTGTAAAAAGCCACTTCTTGGAGATTTACAACCTTTTTCTTTTCGCCGAATGGCTGAACTTGCAAAAGCAATGAAGATCATCTACCTCCATCAGTATTTCCGCAAACCCGAGCAAGGAGGCGCGGTGAGATCTTATCACTTGGCCAAAGGCCTGGTGGAGGCAGGGATTGAGGTAGAACTGGTCACCGCCCATTCGGGAAAGACCTACGATCAGCGATGGATAGATGGGATTAAGGTGCATTACTTGCCCGTGGATTACGATCAGAAATTTGGCTTTGTGAGACGGATTTTGGCTTTTCTACGGTTTGTAAGCTTAAGCAAAAACTTGCTTAAAAAGCTTTCCCGACCAGAATTGCTGTACATTACTTCCACCCCTTTAACCACGGGTTTGATTGGCCTTTGGGCAAAAAAGAGGCTCGCTCTTCCCTATGTTTTTGAGGTGCGTGACCTATGGCCGGAGGCGCCTATTCAAGTGGGAGCGATCAGAAATCCGCTTCTGATCCGGTTTTTGAGAAATCTGGAGAAGAAAATCTACGATCAATCTTTGAGTTTGGTGGCACTTTCTCCTGGCATGGCAAAACACATCAAGGAGGTCAGTCCTGATCGAAGTGTGGCGCTGATCCCCAATTTTTCAGACCTGCATCAGTTTTTCCCGAAAGAGAAAAACCAGAAGCTTTCCCAATCCTTAGGACTGACTTCAAGTTTGACCATTGCTTATACAGGAGCTTTGGGTCAAGTAAATGCCGTGGAGGAGTTACTTGAGTTGGCCAAAATGGCCCAAGAGCGTGGTAAAAACTGGAACTTCCTGATCATGGGAGAGGGCAGTCATGAATCTCTCCTAGGACAAAAAGCGGAAAGTTTATGCCTTTCTAACACCCATTTTCTTCCATTTGGACCCAAGTCGCAGGTCAATGAAGTGCTAAGTTTGGCGGATTTTGCATGGATCTCTTTTGCCCATTTTCCCGTGCTCAAAACCAACAGCCCCAACAAGTTTTTTGATGCTATTTCAGCTGGAAAAGCCGTCCTAGTCAATCACAAAGGCTGGGTACACGAATTGGTTAAGACGCACGATTTGGGAATTTCCTTCCTTCCAGGAAAATGGGAAAAAGCCTTTGCCAGATTAGAAGGCTTGGAGTCTAAATCAGAGGAAATCCAAAAAATGGGATCTCGAGCCAGAAAATTGGCAGAAACGCAATTTGCCAAGGAAATCGCGGTCAACCGACTTCTTCAAGTAGTCAAACCCAATACAAACGCTACTCCGGCCGACGTGGTCGGTATCCGGATTGCCTGAAGATTTTTTCTGCGTCGGATTCCGCCATCAGTAGCGGCAACTCCAGATCCTGACTCACCTGGTAATCATCCACGATGTTCCATCCCACCCATCTGCCCAGTCTTCCCGGGGCATTGGTGCTGATCGCATCTGTAAACGGTGCTTCCCCGATGTACTTGCGGATTTCAAATGGGTTGGTCTGGAAAAGCAACTCGTTTTCCACAAAATGGGACCAAATAAACTCCTCATTGGACCAGCACTCTTCGATCTCAGCCGGAGTGTATCCGATGATAAATTGGTCTGAGGTACAAGGCATGATGGCTTTGACGAAGTGGTAGGCTTTTCCATAGAAAATCATTTCCGACAGTAGGGTGTTGTCGGCCGGATTTACTTTGTTGTATCGAGAAGAAATGGCCAACACAATCATTGGCACGAGGTATTTCCGCTCATACCTTGCTGCAAGGTACCTTGGTAGATCCGGCTGAAAAGCGTGATCTGCAGGCAGAAAATAATCCAATCCGATCACGATCAAATCTTCCTCAATCAGGAGGTCCGAATTAAAACCCGAGACATAAGTATAGACTTTTGGGGTTTTAAAACCAGGGAAATAGTGCTTGATGTAAGCAAAAGCATTTTCCAGGTCAGTTTGAATATCGGAGAGGTCTGCAAATTCTACCTTGACTGAATCATGTAATACCTGCAAGGCAGAATCACTATGCGCATTTAGTAAGACCGAAACCAGAGAATCTTGATTGGGGTAAAGGTCTTTTTCCAAAAAGCGATCTGCAAAATCAGGGTATTTTTCAAGAAGGTGTGCAAGGTCTTCTTTGCTTTTTGCTGCGAAAAATTCATCCTCCAAGCGGACGATTTCTACCGTGGGTTTTTGGCTAAGAATATCCGAATCGAGTTCACAGGCGGTTTCTTTTTTTCCACATGAAAAAAAACCAATCAAAGAGACCATCAAGAAAACCGGTAGGAGCTGACGCATAGAGCTAATTTTGGAGCAAAATAAAGAAAGGCTTTCGAATCAAACGACAATTTGAGCCGATTGATATAGGCGGGCACTTCACGGCTTGAATTTTTACCCCTATTTTTCAGCGTGAAAAATCAATGGATCACGGCAAAAGCATTTTTTGGGTATTTGACCGTAGGCAAAGCGGCCAACCTGATGAAGCTTTGGGTTTCATTTCATTGGAGCAGAATTTTTCAAAAGCCACTCCTCTTGGGATTGCCTACCACCTTGAGCATCGAGCCTACCACCAGTTGCAACCTTCGCTGTCCGGAATGTCCTTCGGGCTTGAGGTCGTTCACCCGACCAACTGGGATGCTTCAAGCGGATTTGTACCAAAAGGTGATCGATCAGGCGGCAGGTCATCTAACTTGGCTGCATTTGTATTTTCAGGGAGAGCCGTTTCTTCATCCTCAATTTTTGGCCCTGGTGAAGTATGCGAATCAGCGGAAAATCTTCACTTCCACTTCTACCAATGCGCATTACTTGTCAGAAAAAGTCGTTCTTGAAATTTTAGATTCAGGTTTGAAACAATTGATTGTCTCCATGGACGGAATCTCCCAAGAGATCTATGAGAAATACCGGGTCGGTGGTAGCCTCGAAAAAGTCAAAATGGGCTTGGTACTGTTGCTGGAAGAGCGAAAAAAAGAAGATAAAAAGTTTCCCCGAGTCATCCTCCAATTTCTCGTGACCGGTCAAAACGAACATCAAATCCCCTCGCTAAAAAACTGGGCAAAAGAAATCGGAGTGGATGAACTGCAGCTGAAGACGACTCAGATTTATGACTTTGAAAATGGCTCGGAGTTGATTCCCTCTGATTTGGGCTATTCTCGATACATCCCGGATGGCAATGGCAAGTGGAAGCTTAAAAAAGAGATCGAAAACAAATGCTGGAGAATGTGGCAGGGGGCCGTAGTGACTTGGGATGGAAAAGTAGTGCCCTGCTGCTTTGACAAAGATGCCCAACATGTCATGGGTGATCTGCAAATTGAAGAGATGGACAAGGTCTGGTTTTCGGAGAAGTATCAGCACTTCAGAGGTCAACTCTTGCAAGACCGGTCGCAGATTGAAATTTGCCAAAATTGTACAGAATAAATGGGTGGCCAGACCTCAATTCTGAAGTCAGATTTGGTATAATTAAGAAATAGATGGATTTTTATCCATCGGATTACCCTTCTATCCTTCGGAACCCTCTTATTCTCATGATTTTATTCAAAAGAATCTGGTACTTTTTTGCCTTGTTATGCTTTATAGCGCTGATTCAACCTTCAGCTTTTGCGCAGCAAAGTACCGATATTGCTTCCATCAAAGTAGATGAACTCAGCGACGATCAAGTCCAAGAGTTGATCAAACGGGCGCAAGAGGCTGGCCTGAGCACCTCAGATTTTCTCCAAATGGCCCAAATGCGGGGCATGCCTTCCGGTGAAGTTGAAAAATTGAGAAACCGGATCGAAGGACTCAACCTTGGTGGAGGTAGTACTCGTTCGGCCGGAGTTTCCAATCGTGATCCTAGAGCCCAATTGGATATCAATGACATCACCCGTGGGTTGACACAAACTCAGGATTTGGCAGAAACTCAATCTGTAGATGCTCAGATTTTTGGAAGCAATCTGTTTTTCCAAAAAAACAGAAGGCTAAGTTTCGAGCCCAGCCTCAATCAAGCTACACCAAAAAGCTACATCCTCGGTCCAGGAGACCAGATCTATGTAGACATCTTTGGTCAATCCGAAAAATACTACGAAGCCACAGTCAATCCGGAAGGCTTTGTCCTATTGGACAATATCGGGCCTGTCTCGGTCTCTGGCAAGTCCCTTGAAGAAGCCACTGGGATCATCAAAAACCGGGTTTCCAGATTTTATGCAGGCATGCAGGGTGCTAATCCCAACACGTTTTTGCAGGTGACTTTGGGAAATGTGCGTACGATCAAAGTGCACATTCTCGGGGAAGTCAGACTACCTGGCACGTTTACGCTTAGTGCCTTTTCCACCGTCTTCAATGCACTCTACGCAGCAGGTGGACCCAATGAAAATGGGACCATGCGCGCAATCAAGCTCATGCGAAATAATAAGCAAGTCGCGGAGATCGACGTCTATGACCTGCTGATCAATGGTACAGCCAATTTGGATGTGCAGCTTCAGGACCAAGATGTGCTGTTGGTGCAGCCGTTTTTGGCGAGAGCCAAAGTAAATGGGGAAGTAAAAAGACCGCTGACTTTTGAGGTGAAGCCTGACGATACGCTGGAGGACTTGCTTCGCTATGCCGGTGGATTCTCAGATTTGGCATTTAAGGATCGAATTTCCATCTCACGAATCACAGGCAATCAGCGCTCTGTATCGGACGTCTACCAAAACCAGTTTGGTCTATTTATCCTCAAAGGTGGCGATGAACTTACAGTTGGGAAAATTCTGAATCGCTATACCAACCGTGTACAGATCAAGGGAGCTGTATTTCGTCAGGGCACTTTTGCATTGAACGAGGGAATGACGCTTACCCAATTGATCAAAAATGCCGAAGGACTTAAAGGTGATGCATACACGCAGCGCGCAAGTGTCCTGAGAACCAAAGAGGACCTGAGCTCCGAAGTGATCGAGGTCAATCTAAAGGAAATATTGGCAGGTACACAGCAAGATTTGACTCTCAAGCGAGAAGATGTGGTGCGTATCTCCAGCATTTACGAGATCCAAAACGAGCGCTATGTTCAAATTTTGGGTGAGGTGAAGCGCCCCGGCACCTATCCTTATTCCGAAGGCATGACTTCTGAAGAGCTAATTCTCATGGCGGGAGGTCTGCAGGAATCCGCCAATACAAAAGACATTGAAATAGCCAGAAGGCTTGAAGATTCTGATCTTGGCACCTTGGCAGATATTCTCACTACTTCCGTCAATCCAGACCTTTCTTTCAATCCCAATGCTCTTTCTTTGGCGCCATTTGACCAAGTCATTGTGAGAAAGCGATCCAATTTCACTATGCAGCGACTGGTATCTGTGGAGGGTCAAGTGAATTCCCCAGGCAACTTTGCAATACAGACCAGTGTAGAGCGGATCTCTGATTTGGTCAGGAGAGCTGGTGGACTCAATCAGTTTGCCTATGCCAAAGGAGCGACCTTGATCAGAAGAACAGAATTTTTCAATACCGAATCTGAGCAAATCAGAAGACAAAGAAATCTTGAAGCCTTAAAGTTGAGGTTGATCGAAGATCCAAACAATTCGGAGGCACAGGAAGAACTCCTCCAGCGTCTTTTCAAAGACCTGCCAAAGGAAAAGGCCAACAATTCAGACAGTCTGGTAGCCAATGCCAAACTGGAATCCCTGGGTCAGATCGCCACTGAGACACCTGGTTTTGATGTGAAAATCAAAGAGTCAGAAGCCGTAGCCATCAACCTCGAAAAAATTCTCGCCAATCCCGGTTCCCAAGAAGATTTGCTATTGGAAGAGGGCGATATTCTCAACGTGCCCAAACTCCTTCAGACTGTCCGTATGCGAGGAGACATAGTATATCCGACCACCTTAAGATACGAGCAGGGCAGAGGCCTTAAGCAATACATCAACAGTGCCGGCGGTTTTGAACGACGTGCAAATCGCAGACAAACCTATGTCGTGTATGCCAATGGAGCAGTGAAGCGCACCCATAGTTTCATGGGAATTCGGGTGTTTCCGATCGTAGAACCTGGGGCAGAGGTCATCGTGCCGACCAAAGGCCCAAAAACCCCGCTTAGACTTGGAGACGTGGTCGGTGTGACCACAGGCTTGGCCACTTTGGCTTTGGTACTTTCTCAAATCAATTGGAACAATCCCTAATGGCAGATAACCCACATTTTTCTAAAGATCAGTTTACCCTTTCGGAAGTCATCTTAGGCCTTCGAGGTTGGCTTTTATTTTTCCTCAGTCAGTGGAAAGTTCTGGTGATTGCAGGTATCATAGGAGTAGGTGGCGGTGCTGCTATTTCTGTTTTGAAAAAGCCTGTCTTTCATGCAGAGACCTCTTTCGTATTGGAGGAGGGAGACGGGTCTAGCTTGGGACAGATGTCCGGCTTGGCTTCCTTGGTGGGGGTAAACTTGGGCTCGCTCGGTAGCACGAGCGGTCTTTTCCAAGGAGACAACATCATGGAGCTGTATCGGTCAGACAGAATGATCAGTGAAACGCTTCTAAGTCCATTTTCAGATGAAAAATTGCTTATAGACCGATTCGTAGAGTTTGAAAAACTGGGTGAAAAGTGGGCTTCAAAGGTGGATTTCTCTGCAATGGATTTTTCAGAACCCAGAGATGCATTCTCGGTGACGCAAGATTCGGTTGTATTGGAAATCTCCAAGTTGATCCGAGAGCGTCAGCTAGCTGTGGCCAAACCTGACCGCAAGCTCAGCATCATCAAAGTGGGTATTTCCTCCAAGGATGAGGCCTTTGCCAAAGTCTTTAATGAGACCTTGGTGGAAAAGGTGAATACTTTTTACTTCGAGACGAAGACTAAAAAAACGGGAGAAAATCTCAGCATTCTTCAGACCCAAGCAGACTCAGTGAGGGCGATTTTGGATGAGAGCTTGGGGGCCTATGCTGTAGCTCAAGACCGTGTACCTAATGCCAATCCGCTTCTTTCTTCGGGAACTGTCGAAAGCAGAAAGCGTCAAATCGATGTGCAGGCCACAGCAGGAGTCTATCAGGAAATCGTCAAGAATCTTGAGATCGCGAAGGTCAATCACCGCAACAATTCCCCTTTGATCCAGATCATTGACTCTCCAAGATTTCCTCTTCATCGCACCGAGATCCGATTGGTCAAAGGGATGGTGTTTGGCGGCGTGATTGCGGGCTTGATCACAATTTTTGGACTGTATTTTCGCAGACTGTATCAGAAGCATGTGCAGGAAAGCTAAACCCTAAGCTGCCATGTTTGAAAAACTGAACCTGTTGATCCCGATTGGGAATTTTATCCGGAACAAGTCCATCCAGAACTTCCTTTTTCTGGCTATTATCCAGTCGTCCAATGTCCTGATTTCGATCATTTCCATGCCCTTACTGATCCAGAACATCGGAGTAGATCAGTTTGGGTTGGTCAATTTGGCCCTATCGGTGATTATCCTTTTTAACATTGTGGTGGGCTTTGGATACAATCTGAGTGCTCCTCGGGAAGTTGCAGTAAATCAAGTGGATAAGAGCGCACTTTCTCACCTGGTTTCCAATGTCTTTTCTGCCAAAATCCTCTTGGCTACGGTTGCCACGCTCTTGATTCTGATTGGGATTTTTGGGTTTCATCTTTTTCAGGAATACGGAATCATCCTTGCCTTTTCGGTGCTTTTGCTCTTTTCGGAAGCAACCTTGCCCCTGTGGTTTTTTCAGGGGATGGAAAAAATGAAGCTGATCTCGATCGCGAATATTTTTTCCAAGCTGCTGTATCTGATGGGTATTGTCCTCTTTATCCATTCCTCCGACCAAAGTCAGTGGGTCAATTTCATGATGGGGTTATCCGGCCTTTTGATCAACCTTTTGTTGCTTTGGTATATCCAAACCTTTTTGGGAATCCGGTTTTATAGGCCGGAAATTTCAGCGATTTTAAAAAGCCTGAGAGATAATGTGCTGCTGTTTTTCAGCAATCTTGCCAGTTACATTTCGATCAATGGAGGATTGATCATCCTGAGTTTTTTCTCAGCTGCGGAAGTCCTCGGGATGTACAGTCTGGCAGAAAAGGTGATCATGGTAGCTCGCCTTTTTCCACCCTTCATCTATCAGGCGATTATTCCCAAAGCAAGTAAGCTCCACGAGGAGGATTTGACTGAATTTTTCAATTTTCTGAGAAGAGTAAACAGGAAAATTTTAATTATAGGGTTCTTTCTTTCCTCGCTGATTTATGTGCTAGCACCTTTCATTATCAGTGTTTTGTCGAGGTCTGAGCTGTCAGAGTCTGTTTTATATTTGAGAATTTTGGCATTTATACCTTTTTTGGCTTGTCTGAATGTGGTCAACGTGACCATGATGATGGCAGCAAATCTGAAGGACCTCCTATTTAATGCAAGTGTCCAAATGTGTTTGTTCATGCTGTTGGTCGCACCGATTCTTACCTATTACTTTGGACCGGTTGGCTTGTGCAGTGCGCTACTGCTGACGGAAATAGGGGTTTTCTTTATTTGCCTCCTTCTTCTTTATCGAAAAAACAGAACCTTGTTTCATGGCTACTACCTCCGCTCCTAAAGTCGCCATTGTTTTGGTCAACTGGAATGGGCTTGAATTCACCGCAGCCTGCCTTGACTCCTTGAGAAAGGTGAATTATCCCGATTTTGAGGTCATCGTGGTAGATAATGGTTCTGAGCATGAAGAAGGAAAAAGACTAAAAATTCAATTTCCTGAGATACACCTGATCGAGACAGGAGAAAACTTGGGCTTCGCAGGAGGAAATAATGTAGGGATACGAAAGGCGATGGATGGAGACTTTTCGCATGTCCTCCTTCTGAATAATGACACCATCGTGGAGCCAGATTTTCTCAATGAGTTGGTCAAAGTAGTCCTATCTCAACCCAAGGCTGGAATAGTGCAGCCGATGATTCTATTTCTCCATCAACCCAAGCTCATCTGGAGTGCAGGAGGAAAATGGATTCCTGATTTTTCCCGATCGGTCACCTTGGGAGATCGGGAACCCACTGCTGACTATCGGGTCAAAACCTCCCAAATCGACTGGGCTACGGGATGCGCAATGCTCGTAAGCCGAGATGCGATAGCGAAAGTGGGACTTTTGAACGAGCAGTTTTTTGTCTACTTCGAAGATGTGGAATGGTCGCTGAGAATACGTGAGGCGGGTTTTGAAATCCACCTTGCAGAGTCTTCCAAAATTTACCATGAAGCTGGCGCCTCCTCCAAGAAGCAGCACGATGAGGGGACCCTTAGTCCGAAGGTGTTTTACTTCCATGTGCGAAATCAGCTTTTTTTGATCAGGCTCCTGCGAAAAAGAAAGTCAAGCTTTTCCCAAATCCTCTTGAGTTTGGGTTATCATTTAGGACGATTTTCCCTCTGGATGGGGTATTTCTTGTTGCGAGGACGCTTTCAAAAGCTCAAGTCCGTCGCTAAAGGCATCCAAGATGGGCTTTTTCAATCCTTAACCCAGCAATCATGGCGGTAATCTTGTTCCTAGTGATTGTTCTTGGCATCGGAGTCGGATTGGTCTGGACGGCTCAGCAGATCATTTTCAAGGGGAAATGGAGTTATTTTATTTATTTCTTGGCCGCGTTTCTCCCGATTTACATCACAAGTCTGAGTTTGATTTTTCTGGTCACTCGTTCTGCTGAGATACTGAGTGTGTTCCAGATCATCAAGGAGGTGATTATCCTTTTGGCCTTTGGGGGATTCGTTTTTTTCCAAAAAGAAATGTTCGGCTATCCATTTAGGATGCGGCCGACCGATTGGTTGATGCTTGGGCTGTTGACTTTAGGATTTTTGTATCTGCTGCTTCCTATGGGAAGTGCCACATTTGTAAACAAAGCCTTGTATTACAAAAGCATGCTGATGCCGGGCTTTGTGTATTTTCTGGGTAGAAATACGCAATGGAATGAAGCAGAAATCAAGCGGCTTTTCTTGGTGATCTTTGTGGTCATGTTTGCTGCATTTGCGGTGAATGTGGTGGAAAGTTTCATTCTTCAAGCCCATTTGCAGCAGTTCAGTGGCTATGCCCTGTACAATCAAGTGATTAACAACATCGAACCTACAGGAAATTTTGGTTTGACCTGGACATTTGAAACCCAAGCGGTCACCAAGCGCTTGGCGGCTTTTTTCTCTGATCCTTTGGAGTTGGCAAGCTCAGTATTGATGGGTTTTGCAGCAGGTTTGATTTGGTTTCTGACCACTCGAAGAGAAGAAAACTGGGTCTATCTGCTGGTGATGATGGCGACCTTGGGCAGCTTGGTGTTTTCCGCTTCTCGGGCGGCTTTTGGTGCTTTTTTCATCATGATCTTCTTTGTGGCGCTGGTGTTTAAGCTATATCGATTGATCGGTGCAGGGTTTTTGGCCTTGGTCCTTTTTGGGATTTATGTGCTTTTTTTCGCTTCAGATGATTTTTACTTTTTTGTCTTGGACACGATTACCTTCGAAAACAGCTCCAGTCTTGGGCACGTGGTCGAGTGGCTGCTTGCTTTGGATTCCATGATCAGCAATCCACTGGGAATCGGTCTGGCCATGAGCGGGAATTTCGGAAGTGTGGAGGATGAACTGAGAGTAGGAGGAGAAAATCAGTTTTTAATCTATGGGGTGCAGCTGGGATGGCTGGGTATGCTGCTTTATATTCTAACTTTGTATACTGGAATCAGGGATTCTATCCGTGTTTTTAGAACTACCTCTTCGACTTCCCTGGCCCGGATTGCCTTTACCGGCGCGGTGGTAAAAGTAGGTCTTCTGCTCCCGCTCTTCACCGCCAATGTGGAAATCTACCTGTATGTTTCCTGGCTGAGTTGGTGGATGATCGGGTTTAGTCTAAGAGAGTATGGAGAGCTTCAAAACAAGTCTTTTTCATGATTTTACACCGTAATTGCCCTCTTTGTAAGTCGACAGATCTTTCAGGATTTGCCATTGACACGATTCGTAAAGGGCCGCATATCTCGAGGGTCAAGTGCAACTCCTGTAGGGTTGTTTTTGCCAATCCGATGGCGGATTTTTCTGAGTTGACGGAGTATTATCAAGCTTACTATGAGAAGGATCACTATGACGCTGTGGCCTACAAAGAGATCATTCTAGGGCATTTTGAACGAATCAAAACTCTCCAGGAATCTCAGATCAAGCAGGAAGCTCGGTACTTGATGCATTTAAAAAATGGGGCAAAATTCTTAGATGTGGGTTGCGGGCTGGGCTTAGGCTTGGCTTATGCAAAACAGTTTGACTGCGAATTGTACGCAACCGAGTATGACACGGGCGCTTTGGAGTTTGTACAGGCGCACTTTCAGGTGAATACCCACCATGGAGATTTGGCCAGTGCCAAGTACCCGGATGGGTATTTTGACTTCATTCATATTTCGCACGTCATTGAGCACGTACTTGATCCGAGAGCCTATCTTCAGGAGATGCGAAGAATTCTCAAACCGGGAGGAATCATGGCGATTGGAACACCTGATATTTCCAGTAAGCTCTATACTTGGCACCGCTGGGCTAACTTGTTCAGACTACGAATTCCCGATGTCATTGATGGATTGGAGCATACGTTCATTTTTCCGAAAAAGCGCTTAAGGAGCCTCTGTGAGGAAGAAAAATTTATCCTAGTAGATCATTACACGCATAATTTGGGAGAGAAATTCAGTAGACTACTTGGATATCGGATGCCGATTTCCAAAAAGATCAACCGCTTAGTTCAAAATGCATTTCAAGTCAATCAATGGATCATTGCTAGAAAAGCTTGATTTTATCACACTTTACTCCAAATCTTTATTTTTAAGTTGAACTTGCTACATTGACTCTTTTGAAAAAGTAAGTGATCTCTTAGCATTAAACCAATCAGTTCTGGGCCAAATGGATATCCTCAGCATTACCGAAAACGAAATTCACGAATTGGGAAATTCCACTGAATTGGAGTATTTCAATTTTCATCAAGTCCGTTTTGCCCGATTCGGGGCTTTTTTGACCCGAGAATATCCAAATCAAGAGGCCAATCGGGGACTTAAAGTCCTGGATATCGGCAGCCATTACCTCGTCAATGCAATGATGCTATCTGCTCAGGGATTTGAGGTCCATGGGATGGATGTGAGCACTTTTTGGGAAATGGATTTTGTGAGAGAAAGAGGGGAGAAATTTCGGGTTCAGCCCATAATTGAAAATGACTTGGCGTCCATGCCCACATTTCAGGGTAAGGAAAATCAATACGATTTGGTGGTCTTCACGGAAATCATGGAGCACATCACCTTCAATCCGGTCAGCTTTTGGAAAACGATTTATCAGCTACTCAAGCCCGGAGGAAAAATTTACATCTCGACGCCCAATTCCCTGGCACTTGCCAATTGGATGAGAGGAGTAAAGAACCTATTCACCTTCAAGTCGATGGGGATTTCGGTGGATGATATTTTAACTAAAGTTACTTACGGACATCACTGGAAAGAGTATTCTGCCTCCGAGATTAGGGAGTACTTCAGTGCATTATCCAATGACTTTGAGATTAAAATCAATCCCTATCATTATAAAAAATATGAATTAAAATCGCCTTTTTTGGCGTATAAGATCCTTTCCAAACTGGGAAATCAAACCAATCTTTTTGCTGAGGAACTGGAAGTAATCCTTGCTCTTCCTCAAAAAACAGCTTGGAAACTGGAGGCTCCAACTTATTGATCTTGGGACTTTTTGACCCCAAAAGGCCCGAATATCTTGTTCTTAGTAAGAGAAAAGAAGGTAATTCTTCTCTCAAAGTATTTTTAAGATTGACAAAATCGTTTGGTCTTCTTCCTCTTTCTTTTCACTTATTGACTAACTTAAACCCTCTTAAATGAGGCTTGAAAGATCCAAGTTCCGGCATTCTCCTTTTGATTTAAACTCTAGTCTATTGAAAGTCTTACTCGATCTCCAGCACCTCAATGTCGCTACCACTGGGATCAAGACTTACATGCTTGAATTGGCCAAGGCAGCGAGAAAATATTCCCATCCGGAGATTGAGTGGATCTTTACCCACGAACCCGAAAAACAGGCGGAAGACGATTCCTTCAAAGGTCCAAAATCTAAGATTCAGCGACTCAATTACCACTTGGATTATTTCCGATGGAAGGAATTTCAGCTTCCAGACTTGGTCAAAAAGTATAAGCCGGATGTGTTGATTTGTCCCGACTTTGTGTCTCCTGCAGCATCACTTCCCTGCCGCAGACTAACGGTGATCCATGATGCGTTTTTTTGGCAAATGCCCGAAAATTACCCTCGTTGGTGGAGGAAGTATTTCCTCAACTTGATTAAAAAAGGGCTCAAAGAGGACACTACGATCATCACCACTACTGAATATTCCAAAGCTTCTCTGGTAGAACATTTGGGAGATAGCTGGCCGATTTCCGTCATTTACCAAGCCCCAAAAGGCCTAAAATCAGCTGCAGATCATCATTTTCTAAAGAAACTCCATCTCAATAAACAGGACTACTACCTTCACATCGGGACCTTTGACCGAAGGAAACAACTTCCCCTTCTAGTGGAGGCTTTTGAAACTTTTTTGAAAAAATCCCATTCCCCCAAAAAATTGGTTTTGGCAGGCGGTCCGGGTCAAAGCAAGCGAATGGATGATTTTCCCGTGGTACAAAAGCTCGTGTCTGACCTTGGTCTTCAGGATCAAATTCTGCTCCCTGGATATCTGAGTGACAGGGAAATCAAAGCGCTTTATGAGGGGGCTTATGCCTATGTCTTCCCATCGTTGAATGAAGGTTTCGGAATTCCAATTTTAGAGTCAATGGGTTTTGGGATTCCTGTCATTCATTCCGATCAACCTGCTTTGCTTGAGGTGGCAGGAGGAGCAGGATTACCCTTTCAGACAGGAAATTTGGCCGATTTGACCGAAAAATTGATACTTTTGGAGCAGGAAAAGGACCTAAGAAGCCAGCTGATCTCTTTGGGAAATAAGCGGGCTAAGGACTTTTCTTCGGAAAATTTCATTGAAGCTTTTCATCGGATTATCTTGAATCCGACCCCCTGATCCATGCGGCAAGTAACCTGTCCGGTTTGTTCTACTTCACCTTCCCAAATTCCAGCTGCATTTCATAAAGTGAACTGTACTTTCTGTGGTGTAAGTTGGACTTATCTGCCAGAGCAAATCGATTCTGCCCAACTCTATCGGGATGAGGTCTATGCCGTGGTGGACAATCGGCAGTCGGTATTTGAAAAAATCATTTTCTATGAAGCTAAAAAAGTCCTTCAAAAAGCCCGAAAAGTGCTTCCCAATGCGACTAAACTTCTTGATTTTGGATCAGGTAAAGGGCAGTTTCTAGCCGTAGCCAAAGCACAGGGCTGGCATGGAATCGGTATCGAAACCGAAAAGGCCAGAGCAGATTTTGCCAGAGAAAAGTATGGAGTGGAAGTAATCTGTGCCTATTACCAAGGAGGGAAGATCGGACAAGGCCAGGCAGATTTGATTTCATTGAACCATGTCCTGGAACACTTGCCTCAACCCTTGGCGCTTTTGGAAGAGCTCCTCAAGTCTAATCTAAACCCAGATGGCATTCTCTATATCGAAGTCCCAAGAGCCGACTCCTGGCAGGCAAAAATCGCCGGAGATCAGTGGATGCATTGGGATATTCCCAAGCATTTGACGCATTGGAAGGAATCGGTTTTGGCAGATCAGTTGGGAAAATTAGGCTTTCAATTGGTTGAAAAGCGGGGTTATTCTGTTCATTTGGGGGTATTGGGCATGTTGCAGGCCTTACTTACCCGAATGGGATTCAGAGAAAATCTGATTCTGCGATTAAAGCGAAAAAAGACCTTGGGCTTAGTGATTTTGATCGGAGTTGCGCTTCCCTTTGCCTGGGTGATGGAAGTTTTATCTGTAGGATTTGGCAAATCGGGAATAATGGGGTTGTATTTTCGGAGAGATAGCAAATAGAATGGTCTGTGAGGATCTGCCTTTCGGCAGACAGGCACAATCTGGAATAAGGAGTATATTTTTGCAAAATGACCAAAACCCGACATATCCTTTTCTTGCAAAGCTCCTCGGAGGGCTATGGGTCGGGAAAAATAATCCTGCAAGTCCTCCGCTTTTACCAAAATAAGGGCTTTTCCCCTGTGGTCGTCCTAACCAATGAAGGCGCGATTCAAAGAGACTTAGGGGAATTGGGTATTCCTTTTTACATCCAAAACCTGGGAATCCTGCGAAGAAAATATGTTAGCCCCAGTGGATTACTCAATAGATTGATTAAAAATCTGAAAGCATATCGATTCCTCAACCATCTCCATGAGAAATATGGATTTGAACTGGTGTACTCCAATACCTTGGCAGTAGTAGTTGGAGCATATTGGGCGAGGCGAAAGGGACTTCCACACATTTGGCACATCCATGAGATTCTCCTCGGTCCACGGCTATTGGTGAGTTGGCTGGCAGGTTTGTTGGATAAATCCACTCCGATGCCAATAGCGGTTTCCCAGGCGGTTGCAGATCATTGGCAACCATTTTTGAAAAAGTCAAAGGTTCAGGTGATATACAATGGGATTTCTTATGAATCATTTTTAAAAGCAAACCCAACGCTCAAGCAAGAACTTGGACTTTCCGAATCCAGCGTGCTCATCGGCATGATTGGCAGGATCAATCCGGGTAAGGGACAGTTGTTTTTTATCGAACTGGCAGACAGCTTATGCAAGTCATTTCCTGAGGCCCATTTTGTACTGGTGGGAGATCCGTTTCCGGGATATGAGCCCATTTTGGAGGAGGTGAAGAGAGAGATTAGAGATAAGAGATTAGAAAATAGAGTAACCTATTTGGGATTTAGAGAGGATATTCCGGAAGTGATGGCTTCTCTGGACATTTTTGTGCTTCCTTCGATCTTGCCCGACTCTTTTCCTACGGTGATTTTGGAGGCTATGGCGGCTGGAAAGCCTCTGGTCGCAACTCGATCGGGTGGAGCATCTGAAATGGTAGTTGATGGAGAAACGGGCTTTCTGATCCCCATCGGAGACGAGGAGCAGGGAACAAATGCGCTGGAAAAACTTCTTTCCGACAACTCTTTGCGCCAAGAAATGGGGAAGAAAGGACAACTTCGGGTGCTAACTACCTACAGTTTGGAAGCTTTTGAAGAGAAAATCAAAAACCACCTATGGCAACACCTGAAAAGAAGCTGAAAGTCGCCATCATGGGTGCCAAAGGCTATCCCTATGTGTATGGGGGCTACGACACGATGATCAAGGAGCTTGGCGAGCGTCTGGTAGCCAAAGGCGTGCATGTCCGGGTGTATAATCACCGTGCTTTGTTCAAAGATCGACCGCGATTTGTGAATGGGATTGAGTGCATCTACACACCTGCAATAGAGTCTAAGAGCCTTACCCAGCTTACCCATACATTCTTTTCCATGCTCCATGCCTGTTTTTCGGATGTGGATGTGATTTTCGTAGTGAACAGTGGCAATGGTCCTTTTGGGTTGATTGCCAAGATTTTTGGGAAGCCTACCGCCATCAATGTGGATGGACTAGAATGGCTGAGACCCAAATGGAAAGGGCTTGGAGCAAAGTACTTTTTCTGGGCGTCCAAGATGGCTACCAAATTTTACGATCAGGTCATCAACGACTCCGACGAAATGAGGAGAGTATATTTAGAGCTTTTTCAAAAAGACTCCGAGGTCATTGCTTATGGTGCCAATCCCCGGGAAAGTGTGGATGCAGGTCCCATCCAGCGTTGGAATCTGGAAAGCCGAAATTACTACTTGATTGTGGGAAGACTGGTGCCGGATAATAATGCGGATTTGATCATCGAAGGATTTTTGAAATCTGATTCGCAAAAAAAATTGGTCATCGTGGGCGATGTGCCTTATGATGATGCTTGGGCTAATTGGTTGAAGAATATCAAGGATCCAAGATTGTTATTTACAGGCTATGTCACTAACCCGAATGAATTGGCGGCACTTTACTCACATGGCTATGCCTATTTCCACGGGCATGAGTTTGGAGGTACCAATCCGGCGATGCTCAAGGCAATGGGATATGGATGTGCAATATTGGCTTTGAATACACCATTCAATCAAGAGATGTTGCAAAACGGGAAACATGGATGGTACTTTGAGAAAAATCCGGAATCGGTCAAAGAGATCGTGGAGAGAGCAGAGCTTGAGCCTGAATCACTCGATCATCTTCGTCAAACCGCCCGAGCTGGATTGACCCAGAAATACAATTGGGATTACGTGACGGAGCGGTATTTGGAGGTGTTTGAAAAATTAGCAAGAAAATAGTTCCCACAGATTCTCACAGATTTGTCCCACAGATTTTCACTGATAGGTTATTGGTGATCTGTGTCAATCCGTGATTTTATCCGTGAAGATCTGTGGGAAACTTTATAGATATCCATTAATCTTTCGGATAATATTTTTTGGCAGGTTATCGGTATTGAAATTAACTAATAAACCTACTTTCAACTTAGCCAGCCTCAGATAGGTCATTATTTGCAGATGGTGCACATTTTGCAAAAGTTCAACCGATTTGATCTCCACAATTACTTTTTTCTCTACCAGTAAGTCTAATCGATATCCAACATCAAATCTCAGGTCTTCATAAATCATGGGTAGACCGACTTGATGCTCAATTATCAGCCCAGATTTGACTAATTCATATCCCAAAGCTGCTTCGTAGCTAGATTCCAAAAGTCTCGGACCAAGGGTATTGTAGACTCTAAAAATTGCACCACGGATTAAAAAGGTAATTTCATTTTCGTGCATAGTTGAAAATAGGAGTTTTCTTCGAGTATCAGAAAGATTTCCCGCTGATTTACGCGGATTCAATGCGCTGATTCCCGCTGAACTAAAAAAAAAAATCTGCGCTGATCTGCGACCTTTTCTGCGAGTATCTGCGGGAACGAATAATTCATTGAAACTTTCACCTCTCAATTTTCCTTTATGCATTATCTTTTCACCATAAAAACTCTTTAATCCCATGATCAGAAAAGCAACGGCTATTTGGAATGGCAGCGGTAAAGAAGGCAAAGGCCACTTGACCACTGACTCCACCGCCCTTAACCAAACCCAATACTCATTCAACACCCGATTTGAAGACGGTGTAGGTACCAATCCCGAAGAACTCATCGCCGCAGCACACGCGGGTTGCTTTGCCATGAAGCTTAGCTTCAACCTCAGCGGAGCTAATTTCCCTCCCCAAGAATTGAACGTGACTTCTCAAATCACCTTCGAAGAAGGCACGTTGAAAAGATCTCATCTCGTATTGAAAGCAATCGTGGAGGGCATCTCCGAAGAGCAATTTGCCGAACTCGTAAAAGACGCGGAGAAAAACTGCCCGATCTCCAGAGCCTTGAATATGGAAATCAGTGTGGAATACACGTTGAACGCCTAATCAAAAAAGAAGGAGCTTTTCTTTCTACGCCTAGGTCAAATCTTTACCAACTCTCCGAAAGCTCAGCCTTTCAGGAGAGTTTTTTTGGTGTATACTTGTGAAAATCAGTTTCATTAAGGTCCTTTCATCACGCTCAATAACAATTACTTACAAGGATTTCACCAACTATTTTTGACCATTATCTCCTACTTGCATTTTTTAAAAGTCTGATCAGTTTTTGTACTCGATTAATGAAGACCTCACAGGTCTTAAAGCAAAAAATCCCGGAGATCACTCCCCGGGATTTATCTTATTTTTTATTCTGAGCTTTCTTCATCGGATTGTCTCCCATGGAAGCACCTCTTACTCCGCCTCCTCCTTTGAAGAGTTCAAAGCGAGTCGGCTGATATTGTCTTGGCCAGTAGTTGCTGCTTTCGTCAATGTCGGCGGTTTCACGCTTCGGATCGAGAACAAAGCGTACCACTTCTTTTTGCTTCGCAAATACTTTGGTTACCTGAGATTCATTCTTTCTCCAGATCTCCGCAGGGATGCGCTCAATCTCTGAAGTACCATCGGCATAGTGAAACTCGATGATCAATGGCATCACGAGACCTCCTACGTTTTTGAAGGTCATCTCGTAGAAGTTCATGTTGCTATTGAGCAATGATTTTTCCTTTTCGGTCAAGCTTGCCAAGAAGTTTTTATAAGCTGTCTCATCTTCCGGAGTCACGGTAAATGGATTGTAGCTGTTGTAGAAATCGCGAGTAGCCGGATCAGCTTCTACGACAGTGCGCTCTACATCCGTCTTGTTAAATTCCTTGGAAACATAGCTCTCCTCACGGTCAAAGGCGATTTTCGCATCTGCCTTTTTCTGTGCCGGAGTGCGGTTGTCCAACTTGTACCACTTCACATTTTCGAGCGAAATATCAACTGGGTCTGTGCCGTAGAACCAGCCTCTCCAGAACCAGTCCAAATCCACCGCAGAGGCATCTTCCAAGGTGCGGAACAAGTCGTCCGGGGTCGGATGCTTAAACATCCATCTTCTGGAATACTCTCTAAAGGCAAAGTCAAACAGGTCGCGACCCATCACCGTCTCACGAAGAATGTTCAGGGCAGTGGCAGGTTTGGCATATGCATTTGGTCCAAACTGGATGATATTTTCGGAGTTGGTCATGATCGGCTCCAGCAAGTGCTTTTCGCTAGCCATATAAGGCACAATCTTGTGTGCTGGACCACGGCGGGAAGGATAGTTTCTATCCCACTCCTGCTCCGCCATGAATTGCATGAAGGTATTCAAACCCTCATCCATCCAAGTCCACTGACGCTCGTCAGAGTTGACGATCATCGGGAAGAAGTTGTGTCCCACCTCGTGGATGATCACGGAGATCATACCATACTTGATCGCATCAGAGTAGGTACCATCTGCATCCGGACGGCCATAGTTAAAGCAGATCATTGGATACTCCATCCCGTTGCTTGCCTCCACAGAGATGGCGGTAGGATATGGGTAGTCAAAGGTGTGCGAAGAGTAGGATTTGATCGTATGAGCTACTACTCGGGTTGAATATTGCTCCCAAAGCGGGTTGGCTTCCTTGGCATAGTAAGACATGGCCATCACGTCTTTTCCGCCTTGCTTCACCGCCATAGCATCCCAGATGAATTTGCGGGAAGAAGTCCAGGCAAAGTCACGTACGTTTTCAGCTTTGTAGATCCAAGTCTTTTTGCCGGTGGCTTTTTTCTTCTCTAGTGCTTCAGCTTCAGCTTGCGTACGGATAATCACCGGTTTATCGTAAGTCTTTTTTGCCGTATTCCAGCGCTGCAATTCGGTAGCAGAAAGTACTTCCTCAGGATTTTGAAGAACTCCGGTCGCTCCGACCATGTGGTCAGCAGGCACAGTGATTCGCACTTCGTAATTACCAAAAGTCAAGGCAAATTCACCTGCGCCGAGGAACTGCTTGTTTTGCCAGCCTTCGAAGTCAGAGTACACAGCCATTCTTGGGAACCATTCTGCCATGGTGTAGAGGTAATTGCCGTCTTTTGGAAAAAACTCGTATCCGGGACGACCACCGATAAATCCTACCCGATCGTGGATATTGAAGCTCCAGTCGATGGAGAAAGAATAGGTTTCCCCAGCTTTCAACGGTTGAGGAAGATCCACGCGCATCATCGTTTTGTTGATGGCGACGTTGAGAGGCTTGCCGGAAGCGTCTTTGATGGAAAGGATTTTCAGATCGTAGTCTTCCGAATGCCATAGAATTCCCTCGAGCTGACGCAAGCTCATGCGGGGATTGATGCTGGATTCGGTAGTTTTTGGGGTGTCAGAATCTTTACTTCGGTTGTTTTGATCCAATTGCACCCACAAGTAGGTCAGCTGATCGGGGGAGTTGTTGATGTAAGTGACAGTCTCCTTGCCTTTGATGGACTGATTGTCGTCGTTTAGCTCGACATCGATCACATAGTTGGCTTGCTGCTGCCAATACATATGGCCCGGAGCACCAGAGGCAGTGCGGTACACATTGGGCGTGCGGAGCATGGTGCCCAGCTGCTCAAATCTGACCGCATGGTTTTGCTCGGTGTGCTGAGCAAGTGCAGGCGAAATTCCTGCTAGACCTAAAGCTGCAATTGCAAGTAATTTTTTCATCATATCCATTCGGGTTCTAATCCAATCCTAATTAACTATCTGTTTGCCAAACAGAAAAGTATTCTGTTTTTGACGGTGATTTTTTACCAAAATTTGGTTTCCAATAGCAGCATGCAAGCGACCCCCAAGACGAACGCTGAAACGATCAGCGTCCATTCTTTTCGATTGACTCCTGCCAGGCTGAGGAGAGAGGTGAGCAATAGAAATGCTGCCACAATGACGATTTGACCTACTTCGAGGCCAATGTTGAAAGCTAGGAGTGGTTGGAAAATGGCCGCTTCTTTTCCCAATAGCTCCTTGAGGTAGTTGGAAAAGCCAAGACCGTGAATCAATCCAAAGAAGGAAGCAAAAAAGTAATTCAACTGAACACCCTTGCCCGAACTTGGTTTTGGATTGAAAATGGTCACCAATGCTGTGATTGCAATTGTGACCGGAATCAGAAACTCAATGACATCAGAGCGTACCTGAATGATATTGAACGTGGCCAATGCCAGCGTCAGGGAATGACCAATGGTAAAAGCCGTGACCAGAATCAGGATTTTGGCCCAGTCTCTTGCCACATAAACGGCACAAAGGGCGAGTACAAACAGGATGTGATCAAAACCGTTGATATCCAGAATGTGCTGAAGTCCCAGTTTGAAGTAGAGTTCAAATGAATTCATGTTCGGGTGATGCCTCTAAAAGAGTTAATTTGCGGGCAATAATACAGGATAATTCTCACAAAAGTCTAAATCTCTCCTCTAAATGCAACATGCTTACATTTTCGTGATGGCCGCTTGGATGACCTTGCTTCATCCCTTTTTTATCTCCCTGACCGAAATGCGGTACAATCCCGAAAGCAAGAAAATGGAGATAGCTCAGAAGATCTTTTGGGATGACTTGGAGGTCGCTTTGGCAAGTGAGTTCAAGGAAAAAGTGGATTTCCTCAAGCCCAAGGACAAAGCCAAACTGGAAAGCCAACTCAAAACTTACCTGCTTAAGCACAATCAGGTATGGGTCAATGGAAAATTAGTAACGCTGACTTACTTGGGCTATGAGGTCGAGGAGGACGCGGCTTGGTTTTATCTGGAATCATCGGCTACGGAAATGCCAAAAAGTGTGGAGGTTCAAAGTACCGTTCTTTTGAAAGACTTTGACGGGCAGCAGAATATCGTGCATGTCTATTCACAGTCCAAGTCGCCCCGAAGTCTACTGCTAGGTGAGGGAAAAGAGAAGGGGAAGATTGAGTTTTAGAGGCAAGAGATTAGAGACAAGAAGCAAGATAAAAGCCGCCAGAAACTCAATTCTGACGGCTTTTTTAAATCCGAATTCCGAAATCAACAATCCGAAATCAAATCTTTTCAAAAATCCTTCTAAAGCTGGTCGCCTCAGCGATTCGCCTATGCAATTCAGAAATAGCCACTCGCTCTTGTTCGGTGGTGTCCCGGTGACGGATGGTGACAGTATTGTCCTCCAAGGTCTGATGATCCACAGCAATACAGAACGGAGTTCCAATCAAGTCCTGACGGGTGTAGCGCTTGCCAATCGATCCGGAGTCTTCATAGATGATATTGAAGTCGTACTTCAGGGCATCCACGATTTCTTGGGCTTTTTCCGGAAGGCCATCCTTTTTCACGATCGGAAGAATGGCCGCCTTTACTGGTGCCACTGCCGGATGGAATTTCAGGTAAGTTCTGCTTTTTTCTTCCGTTTTCTCCTCTGTGTAAGCGTTGCAAAGCGTCAACAAGAACAAACGGTCTGCACCAATAGAGGTCTCGATCACATACGGGATGTAGTTTTGGTTGATCTCAGGATCAAAGTACTGCTGCTTTTTCTTGGAGTATTCCTGATGAGATTTCAAGTCAAAGTCGGTTCTGGAGTGGATACCTTCCACTTCTTTGAATCCAAACGGGAACTCAAATTCGATGTCCATCGCCGCATTGGCATAGTGAGCCAATTTCTCGTGGTCATGCTTGCGGAGCTTTGCCGCAGGTGTACCCAATGCCAAATGCCATCTCATTCGGGTGTCTGCCCACTTCTGATACCAGTCGAGCTCGGTGCCAGGGCGTACGAAGAACTGCATTTCCATCTGCTCAAATTCCCGCATTCTGAAAATGAACTGACGGGCTACGATCTCGTTTCGGAAGGCTTTTCCGATTTGGGCGATGCCAAAAGGAACTTTCATTCGCGCGGTCTTTTGCACATTAAGGAAGTTCACAAAAATCCCCTGGGCAGTCTCCGGACGCAGGTAAATGGTAGAAGCATCTTCGGCCACCGAACCCACTTGCGTGGAAAACATCAGGTTAAACTGACGCACATCGGTCCAGTTGGAGGTTCCGGAGATTGGGCATTTGATGCCTTCGTTGGTGATCAGATCACGAACACCAGCTAGGTCTTCGGCTTCAAGAAGTCTAGCCAAAGCAGCGGTAAGGGACTTGGCTTTTTCCACCTGACCTTCATTTTCCAACTTGGCGGCATGCTCTTCGACGAGGACGTCGGCACGGTAGCGCTTTTTGCTGTCTTTATTGTCGATCATAGGATCGTTGAAGGAGTCCACGTGACCGGATGCTTTCCAAGTGGTTGGATGCATAAAAATCGCCGCATCGATGCCGACGATGTTGTCGGACACGCGGGTCATGGTTTCCCACCACAGGCGCTTGAGGTTGTTTTTCAGTTCGACCCCGTAAGCCCCGTAGTCATAGACTGCCTGCAGGCCGTCGTAGATCTCAGAGCTAGGGTATACAAAACCATACTCTTTGGCATGGGAAATAATATCTTTCAATTGGGCGTTTTCGCCGGGAGTTTCTGTCTTTGCCATAGGGCGCAAAAATAAGGAAACAAATTGATTTCAAGACGGAAGCAAGTGAATCGAAAAGGTGATTTTAATAGCGATGCAATAAAAAAAGGCCACAAATCAATTGAATTTGCGGCCTTTGAAGGATTGGAAGAGAATTACCTAAACGTGTACTTAAATCCTATCCCACCTCTAAGGTAGCTCCCATAGTCATCGTAAAAGATCGGGGCGGCTTCGATCAGGATTCCAAAATTCTTATTGTCAAAAGGCTTGATCAAGGCTCCAAAAGGAATGGCAAAGTAAGTCTCATCGTAATACCTGTCCTTGCGGGGATGGTAATGATCAAAGAGACCCAAGCCCAATCCTACATAAGCATTGGCATTGCTTTTTTGGACAAAATTGTAAGCCCCTACGAGCTCCAGACCGATTTCTCTACCCAATCCCAGACGTCCGTCAAAAAAGAATTCCTTGTCCGGATTAGTCCCTACCGTGATAAAATTGCGTGTGTTCTGGAGATTGACTCCCACGCTGACTTGAGCGGTGGAGACGTGAATAAGTCCCAAGAATAGGAGGGACGTGAAAAACAGTTTTTTCATGGTAAACAAAGTTGGTTTGAACACACCTATTGGCAAAGTCCAAGCCAATTTGATCACCAGCCTCCCTCTTTTCGGTTGATTTTTCTTCCTTCCTGTGCAGAACGAAATGCCGCTTCGATCAGCTTTAACACTGTAATTGTCTGAGGTAAAGTCACCTGAAGAGGAGCGCTTTGGTTGATGGCATCCGCAACATTTTGATAGAAAATCCGGTAATCTCCTTTTTCTGTGGGGAGTGGCAGGGTTTCATTTTCGAAGTATATTTTGCCCCAACGCTCCTCGGGATCTACTCCCCAATTTTCTCCTTCTGGCTTTTTTCCATCTTTGAAAGCCTGTTCCTGCACATCCAGATAGAACTTCTGGTAGCTGCCTTTTTCTCCCAGCAGGATGAATTTGGGTGTGGCGACATTGACCAAAACGCCCGCTGTCACTCTGGCTTTGAAGCCCTGATAAAAGAGAGAAATGTCGAAGTAATCATCCGAAACAGCATTTGTACGCTGTTTTTGGATATCTGCGAAAATGCTTTCAGGTGCACCAAAAAGTAAGGCAATCTGATCGATGAGGTGTACTCCCAAGTCGAAGGTAATACCGTTTCCCGGGACGTCTTTTTCTCTCCAGTTTTCAGAAACCTGAGGTCTAAACCGATCGAAGTGGGATTCTAAGTAAACGAGTCTTCCCAGGGTGTTTTCGGCCACCAATTTTTGTACTGTCCGAATGTCTCCATCGTATCGACGATTATGGAAAACGCTGCATATCAATCCCTTTTCTGAAGCAATTTTCTGAAGCTCCTCCGCTTCCCAAGAGTGCACAGTCACCGGTTTGTCCACGATGACATGTTTTCCTGCCAAAAGACACTGCTTAGCCATTGGAAAGTGAAATTCGTTGGGTGTCGTGATGCAAATAAGATCAGCAGCATCAGCTTGGAGGAGCTCTTCGAGGCTCTTGAAGGTGGTTACATGAGGGTATTTTTCTTCACATCTGTTGCCGTTTCGTTCTACCACAGCGACAAAATCCAAATCAGGACAAACCTCAATCAATGGGGCATGCATTTTTTCAGCCACAGATCCATATCCGACCAGGGCGGTTTTGATAGGTTTCTTCATGGGGATGAATTTACAGATTCATTTCGTGAACCTTATTGATAAGGTCCATCAACGAACTGACCTGGAGTTTTTGATTAATGTTTTTTCGGTGAGTTTCGATCGTCTGCACACTCAAGGAAAGCGTGTCAGCAATATCCTTGTTGGGCATACCTTCGCTGATCATTTTGAGAATTTGAGCTTCCCTTCTGGAAAGTCGGTATTTTTCTCTAAAAGCATCAAAGAAGGGAGCCTGATTCGATTGCTGAATGACTCGATCAAAATTCTTCACATATCGGCCTTCAAAAACTTCATTAATGGTAAAAATCAATTCGTCGGGATCTGCATCCTTGAGTAAAAAGGCATCTGCCCCAAGCTTCATAGTCTCCTTAAAAATCTTTTCGTCATCATACATCGAAAGCACGATTACTTTGATGTCTGGACGATGCTTTTTTATGTGCTTTAGGACCCCAAATCCATCAATAATTGGCATGTTGAGGTCAGTTAGGACGACATCCACTTCCACTGTATCCAAACCCTCTAACAGCTCTTTTCCATTGGAAAAAACTCCCTGAACCTGAAATCCAGTATGCTCCTCAATGAGTCCTTCCAATCCTTTAACAAAAAGCTTGTGGTCGTCGGCCAGCGCTACTCGGATCATTTTGGAAGGGTATTGGTGATTTATTGGGAATGAGAATTATGATGAAAGTAGGGAACCGAAACTAAAAAGACAAACTCAATGTGATGTGTGTCCCTTTTCCAAGTACAGATGACAAAATAATGGTGCCGCCAATCGTTTCCATGCGTTTTTTTAGATTGGTCATGCCACTTCCTTTTGATTGTACAGAAGTGTCAAAGCCGCGTCCATCGTCAATTATTTCAATTTTTCTGACAGAACCTTCTTTATAAATTTTGATATGGATCTGATCTGGGGAGGCATGCTTGATCGCATTGTTTAGACATTCCTGAATGACACGGATCATGACGAGCTTACTTTCTTTAGGAAGCTCATTGAAGGAGTGATCGGTATCAAAGATCGTTTGGCAATATCCGGTGGATTCGATTCGCTGTAACTGCTGTCGGATAAAATCATCCATGGTCATTTCTTCCACCCAATCCAAGTTTAAGGTTTTCGAAAGGGCGCGAACTTCCTTGATGATTTGGGTAATGAATTCTTTTCCTTCGGCCTGTTTTTCAGGCTTGGGCGAATTGAGGTTGAGTTTGGCTAATGAAAGAAGTTGCCCGATGTTATCGTGCAATTCCCTCCCTACATGCGCAAGGGTTTCATGCTGAATTTCATTTTCGATGTTGAGAAGAGTCTTTTCGTACTCCGATTTTAAATTGTCGATTTTCTGACGGTTCTGGACTTGTCGCTGACGGTGGAGCACGACCATGGCTACGATGAACGTCCCCATCATTGCCGTCAAAAATGTGCCTGATACGATCAAAAAGCCAATTTGATCTCCTTGTTCAAGCATTTTGTCTGATTTTTTTAGCTGATTTAAGCATCAATTCAGAGATGAATTTAGCGACAATTAAACCCATGGTGGAGGTGTACAAAAACTGAGAAATATATACCAATGAATTATACAAGGAGGTATTACTAAATATTAGGTATTCGTATGACACTTCTGAAAGAAATACAAGACTGGTCTGAAAAAGGGTCAAGGTGGCAAACCAAAACTGCCAAAGTACCAGTGGGTCCTTTTCCAAGTAAAAATCTGAGGTGATCAGATCTATGAAAAAAAGGCAACAGGCGATGATGATACAACCATTTCCAGTACCTCCAATTATCGGTTGGAGCCCATAAAGTGGTTCCAATTTAAGTAATTGGAGTAGGATACAGAATAGCAAAAAGAAGCTCCAGATTCCATGGATAGCGTTACGAAGTCGTTGATTTTGGACTTGATTTAAAATGATAAATAGAAAGAGAAATTTAGAAATCTGTCCATAAAACAGATTGTAAGCCCAAACATTCCATCCCTGAAAAGGAACATCGAACAGCCATTCGTGAATTTTTTGATTTAGGGCCTTATCGACTGTTAAATAACGGGCAAAATCCTCGTATGAGATTACTAAAATCAGTAGTAAGAAAGGCAGATAGTTTTCTGTCTTTATTTTTTTCGAAAAGGGTAAAATCAGAAAAAAAAAGATCCCTAAAACTCCAATCGTGTTAATTGAAAGAAAATAGGGACCTCCAAAAATGATGTTCTTCAAGTCGCTAAGCACAGTAATTCAACTAATTATTGGCAATGCGGTGGACACATTTGACCCTTGTTGAAATAGCTGGAATCACCGCTTGCATCTAAGATATCACTTTGTCCATCGCCTGAGGCAGTCATGACTAGGTTTATTCTGCCCACATATTCATCAGGATTAGATGGATGAAGTTTCTTGGCTACTTCTTCAGAATATTCTGTGAAATAAAACTTGATTCCCTTTGCATTTGGATTAGCTAGGATTTCTTCCAAGGTCGCTCTATCAAAAAAAATCCAATCTGTTTGATTAGTTACATCACCTTTCTTGTCTTTTGCAGGTTTCCCCTTTTTTACTTCCTGATCATACTTCACTTTCATTTGGTCGAAGTCTGCTTTACTGATTTTCATAGGTTGTTGATAAAAGTTTGTTTGTTTGATGACCAAAAGATACTGGATTTATACAAAACAGGACAAAAAAAGGAGTGAGATTTCTCCCACTCCTATAAACTGATTGATTTTAGAAATTAAGCTCCTTTTTTGACTTCTTTTTGAGCAGGTTCATTTTCCAACTCTTTCTTCATCAAGTCTACTACCACAGGCGTAGCGATGTAAATAGAGGAGAAGGTACCCACGGTAATACCTACAAACAAGGCAAAAGAGAATCCTCTTAGTACTTCACCACCGAAGAAGAGAAGTACAATCACCACAATCAAGGTAGTAAATGAAGTGATCAAGGTACGTCCCAAAGTTTGGTTGATCGAATCATTGAATACTTTGACCAATTTGTGGCTGCCTCGATTTTCAATGTTTTCACGGATCCGGTCAAAAATGATTACGGTATCGTTGATCGAATAACCGATTACAGTCAGGATCGCTGCCACAAATACCTGATCGATCTCAAATGTAGCTCCAAAGGCACTTGCAATGGCGAATGCTGCAACTACAAACAAAGCATCGTGAACCAAGGCAATGATAGAACCTAAAGAGAACTGCCACTTACGGAATCTCAACAGGATGTAAAGGAAGATCGCAATCAATGCAGCAATCATCGCCTCAGCTGAAGAAGCTTTGATGTCATCTGCTACTGTGGCTCCCACTTTAGATGAACCTGTAATTGAGAATTGCTTGTCGCCGATTTGCTCAGCATTTTCCACGTAGGTAAACCCAGTTACATTGGCAATTCCTTCTTTTACCTTGCTTTCTACTTCTTTATTGGAAGCGTCGTCATCTTCATTGATGAGGTAAGATGTAGTCACTTTCAGGATATTGTTAGCACCGTAGGTTTTTACTTCTACAGATCCGTCAAATTCTCCATCCAAACCTACTTTTAAGTCTGATGGTACCACTGGTTCGTTGAAAGCTACTACATAGGAGCGACCTCCTGTAAAGTCTACGCCAAACTTCAATCCATTGATCACTGCAATCGCCAAACCAATCACGATGATGGATGAGGATATGGTGTAAGCCAACTTTCTCTTGCTCAAGAAGTCGATGTTCAAGCTGGTAAGTGCATTTTTTGCAAATGGTGCAGAGAAATTGATGGTACTCTTATCTCCTTTTTTGGTCATCCAAGACACAATCACTCGGGTGATGAATACAGAAGAGAAGAACGAACAAGCAATACCGATCATCAATACGATCGCAAAACCTTTTACAGGACCCTGACCCAAGGCATAAAGGATTGCACCTGTCAAGAAGGTGGTCACGTTACCATCCAAAATCGCTGAGAAAGCTTTGCTGTAACCTGCCTCAATAGAAGCCATCAAGCCTACGCCATTTCGAAGTTCTTCCTTGATACGCTCAAAGATCAATACGTTGGCGTCAATGGACATACCAATCGTCAATACGATACCCGCGATACCAGGCAAAGTCAAGGCTGTACCAAGCTGAGCTAGGATACCAAGAATAAAGAAAATGTTAAATACCAAGGCGGCAATAGCTACCAAACCGCCTTTGCTGTAGTAAGCGGCCATAAACAATACCACCAATACCAAACCGGCAATCATCGAGATGATACCTTGGCTTTGTGCTTCTTTACCCAAAGTAGGACCAATGATGCTTTCCTCTACAATCTGAGTAGGAGCAGGAAGAGAACCTGACTTTAGGATGTTTGCCAAGTCTTGTGCTTCCAAAAGGGTGAAGTTTCCTGAAATTTCAGACTGTCCGTTAGGGATTTCACCATTTACCATCGGTGCAGTGTACACATAGTCGTCAAGAACTACGGCGATTCTTCTGCCAACATTTTCAGAGGTCAGTTTTCTCCATTTTCTAGCACCTTCTGCATTCATCTGCATAGACACAGCAGGGCGGGAAGTCTGATCAAGTGTCTGACGAGCATCTGTAACTACATCACCTTCTAAAGGTGCCTGCTCAGAACCTTTATTAAGTTTGATGGCATACAGTTCCAATACTTCAGTTCCATCCTCAGCCGTAGTAGGCTTTACTCCCCAAAGGAGTTTTAGATCACGTGGAAGGAAAGACTTATAACGCTCATTTTTCAGGATTCTGTTGATGATGACGGTATCTCTCACATCGTATACCAAGCCATAATTGGCCTTCATCAAAGTGATCAATGGAGAAACAGTACCAGTTGGATTGGCTGGATCGATTTGCTCCAGTTGTTTTTCAAGGGCATTTCTTAGAGAATCTTCAGGAGAAACCACTGCTGTAGAATCACTTGCCGTGCTGTCAGTCGCGGTGCTATCAGAAGCTACAGTTGTAGCAGATTTAGATGCTTTTTGATCAGCAACCCAAGTAGTATTGATGGTTTCGATTGCGCCTCCGTACTCATTTAGCTCAAGAACTTCCCAAAACTGAAGCTTTGCCACGCCTTGCAAGAGGTTACGAACTCGCTCTTGATTGTCAGCACCTGGAAGTTCGATCTGGATTCTACCAGAACCGGCAATTCGCTGAATGTTTGGCTGTGAAGTACCAAAACGGTCGATACGAGTTCTAAGGATATTAAACGAACGTTCGATCGCGTTTTCAACCTCGGTATCGATGATGGCCAAGATATCTGAATCAGAAGATTCGAGAGAGATTCTTCCTCTGTTGGCTGCTGTTGCGAAGATGCTGCTCAGGTTCTTGCCTGGATTATTTCGCTGCCAAGAAGCATAGAACAAGTCAACGAATTTAGCATTGGAGGTTTTGGCTTCCTCTCTCGCTTCATCCACAGATTTGTTGAAAGCTTCATCTTTAGGATTGCCTGCGATTCCCTTTACGATTTCTACTGGAGAAACCTCAAGAGTCACGTGCATACCACCCTGAAGGTCGAGTCCAAGACCAAGTTCGGTTTCTTTTACTTCCTGATAGGTAAAATCTGCACCTAGGAAATTGTACACAGGCTGTCTCCAGACTGAGTCCAGATAAGCTCTTCTTTTGGCAAAGTCTACATTGCCGGAAGCGTCAGTTGCATATTCAGTTGCTTTTTGCTGAACGCCATTGGATACGAGTGTGAATGACAGGTAATACAGGCAAAGTGCCGTAATAATCACCGTCAAAAACACAATGACACCTTTGTTTTGCATAAGGATAACTAGTTAATTGATTGATAAATACAAGAGAATGGTTGGCTCAGGAAAGAACCAAACAGAGAAATTAATGCAGGAAGGAGAAAGGATCAGGGCCCCTTGGTGGATATGATCCGCTCAAAAAGAATCTCAATCAACTGATTGGAGATAAAAGCAGATACCGCCTGATGGGTAGGGATTTTGAACTCGAAACTGAAAATTTGATAAATCAGGTAAAACACCGTGTCGGCCACATTGAGTACAAAAGGTACCACTGCGTCCACGGCAACATTTAAAAAAGTCTGATCTGGATTTCCTGAAGATTGCTCCGTCTTAGCGATCTCCTCATGCTGAGGGATGTATTCAATACTGGATACAAACAGACAAAACAACAATGCCATCAGCACGGAAAAGCGCTGTCTGAACGTGTTGCTATAAATTGTCCTGTTTTTCATGAGCGGCAAATATAGACAATATTTGAAATTCAAGCCTTTCGCTCCTGATTTTTTGCTATCGACCTGACTTGGCTCTCAGGTACGTGCGGATCACGTCCAATGCACGGTCAAAGCTCTGATTGTTGGTAACGATGAGATCGGATTCACTTTTGAACGGCTCGATGTACTTTTCGTAAGTAGGCATCACGTGCATCTCGTAACGGTAGAGTACATCGTCCAAATCATAGCCTCTTTCCACTTTATCCCGGATGATTCGCCGCTTCAGTTTGATGTGATCTTTGGCGTCAATGAAAATTTTCAAATCCAACAGATCAGCCAATTCCGGGTAATACAACACAAAAATACCTTCTACCACCACCACATGGGCTGGAGCAAAGGTGAGCATTTTGGGTTTTTTAGCCGCATTATTAAAGGTGTACTCCTCCCGATAGACTGTCTCACCCTCTTGAATTTTGCGGATGTCCGTGGCGTATTGCTCAAAATCGATACTAAACGGCGTATCAAAGTTGTGAATACCTTGGGAATCTACGGGTTGCTGATGCCTTGGCTTGTAATAATTATCCTGAGAGATCAGGCAAACCTCCCCGGGATCAAAAGTGCTGAGCAAACGCTCTAAAAACAATGTTTTTCCGGAGGCCGAACCTCCTGTGATCCCGACGATGAAAGGCTTCTTCATGGGCGTCAAAGTTAACTTATTTTTAGCTTGATCTCAGAATTTTCTATGGTTGAGAAATTCGATCAGGGTTTTGACTGCTTTCCCACGGTGAGAAACTTCATTTTTCTCTTCCAGAGAAAGCTCCGCAAAGGTTCTTTCAAAACCAGTCGGCTTGAACACAGGATCATAGCCAAATCCTTTTTCTCCCACTCTCTCCAGTAGAATTTCACCTTCAGCTACTCCTTCAAACTGGTATTCTTTTCCTTGTAAAATCAAGGCGATCACGGTTCTAAATCTGGCTTTTCGATTGGTTTTGCCTGCCATTTTCTCCAAAAGCAAGTCGATATTCCGTTCATCACTCCTTGGCTCCCCGGCAAATCTCCCGGAATACACACCTGGTGCTCCGTTCAATGCTTCCACCTCGAGTCCCGTATCATCCGCAAAGCAATCCACTCCAAAATGCGCTTTCACATAGCGGGCTTTTTGAAAGGCATTATGATCGAGCGTGTCGCCCGTTTCTGGTAATTCTTCGAAGCAACCAATTTCTTCAAGTGATAAGAGTTCAAACTCGGGCCCAAGGGCAGCTTTCACTTCTTCGATTTTTTTCTTGTTGTTGGTGGCGAAGCAGATTTTCATGGAAATTCAGTTTGGGCAAAAATGACTAGGGAATCGGCGCTTTCCAAACCTTTTTGAAAGGACCAGTAACTGGCTGTGATTTTTCCCCCTAAATTTCCTACATGAAAAAGATCACAGTCTATTGCGGTTCCAAAAAAGGAAACTCATCGGTTTATGAAGCTGCATCTCGGGCTTTGGCTCAAGAGATGATCAAGCGCGACCTTTCCTTAGTCTATGGGGCAGGAAGAGTAGGGCTTATGGGGGTGATTGCAGATGAAATGCTCTCAGGTGGCAAAGAAGTATTGGGAATCATCCCGCAAAAATTGGTGGATCGGGAGGTGGCACACCAAGGATGCACCGAGTTGATCATCGTGGAGACCATGCGTGACCGCAAGTGGCTGATGGCTGAGCGGGGAGATGGATTTATCGCCATGCCGGGAGGGATCGGGACGCTTGAGGAACTTTTTGAAATCATGACCCTCAATCAGCTTCACTACATCCAAAAGCCTTTGGCACTTTACAATGTGAATGGGTACTATGACAAGCTGATCGACTTTCTTAATCATGCCATGGGCGAGGGATTTCTTTATCCTGAACAGGAGGATATGCTGATTATCTCGGATGATCCTTCAGACCTGCTGGATCAGATGGCCGATTATCAAGCTAGAAGGCCGGCGGATTGGTAATGAAAAAGGAAGGTGATGAGCCTTCCTTTTTTGTTGGATTATGAATTGGTGACTTCTTGACCTTCGTTCGGGAAAAACCTACCAATAATCATAGGAGTCAAAATGCAAACGATGCCGATGATGGTTTTCATCCATCCAAAATCAGGGATAAAATTCATCAGAATCACATAAATCCCACAAATCAAGAAAATGGCCTTTAATAGGGGCTTTTCATAAGCCCAAGCAAAAGTCAAATAGGACACTCCAATCAGGCTAAACATAGCTGTATTTAGGAGTTGATGGGTTTCATCACTGAAATCCAAGAACCGACCAAACACTTTCCCAATCAGGACTATTCCTACGAGGATGGACAAAATCAATGTTGATTTCTCTCTAAAAACCTTCATCTCGATCGTGATTTTTAACCAATTAAAGACCTTTTCTTTTTGGATTGAAGGATCTACTCCCTCACCCAATTGACTTTTTCTGCGATCGGCTCACGCTTGCCTGCAGGCCAGTTGTCCGTAGCAGGTTTGGCCACATAGAAAAAGCCCATCAGCATATCCTCGCCTTCGAGCCCGAAATCTTCTCTAGCCTCTGCCCAGAAAGTCGGTCCGCCAGTACCCCAATAGCAAGCCAGTCCATGTGCACAAGCTGTCAAGTACATGTTCTGCACAGCCATGGCGACAGCGGAAATCTCTTCCATTACCGGGATGCCCGAACCCTCAGTCCGCTTCATCAAGATGGCGATCACATGAGAAGCCTTGGTTGGGTTTTCTTTGAATTTCTGGTAGGTAGCTTCGATGAATGGAGTGCCGTTTTTCTCCGCACGCATTCTGTACATCTCAGCTTGATAGTCGCCAAATTTCTTCAGGCCTTCTCCAGTGTAGACAATAAATCTCCAAGGTTGGGTGAGTTTATGAGTCGGTGCCCAGTTCGCGTTTTCGAGCATCTCTTCGATGATAGAGTCGTCAATTGGATCATTTTCTTTGAACTGAGCGACAAACATGGATCGACGTCCACGGATGATTTTGGTAACCTCTTCTGTATTGAATTCGGGTTTTTGCATGGTGATTTTGTTTTAGTTAAAATTTATCTGTCTTCACGGAGGTCGGAGACTGATGCTAAAATGCAGATTCCAACTTTAAAATTCCCTCCACTTCATTTTTTAAAAAATCTTCAATCTCTCCTTTTTTGCTAATCATAACTTTTGCAATTCTACCTGTGGAGGAATTTCCCAATCTTAGCCAGATTACTTTCGGCGGAAAACCGAATAGTAAGGATAAATCGACAAAATCGGAATCGAAGGTAACTATACAGTATCCTTTGAGTTTTGCCCATTTCCAAATCTCTCGGTCTTGCTTGCCTTCTAGGCCAGCTTCACGAAGTTGTTTGGATTCTGGAAAATGAGGAACGATTTCTTTGATTAACCTAAAAGAGATATTCTGATCAAAAAGTAATGCCATGGAATTGATTAGGCATATTTTAATTTCTGCTCTCGATCCGCAGCAAAAGCCAAACAAGCCTTCAATTGATCCAGTGTCAATTCCGGAAAATCAGCCAAAATTTCTTCCATACTCATTCCTGAGGCCAACCAACCGAGCACGTCGGAGACACTGATGCGAGTTCCTTTGATACACGGTCTACCAAACCGAATGTTAGGGTCGATACTGATGTATTCCAAGTAGTTCATAGCCTTTAATTTACGGATGTTTTTTGATTGGGCTGACTTTTTTTGACTCTTTCCAATCGTTTTCTGGATCATTGAGAAAAGACTCGTCTTCAAATACATCTGGAATCAAAAGCTTATCAACACCTACTACATGCATTTTTTGAAAAGCCTCTGACCAGCCTTTTCGTGGTGGATTTATTTCCTTTTTGTCCATGGTTTTTATTTCAACATCCCCTCCAAAAACCTCCTCACATCCTTTGCCAATGCATCAAAATCTTCCTGTCGGTTGTACATCATGTGGCCGGCTTCGTAGTAGGTCATCTCGATTCGATCCTGAGGAAAATTATGGCGTGCAAAGGTGTATTCCGCATCAAAGAATGGGGTGATCAAATCATAATACCCATTGGCGACCATCACCTTCATCCGGGTATTACGATGCATGGCTTCGCTCAGAGCTCTTGCAGTGCTCACGTAGCTCGGCTCCCAATAGGCGCCATCCGGCACCGGCTTCCAATTCCAACTGCCACCCATGCCGGAAGCCGAAGTGAAATACGGCCGATCTAGGGTCACTTTCAGATCCCGCATCAGGTAATCGTTGAATACCGCCGTGTAAGCGGCACCCGTCATGTAGCTCGCCGGATCACCCAACACAGGTCCTTCAGCAGCCTTGTCTGTCTCAGTAGCCAAATACCTGCCGTCTAAAGTCCCGATGGCTTTGCCTTCTTCCCGCAGCAATTCTTTTTTGAAGCGATGCATCAGGATTTGATTATCGGAGCGGAGGATATACGCCTTGTCCAAACCGGTGAAATAGGCCAATTTCTCTGCAATGGCTTCTTTCTGTGCTTGTGTTTGTTTTTCCCCAAGGAAAAGAGAAGTCAAATACTCTCCGTAGGCAAATTCTCTTGCCTCTTGGGCAAAGGCTTCGATGGTTTTTCCTTTACCAGCCTTGCCATGATACCAAGCGGTGACGGCTTGAGATGGGAGATAAGTGAAAAAAGAGGTAAGGTTGTCTGCCCAACTCGACGAACCTGCATAGTCCAAGGCCTGGGAAATCAGGATGATTCCATTCAAAGCCATGGTTTGGCCACCTTCTTCCAGGACTTCAGCCACTTTGGCTGCGCGGGTGGTGCCAAAGCTTTCTCCGGCCATAAACTTTGGGGCTTGCCATCTGCCGTGTTGCGTCACCCAAGTCCGCATAAACTGCGCGATCGACTCCGCATCTTCATTCAATCCCCAAAAATCGGAAGTCTTGCCCACACCTTCTATTTGGCTAAACCCAGTCCCAATCGGATCGATAAATACCAAATCCGTAAGATCCAAAAGCGCCTGTGTATTTTCGACAAACCTATAAGGAGCGGCACCATCATCTGTCTTTGCGTCAGAGTCGGTTTTCACCACTTTGGGGCCAAAGAATCCCATGTGCAACCACACACTCGCCGAACCGGGACCTCCGTTGAAGATAAAGAGAACCGGCCTTTTGGAAGAATCTACGCCCTCTCGGATGTAGGACGTGGACCAAAGTGCTCCGGTAACTTCTCCTTTGGAGTTTTTCAAAAAAGTCTCTCCTACTACCGCCTTGTAAGTAATCTTTTGGCCATTGAACGTCCCAGAATGAATGGATTCAAACTTTTTCGGATCCCGAGGAACCCACTTGGATTCAGTGTTTTCTTCTTGAGAAAAGGAAACTATAGATATAAGCAGACAAAGAAGTAAAATCGAGATTTTTCTCATAATTGAATTTTTAAAGATAGCTGTGCAAATATTTCAAAGATATGCCTAAAACAAGATAGCAATATCGGGAAGCCTATCTCAATTTATCCCACGGAGCATTTCTTGTTTATGAAAAGATATTGTAGAAGATATTTTTTAAAATATAGCCTAGGCCGAGATAGATACCTCACGAAGCATATCTTAAAATCTATCTCACGCAGTATATCTTCTTAGTATCTCCATCCCACCTTCACTCCGCCATACCAGTTTCTCGTCGGTGCCGGCTGGTAAAATCTACCCGCAAAGGCATTCAGGTCATTGCCCAGACTGTAGCTTTCGTCCAGTAGATTATCCACTCCTGCAAAAAGTTCCAAGTCGAAATTCCCCAAGCTTTTCACCCAGCCTGCTCTTAGATTGACCAAGTCGTAGGACTCCTGAAATACCGTATTGGCATCATTCAGAGGAATTTTTTCGGTAAACTGATGGGTGAAATTCAGGTAGATTCCTGGTCTGGTTCGGATATCCAATCTGCTGACTAAATTGTGTGGAGGCACTCCGGTCAGGTCATTTCCGGAAAAGTCATTGGTTTGTTTTTTATAGTCGACAAAGGTGAAAAACTGCCCGGTGTAGGCTGTTCCGACCAAGAAGTCTTTGATGAACCCAGTGGCATTTCTCAAAATCGCGTAATCCAAAGAAGCTTCAATTCCCTTTTGATCTGTCGAACCGGCATTTCGGAAGAGTACCACGCCATTGGCATTGGTAAAGGTGGTAATCGTTTCGTCCAATTTGAGGTAGTAAGCGATGAGTTCGAGGTTGAATTTCTCTTTTCCCAGACGATAACCGATCTCGTAATTCACGCCTTTTTCCGCTTCCAGATCTAAGTTCAAGCTTCCCTCATTGGTTCGGACTTCATCGATGGTGGGTGGGGAAAACCCACTGCTGATCGAGCCATAGACCGAGCTGAAAGGATTTAAGCGATAATTAAGTGCGGCTCTTGGCACCACAATCGGATCAAAGGTTCGGGTTTGAACTCCTGTTTTTCCTCCAGAAGCGTCGATTTGCCGGTCGATCTCGTAGCCGGAGAAGTTTTCACTTAGGCCCAACGTAACAAGTACCTTTTCTGTCAGATTCAATTCGGCCTGCTGGAAGAAGAAGCCTTGGTAAGTCCGGAGCTTGTCGGCAAAGCGAACCGTATCGGCCTTTCCGGTGCGGTTTCCAAAGTTTTGCGCATCGGTGATGGCATTTTGAAACTCAGCTCCTGCAATCAGGCGCAGGGCTTTTCCACCCAATTTGGTTTCATGGGTAAACTTGGTCCGAGCCCCGTAGCCAAAGCCCAATTCCTTTTTGTAATCCAAAATGAATGGATTTTCAAAGTTGTTGGTGTTGAGGTAGATCGTGGTATTGTTGCTGGTTTTCTCCGAAAAGCGATACAAATGCCCCAAGGACATTAAAATCGCCTGTTGGGAAATCGAGCTGTTTTGGTTGACCGAACCTGGCCTCGCCTGTTTTGGATTGGCGGTTACCTGGGCTTGATTGAGCGCTCCAGGAATCTGATAATTCAGGTCTGAGATCAGCAATTGAGTTCGGATTTCCTGTTTATCAGAAACAGAGAAATATCCTCCTAATTGAAACACTTGTCGATCAACAGCCGAGTGTTCGCGGTATCCATCTGACTTTTGGCTGACATAAGATGCCTCGATTCCGCCATTTCCCACTTGCTGGGAAAGTCCCAAGCGGAATCTGGAGAGCCCGAAATCTCCCGCTAGATAGTCGGTGGAGATCCTGTTTTCGCTCAAATTAGGTTGACTGAAAAGCGAAATTGCGCCACCGTTACCAGCTCCATAAATGCTTCCCGAGGGCCCCTTCACAATCTCAGAAGTACGGATATTAGAAAGGTCGAGCAGATTCAAAGCCGTAGTTCCATCGGGAGAGGTAAAAGGCACTTCATTCCAATATACTTTCACATTTCGCACTCCGAAAGGCGACCGAAGTGAACTCCCGCGGATCGACACCCGATAGCTGGCAGGTGCCCGTTCCTCGATGCGAACACCCGCTTTTTGATTGAAGGCATTGACGGGAGAAATCTCATTGAATCGATTAAAATCACGTTCGCTGACGACACTTATAGCGGCTGATTGCTCCAATAATGGTCTTTCTGACTCAAAAGCAGTTACGGTGACAGCGGAAAGATTGAGCACGGTTGGGATCAGCTGCACCTCAAATTCACCATTGGAAAAGGTTTTTTCAAAGGTCTCATAGCCTTCGAGGACCAAGGTAATTTTTAGATTTTCTCCTGAGAAAGCAACAATCCCTGAAGCGTTGGTTCGCAGGATCGTTTTATCCGCTTTGACCCGGACATTTTCCAAGGGAAGTCCGGTGATCTGATCGGTGATTTTGAGTTGGATCTGGGCGAAGAGCTCCAGTGAAAAAACCAAAAAGAAGAGCGTAAATGCGTGTTTCATGGCTTGAAATTACGAGGTGATCTACGTTGTCAAAGCATTAATTTGATTAATGGTTTCAGACTAGGCGAAGGTTTTTCAAAGATTTTGTAATACTTCCTATTTAATAGGTGCGTCAAATTATCAAAGGAAAAGTATGCTCTAATTTCTCAGGGTGCCGAAGGTTTCCACTCAGGGCATTGTTTTTTTATTATTTTTAAAAACTCGTATTTCTTTCTTAAAAAAATTCAAAAGTCTGTTTCCAGATTCTTCCGATGAAAAAGATTCTTTTCCCGCTGTTGCTAGTTATCCTCAGTTTTTGTCAGGAAAAAGCCGCGCCCCCAAAGCCAGTATTGCCCGTGCCTGATCCCCGTCAGATTGCTTGGCAGGAGCTTCAGTTTTACGGCTTCGTCCATTTCAATATGAATACGTTCTCTGATCGTGAATGGGGATTTGGAGATGAAAAACCTGAGCAGTTTAACCCTACTCAGCTTGATGCCAGACAGTGGGCACGAATCGCTAAAGAAGCCGGAATGAAAGGCCTGATCATCACAGCCAAGCACCATGATGGATTTGTCCTTTGGCCATCCAAATACACCGAGCATTCGGTGAAAAACAGTCCTTGGCGTGACGGAAAGGGCGATTTGATCCAAGAATTTGTGGATGCCTGTCGGGAATATGGGCTCAAAGTCGGGATCTATTATTCCCCTTGGGACCGAAATCATCCCGACTATGGCAAGCCCGAATACATCACCTACATGCGCAATCAGCTGACCGAGTTGCTGACCAATTACGGAGAAATCTACGAGGTCTGGTTTGATGGTGCCAATGGCGGAACAGGTTGGTATGGAGGAGCCAATGAGGAGCGTAAGGTGGACAAATTCAGCTATTACGACTGGCCAACGACCCATGAACTGGTTCGCAAGCTTCAGCCCGGCGCCATGATGTTCAGCGATGCCGGACCTGATGTACGCTGGGTGGGCAACGAAGACGGCTACGCGTATGAGACCACTTGGTCAAATCTGATGCGGGATTCGGTCTATGCCGGCATGCCTGATTTTGATAAATGGGCCACAGGTCAGGAAAATGGGACCCACTGGGTTCCCGCCGAATCCGATGTGAGCATTCGTCCGGGATGGTACTACCACACCTATGAGGACCACAAAGTGAAAACGCTTCCGGATCTGATGGAGATTTATTACAACAGCATCGGGAGAAATAGCTCCCTGTTGATCAACTTCCCCGTGGATACCCGAGGCTTAATCCATGAAAAAGATGAAGAAGCCATTTTGAAAATGGCAGCCAAAGTCAAAGAAGATTTTGCAGTCAATCTCGCTAAAGATGCTTCCTTCGAAGCAAGCGCAGATCGAGGCAAAGGATATAGGGCAGATTTCCTAAATGACGGGGATTTCAATACGTACTGGACTACACCCGATGGACAGTTGCAGGCTTCCGTGGAGGTGGATTTTGGAAAAACAGTTTCTTTTAATCGCCTTTTGATCCAGGAATTTGTCAATCTGGGTCAACGCGTGAAAGCTTTTTCCCTGGAAAAAGAAGTAAATGGTAGCTGGGAAAAAATCGCAGAAGGCACAACCATCGGCTACAAGCGGATTTTGAGATTTGCAGATACGGAAGCCCAGAAAATCCGAATCAACTTCCTAGATGGAAAAGGTATTCCTGTGATTTCTGAAATTGGAATTTATTCCGCTCCTGCTTTACTTTTTCCTCCAAAAATCACCCGAACTCCGGCTGGAAAAGTAAGTATTGAAGCCGCAGAGAGCGACCTAGAAGTCTACTTCACGACGGATGGTTCAGCACCTCAAGTTGGCCAAAATACCTATTCAGGAGCATTTGAAGTCCTTCAGCCAACCACGGTTCAGGCGATCGTGGCAGATTCTAAAACCGGAAAAACCTCCGATCCTGCCCGAGTGGATTTTTACTTGGCAAAAGGCAGTTGGAAGGTGATATCACCTGACACGCTTGCCAGTCGCGCCATTGACGAACTTCCAAATTCGTATTGGACTTCCAAGACGAATGACCTGACCATCGATCTGGGTCAAGAAGTGGACTTGAAAGGATTCACTTACCTTCCCATGCAAGCCCGATATCCAAGTGGCTACATCGCAGAATACGCTTTGGAAATCAGCAGTGATGGAAGAGGCTGGAAGCGAGTGACTCAAGGGGAGTTTTCCAACATCCAAAACAGCCCGATTGAGCAAATCATAAAAATTGATGCGACCAAAGCTCGATTTGTACGGTTGAAAGCCCTTCGAACGGTAAATGGAAGTGCTGCTACGTTTGGGGAGTTTGGGGTGATTACCCGATAATCTCAGCCTTGTAAAATTCAGGTAGGGATTTTTCGATAAAATCCCTACTTTCTCCACTCAATTGCTTTAACCCAATCTATCGCCTTTACTTATGAACAGACGACATGCTTTGCGGCATATTGCGCTGATATCCGGAGGACTTGCCCTGATTCCTTCCTGTGACTTCAGCAAAGACGACATTCTCGCCGCGTACCAAAATCTGAAAGTCACCGCCTCCCAAAAAGCCCTTCTCGCAGCCATTTCCGATACCATCATTCCAGCCGGAGAAATCAAAGGTGCGCTTGATCTTGAGGTACCTGACTTTATTCTGGTGATGGTCAATGACTGCTTTACCAAGGAAAATCAGGAGAAATTCACTGCAGGATTAATTGCCTTCCCCGATTATGTCCAAAAGACTGCAGGAAAGAAATTCGATGCGCTTTCTACCAAAGAAAAAGAAGACTTGATCCTAAATGGAACCAAGCTCGAAGGCGATGATACCCCCGAGGGAAAAGAGCGGAGTAACCTCTCCTACTTCCTCAATTCGACCAAGCGATTTACCATCCAAGGGTACATGGCTTCCGAGTACATCCAAACTGAAATCATTCCTTACTCCCTTATTCCCGGCGAATACAACGGCGCTGTGCTAATCTCTGACCTTCAAAAACCTCGCATCAATGGCTAATCTGAATATCCGCAGCAAACAGGAGCGAACTTATCAAGCCATCGTCATCGGTTCGGGCATCAGTGGTGCTTGGGCAGCAAAAGAGTTTTGCGATTTGGGAGTAAAAACCCTCATGCTGGAGCGTGGTCGCAATGTGGAGCATATCAAAGATTACCCGACGACAAACATGCTGCCCTATGAATTCCCACATCGGAATCAGATCCCACAGGAGATTCAGGAGGCTAACCCGGTGATCAGCCGATGCTATGCTTTCCGTGAGGATGCCATGCATTTTTTTGTAAAAGACACAGATCATCCTTATGTGCAGGAGAAGCCCTTTGACTGGATTCGAGGCTATCAGGTAGGTGGAAAGTCTCTCCTTTGGGCCAGACAAGTGCAGCGTTGGTCTGACTTTGATTTTGATGGGCCTGCACGGGATGGTTTTGCAGTGGATTGGCCGATTCGGTACAAAGACATCGAGAAGTGGTACAGCCACGTGGAGAAATTTGCAGGAGTTTCAGGTTTCAAAGACGGCATCGCCCAACTTCCTGACGGGGAGTTTTTGCCAGGGTATGAGTTGAATGTGGTGGAGAAATACTTTGCGGAGCAACTCAAAAAGCACTACGGCAATGACCGACACATGATCTCTGCCCGATGTGCCCATATCCATGGAAATGCGGAATACTATGCGCAGCAAGGTCGGGCCATGTGCCAAAACCGAAACCTCTGTCAGCGAGGATGTCCGTTTGGGGGCTACTTCAGTTCCAACTCATCGACCATTCCTTGGGCTTTGAAAACAGGCAACCTGACCCTCCGACCTGACGCAGTGGTTCACTCGATTATTTATGACGAGGAAAAAGGAAAAGCAACAGGAGTTCGCATCATCGATCGCCTGACCAAAGAAACGGAAGAGTTTTATGCCGACGTCATCTTTGTAAATGCTGCTGCATTGAATACCAATGCTATTTTGCTCAACTCGACTTCAAACCGATTCCCGAATGGACTCGGTAACGACAATGGCCTGCTCGGTAAGTACGTTGCTTTCCATAATTACCGTGCTCGAGTTTCTGGTGAATACGAAGGACATTCCGAGTTTACCACCTCAGGGGGCAGACCGACTAGTGGATACTTCCCAAGATTCCGAAACGTGTACAAGCAGGAGACAGACTTCCTCCGCGGGTATGCAGCGGGATTCTCTGCCAGCCGTGGTTCAGGCCCGGATACAAGTGGCATCGGCATGGACTTGAAAAACAGTCTCCTCAATCCGGATAAGTATGGACCGTGGCGAGTAGGTTCGCACATGATGGGCGAGACCATTCCTAAGGAGACCAACTTTGTCGCCCTCGATCCCAATCAGAAAGACGAATGGGGCATGCCTCAGCTTCGAATCAGCGTGGATTACGATGACAACGATGAGAAAATGGTCAAGGACTACATTGAGCAGATGACGGAGATGTTTACCAAGGCTGGTTTTACCAATATTCAGTCAAGCGACAGCAAGCAGGCACCTGGCTTGGACATTCACGAGATGGGTGGGGTACGCATGGGCAAAGATCCTAAAACCTCCCTTCTCAATGGCAACCATCAGCTCCATGCTGTGCCAAATGTCTATGTGACCGATGGAGCCTCAATGACCTCTACTTCTACTCAAAATCCATCCTTGACGTACATGGCTTTTGCGGCGAGAGCGGCGCATCATGCAGTGGCGGAAAGCAAGAAATAAAGTCTGAAATATAAATTCTGAAAGCTGAAAAATGGCCCAAGTCGAGAGATTTGGGCTTTTTTGTTTTTAAAAAGGCAGCTTCCCCAAATCCACATTTCCTCCGGATAGGATGATTCCTACTTTTTTACCTGCAAATCTTTCCTTATTGGCGAGCAAAGCAGCTAAAGGAACTGCACAGGATGGCTCGATGATGATTTTCATCCGCTCATAGACCAGTCGCATAGCTTCGATGATCTGCGGGTCGTTGGCAAGTAGGATGTCATCTACGTACTTTTGAATCAATTCAAAATTCAACTTGCCCAACGATGTCAAGAGCCCGTCGGCGATGGTATTTGGTCCGGTTTGGGGAATGATGTGTCCTGCATGAAAAGATCGATAGGCATCGTCTGCACCTGCTGGTTCACCTGCAATGACTTCGATTTCCGGATTGAGATAATGGGCAGTGAGTGCAGTGCCTCCGAGCAATCCTCCTCCACCCACGGGGGCCATGACGATATCGAGATAGGGCTGGTCCTCGAGGAGTTCCAATGCACAAGTAGCCTGCCCTTCGATCACGTCTAGGTAATCGTAAGGAGGAATGAATGTCGCACCGGTTCGCTCCACCACCGCATCAAGGGTAGTTTCCCGGGCTTTGAGGTTGGGTTCGCACTCAATGATTTCTCCTCCGTAGCCTTTGACCGCTTTCTTTTTGATCTCGGGCGCATTGGATGGCATGACGATGTAGGAAGGAATTCCCGCCACGCTTGCAGCACGGGCAAGGGCTGCAGCATGATTACCGGAGGAGTGTGTGGCCACTCCTTTGGCTCTTTCCTCAGGGCTCAGTTTCATCACCGCATTGGCCGCACCTCGGGCTTTGAAGGCACCGACTTTCTGGAAGTTTTCGCACTTGAAAAAGATCTCGCAGCCTGCAATTTCATTGATCGCGGAGGAAGTCAAAATCGGCGTGCGATGGATAAACGACTGAATGCGGGAATGTGCCGCTTGGATATCGGATAGGGTCGGGAAGTTCATGGGTTAAAGATAGGGGAAGGGAAATACAATGGAAATACCGTAGAAATACAATCGAAATACACTACGCTTCGCTCCGTGATTTTTGTATTCAATCGGCTCAAAAACTTCAAAAAATTAGGGAAATACGGCTCAAATCCTGATAAGATTGAGCCGTATTCCTTTCGAAAATGAGCCGATCGAAACTATTTTACCCCGATTTATCGGGGTTTATTTCCATAGTATTTTTTCATCCCTTCCACTTAAAACTCTTCTCATCAATCGCCCGCATGGTACAGAGCACACCGTCAAGGTGGTCGTATTCGTGCTGGATCAATTCAGAAATCGCTCCTTCCACGGCCCAGCTTTGTTTTTCCCAGTTTTCGTCTAAATATTCCAATGTCAGACTTTGGTGGCGTTTCACTTTCACCAGCAGATTGGGAAAGCTCATGCAGTCATCCCACAGCTCAAAAAGCTCTTCACTAAGCCCCTTCAGTTCGGGATTGAGAATGATGTAAGGCCGATCCAGATTCAGATAAAACATCCGCTTCATGATACCCAATTGCGGAGCCGCGATTCCCCTTCCAAATCCATACACGCGACGGATATCTTCCATGGCCTCGTGCAGTTGCTGAGTCCACTCGGGAACCATGGGAAGGTCGGATTTCAGGACCGGTTCGCAGACTTCATAGAGTCGGGGATCGCCGAGTTTGAGAATGTCGTGTATGGTTTTCAAGGGGTCAATTCAAGATATGCTTCGCAAGATAAATGAGATATGCTTCGCGAGATAAATTGAGATACACTTCGTGAGAATTCTATCTTGGCTTTAGCCATATCTTAAAATATCTGCGTAGCTATCTTTTTATATCCAGAAATCTTATCTCCCCTATTTCCCTTACTTTTGCCCCATGAATTACCTTTCAGTTGAGAATCTCAGTAAGGCTTTCGGGGAACGGAAGCTTTTTTCAAATATCTCTTTCGGCATTTCCCAAGGACAGAAAATCGCCCTCGTCGGTATCAATGGTGCGGGCAAGTCTACCCTGATGAAAATCATCATGGGCCAAGAAATCGCCGACACCGGTCAAGTGGCCATCAATAACTCCGTGAAGATTGCCTATGTGCATCAGAACCCGGTGTTTGACTCCAACCTGACCATCTATCAGACCATTTTTGACCAAAGTAATTCTGAGGTTCTTCGGGTCATCGAGGACTACCACAAAGCCATGTTGGACTCCGAGCGGGGCATTGACAACTCGGCCCAAATGTCCAAGCTGTTTGAGAAAATGGACGCGCTTCAGGCTTGGGATTTTGAATATCAAGTGAAAGAAGTACTTGGAAAATTGGGTCTCCACGACACCGAACTCCCCGTGGGCAATCTCTCCGGTGGTCAGCGGAAGCGAGTGGCTTTGGCCAAAGCTATTCTCGAAAAGCCAGATTTACTTCTACTCGACGAACCTACCAACCACCTGGACTTGGAGACCATTGAGTGGCTGGAAGATTACCTGGCCAAGGCCAATCTGTCCATTTTCATGGTTACGCACGACCGTTATTTTTTGGATAAAGTGACCAACGAAATCCTCGAACTTGATCAGGGGAAAATCCATCGTTACCAAGGTAATTACGGCTACTTTTTGGACAAGAAAGCCGAGCGACTTCAGATCGAGGACATCGAGATCGAAAAGGCAAAAAGTCTCTACAAGAAGGAACTCGACTGGATTCGCCGTCAACCTAAGGCCCGTGGAACCAAAGCGAAATACCGCGTGGATGCTTTCGAAGAAACCAAAGAAAAAGCCTTTACCAAGCGCGAAGAGCGGGATATTGAGCTTTCGGTATCTACCCAACGCCTAGGGAATAAGATTCTTGAAATCGAGAAAATCAGCAAGTCCTTTGACGACAAGAGGTTGGTCAAGGACTTTTCCTACATCTTCAAAAAGAAAGACCGGATCGGTATCGTCGGACCAAACGGTGCCGGAAAGACGACTTTTCTCAAAATGATCACCGGACTGCTTGATCCGGATGCAGGTAAAATCTCAGTCGGTCAAACCACTGCTTTCGGCTATTACCGTCAGGAGGAAGACCGTTTTGACGAAGAAAAGCGACTGATCGATGTGGTGAAGGAAGTGGCCGAAGTGGTGGTGTTGGACAAAGGACAGACGATCACGGTGAGTCAGTTTTTGACCCAGTTTGGCTTTCCGCCCAAGCAACAATTCACACCGATCGGAAAGATGAGTGGAGGTGAGCGACGTCGACTTCAGCTCCTGATGGTGTTGATCAAGAATCCGAACTTCCTGATCCTCGACGAACCGACAAACGATCTGGACTTGATGACCTTGAATATCCTGGAGGAATTTTTGGATACTTTCCCCGGCTGCCTGATCATCGTGTCACACGACCGGTACTTTATGGACCGATTGGTCGAGCACTTGTTTGTGTTTGAAGGAGAAGGGAAAATCAAGGATTTCCCGGGGAATTATACTGATTTCAGGGAATGGGAGAAAGAAAACAGTAATCAGTATCAAGACACAAGTATCAAGATTTTAGAGCCAAGAAACGAGATCCAAGACACAAAAATCGAGGAAAAGCAGGTCAAAGTAGAAAAGCCCATTTCTGCAACGAAGGTTAAGGCGAGCTTTAAGCAAAAGCAGGAATTCAAAAAGATCAACGAGACGATTGCCAAGTTGGAGGGAGAAAAGTCGACGATCACCGATCAGATCGCTGCCGGAACCTCCGATGTCAATCAGCTGATGACCTGGACCAATCGCCTGCAAGCCATTGACAGGGAATTGGAAGAATTGGAGCTGGCTTGGCTGGAATTGAGTGAATTGGATGGGATAGAATAAAAGGGAAATACAGTGGAAATTCTGTTGAAATAAGCCTTCCTTCGTCAGGCGAAATATAGCATTACTAGAATATGTCAATATATTTCAAAGCTTCTATTTCAATAGTATTTCACAAAGCGAAGCGGAGTTTATTTCAACTGTATTTCTAAATATTTCCCTTCAAATAATCCTGCCTCAAGTCTTCCGGAAATTTCTCAATGGCGTACCGCAAGGCTGTTCTGGGTAGGGTTTGGTAGTGCTTTTTCAGAAACTCCAATTCTACTTCAAAATTCCGATTTCCGATTTCCCTTAGCATCCAGCCGACAGCTTTGTGCATGAGGTCATGGGAATGGTTTTTGAGCCTTCCCGCCAATGCCAAAGCATCAGCAAACTCCCCTTTTTTGATCCAAAAATAGCTGCTGATCATGGCCACCCGCTGCCGCCAAAGGTGCCCGGAATCTGCTAATTCATAGAATAAGGTCTTTTCCTTTTTCCAGTAAAAATGCCCCAAAATTTGATAGCAAGAACTGTCTACCAGATCCCAATTGTTCACAAAGTCCAGTTGAGAAAGGTAAAAATCAACCAGTTCTTTTTGCTCTGATTCTGACTTGGTCTTTTCATAGCGATAGACCAAAGCCAATAATCCAGTCAACCGAACCTCGTGAAATGGATGTTGAATCAAAAGAGTAAGTTCTTCTAAGCTTATTTCTTTAAAAAATTGCTTGGCAATCTGTCTTTGATCGGGAACTGTCACCCCCAAAAAAAGATCTCCTTCTCCGTACTCTCCGGGTCCGGTTTTGAAAAATTTGGGCAAAAAAGAAGCCTTTTCAGGAAGTGCTTTTTCCCTCAGGGCTTCGATAATTTGTTCGGTCAAACCACTCATTGAGTAAAGATATCTAGTGCTTTTTGGATAAGGTTATCGACTGTTTTCTCTGCATCTGCATCAAATTTTTTCAATGGACGATTGGCGACGATGGCATTTAGACTTAGCATTTCATGGCCAAGCAATTTGCCCAAAGCGTAATATCCTGCCGTTTCCATTTCAAAATTGGTAAGTCTTTTTCCATTAATTCGCAATCCTGCAAGTCGCTCGATCAATCGGTCAAATCGTGGTTTGAGACGGATCTCCCGTCCCTGAGGTGCATAAAATCCCGGGCAAGTCAGGGTGATTCCTCTTACTATTTCCTCATCAAGTTTGTTTAATAGCGGGGAGGAGGCTGCTGCCTGATATGGAAAAAAAGGTAACCCCAACTCCGACTGAATCGCTTTTGCCATGGGTTGATCTTCAACCAATTCGGGATAATAAACCATCAGTGTATCCATTCCGATTCCGATTTCAGATGCCAGCATCGTGCCTACAGGAAGATCTGCCTGCATACTGCCGGAGGTACCCATCCGGATGATCTGAAGGCTGTTTTTTTCAGGTTTGATCAGTCGGGTTTGCAGATCTACATTGACCAATGCATCGAGTTCGGTCATGAGTATCTCGATGTTGTCCGTGCCCATTCCGGTACTGATGACCGTCACCCGCTTCCCGTTTTTCCAACCGGTGTGTGTGATAAATTCCCGCTTTTGAAGCTTGAAATCGATCTGATCAAAATACTTGGAGACCAGCTCCACCCGATCCGGATCGCCTACGGTAAAAACAGTTGAAGCCAGGTGTTCTGGCTTCAAGTGCAAATGGTAAATACTCCCGTCAGAATTGATGATCAGTTCAGACGCAGGAATCGGTTGGTTCTCCATGGAGTTTTTGGATTAGTTCTTTGGTTGGCTTGCGGTGCAGTCCTTTATAAGGATTGTATCCGTTGGTATTTTTTTGGTAATAGCCGGTGCCATCGTAAGGGCGCTTTTCAGGATGCTCTTTGCATTCTACCGAGCAGGCTCCCTCTAGCTGCCATCCACAGGCCTCACAAATTGCCAAGTGCTCGTTGCAGCTTGGGTTGGCACAGTTTACCATCCGGTCACTTGCAGTACCGCACACATGGCACTTGGAGACGATGGTTGGATTCACTGAGTTTACCTCCACTGCGATTCGGTTGTCAAAGACGTAGCATTTGCCTTCGAAGTCTTCGCCTCCTGCTTCCATGCCATACTTAATGATGCCGCCATGAAGCTGGTACACGTCTTCAAAACCTTGTTCCAATAGGAATGCAGAAGCTTTTTCACATTTGATTCCTCCGGTGCAATAGGTAAGAACCTTCTTGTTTTTGAGGTGTTCGAGCTCTTTTACTTTCTCCGGAAAATCCCGGAAGTTATCGATATCCAATGTGATGGCGTTTTTGAATCGGCCTAGTTCGTGTTCGTAATTAGAGCGAACGTCCAGAATCACCACATCTTCCTGATCTTTCATTTTCTTGAACTCTTCAGGCTCGAGGTGCTTTCCTGTTTTCACATTTGGGTCCAGGTGGCGAAGGGATGAATGCACGATCTCCGGCTTGTAGCGTACGTGGATTTTAGCAAAGGTGTGTGTGTCGTGGTAGTCGATCTTAAACTCCGTTTTGGCAAATCGAGGATCGGCATGGATATAGGCCATGTACTTTTCGCAGTCTTCGATGAGACCGGAAACAGTCCCATTTAAGCCTTCGTTGGAGATAATTATTCGGCCTCGGATGTTGTTTTCTACGCAAAAGAGGTGGTGCTCTTCTCGGTATTCTTCAGGGTTTTCGATCTGCGCGTAGCAGTAGTACAGCAATACACTGTAAGGTTTGTTTTGTGTGTTTTCCATAACTAGAGCCCTGTTTCGGCAGGGTGTTTGGGGTTGGTAAATGTTTGATGCTGGATGACCGATGTCCGATGATTGACTTCGTCATTCGGCGTTCAGCATTCGATGTTCGGTATTTCAATTTTTTGGATTTGAGGTTTAGGACAAAATAGAACCTATGGCCCGTAAATCGTAAATCCCAAATCGTACTTCTACTTCAGTTTCGCGGCTGGATTCCCGAAGACTGTTTCATTTTTTCCAACGGAGGCAATTACCACTGATCCAGCACCTACGCGAGCACCTTTTCCAATGGTTACTCCGGCGACGATGGTTACTCCCGAACCGATAAATGCACCTTCCTCGATAGTCACTTCGGCATTGATCGTGGAGCCTGCACCAATCTGAACAAAGTCCTGAATTTTCACTTTATGGTCGATAATTGCACCTGAATGAAAGATGCAATGACTTCCGATTTCAGTACCTGCTCCAATGAGCACATTGGCATTGATAAAGTTGCCATGTCCTAAAGCCGCGTCTGTCGACACATAAGCTCGCTGGTGGATGGCGTTGACAGGCTGCACTTTTCGGTTTTCGAGTAGCATTTCCACCAAAAACTTTCTGTATTTGGTGTCATCTACTGCGACAAAAGCCTCTGTCTTTTTTCCGATCAATTTCAAAAATCCCTCATCTTCGGTATGGCCGAGCACTGGTACATTATTGATTTCTGATCCATGCGTAGCGGCATCTTCATCAAGAAATCCATATACAATGACCTGGTTGCTGTTGAAAATCTCGAGTGCAGGATGGGCGATACCTTTTGCACCCAGAATGATCACTGGTTTATCCATGAATTTGTTGGGTTTTGGATTGCAAAAGTACGGGAAATGCCCTGCTTGCGCAAAGCTTCATTTGGATTGTCCTTTGAGCAGGCTTTGACCGATCTTGCAATTCAGGCATTTTTGGGGCTGGCAATAGTTTCTAAAAAGCCCGATCATGCCTTGTGAATCGAAGGCATTTTCGGCTTTCCATGCCTTTTCTCCATACTTTCGGATGATGAAATTATTCTCTGCCGGGATGGTCTGCATGAGGTCAAAGCAGCGTTCTTGCCATTCGGATTGCTCGAAATATCTGCCATAGGCAAACCAAAGTGGGATCACGAAATTGATAATCAACAACTCCAAAGTCTGGCCTGAAATGCCTCTGGAGGCAGTTTTTTCAGTAGGTTTGCCAAAATTGTAATGGTGTTGCCAGTAATCGGAAGGCTTGACTTGAAGGAGTTTTTTGAAGGCCGAAAACTCGCGACTATCTTCCATTACTGCTTGAAGGAGGTTGGGGGCTTGGGATAAAATCGCAGCCAATTGCGCGATTCGGAGGGTGGGGAAATTGGTTGGTCTCGCTCCCATAAATGACCATTGCTGTCGATTGAGCTTTTGTGACCAGTTGAATTTTTTCTGATAAAAATCATACTCACGAATCAGGTGCTCTGCGTAAGGTTCCTCGAATTTTTCTGGTAAAAGTCCTGCTTGACCCAAGAGCATAGCCTCCAAGGCAGAAACTTGGGTTCGGTGCTTTTGAAGTGTTTTGTAAGGAACTAGGGAGGCAAGTTCACTCATTGGAACTGAATTGACTTTGAATCCGAAACAGTTGAATAGCCATCGGTAGGCGGTTTCTTCCCAATCGCCTTTGGTTTGATCTAGAATCGAAAGGATAAGTTTGGATTTTTCTATCAGTCGTTCGACCAAGGCTTTTTCCAAAGCCGAAAATCGGATGATATCTGGTACAGATTTAATGGCGTGAGCACAGGGAAGATCGGATTTGAAGTCGAGGAGATTTTCATAGTTTCTCCAGATTTCAAGGAAAATTTTACCCTTGAGCTCCAAAGTCGGCATGGGTGTACCATCATTTCGGAATGCTTCTTTGTCATTTTCCCAGACCACATGCAGGATCACTGAATTGTAAGCAGGATCTCCACCATGGGCATGCTGCTTCCATTCAGAAGCTAGACGGTGAACCTCCACGTGTCCATGTAACGTGACCCCGTCCAGAACCAACGAAGCATCCCTGAAGTCAGGGCCTTCTCCTTGGTTATGAAACCCCACATTGAGAATCTGCAATTGCTGCCCATCTACGGTCTGTAGATTTTTGCGGTCAAAGTATTGATACTTCCAGACCAGTTGTAAAAAGTCCTCTTTGAAATTCATAAAAATCTCTGACTAAAAATTCAATACAAATTTGTAAAATACTTTTAATCAAGCAAGTAATAGCTTTTTTATCTATTGCATAGGTTGCCTAGAAATGGGAATAGTTTGGGCATGGTACACTATTCCTTGGAAAGGAAAAAGTCTGTCCGGAATCCAGACAGACTTTTCCAATTAAACCCATTTCTATTTATAATATGCTACCAATTTCTTAGCTGGGATCCCAGAATAGTCTAGTTCCTAGGTTGTCGTTGCCTTGTACCACAGAGTAGTTTTCTTTGTTGTAAGTTTGCTCTGAGCCTGGGTAAACCCATCTAAAGGGAGGCAATTTTTGCTGATTGGAATCATCTGTCCAGAAAGTCAGCTGAACCAGCCCGATTCTTCGCAATTCAGCCCAGTTTTCATTTGGCTGGATGACGTTGAAGTGTAACCATTTCTGATTGGCAATCAATCTCATTTTTTCAGTAGGTGTAGCTGCCGCATCCCAAGAAATAGCTCCTTTAGCCAAATAGTTGGAAATATCCTGAGCGGTCGGATCTGCAGGCGCTGCCACGATACCGTTGTTACTGATACTTCTCAAGAATTGGTAGAATCCAATAGACTGTTTGATTGCTTCCTCATAGTGAGTTTTGGCAGTGGACAATTGGTTTTTCTTTAGATAGTATTCTGCAGCCAACAAATGAACCTCAGCTGCTGTGAAAATCACTCCAGGGAAAAACTGGTTTCGGCTGATGGTCGATCTGTTGTAGATGGTCAAGGTGTTAGAACCTACCAATTGGGTTTGAACAGATGCATCCAAAAGCGGATCCAATCCCATGTATTCACCTTTTGCTTCAAGGCCCGGCTCAAATACGAATGGAAGTCTTGGATCTTGGTTGTTTTTCATGTGATCTACAATCACCTTTCCGGCAATGTTCCCATTCCAATCTTCCAAGCCGCTCTGGAAACTCGTCTGGGAGATCAAGGTACCAAGAGCATGGATTTTCCAAGTGATGTTCGTGGCGTTGCTGCTGGCAATCGGATAGCTGCTAGGGTTGGAAAGGATGGCTCCGATTTCCTGATCTGCTCTAGCCTGAAATGCACTGCTGCTGCTTACTCTGGTAAGCATGCGTAGTCTTAGGGAGTTTATATAGACTTTCCAAAGGTGAAGGTCTCCACGGTTGATCAGGTCCTGAGTTCTAAATTCTACCAAAACAGCATTGTTTACAGTAATTGAATTAAGCTCATCTGCGAAACCTTTAAGATCATCCAACATTTTGGTATAAATGTCTGTGGCTTTGTCGTAGCTCGCATAGGATTTGGAGTAATCCCCCCCATTCGTGCTCAGCATTCCTGCCTTGCTCCAAGGAATATCCCCATGCAAATCTACCACCTGCTGCGTGTGGTCATAGAAATAGGTCGCAGCCGCGATCATGTAGATTCTATTATCTCTTCTTTCTGCAGCAGATGAGTTTTCGTATACTTTTTCTATCTCACGGTATTGTGCCAAGAAGGAGTAGTAATTGTTCCAACGGTCTCCGATAGCAGCTCCGCCGGGTACATATTGATTTTCAGCATTCACCCAACCTACAGTTTGATTGAAGCGGTTGCTGGTGATACGGTGTACTACAAAGTAGTTCCAATAGCTTGGAAGCACGTATTCTCTATTGGTGAACATCATCCCGGAAAATTGCTTGCCCACTGTAGTTGTTGACAGTTTGGATGGATCCCGATAGTTTTCTTCAAAGTCTGACAGGCTGCAGGAGGTTATTCCAGCTAGCAGAAGGACGTTTAGGATTATATGTTTGATTTTCATTTTAGTCTTGAATTAAGGTAATCACTCAGTTAGAATTTGGCTCTCAACATGACCCCAAAACTTCTGGTAGCAGGGTTAGTACCTGCACTAGTTAGGGTCTGAGTCCATCTTGAACCTCCAGTCAATACTTCAGGATCCAAATCCTTAATGTTTCGATAGAAGAAGAAGAGGTTTCTGCCAAATAGTGAGATGTTTACATTGGAAGCTCCCAACTTAGAAGCGATATGATTTGGTATAGTGTAACCCAAGTTCATTTCTCTCATTTTGAAGAAGGTGTTTTCTTGGATATACAACTCATACCTTGAAGAGCTGTATTGAGGACCTCCCCAGTTAAATGTTCTTTGGAAATACAATGCCTGAGAAATCACGTTGGTGTTTGGCTGACCATCAGCAGTGACCCCATCCATCAGCATCCCGTCGTGGTATACTTTCTCTCCGTTTGGTCCGGTAGCTTGGTCTGTTTGTACACCTTTTCCATTAGCCATGTAGTAAGAAAGGCCGCCAGATTCCTTGTTTCTGAACTTTAAACTTTCTTCAGTCAAACCACGGCTTTTCATCCAGTTGATACCGGTTGGCATTACGTGACCACCGATTTGGAAGTCGGCCAGCATGGATAGGGAGAAGTTTTTGTAGTTGATGGTATTGATGATACCACCTACGGCTTTTGGCATGGCATTGCCCACTTTGATCCAGTTTTGATCGTCGATTTTGTGTAGACCATTTGGCTGGACGATTTTATTTCCGTTTGCATCGGTTGCAATTGGTCTTGCATAGAAGTCTCCCATTGGACGTCCTACTACAGAACGCAGTTGTGCGGCATTTCCATCGTAGTCTGCATGAAGAAGTTCAGTTGCTCCATCGGTGAGTTTTTCTACCGTATTGATGTTTCGGGCTATGTTAAATGTAGCATCCCAAGAAAATGATCCTCTTTGCGCTAGGGTTGCGTTAAGAGATACTTCAATACCCTTGTTTCTCAAGGTACCGATATTGGTCAATACAGAATTAGCGCCCGAAGATGAAGGCAAAGTCAGCGGAAGGATCTGATCTCGGATTTGCGCATTGTAATAAGAGATGTCTAATCCCAGTTTATTGGAAAACAAACGGGTATCCATACCAAACTCAAATTCATGCTTTTGCTCAGGTCTGATTCCGTCATTGCCAAAGCTGGAAGGAATCACAGTATACAGCACGTTTGAACCGCCGGGCTGCTGCGTACCCAATGTATTTTGAGAATAGGCGATGTTTGCACCGTAGACATCGGGATAGTTACCCACGATACCCCAAGATCCTCTCAATTTAGAGAAACTAATAAAGGAAGGTAATTCAACAGCTTCCGAGAGGACAAAGCTTGAGTTTACAGAAGGATAGACAAAGGTGTTATTGTTTGGATTCATGGTTGAAGTACGGTCTTGTCTGATCGTACCTTCGAGAAACCAAAATCCTTTATAATCCAAGTTCACTGTACCCAACATCGCATCAATGACACGGGAGCTTCTTCTCGAGTTGTTGTTAGGAATATTGCTTGAAGCGACCATATCAAACAAGTTTTCGGTGCTTAAGCCTCCATTGGTGCTACGTGATACCATATTGAAGGTCTCTTGGGTAGCGGTGTAGCCAGCCATCGCGCTCAAAGTCACGTCTTCTGTCAACTGCTTGCGATAAGTAAGCATGAAATCACCATACAGGATATTGAAGTTTTCTGTCATCATCCCAAATCCGCCGGAAGGTCCGAAGGCTAATGGACGTTCAGTTGCTATTCTGTCTTCAGAATATCTGTTGGTGAAATCTGTAGAGAATCTAGCTCTGAAACTTAAGTCAGAAGTGATTTGGTAGTGGTTTGTTAAGCTAGTGATTACACGATTGGAGAGTTCTGAAGAGCGGTGTTTGTTCACTCTCCATACGTAATCGGCGATATCGCCTAAAAATCCGTTCCTGATGATATTCTCTTCAGGTGTTAAGCTTTGTCCGTTTCCGGTTACAAATCGGTATCCTCTGCTGGTCTGATAGCGGTTGAGGTACCATGCGCCATTATCGAATCGAGTCATCATTCCCGTGAAGTTGTTGATCATTCGATCCACGGAAATGGGACGGTTGTCTGTGTTTTGATTGATATAATTGACCATTAAATCAGTTCTAAACTTCTTGGAGATACGGAAGGTAGAATTGAGGTTGGCAATGTTCTTACTGTTTTTGGAGTTTAAGCTGAGTCCTTCGTTATCCTGTCTGGTCAAGGAAAGACGGAAGTCTGCAACGTCTGTACTGTTGGATACCGCTACGTTGATCTGGGAGTTGACCGGATTATTGAAAAGTGCGGCATAGTTATTTTTTTGAGCTACGTATGGACGCATTTCCCCATCCCAACTCATGATCGGCTGACCGTCAAACTCAGGCCCGAAGTTGATTGTCGTACTTGGCAAGCCTCTAATTGATCCGTCATAAAGGATGAATCCTTCTGCATTCTGACCCAGATTAAATACATGAGATGGTCCCCCCGGACCTCTTACGTTTTGATATCTTGGCAGGTAGGCGATGCGGTCTTGAGAGTAATTTGCATTGAAGTCCACATTGAAGCCTTTTTTACCTGATGCTCCTTTTTTGGTAGTGATCAAAACGACACCGTTTACCGCTTCCGAACCGTAAAGTGCTGCAGCTGATGCACCCTTCAAGATGGAGATGTTTTCAATATCCTCAGGGTTGATATCCAAAAGGCCATTGCCTCTCAATCGCTGATCGCTCCAATAGTCATTGTTTCTTACTTCTTCATTTCGGATAGGTACCCCGTCCAAAATGATCAAGGGCTGGTTACGACCTGTGATTGAGTTGATGCCTCGCACTGTAATATTGACTGCTGAGGTTGCACCCCCGGCACCTGCTTGGATACGTACACCCGGCGCTTTACCATACAATGCTGTCGCTACGTTTGGAGTACCTGCTTTGACTAATTGATCCGATTTGATCATGGTAGTGGCATATCCAAGGGATTTTTGCTCCTTAGGCATACCAAAAGAGGTGACAACAAACTCATTTAGTGAAGCTAATTCCTCTACAAGGACTACATCAAGAATGCTTCTGGAGTTGACATCAATTGTTTGGGCTTTGAATCCCAAATAAGAAAATACCAATTGCCCATTTTCAGGTGCTGTAATAGTGAATTTACCGTCAATATCAGTCACAGTTCCTCGGGAAGTACCCAAGACCGTAATCGTCGCTCCAGGAAGGGGCTGATTTTTTTCGTCTTTGACGGTGCCTCGGATGGTGATATCCGCTCTTTGATCGACCAAAATGGTCAGATTGGAGGAAAGATAACTCGCAGGAACTTCTGCCGCATTTGCTGAAAAAGCGGCTCCTAGGAGCAATCCTTGCGCTACTAGAAATGCTCCTCCTCTCCCGAGAATAAGCCTTTTCTTCATGTGCTGGGGTTTTACTTGTTTCATTTTACTAAGTGAATTTTGGGGGTTTTCTAAGTGCTTTGATCAAAATAGGTTTTGTTAGTGAATTTTGTTGAAGAAAGTTTAATAAAAGATAAACACTTGATGTATTCTTTAATTCAACTCATTCACAATAATGTAAATATTTGTTAAAGTTCTCGAAAAATAAAAAATAAATTTACGAAATGGATTCTAGGAGAGATAAAATAAATTTTTCATAGAAGATTTCTGCTTGAATGATCCCTAAGGATAGGATTCTAGAAATTTTTTTTTAAAAAAGTTCATAAAAACTAGTTTGTAACTAATTGAATTGGTCGAAAAGAGCTTCCTTATTATGGAAAGAAGAATTTTTGGTCTAAAATCAATTCCGTAGAAATCTATTGCGGATGACTTCACCCGATTTAAAGGAAGAGTAAAAAAAAGTTGCTTAGTATTTTAATAGATGAGGGCCAAAATAATCCAGTGGTTGTCGGTATCGCACTAATACCATATAGTTACCCCAAAAGCTTCACGAGTGGATTGATATCCGTTTCTTTTCAAAAGACTTTGATGATCCGTTGTAGTAATCAACTTACTTGTTGAGAAAATGATTTTCTTATTAAAACAGTTGCCTCAAAAGTGGATTCCAAAATTGAATTATGACCTATACCTAATCCAGTTTTTAGATTAGCTAAGGATGAATGCTCTTTCTGTAATCTAGAAAATCTTTTATCCCAAATATTTTTCAAGAAGGCTTTTCATCTCCTCTTGTAGTTTTTTAGCTTCTATTCTTGCCACTTTCGCAAAGTTTTTTTCTCCGGAAGCATAAATGATCCCACGGCTCGAATTCACCAAAAGTCCACAGTTGGAGTTCATTCCAAATCTCGCCACATCGGACAGGCTACCTCCCTGCGCACCTACACCCGGAACTAAAAAGAAATTTTCCGGAGCCACTTTTCGTACTTCTCCGATCAACTCTCCACGGGTAGCCCCTACGACATACATGAGGTTTTCAGGACTGCCCCATTCTTGGCTTTTTTCTATCACAGACTTATAAAGCGGCTTTCCATTTTGGTCAGAAATCAGCTGAAAGTCCAAAGAACCCACATTGGAAGTCAAAGCAAGAAGAATCACCCATTTGTTTTCAAACTCCAAAAATGGCGTTACCGAATCTTGTCCCATGTAGGGTGCCACGGTCACCGAGTCAAAATCCATGGATTCAAAAAACGCCTTTGCGTAGAGTTTCGAAGTATTTCCTATATCTCCACGCTTGGCATCTGCAATAGTGAACACGTCCTTAGGCATGATCTCAGCAACTTTTGCCAGGGTTTCCCAGCCTTTTGCTCCCAAGGCTTCGAAAAATGCGATGTTTGGTTTATAGGCCACAGCAAAATCCGCTGTTTCCTCGATAATGGCTTTGCAAAAACTGAAAATCGGATCAGGCTCGGTGCGGAGGTGAGCCGGTATTTTCTCCAAATCGGGATCCAAGCCTACACAGAGAAAGGAAGATTTTTGCTGAATTTGGGAGAAAAGCTCGGAGCGGGTCATGGTTTCTGGATTTTGGGCAAAGGTATCGATTTAAAAAATTTAGACTAACCTCGATCCTTGCAGATTTAAAATCTCATTTTAAATCTGCAAGGATGATTGGCATGAAAATATGGGGTTACAGCTAGCTGGGGTTTTTGGCGAAATCAACTTTTATAAATGAACCAGCAAAGGAAACTGCGGCTGAAATCAGAAAAAAGATCAAGCTGAAGGCTACTGCTGCGGTTTCCTCGATTCCTGCATAGGTGTGAGCATAGACAAAGACTAGCTCACGTGCACCGACCCCGCCTATAGTCAGGGGAAGTACGGCTACGATAGACGAAAGTAAAAAGACCAATTGGTAGGCAAGGATGTTGTCTTTAATTCCTAAAGCCATTAGAATAAACCATGCGCAAATAAGTTGGGCAATTTGACCGGTAAATGACCACATATTTCCTGACCAAAAGGAGGGTAGGAAATCTTGGAACAAGAATTTTTGAATCAGCCAAAATGCAGGAATACTCAAAATTAGTCCTATCATCATCAACACATTCCAAACCGAACTTTCGAAAAAAGTGAGGTCAACTTTCACCATCAAAAACAACCCAAAAAGTAAAAATACAATCGCTACCAATCCTCCGAGGCGATCCAAAAGGGCAGCTTGCACCAGTTTTTTCACAGGTGTTTTAAATTCCTTATTGAGCAGGTAAACCTTGTAGCCATCACCTCCGATTCCTCCGGGTAGAAATAGATTATAAAACATCCCAATCAGGTAAAGCTTCCAGTTTTGGCTTTCCGAAAGTTTGATTCCGATGTTTTCAAAGTAGCGGTTAAGTCGAATGGCTGTAGCCACTTTGCTTAGGATAAACAAGATGATCGCCGGCAAGAGCCAAATCCAGTGAATGGTTTTGGCCAGTTGAAAAAGCTGATCTGTGTCGATTTTTCTGAAAACCAAGTACAAAGCCAAACCCGTCAGCAGAAGCTTCAGACCTGTTTTGAGTTGGTTTTTGAGTCGGGACAAAGGGAGGTTGGTTATTGAGTTGTTGGTTATTAGTAAAGAAGGCTCAAAAGTTTAAGTCAAATCTGCCAACTGCGACTGACCACTTCCTGCTTTTTCAGCTTTCTGACTTCATACTTTTCACTTCTTCAGATTTCCCTGAAAGATATCCTTGATCCGATAGGTCTTCTTGTCCTGTGACTCGAAGTACGTGCGCACGATGATCTCTGCGATGATCCCAGTGGTGATCAATTGTATTCCGCCCAGAATCAAAATAAAGCCCAAAATCATGATCGGTCTGCCCCAGATATCTTCACCCAAAATCTTCAACACTAATAAGTAAAAACTAATCAACGTGCCTAAGAGGAAAGACAGCAATCCCAAACCTCCAAAAAGGTGAATCGGACGCTGGAAGTACTTTTGGAAGAAAAGCATCAAGATCAAATCCGCCATCACCTTGAAGGTTCTGCTGAGGCCATACTTTGAGGTTCCGTGGATTCTTGGATGGTGTTTCACATCGACTTCGGTCATCTTCGCCCCTTGCTGCTTAGCCAAAACCGGGATAAAGCGATGAAGCTCTCCGTATAACCCCATGTTTTGAGCTATCTCGGCTTTGTATACACGAAGCGTACATCCGTAATCGTTGAGGTATACTTTGGTTGTATTTCGGATGATCCAATTGGCGATTTTAGAGGGGATTTTACGAAGTACAAATCCGTCTTTTCTGTTTGCTCTGCGTCCTGCCACCACATCCCATTCCTCCTCGATGGCTTTACCCAGCATCATAGGAAGATCACTAGGGTCGTTTTGCAAGTCACCGTCCATGGTGGCAATGTATTCTCCAGTAGCCTCGTCTATGCCAGCAGCGAGGGCTGTAGTTTGTCCGTAGTTTCGGTTAAAAATCAGAAGCTTGGTGCGCTCGTTGGCGTATTTTTTTACTTCAGCTACTGTTCGGTCAGTACTTCCGTCCTCGATCAAAATGACCTCGTAGTCGATCTCCGAAAGAGCAGAATAGGTGGCTTCCAAGAGGGGTTTGATATTGTCTTCCTCGTTATAAACCGTGATGACGACAGACAAAAGTGGCTTGCTCATGAGATAAAATTTGGTCAAAATTACTCCAAAAAGCCAGTTTAGGCAAAAAAGGTTCTTAATGATCCTTAATTCCAAAGATTGTTTCGGACTTGAGCGAACCTAACTTTTATCTTTGCGCATGCTTCTATCAAAGACTTCTGAGCTGACTATCAATCCCTGGATCCTGATGCTGGCCTATTGTGCGTTGGTTGGTCCTTTTGCTTTGGATTTTCACATGCACTATCCAGATGAGATTTATTATCGGGATGCGGCAGTCAAAATGCTTCAGAATGGCGACTACCTCACGACCTATTTGGGAAGTGGTGAACTGAGATTTAAGAAGCCGATTTTGACGTATTGGGCAGTTTTGGCTGGATTTAAGCTTTTTGGAGTCAACGAATTTGGGTCCAGGATTTTCTTTTTGCTCGCTGGTGCAGCTACCGTTGGATTGACTTTCCTTTTGGCAAAGACGCTTTTCCGAAATGAAAAAATCGCAGGACTTTCAGCCTTGATTATGGCTGCAAATCCGGTGTTGATTTTGTCTTCAGGTCGGTCGATTCCTGATGTCCTTCTGGTATTGACGATGACGATCAGTGCGGTGGGTTTTGCAGGTTTATTGAGAGATGGAGAAAAAGCACATCAAAAGTATATTTGGCTGATTTACCTTGGATTGGCTTTAGCTTTTGAAGTGAAAGGACTTCCCGCAGTCGCTTTGGGGGGATTAGGGATTGGTGTATTGCTGTTTAACCCATGGAAAAGGGTTTCTTGGAAAAAGCTGTTGCATATTCCTGCCTTGGGGCTGAGTTTGGTGATTGCCTTGTTTTGGTTTGTGGCCATGTGGAAAATACATGGGCCAACCTACTTGAACAGTTTTTTGGAGGACCAAGTAGGGATTCGAGTAGCGTCCAGAATAGTACTTATCCTTCAAAATGGACTTCTCGCCACCTTGCTTTTGGGCTTGATATTCGTTCCGTGGATTTTCCTCATGGGAAATGGCTTAAAATCAACGATTCAGAAAGCCTGGAAAGAAAATCCTCAATTCTTTGTGTTTGCCCTGCTTTGGGGACTGGCTATTTTGGGAATGGGTGCAATGACCAGTAAGTTTTACGAGCGCTATTTGCTTCCTGTCGCTCCGGTTTTAGCTGTATGGGTTGCTCGGATAGGGGTAAAGGGGAATATTTTTGAACACCTCAAATCCATCAAAATTACTGTTGCTGTTTTTCTAGTGTTGATAGTTATTCTTACTAGCTTCAGTTTTTGGATCAATTTGGGAGATCAAAGTCCGTTTTGGTTTTTTCTTTTTGGGGCGTTAGGTCTCCTGTATTTGGGATATTCTAGAGTCATTTGGATAAAGGCTCCCCATAAGCTCCTCAAAATCATTGCTTATTCTTTCTTAATGATCTTTTTCCTGCTGAGCTCGGTAACCTATCACATGTCGCTTCCTCATCAGGGTACACAGGCTAGTCAAGTTATACAGCAAGAAGGTATCAAAGAACCGATTGGTTTCTTTGGCAATCTTCATGTGGGAAGTAAAATCCGAATGAGTCTTGGTACTGAATATGAGTTGGTGGATTTACCTAGGGATAATTGGAAGGTCAAGGCTGAGGATTTTGATTACCTCATTTTGGAGGATAAACTTTTGGCTGAATTAGATACTTCTCGATTTGAGCTTAGGCAGGTATCCCAAAATTGGGAATCAAGAGCGATTCCAAAATTACTCCTGGCCTATCACTCGGATCAATTTAAACAGCTTCTCGAGTCAAATAGCAAAAAGTATTATCTGCTGAGCAAAAAATAACCCCGGAGGTTTGATCCGGGGTTAGTTTCTGGATTGGTGACTATTGTTTTGCCAATACTACTTTCTCTTTATACTTTTTGATCTGCCGTCTAAGTGCTTCTATAGCCTCATCTGCCGCTGCTTCAAAGGAGTCGCTTTGCTCTTTGGCAAAGAATTGTTTTCCGGGGACATTCAGCTTGATCTCAACGATTTTGTTTTCGTTGTTGTCGTTTTTATCGAGCCTCATAAAAACTTCTCCGTCTATGATTCGATCATAGAAAGTGTCCAGCTTGTCTGCTTTCTTTTGGATAAAGTCGATCAGTTTTTGATCAGCGTCAAAGTGGATGGAGTGCATCTGCAGTTTCATAACGATTGCATTTAAATGGTTGAACAATTGATTTATTTACGCTTTTGGATGTGCCTGTTCAAACACAGCCTTCAGTTTTTCCATGGAATTGTGGGTGTACACCTGCGTGGCAGCCAAGTTGGCGTGACCCAGAAGGTCCTTGACCGCATTGAGATCTGCACCTTTGTTTAATAGATGGGTGGCAAAAGTGTGTCTCAAGAGGTGTGGACTTCGTTTGGTGTTTTGTGCGAAAAGATCCAAATAGTGTCTTACGATTCGATAAATCATCATTGAATAGGCCTTTTCACCTTTGTTACTGACAATAAAGTACTCATTCCCTTCAATCTTTGAAAACCTTTCCTCAAATACTTTTCGATAGGAAATAATATTTCCTTGGAGGCCTTTTGTGATTGGGATTATTCGTTCTTTCTGTCTTTTCCCTAGTACCTTCACCTGCTCCTCCAGCAGGTTTAGATCTTTCCACTTGATCGAGGTAAGTTCAGAAAGTCGGACTCCTGTGAGGTAAAGAAACTCCATCACCATTCGATCTCGGAAGCCTTCGAAAGTCGGTTCATAGACCTCTTCTTCCAATACGGATTCAATGGTGTTTTCTTGTATGAATTCCGGGAGTTTTTTCGGGGTTTTAAGAGATTTTAACTTGTAAGTGGGGTCCTTTTGAATGACTTTGGACCGCATCAGAAATTTGTAATAAGAGCGAAGAGTGGCGAGTTTACGATTGACAGTGGTCTGACTGAGACCTTGTTCGACCAAGTCGATGATCCATGCACGTAACTCGGCATGGGTGCATTCGGAGAGTTCTTTTATAGAGAAGGAAATATTTACAAATTCCTCAACTTGCTCCAAGTCTTTACGATAAGCAAAGACAGTATGGTTGCTGCTTCTCTTTTCGTACTCGAGGTAATTGATGAAAGAATCGATCATGGCGCTTTATTGAAAAATAAGTTAGACCAAAAATCGTAATTCCAACGTGACAAAGATCATTTCTAGGAGTGATTTGGATAGAAATGCCTTAATGTGATTCGAAAAAATAGGATCGTATAAAAATAAAAGAGCATTCCCAGTACTGAGAATGCCCTTATGTTTTATCTCTAAAACTGCTATTACTTCATTACTTCATTCTGAAGTTTCTGACGATAAGCTGCTTTAATGATCTCATCTCTTCTTTTTACGGAAGGTTTAGTGAAAGCCTGACGGGCTCTGAGTTCGCGAACCGCACCGGTTTTGTCAAATTTCTTTTTAAAACGCTTTAGCGCTTTGTCGATGGATTCGTTCTCCTTTACGTTTACAATGATCATAAGTATACACCCCCTTTCGTGGCTGCAAAGGTAATGGAATAATTTAAAGATTCGAAGGTTGAGAAATTTAAAATTTCTTAGAGCTAGATCCTTTGTGTCTCAATTCCAACTTTCCAAGGTTTGGGACTTTGGAAAAGTTAATTCGCCAACAACAAAAAAGTCCAACCCTTTCGAGTTGGACTTATCTATTTATTTCCGTTTGCGATTAACCGACTACTTTTTCGGCCAATACCACGATCACGTTATTTTTCACTTCTACGACTCCGCCGTCCACAATCATGGACTGCTTGCCTTCTTTGGTAGTAAAGGAAACTGCACCCTTAGCCAAAGCAGACACGATCGGAGCGTGATTGTTCAACACCTGAAATGCACCTGAAGCTCCTGGAAAAGTCGCTTCACTGACTTCGCCTTGGAAAATCTTCTTATCTGGTGTGACGATTTCTAATTGCATGTTTGTATAGTTATTGAGTTATTAGGCTGAGTAGTTATTGGTTTCAGAAAGGAATCAATAACTATTAACCAGTAACTTATTTTCTTACTTCACTTCAGCAAGCATCTTTTCACCCTTAGCGATGGCATCTTCGATGCTTCCTACCAAGTTGAATGCTGCTTCAGGCAGGTGATCCAACTCACCGTCCATGATCATGTTGAAGCCTTTAATGGTATCCTTGATATCAACCAAAACACCCTTCAAGCCGGTAAACTGCTCTGCAACGTGGAATGGCTGAGACAAGAAACGCTGCACTCGACGAGCTCTGTGTACGACTTGCTTATCTTCTTCAGAAAGTTCTTCCATACCCAAGATGGCGATGATATCCTGAAGTTCTTTGTATCGCTGAAGGGTTTCCTTCACTCGCTGCGCGCAGTTGTAGTGATCGTCACCCAAGATATCTGGAGAAAGGATTCGGGAAGTAGAGTCCAAAGGATCCACCGCAGGGTAGATACCCAATTCGGCAATCTTACGGGACAATACGGTCGTAGCATCCAAGTGAGCGAAAGTCGTCGCAGGAGCCGGGTCAGTCAAGTCATCCGCAGGTACGTAAACCGCCTGTACGGAAGTGATGGAACCGTTTTTGGTAGAGGTGATTCGCTCCTGCATGGCACCCATTTCGGTAGCCAAGGTTGGCTGATAACCTACCGCAGATGGCATACGTCCCAAAAGTGCTGATACTTCAGAACCCGCCTGAGTGAATCGGAAGATGTTGTCGATAAAGAATAGGATGTCTTTTCCTTGTCCTGTACCGTCCCCATCTCTATAGTATTCCGCAAGAGTCAAACCTGTCAAAGCTACTCGCGCACGTGCTCCAGGAGGCTCGTTCATCTGACCAAACACGAAGGTTGCTTTAGAATCTTCAAGCTTCTTAAGATCTACTTTGGAAAGATCCCATCCGCCTTGCTCTTCCAATGTATGTACGAAGTCTTCACCGTAAGTCACGATACCAGACTCGATCATTTCTCTCAAAAGGTCATTTCCTTCACGGGTTCTTTCACCTACACCGGCAAATACAGATAGACCAGAGTATGCTTTCGCGATGTTGTTGATCAATTCCTGAATCAATACCGTCTTACCTACACCGGCACCACCGAAAAGACCGATTTTACCACCTTTTGCATAAGGCTCGATCAAGTCGATTACTTTAATACCTGTGAAAAGTACTTCTGTGGAAGTGGAAAGATCTTCAAACTTAGGCGCAGATCTGTGGATCGGAAGTCTCTTGCCTGCAGGTACCTGAGGAAGACCGTCGATTGCTTCACCTACCACATTGAAAAGACGGCCTTTGATGCCCTCGCCAGTGGGAACAGAGATAGGCTGACCCATGTCTCTTACTTCCATACCTCTTACCATACCTTCGGAAGAGTCCATCGCGATGGTTCTTACCCGGTCTTCACCCAAGTGCTGCTGTACTTCCAAAACGACTTTTTGTCCGTTTTCTTTGGTCAGTTCGAGCGCGTCAAGGATGTTAGGCAGCTTTCCGCCTTCAAAGGATACGTCCACCACCGGGCCGATTACCTGAGTTATCTTTCCAATATTTGCCATTTGATTTGTTGAAATGTAAAAAGGATACGCTTTTTTAATTCGAGCGCAAAATTAGTCAGAAATGCCTATTCCCAAAGGATATTTGGAAAATAAATCCAATTAGAATTCACAGATTCCCAGAGTGATTGGTTTTTGGGCACTTTGGCCAATATTCTGTTACTATAGTATTCGCTTCGCAAAAAGAAAGGCCTTTGACCAATACTCTGAGCTTAGAAAATCCTCTGTTACACCCAGAGAGGTCGATGAATGAATAAATCTCACGTCTCCTTTTTCCACTTCTGTGACTATTCCCGAGTGTGAGATCTCATTTTTTTTCCTGCCTGTGGCAAAAAACAATACATCCCCGGGTTTGACTTGGCCGATGGGTACTTTTTCACCCAATTTGCTTTGATCCTCTGACCTTCGAGGAAGGGAAATTCCAATTGAATAAAAGGAATGATAGACTAAGGCCGAGCAATCAATTCCTGCTCGGGTGGTGCCTCCGTATCGATAAGGAGTCCCTCGGTAGGATTTCGCAGTTTGGATGACCGTGAAGGCAGGGGATTCTTCAGCTATTTTTTTCTTGGATTTACAGCTTCCCAGAAAAGTGAGTAATCCCATAAGGATGACAAAAACTAACCTAGATGAAATATATTTTTGATTCAAGGGAATTTGTTTTCTGAGATTCAAGTTTACAAGCTCATCGATTCATTTTCAAATTAAAAGAACTCGATGGGACTTTTTTCCCAAAGTGATGAACATCACCAAAACTGATTTTTATCATCTTTTATCTTTGCCTCATCAAAATTGAAAAACATCAAAATCATGAATATTCAACAGTTTTATGACGAAGGCTTAGCTCATGCAAGCTATGCGATTTTATCTGATGGAAAAGTAGCCTTGGTTGACCCAGGACGCAATCCTCAGCAATACTACGACTTTGCTGAAGCAAATGATGCTCAAATCGTAGCTGTCATCGAGACTCACCCCCATGCAGACTTTGTGAGTTCTCACTTGGAGTTTCACAAGAATGAAGGAGCCACGATCTATGTATCCAAATTGGTAGGGGCTGAATATCCGCACACGGGGTTTGATGAGGGAGATTCTTTCCAGTTGGGAAAAGTGACCCTACATGCACTTCATACCCCAGGTCACTCGCCGGATTCGATCAGCATATTGTTGAAGGATGAAAGTGGAAAAGACCATGCGCTTTTCTCCGGAGACACGTTGTTTATCGGTGATGTGGGACGTCCTGATCTAAGAGAAAAAGCAGGGAACATGACTGCACAGCGCGAAGAGCTTGCCCGAATGATGTACCACACAGTACAGAATAAATTGAAGCCACTATCTGACGACGTGTTGGTGTTTCCTGCCCACGGCGCGGGTTCCCTATGTGGTAAAAACCTCAGCGATGCCCGTCAATCTACCATCGGTGAGCAGCGTGCAACCAACTGGGCTTTCTCGGATTTGGATGAAAAGACCTTTATGGACTCCCTGCTTCAAGGACAGCCTTATATCCCAAAGTACTTCGGATATGATGTGGATATGAATAAAAAAGGAGCGCCTTCTTATCAGCGATCCATTTCTCAGGTGAGTATTTGGCCAGAGGGAGCAACTCTGCCAGCAGATGCTTTGGTCATCGATACTAGAAAGCAAGATCAATTCTCAGCAGGTCACATCCCAGGAGCTATCAATATTATGAATGGAGGGAAATTTGAAACTTGGTTGGGATCAATCGTAGGTCCTGAGGAGAAATTCTTCCTTGTCGCAGATTCCATAGCTGAGTTGGAGATTCTTATTTATAAGGCTGCCAAAATCGGCTACGAGCAATTGATCCATGGAGTGGTTGTCAACCCTGCAGGAATGACTGAGGAAGGAACATCCTTTGACTTGGAAGCTTTTAAAGCCAATCCTAGTTCTTACACTATCGTGGATATCCGTAGCCGTGATGAGCATGCAAACTCTCCGATTTTCGAAGATGCATTGAACATCCCACTTCAAGAACTAAGAGAAAGAGCATCTGAAATCCCAACAAGTAAGCCGGTCTTGATCCACTGTGCGGGCGGATACCGTTCTGCAGCGGGTTCCAGTATTGTGGCCGGAGTGTTAAAAGGAGCACAGGTTCTCGATTTTAGTGAAGCTATAAAGGAATTTCAAACAGTGGGTCATTAAGGAAAAAAGTTGAGCATCACCCCACGCCCTTCGAGATTCGGAGGGCGTTTTCTTTTCAAGGAAGTGGAGTCTTCTAAAAGAAAGAATAACCCTTTTCGCTACTTTTTAGTCTAGATAGAAAAATCAAAACCGTGAGTCGGGAAGAATTCATCCAACTACCCTTGCATCAAAAGATCAAGACCCTTTATCTCGAAGGGACTTTTGTCGTGGGTATTCGGTACTACCGACACAAGGTTAATTTGTATTTGCTGGAAAACGAATACATCGAAGTCTTCTACAACCACAAAGAAGATCGGATAGACAAAATCGACTTTTTGGAACGAGATCACAGTCGAATGAAATTCTATCTGGATCAGATCAAAATCGAATAAAAAGCCGCAAGAATTTGATTCCTGCGGGTTTTTCGTTCTTGCTTTGGAAAACTATTACAGCTTTCTCTTCAAGAAATCCGTCATCATCGTGTACAGGTGCCAAGTGGTATTGCCTCCGTAGATGCCGTGGTTTCTGTTTGGATAGTAGAAGGATTCAAACTGCTTGTCTGCCGAAATGAGAGCATTGGTCAGATCGACTGCATTTTGGAAGTGCACGTTGTCATCGCCGGTTCCATGGATCAAAAGTAAATTTCCTTTCAGCTTATTTACATGTGTGATCGGGCTGTTGTCGTCGTATCCCGCAGCATTGAGCTGTGGAGTCTGCAGATAGCGCTCGGTGTAGATGGTATCGTAATATCTCCAGGTCGTCACCGGTGCCACAGCGATAGCCGTTTTAAACACATCATTTCCAACCATCAGGGAAAGTGAAGACATGTAGCCTCCATAAGACCAACCCCATATACCGATTCTGGCAGGATCGACAAAAGGCATTTTTGCAAAATACTTTGCCCCCTCGATCTGATCGATGGTCTCCAGCTTACCCAAGTTGGCATAGGTAGAATGCTTGAAGTCACGGCCTCTAGCACCGGTACCGCGATTGTCCACACAGGCCACGATGATGCCTTCGGCTGCCAATTGTTGATGCCAGAAATCTCTCGTTCCTCCCCAAGAGTTCAATACATTTTGAGACCCCGGCCCCCCATAGACATACATCAAGACCGGATATTTTTTGTTTGGATCAAAGTCAGCCGGCTTGATGATGTAGCCATTGAGCTGCGTACCATCCACGGTTGGGAAGGTGAAGAATTCCTTTTTCCCCAAGGCAAATCCTGCCAAACGCTCCTTCAAGGCCTGATTATCTTCCAGAACTTTCAATTCTTTTCCTGCCGCATCGTTCAAAGTCACTTTTACTGGAGTATCAGCCGTGGTGTAGTAATCGATGAAGAACTTGTAATCAGGGCTCATGTTGATCGTATGTGTGCCTTTGGCAGGAGTGAGCACTTTCTTTCCTTTGCCATCCAGATTGATCACGTAGAAATTACGCTCCAGGGGTGAAGCTTCCGTGGAGATGAAATAGAGTTTTTTGGCTTTTTCATCGACTCCTACAATAGAACTTACTTCCCAAGCACCGGAAGTGATCTGACGGATCAGACTTCCGTCCAGATTATGGTGGTAGATGTGTTTGAAGCCATCTTGCTCAGAAGTGCGTATAAAGGTTTTGCCATCGCTGAGGTATTGCAGGTCATCGTTGTAGTCAAGGTCTACGTAGGTTTTGGAGGTCTCGGAGATGATCAGCTTGCTTTCGCCTGAGGTCGCATTGGCATGAAAAATATCCAGTTGATTTTGTAGGCGATTCATCCGGATAAAAGCCAAAGTATTCGCATCCTGCGTCCAGTAAATTCTTGGCAGGTAGATGTCAGTTTCCGTTCCAGTATCCACTTTTTGGATTTTAGCAGTCGCCAAATCGTAGACATGGATACTCACCAGAGAGTTCTTTTCTCCTGCCTTAGGGTATTTGAATTTGTAATCCTGAGGATAAAGCGGTCCCCAAGTCTGCATGTTGAATTCGGGCACTTGGGTCTCATCAAAGCGGATGAAGGCGATCTTTTTGCCGTCAGGTGACCACTTGAAAGCCTGGGCCATGGAAAATTCCTCCTCGTACACCCAATCAGCGGCACCGTTGATGATTTTATTCCACTCGCCATCTCGTGTGATTTGCGTGAGCTTGTTTGTTGCCAACTTAATTACATAGAGGTTGTTGTCTTTGACAAAAGCTACCTTGTCATTGTCTGGGGATAAGGTAGCGTAGGAGATTTTTTCTCCATTCATCAGCTGTTGCTTTTGGCCGGTGGCCATATCCACCACATAGAAAATGCCTTTGGAAGAACGGCGGTAGATGGATTCCACATCGGTGGCGATAAGTGCCTTGGATTCGTCAGCATTGAAGGAATAGCTGGAAAAATTTACGCCCAACTTAGCCCCATCCAAAAGGACTCCGGCTTCCTCACCTGTGGCAAGGTTGATTTTTACCACCGCCGGGGCTCCGCCTCGCTGCACAAGTGAACTGTAAAACTGACCATCCTTCATCCAGTTGATGCCGAAGACGGACTTTTGGTTGAAAGTGCCCTTTTTAAAGACATCTTCTAAGGTTACTTTTTTCAGGCTTTGCGCCTGTGTGCTCAGGGCCATTCCGATCATCGCGATCCAAGCGAGGCTTAGCACTTTCCAACTTTTAATCATATTGGCTTGATTTGGTGTAAAATTCTTGGTTGAAACGAGGGCGAATATATAAAACCCTCCAAGGGATTTGAAACCCTTGGAGGCTAAACGGAAAATAAGCTATTTCGCAGAGAAAATTTTTCCCGCCATGAAATCGAGCATGACTTTAAAAGTCAATTCTTAAAATGATTTTTATCGATGCGAGATTCCATGTGGCCTTATTAAAAAATTATACCCACATGAAAAAGAAAATCGCCTTGGTCACCGGAGGTTTTACCGGTGAGTCCGTCATTTCCCTCAAAAGTGCCGCTGTCGTAGAAAAGACCATCGACCGTGAGCGGTACGATGTATACAAGATTTTTGTCTATCCGGGTGATTGGCACTTTATCTGTGCCTCTGGGGAAAAAGTACCCGTTGATCTGAATGATTTTAGTATCACCATCGGAGATGAAAAGGTGAAGTTTGACGGGGTGTTTAATATCCTTCATGGATCTCCTGGAGAAGATGGGAAATTGGCAGGGTACTTTGACATGCTTGGGATTCCATACACCACCTGCGATCAGCTGACTTCTGCCATCACCATGAACAAAGGCTACACCAAGGCCATTGTTAAGGATATCCCCGAACTGAATGTGGCCAGATCCATTCAGCTGTTCGAAAACGTTGCTGAAAATGTGGCTAAGATTCAATCTGAACTTATTCTTCCTCTCTTCATCAAACCCAACAACGGGGGCAGTTCAATCGGGATGAGCAAGGTGAAAACCTGGGAAGAATTGCCGGAAGCCTTGGAAAAAGCCTTTGCCGAGGACAAGCAGGTACTCGTGGAGGAATTTGTTTCGGGCAGGGAATTTTCCATTGGTATTTTCAAAGGAAAAGGAAAAATCACCGTATTGCCTGCCACCGAAATCGTGAGCAGCAAGGAATTTTTCGACTACGAAGCCAAGTATGTTCCCGGAGTCTGCGAGGAAATCACCCCCGGAAGAATGACTGCCGAGGAAGTCGACCGAGTCGGTCGCATCGTGACAAAGGTCTATGAAAAGCTAAACTGCAAAGGGGCCGTCCGAATCGATTATTTCCTACAACACGAGACTGGGAAGTTTTACTTTATTGAAATCAATACGGTACCTGGGCAGACTGAAACCAGTTTGATTTCGCAGCAGGTGAAAGCCACGGGTAACCCAATCAAAGACTTCTACACCGAGCTGATCGAGGAGATGTTTGAGTGATAAGGAAGACCGAAGTTGCTAGACTGAGGAATGGTCTTTCCAGAAATTCGTTAAAAAATTGAAAAAACGGGGAAAGGTTGAAAAGGTCTTTCCCCGTTTTTATGTTTTTCCGAGGGATAAATTTTATTTTTGTCCATCTCACAGGCACTAATGATCGAAAAACTATTTCCTCTTGACAAAAATTATATCCTAAGGCAGGCTCAATCCGCCTTGGAAGAGGAGTTAGTCGATCGGATGATTTTTGAGTTGAAGCGGTCTTACACTTTTTTATATAATCCGCTCCGCCTCATGGATCACACCTACGCATTGATCTTAGATACTGTTGAATTTCCCAGGGAGCGTGTCAGGTTGATTTATCGTCAGCTTTGTGGTATTTACCGATACCTTCACCGAGACAATCAGCTTGAGTTACTTTTCGATGGAAGGACCCATTTTGAGAAATTTCAACAAGATTGGTCCCAGGCATTCATTACTTATGTCCAGCAATTGGGCCAGCATGAACAATATGTTAAGACCATGCTTCGCATGACCTTACTCTACGATACTGAAAGCAGAGCAGAATGGGCTGAAAATCATTGCAAAGCGTTTATCAACAGTCAATTTGAGCTTAAGGTAATCAAGCGACATGGAGAGTTGAGACTAAAAGTGTCATGAAACACAAAACCCGCTTCATCAGCGGGTTTTGTGTTTTTAGAAGTTGGGACTCAACAAGTATTTGCTGTAGAATTCATCGATGACTTTCAGTGCTTCTGTTGCGTCATCCACGATACAAAACAGGTCCAGATCGGATTCACTGATGTAGTTTGGATCGCCTCTCAGTAGGGTGGACTTGATCCAATCGACCAATCCTGTCCAGTAATCTCTTCCGACCAGCACGATGGGAAATCTTCCGATTTTGTTCGTTTGGATAAGTGTCAAAGCTTCAAAGAACTCATCCAAGGTTCCAAAGCCTCCCGGCAATACCACGAATCCCTGTGAGTAGCGAATAAACATGACCTTTCTGACAAAAAAGTAGTCAAAGGTCAATAGCTTATCACGGTCGATATAGATGTTGTTAAACTGTTCAAAAGGAAGGTGAATATTCAGACCCACTGACTTTCCACCCTGAGAATAAGCCCCTTTGTTACCCGCTTCCATGATACCAGGCCCACCTCCGGTGATGACACCATAGCCGTGCTGGACCAGTTTGGCGGCAATTTCCTCGGCAGTTTTGTAGTAGTGATGGTCTCTGGGTGTGCGTGCCGAACCGAAAATGGTCACACAAGGACCAATTTTGGCGAGTTTTTCAAACCCCTCAACAAATTCAGACATTACCTTAAAAATAGCCCAAGAGTCGGCGCTTTTGATTTCACTCCAATCACGTTCCTTAAAAGCTCTCCGGATTTTTTCTTCCGATTTTTGTTCATCGATGTGGCTCATAGTAGCTCTAATTGTGTCCTCAAGAAAACGATTCTTGTGCAGGAATGGCGAAAAATACAAGGGTTTGGCTGCTAATTAATTGGTAATCAAGTGAAAAAAATCATTTTTTTCACCTGGTTTGATTACGATCTACCCCAGCTATTTTTGCAAGTAAATCCAAGGTCCATGAATCTTTCAGAAAAGGCGAAGGCGGTAGAAGAAATCTTCCAAGAACTCGAACAAGAGTCTAGACAGTTTCATGAACAAGCAGGGATGGGATGCCTTTCAGGCTGTGGTTTTTGCTGTGCCAATCCAGAAGTGCCTGCAAGCCCTTTGGAGTTTTTACCATTGGCTTTTGATCTGTATGAAAAAGGAATTGCAGATGATCTTGCTAACCAATTAGCTAATCAGGAAAACCCCGGAATCTGTGTGGTCTACCGATCCAATCCGACTGATGTGACCAAGGGATTTTGTGGAAATTATTCCAAGCGAGGATTGATTTGTCGACTCTTTGGAGCCTCGGCAAGAAAGAATAACAAGACAGGCCTTAAGGAACTGATTACTTGTAAGATTTTGAAAGCTGAAAAAGCAGCTGAATTTCAATCCGTAACTGCCCGTATCAATTCAGATATGGAAATTCCTCTGGCGCCAGCCTTTTACACACGCATCAAGGATATAGATGAAGCTCTGACTAACCAATATCCCGTCAATCAGGCGATTTTGATGGCTTTGGAGCTTGTACTTCGCTATAAATTTTATCAGGAGGAAGAAGAGTAATGAGTCCAGCGATTTTTTAGATCCTTGGTTTTAGCCTATATTCGATTATCATTTTAAGAAGATTAAATCCCGTAAAAAGCCAAACTCATGCTGAATCTTGGGGAGATTGTACAGACGATCAAAAGCATCGTAGAAACCAGAATCCAACTGATCAAAAGTGAAATTCAGGATGAATTTGTCGGGATACTTTCCAGATTGATTCTCTTGGTGATTATGGGAGCACTGACTTTGTTGGTGTTTTTGTTTTTGTCGCTTTCGTTGGCATTTTTTATCAGTCAAGTTACTCAGAGTCCGTATTTGGGATTTTTGATAGTAGCGTTGATGTACTTGTTGATTGTGCTGATCCTGTATCTTACCAGAGATTCTCATAGTATTCAAGATCAGATCAATTCTTCCCTAAAGAGTTTTATTTTCAGCGCAAAACGAGAGAAAGAAGATGAGTAAGGAATTAGAAAAAAAGTCAGAGGAGCTCGAACAGACGCTGGCAAAACAGTTGGATTTGTTCAAGAAAGATTCTGAAGATTGGTTGAAGGTAGGTGCTGCAGTGGCTGTAGGTGCTTTGCTTACTTATGGAATCGTGAAAGCTACCAGAAAGAAGAAGGTAAAGAATACCGATAAAGCACTTGCGGTTTTGGAAAAAGAAGGTTTGCTCAATGATGAGCTGAAAAATCGTCTGACGAAACCCAAAACTTCTTCTTTTTGGCCATCCTTGACTCAGCGACTAATAATTCTTGGTCTTGCCTTGGCAAAGGACAAAATTTACAACGAACTTTTTTCCGGAAATACTGATCAGCAGGTAGTTGAAAAGGATAAGTAAGCTCCTAAAAAGACTTTCGCAATCGGGTCAAAAGGGAGTGGCTTGGCTTGTAGATCCTGAAAAATATCAGGGATTCACAAGCTATGAATGGATTCAAAATTCAGGATTGGATTTAATCTTGGTTGGAGGAAGTAGTGGGAATGCAGAGGCCATTGACTTCACCATTCGATCTATAAAAGCCCAATCGGGCACAATACCCATCTGTATTTTTCCGGGTTCCAAGCATCAAATTTCTGACCAGGCAGACGCGATTCTTTTCTTATCTCTCATTTCAGGTACTAATGCAGAATATCTGATTACCCAGCAGGTAGAAGGTGCTAAGGCAATTGAGCATCTTCAATTCGAGGTTCTTCCCACTGGATACCTCTTAGTAAATGAGGGCGAGATTCTAAGTGTCCATAAAGCTAGCAACACACTTCCTCTTCTGAATTCAGAAGTCGATCGAATTAGAGCAATCGCATTGGCTGGAAAATACCTTGGACTGAAGTATTTCTACCTCGAAGCTGGCAGTGGAGCCAAAGCGCCAGTCGCTCATACGGTTATTCAATCTGTGAAAAAGACGGTGAAGAGACCTTTATTAGTAGGAGGAGGATTGGATTCGCTGGAAAAAGTGAAAAAAGCTTTTGATGCAGGTGCTGATTTAGTAGTGTTGGGTAATGCTATAGAAAAAGACCCCGGTTTTTTAGCCGAGGTCTTGAAAGCAAAGCGATGGTACAATCAGTTACTGAACATTAATTAAGGACTCTCTTCGGCGCATTTTACCAGCTGGCACACCATACATCATCTTAAATCGTCTGCAAAAGTAGGCAGTGTCCTTGTAGCCTACTTCTTTCCCGATGTCTCTGATGGATTTTTTGGTAGTTCGCAAAAGCTCCACTGCTGCTTCCATCCGTTGGTATTCGATGTAGTCCTGGGGATTGATCCCAGTGAGCATTTTGAAATATTGGCCAACATAGTCTTCGGAGACATTGGCAACTTTGGCCAAAATTTTATTGGAAAGATCTCCGCCGATATTGGTTTTGATAAAGTTGAAAAGGTCAATCAATCGAGGATCTTTGAAATAGGTGGAGTTGGTAGAAAGCTCCTCGGTAAACAGTCTGTTTTTCAGTATGTGTCGCAACAATTCTATCACCAGCACTTCGGTGAGCGATTTCAAGGCTCGTTCTTTCCCGATGTTGGAGAGTTCAAGTTCTTTCATCAAATCCTCCATCAAGGTGGCTATGCGATCATTGAAACGAATAATAAAAGGTGGAATATCAAGCGAGTTGAAGAAATTGACCACGTCAAATACTTTGGATTCAAAGTGGACCATTGAAATACAATCCTCTTCTGAGGCATTGATCTCTTTGTAGCTGATACTTTGAAGGTATTTTCGCTTGGATTCAACAAATTTTTCTAAGGTCAATTCTTGCCTCTTGCTCCCTGAACCAAACGTGAGCGATGTTTTGCGACCCTTGGGTAAAAAAAGTACTTCGCCTTCATTGATTAGCTCTTGGTCTTCGCCAAATTTAAGGGTGCCATGGTGCAACAGAACCAAAGCATTTTCATTCTCTTCGTAATTGGAAATTGATACAGGCTTGTCAATCTTAAAATTGTTGCCTCTCAAAAATCTTACGTGAACAGACTCGATGACTTTATTGTAGTAATCCATGAACTATCTATAAAAATGAGTGTCAAAAATATAACTTATACTTAGTTACTACATAAACTATTATTGAAAATAAGTCCAAAAAAAAAGAAAAAGGATATAAAAATTTGCATCTATACCCTTTTTCCGTGCTAAGTACTGTACTATTTCAATATTCCTCTGGAGATTACTATCCGTTGGATTTCTGAGGTGCCTTCGTAGATCTGGGTGATTTTGGCGTCACGCATAAGTCGCTCCACATGGTATTCTTTTACATAGCCATAGCCGCCGTGAACTTGGACCGCCTCTACGGTTACATTCATCGCTACTTCTGAGGCATAGAGTTTTGCCATGGCGGATGCATGGGCGTAATCTTCTCCTTGATCTTTGAGCCATGCGGCCTTGTAGACTAGAAGTCTGGCCGCCTCGATTTGAGTCACCATATCTGCCAACTTGAACTGTATGGCCTGATGCTGGCTGATCGGTTTGCCGAAGGCTTTTCTTTCCTTTGAATAGGCCAAAGCTAATTCGTAAGCACCTGCAGCGATCCCCAGGGCTTGAGCAGCGATCCCTATTCGGCCTCCATTGAGCGTTTCCATGGCGAAAGTAAACCCGAACCCTTCCTCACCAATTCGGTTTTCCGCAGGCACCTTTACATCAGTAAACATTAACGAGTGGGTGTCCGAACCGCGGATCCCGAGTTTATCTTCTTTCTTTCCAATCACAAATCCATCCCAGCCCTTTTCAACGATAAAGACAGAAATACCTTTATGACCTTTGCTGGCATCAGTCTGTGCAATGACTAGGTAAATACTTGCAGAAGACCCATTGGTGATCCAGTTTTTGGTCCCATTGAGGAGGTAGTGATCGCCTTTTGATTCAGCAGAGGTTCGCTGAGAAGTGGCATCAGAGCCAGCTTCTGGTTCGGAGAGGCAAAATGCGCCAAGTACTTCTCCTGTGGCAAGCTTGGTTAAGTACTTCTCTTTTTGAGCTTCTGTTCCATACTTTTCCAATCCCCAGCACACCAAAGAATTATTGACGGACATAGATACAGAGGCTGAAGCGTCGATTTTGGAAAGCTCCTCCATGGCAATCACATAAGACAAAGTGTCCATTCCGCCGCCATAATATTTAGGATCGACCATCATTCCCATGAAGCCGAGTTCGCCCATTTTTTTGATTTGTTCGGAAGGAAATTTCGCATCGGTGTCACGATCAATGACGCCTGGAAGAAGTTCCGTTTTGGCAAATTCCCTTGCTGCCTCCTGCACAGCCAAGTGCTCTTCAGTCAATTGAAAGTTCATAAGGGTAGTAAAATTTTGGGTTTAAATTCGAGTTGGAAAATATAGCCGAAAAAAAGAAAAGGGACAAAATCTTGTCCCTTTCCGAATATTATTTTGATTTTGATCAATCTCTATTTCCAAAGAAAACAAAGATATAGTAAGCTAAAGTGACCAAAGAAGCCAATGCTGCGACTACATAGGTCATTGCAGCCCACTTCAAAGCATCCTTAGACATGTCATATTCTTGTCTTGTTACAACATTTCTGGTTTGTACCCAAGCCAAAGCTCTGTTAGATGCATCAAATTCGACAGGTAGGGTGACTAGTGTGAAAAGGGTCATGATGGAGTAGGAGCCTACCACGATGTAACCGATCCATTGGTAAGGAAGGCCCAAAGCGAATCCACCAAACAAAGATGCAAGCAACACCATGTTTAAGATTTTGCCGGAGATGTTTTGAATTGGCACCATGGCAGAACGGAAATTCAACCACACGTAAGAAGTAGCATGCTGAACAGCGTGGCCACATTCGTGTGCAGCAACTGCAGTCGCCGCTGCGTTTCTTCCGTAGTAAACGTCTGGAGATAGATTTACTGTTTTGTCCATCGGATTGTAATGGTCAGTAAGTTGTCCTTCGACACAGATGACCTGGACATCATGAATATTATTATCTGCCAGCATCAATTTGGCAATTTCTGCTCCTGATAAGTTTGCCTGAAGAGCGGTTTGAGAGTATTGCTTGAATTTGCTTTTCAATCTGTTGCTTACCACAAATCCAAGAATTGCAAATACGACTACAATTAGAATAATCATTTTATTAGGTGTTTAACTGGGTGTGAATACGAAGTTAGGACTTGTCAGGTTTAATCCAAACGGGGATTTTTACCATGACTATCCAGCTGATCAAGCCAACCAGCATTACTAAGATGACTTGGGTTCCATGGATAATGGCAGCAAAAATTTTCCCGTCTGTTTCTGATATTCCGAACTGGATCAAAATATAGGCCACCAAGGCATGGAAGGTTCCAATTCCTCCTTGAACAGGTGCCACCATGCCAATACTTCCCATTACCATCACAAGAAGAACTTGGCTAGCCGACAAAGTGGCAGTAGTTTGTATGCCTTGAGAAACCGTATACATGGTCAAAAAGTAAATTATCCAGATGACTATGGAACTGGTCCAAAAGCCAATCGGATTTTGAAGTTTTCTTACAGACTGAATTCCGGAGATAAGCTGCCTGAAAAATTGCTGAAGCTTATTGACTAGTCCATTTCCACGGAATTTTCGGAATACAACAAAAAGAAACAATCCAAATACCAAAAGGCCTCCGAGAAGAAGAGGGAGGTAGGAAATGATTTTTTCGCCCAGTGAGGATACGTCTATCAATTCCCCTGCGAGCGCCAGAAAAAGCCGGCTTTCAAGCACAAATGCCAAGAAAATCGTTCCGACTAAAAATATCAAATCAATGGTTCGCTCCAATATCACTGTACCTAAAAGATGGCCGATAGAGATTCCGTTAGTTCTGGCTAAAACACCGCATCGGGCTACTTCTCCTGCTCTTGGAACTAATAGATTTACCAAATAACCCACCATCACGGCATGATAGGCCCTATTTTCACTGACTTGAAGTTCACCTTCCTGTTTTTGAATCAAGAGAGCCCATCTCCATCCCCTGATCCAATATCCAATCCAAGCAATGGTCAGAGAGCCTAGGATCCAAAACCAGTTGCTGGATGCCAATTGAGTCTTCAGTTCAGCGAATTCAATGTCCTTATATAAAAACCAAAAAATCCAGACAGCCACTCCTAAGGAAATGACCACCTGGATACTTTGTTTGACCTTGGGATTGAGCATCAGATGAGTTTATTTCTGTCGTCCGGAAAAATCAAGACAGGTTTATGCTGTTTGGCTTCTTCCGGAGTCATTCCTGCATACGAAATGATGATGACGATGTCTCCGACGGCTGCTTTTCTGGCTGCAGGTCCATTGAGGCATACTTGACCGCTTCCACGCTCACCTTTGATGACATAAGTTTCTAGACGTTCGCCATTGTTGACATTGACCACCTGAACTTTTTCATTTTCCAAGAGATTAGCAGCGTCCATGAGGTCTTCGTCAATCGTGATAGATCCTACATAATGGAGTTCTGCCTGAGTGATTTTAACCCTGTGGATTTTGGATTTAAGGATTTGCAGTTGCATTGGTTTAGTTTTTCGGGCGCGAAATTAGAGAATAATCGGCAGGTTGTCGATCAATCGCACCTCTCCGATATATGCTGCAACACAAATCGAGGATTTTTGATTCGGATCAAAAGTCTCTATGATCTCAAAAGTATAAGGATGTACCAATTCAAAATATTCCAATCGGGCATTTTCCTCTTTTTCAAAAACCTTTTCCACTCCGGATTTAATCAATGGCCAAACTTGCCCTTCGATCAGTTGTTTTTTTGCATTGCTCAAGCAATTGAAAAGAAGTAAAGCTTTTTGTCGCTCATTGCCGTCCAATCGCATATTTCTTGAGGACATTGCTAAGCCATCCTCTTCTCGTCGTGTAGGCACGATTTCCAGCTGAAGATCAAAAGAAAGATTATTTACCAGCCTTTTGATTACGGCTACTTGTTGCAAGTCCTTTTGACCAAAAAAAGCAATGTGAGGTTTGATCAGATGAAATAGTTTGGAGACGATGATGCCGACTCCGTTGAAATGGCCAGGACGAAAACGACCTTCCAAAACGCGCTCTAAGTCACCAAAATCTAGAGTCAGGTTTGAAGAAGATGGATACATGGTTTCTACGGATGGTAAAAAAACATAATCCACACCCATAGATTCCAACTTTTCCAGATCAGCCTCTAGAGTGTTGGGATATTTAGCAAAATCATCCGGATTATTAAACTGAGTGGGATTGACAAAAATCGAAACCACCGTCACCCTCATTTTGGATCTGCTAGCTTGTACCAGATCCAAATGACCCTGATGAAGAGCTCCCATGGTGGGGACAAAACCGATTTGGTGATTCTGTTGGAGGTGGCTGAGCCAGTGGGGGTTCCATTCGGACCCTGTGCGGATTAGCTTCACGGCAAGGCAGTATTACGGCTAAATTGGGGCAAAACTAGATTAATATCCAGAAATACAATGCCAATAGGCTTTTTTTATTTACCTTTGTGCCCGTTGTTTATCACGATCATTAAAATCCCTTTAGCATGTCCAAACTACGTATCCTCTACGTTGCTAGTGAAATCAACCCTTTCTTACAAACCTCCGAAGTCGCCAATTTCTTAAGAAACCTCCCACAAGCCATGCAAGAACGTGGAATGGAGATCCGGATTTTGGTGCCTCGATTTGGATTGATCAACGAGCGCAAAAATAGACTACACGAAGTGGTCAGGCTATCCGGAATCAATATTTCAGTTGGTGAAGAAGAAAAGCCTTTGATTATCAAAGTTGCTTCGATTCCAAATGCCAAGCTTCAAGTATATTTCATTGATAATGAGGATTATTTTCAAAGAAAGCACGTGTTTCACGACAAGCAGCAGCGATTCTATGAGGATAATGATGAGAGAGCAATTTTCTTCTGCAAAGGAGTAATCGAAACAGTGAAAAAATTAGGTTGGGCACCGGACATCGTGCATTGCAATGATTGGATGACTTCTTTGATTCCAATGTACCTAAAGACAACCTACAAAAACGAGCCGCTTTTTAAGGATACCAAAACGGTCTTTGGTATTTACAACAATGGTTTTTCCCATACCTTTGGCGACGATTTGTTAAACAAGGTTAAGATGGTGGACATCGATGACACTATTTTAGCACCTTTGAAAAGCAAAGACTTCGAAGGCTTTATCAAGATGGGTATCGAATATGCCGATCGAGTGGTAAAAGGAAATGAAGTTTCTGCGGAATTAAACCAACTAATTGAGGATTTCTCTAAAGACAAAAATCTTGAAATCAGTTTTGAAGAAGAACAGCAAGCTCATGAAGAGCTTTATGGAGTATACACAAGCCTTGCCGGCTAAGCTTTCCATTTCCGCGTTATTTTCTGTTTTGTTTCTTGGTGCATGTAGCGATCCTGCCACGGTAGGATTGGAACTTGCGCCACAGAATAACCAAATCGGGGTTTTTTATAAAGAATTTACCCTTGATGCACAGGTGGTACTTTTGGATTCCTTCAATACCACCAATTCGGGGGTGCTTCTAGTGGGTAATGAAGTAGATGATTACTTCGGAAAAACCACTTCCACTGCATTTACCAGATTGTATATCGATCAAACTGCCGAGCGTCCAAAAACTGACGCAGTACTTGATTCCGTGTTTTTTAACTTTTCAACGGTCAGCGTAAATGGTTCTAATCTGGACAAGCCGAAAAGATATCGCGTTCACCTTCTTACCGAACCTATTTTAGATACACTCTATTATAATTTTAGCTCTTTGTCTTACAATCCAACCCCCATCTTGGATGCTGAGATTTTATTTGGAGATAAGAAAGATACCTTGGTCAAAGTGCCGATCACCAATGAGGCCTTTATCAATGATCTTTTTACCAAAATGAAAAGAGGCCAGGAGTTCGACAACCTATTTAGCTTCAGAAGATACCTTCCGGGGGTTGCCATTACAGCTAGAGAAGGAGATAATACCACCGCGGGATTTTCTTTGGGTAACAACACCGGAATTACCGTTTATTATCACGCACTTGGTGATACTACTGCGTTGAAATATTCGATCACCACCTTGTCCTCAAGAAGTTTCAATAACATTGATTCCGACCGTGCAGGTACCCCTACTAGCGTGGTTACAGAATATGGTAAAGCCTACAATACTGGGTCAATTGTTGGAATGAAGTCGGGTTTGGGGTTAGCTATGAGGGTTAATACTGATCCGATAGATGCCTTTTTGGATACTTTACAAGGCGTAGTATTCAATCAAGTAAACTTTACCTTGGGTGCACTTGAAAATCAAGATGCTGGAAATGTTCCTATATCTTCCATGGTGATGAAATTCGTGGACTCTCAGAATCGAGTCCTTCTAAGTTCGCTGAATAAAGCAGAACTTCATGTTCAAGGTGACGGACAGGCTCAAGTAGTAGATGATGGTAAGGGCAACTTAATCCCAAATTATTTATTTGCCTCTTCTGCAGTGGTAGAATATAACAGTGTAGATAAACTTTATAGAGCCGGTATTTCTTCTCATCTCAATGCGATCTATAGAGGACAAATTAAACGTCAAGATTGGCTTCTTTATCCTTCGACTCCGAGAGATCTGAGCGATGATTTCAAAAGATCATTGAGACAGTTTAAGGTGAATAAAGATAAAGTCAAGTTAACCGTCATATACTCTAAGACACGATAGGCAATCGATTTCGAAAAAGCCTGACTAATCCACTTTTAGTTTTTCTGAAAGTGGATTATTTTTTTTGATACGAAAGCAGTTTCTTTGCGGAAGTACTAACCAACTTTTAAGAATTTTTAATTATGTGTGGAATTGTCGCGTATGTAGGGCAGCAGGAAGCGCTGCCAATTATCATTAAAGGGCTGAAAAGATTAGAATACCGTGGATATGACTCTGCCGGTGTTGCCTTGATCGATCAAAAGGGTTTAAGCATTTACAAAAAGAAAGGTAAAGTCTCTGAATTGGAAAATTTCTTGGCTGAAAATGGAAATTTGAAGTCAAAAATCGGAATCGGACACACCCGTTGGGCGACCCATGGAGAGCCCAACGATGTCAATGCTCACCCTCATTATTCTTCCTCAGAAAAGTTTGCCATGATCCACAATGGGATCATTGAAAACTACGAAGTCCTAAAGAAAGACCTTCTTCAGAAAGGCTACAAGTTTCAAAGTGAAACGGACACTGAGGTATTTGTAAAGTTTATAGAGGATATCTATACCCACAACAACTGCACCCTTGAAGAAGCACTTCGGCTGGCTTTGCAAAAAGTCGTAGGCGCATATGCCATTGTTCTGATCAATTTGGAAGAGCCTGATACGCTAATTGCAGCCAGAAAAGGATCCCCTTTGGTGATTGGTGTGGGCGAAGACGAATACTTTTTGGCATCAGATGCCACTCCTATTATCGAATACACTAATAAGGTCATTTACCTCGATGATTATGAAATTGCAGTGATCCGTGAAGGAAAGCTTCAGGTAAAAACCATCGAAAACATCGAAACCAGCCCTTACATCAATCAGCTGGAACTTGAACTGGAGGCTATCGAAAAAGGAGGCTATGAGCACTTCATGCTCAAAGAAATTTTTGAACAGCCCAAGTCTATAGCCGATTGTCTTCGTGGCCGACTCGACCCCAAAACAGGGCGCTTGGTCTTGGGTGGCTTGAGGGATTACATGAATAAGTTTCAAAACGCAGAGCGGATTGTTATTACAGCTTGTGGTACTTCTTGGCATGCAGGATTGGTAGCAGAGTACCTTTTTGAAGAGTTTGCCCGTGTTCCAGTAGAAGTGGAGTACGCTTCCGAGTTTAGATACCGTAATCCCGTAGTGAGTGATAAAGATTTCATCATTGCCATTTCTCAATCTGGAGAGACTGCGGATACGCTTGCTGCAATTGAACTGGCAAAATCAAAAGGAGCAACCATTTTTGGAGTTTGTAATGTAGTAGGATCTTCAATTCCTAGAACTACTCACGCAGGATGCTACACCCATGCGGGTCCTGAGATTGGGGTGGCATCTACCAAAGCTTTCACAGCGCAAATTTCAGTTCTTACCATGATGGCGTTGAAGCTCGGTTATCAGAGAGGAACCTTGCCTGAAAGCAAATACATCCTGATGCTTCATGAGCTTGCAGACATTCCCGCCAAGGTGGAAAAAGCACTCCAAACCAATGATGCGATCAAGAAAATTGCCGAGCAATACAAGGATGCCCGTAACATGCTGTATCTGGGAAGGGGTTATAATTTCCCTGTTGCTTTGGAAGGTGCATTGAAGCTGAAGGAAATTTCATACATCCATGCCGAAGGCTATCCTGCCGCTGAGATGAAGCACGGCCCAATCGCCTTGATTGACGAGGAAATGCCGGTGATTTTCATTGCTACTTTGGACAGTTCTTACGAAAAAGTGGTGAGTAATATCCAAGAGGTAAAGGCTAGAAAAGGCAAAGTAATCGCAGTAGTAACCGAAGGAGATAAGCAAGTAAAAGCACTTGCTGACCACGTGATCGAGATTCCACCGACTAATGAGGCCTTCACTCCTTTGCTTTCTGTGATTCCACTCCAACTGCTTTCCTATCATATCGCAGTGATGAGAGGTTGTAATGTGGATCAACCCAGGAATTTGGCGAAGTCAGTTACGGTGGAATAATCACTTAAACTTTCAAAAACTGCCAAGCGAAATACAACCCTGAAGATCCTCATTTTCAGGGTTTTTGGTTTTAAAGCAATGTTGGCTTGGGCTAATGGCTAGTTTGAGAGTTTTCTGCTTCAATTACACGCTCCCGGTGCGAAATATTTGTTTCCTGCAGCTCTTGCAAGGCATTCATTTGGATAGGTTTTGGCATCACAGCCACACACAGGCTGAAAAACAGTCGGGCAAGTTGTGGGTCGACTTTTCAAATCAGAGTTTAGGCAGGGATTTGATTGGTCCTCTTCTTTGACGCATCCTAGCAACAGAAAAAATAAAATCAAGCTGAAAAGGAAAAACAGTTTTTGAATATTCATTTGATTTTGGGACTCCATGTTAAAAAGCCTAAGTTATCCATATCTGAGGAGTATCCCCGTCTCTAAGCAGAAAATCCTTACTTTTGCGCAGCCAAGGAAAAACCCATGCTGGATAAATTACAAGCCCTTAAGGAACGATTTGAAGAAGTAGGTCAGCTGATTATTTTGCCGGACTCGATGTCTGACATGAGTAAGTATGCCAAGCTCACCAAAGAGTACAAAGACCTTGAAAAGCTCGTTTCGGTGTATGACGAATACTCTTTGGTCCTGAAAAATATCGATAGCTCCAAGGAGATGCTCGAAAAGGAAAAAGATCCAGAATTCAGGGAAATGGCAAAAGCCGAACTGGATGATCTGAGAGAGCGAAAGGAAGTTCTCGAGCAAGAACTTAAGCAACAGCTGACACCAAAAGATCCCAATGATTCCAAAGATTGTATTTTGGAGATCAGAGGCGGCACAGGAGGAGATGAAGCAGCGATTTTTGCAGGTGATCTTTTCAGAATGTATGAGCGCTTCTGCGAAATGAAAGGATGGAAGCTTACTGTGCTGGATTTGACTTTTGGCTCAGCAGGCGGATACAAAGAAATAATCGCAACTGTGTCAGGCGCCGATGTTTACGGAATGCTCAAATATGAATCAGGTGTACATCGGGTACAAAGGGTTCCTGCCACAGAATCTCAGGGAAGAGTTCATACCTCAGCAGCATCTGTTGCTGTACTGCCTGAAATGGATGAAGTGGAGGTTCACTTGGATATGAATGATATCCGAAAAGACACCTATTGCTCCTCTGGCCCGGGAGGTCAGTCTGTCAATACTACGTATTCAGCAGTCCGATTGACCCACAATCCGACGGGTTTGGTGGTGACTTGTCAGGATGAAAAATCCCAGATCAAAAACTTTGAAAAAGCCTTGAAGGTACTTCGATCAAGGTTGTATGAGATTGAGCTGGCAAAGCATAACGAGGCCGTCGGTGCCCAGCGAAAGTCTATGGTGGGAAGTGGAGATCGTTCGGATAAGATCCGAACTTATAATTATCCGCAATCCAGAGTCACAGATCACAGGATTAACAAAACGGTCTATAATTTGCCAGACGTAATGGACGGTAATATCGAAGAATTTATTTCCGCTTTGAGATTGGCAGAAAATTTAGAAAAAATGCAGGCTGGAGGGATTGAGTAATTGCTTTGGACTTTGCAAGCTTGATTTAAGCCAGTATATTGAATTAATTAACACAGCTACTTAAGTAAACCCAGCGCTATTATGATTATTGAAGGAGAAAGAGAAATAAATCTGGTGACATGGAATGAATCTCATTTTCATCAGCTCTATCCTTTGGCCAACAATCCAAAAATAGCCATGAATCTGAGGGATAGCTACCCACAGCCTTATACTATTCATGATGCTCGTCACTGGATTGAGCATAATCAGAAGTTTAATCCTGCTCAAAATTTTGCGATTGAATTTGAAGGCCGACTAGCGGGAGCTATCGGTGCAGAGCGTGGAAAAGACGAATTGCGTACCAATATGGAACTCGGTTTTTGGGTTGGCGAGGCTTTCTGGGGAAAAGGGATTGCGACCGAGGCGGTCAAGTTGTACACCAAATACATCTTCGAGAAATTTGACATTCATAGGATTTTTGCACAAGTATATGACTTCAATGGGGAGTCGATGAATGTGCTGGAAAAGGCCGGCTATATTCCAGAGGCTATTCTCAAAAATGGCTTTATCAAGCGAGGAAGGATAGGAGATATTTTCCAATATGTAAGAATCAGGGATGAAGAATAGCTCTTCATCCCTTTTTATTTATCCTACTTTTTCAAGCGCCTGCTGAATATCCCAGATGAGATCTTCATAGTGTTCTACTCCGATAGATAGGCGAATGAGTTTTTCTGAAATACCCAACTTAGCTCTGTCTTGCTCGCTTACATCACTGTGTGTCATGGTAGCCGGGTGTTCGGCCAATGATTCTGTACTTCCCAAAGAAACTGCCAAATGGAATAGATGAAGGTGATCCAAAAACTGGAAGGCTTCTTTCTCTCCGCCTTTGATGTCAAAAGATACCATGGCGCCCGCACAGGAGAGTTGCTTTTTGAAAATGTGATATTGCTCTGAATTTTCAGCTAAATGACCTAGGTAATAGACTTTTTCTACTTTGGGGTGGGTAGCAAGGAAGTCGGCTACCTTGGAGGCATTTTCAGCCTGCTGAGTCATCCGGACTTTTAGAGTCTCCAGACTTCGCATCAATAGCCAACCCGTCCACGGACCGGCCATATTCCCCAAAAATGTACGAAGTGTACGAACTCGCTTCATTAGTTCTTTTTTTCCTAGCACCGCACCTGCAATCAGGTCGGAATGACCTCCAATGTATTTGGTAGCCGAATACATGACCAAGTCAGCCCCATGCTTCAGAGGGTGTTGCCAAAGCGGTCCCATATAGGTGTTGTCAACGACTACATATACTGAGTTTTCTGCATTGCTGAGCTGATCCGCTACTTTTCGACAAAGTTCGAGATCGAAAAGGGCGTTGGTTGGATTGGCTGGGGTTTCGACATAGACCAGTTTGACTCTGGCTTTTTCTGATTTTTGCAGGATTTCCTCCAAGGTTTCCTCAGGTGTAAAGCCTATTCCGGTGATTCCATACTGAGGAAGGACTTTATTGATGAAATGATCGGTGCCGCCATAGACAGGCATACTGTAAAGTAGCGCATCACCCGGTCTTAGAAATTCCAAAAGTACTGTGGAAATGGCAGACATGCCGCTTTCAAATACCGCGCACTCATCTGCACCGTCCCATAGACAGAGCCTTTCTTCGAGAATTTGTAAATCAGGGTTATTCAGACGGGAATAGATCAACCCTGGCTCTTCGCCCGGGGATTTTTCCCGCTTTCCGTAGGCAAGTTCAAAAAATTCTTTCCCTTCTTGGGCTGTCTTAAAGACAAAAGTGGAGGTTTGGAAGATGGGACACTTGACGGCTCCTTCTGAAAGTTCTGGCTTATAGCCGTAGGACATCATCAGGCTTTCTGGGTGAAAATATCTGGAGTTCATTTGGGTTTATTTTTACCCAAAGGAGGGAAAAAAGCAAAATATATCCAATGGGGATATTCCTAATGATGTATTGTGATTTTTAGGTTGAATAAAAAATACTGTTGAATTTTCCTCAAAAAAGAAACATTGTTTTTCAAATTCAGAATAAAATTCTGTTTAAGATCCGTTTTTCTTTAGGTAATAAAACTTAATTTTTTTTGATTTGATCTGCTTTTACCTCACGATGATTTTATGTGAGTTCATCCCGTTTTTCCCAGAAAGTTGAATGTAAAGAACACCTCGAGGAAGAGCTTCCAGATCATGCCTTTTTTCACCCTGTGGGATAGCGGATCGATAAATGACCTGGCCTAAAGAGTTGATGACTTCTATAGATTCAAAAGTATCTAAGGTCGCTGATCGAATGGTAACCTGACCTTGGCTGGGGTTTGGATAAATCGTCAGTTTTCCGAATGCAGGGTTTGGTTCTAACGCTGTAATGATGTTTACATTCACATTAAGCGTTCTTTTAGGTCCAAAATTACATTCGTTTTGGGCTTCAACTGAGACTTCAAATTGGCCCTCTTGCTCCCAATTCACGGCGATACTTGCTGTACCTTGGCCAGAGATGATTTTACCACCTCCCGAAATGCTCCATTTGTAATTCAAGCCAGGGATAGCAGTCGTCTGGTAAGTAAATTGGCCAATCGGGGTGATGGTCTCACCGGTAATCGCAGCAGGTTGATCGGGTGGTTTATTGGCCTTGATGGATTTAAAGGTTGGCTCGGATTTCCCACATGCGCTTGAGGCAATAACACTTATCCTTTGGTCTCCAGGGGTTATCCAACGAACTGAAATACTTGCAGTGCCTTGACCTGATTGTATTTCACCACCAGAAACTTCCCAAGTGTATGAACTTCCGGTTTGGGAAGGAACAGAATAAGATTGGATGGAATTGATGCACACTGTTCCTTCTCCCGATATAGCCGTAGAAATGGCCGGAGTAGGGTTTACAAGAACTTCCATAAAGGAAGTTTCTCCATTTCCGCAAAAGTTCGATCTGCTTACCAAAACGGCATTTCTGCCTGGAGTTGTCCACTCAATTTCTATGGTGGATGTTCCCTGACCTGATAAAATTACCCCGCCATCGACCCTCCAGACAATTTCTGAACTGAGTTCGGGCTGACTTGTGATGCTGTAGGTACTTTTTCCAAGACAAGAAGCAGAGGTGCCTGATATAGGACTAAGCGAACCTGGGGGAATGCAGGAATAACTTAAGATCGTTCCTTCCTTTCCTACTGCAAAAGCTGAATTGGGATCCCCATAATTGACAGAGGCTAGGTCCCTTATGGTTCCACTGTTGATCTTAACCCAAGTTAACCCTCCGTCTTTTGTTTGGTATGTAATGCCACCTTCCCCCACTACGAAACCCAAAAAAAGATCCCAAAAATCCACTGAGGTCAAATTTACTTTTTCGGGAAATGGTAAAATTTCCCAAGTGACTGCTTTGTCTTTTGTCTTTAAGACTGTTCCATTGTTTCCTACCACAATAGCCGTAGTAGTATCAAGTTTGGCTAAAGCATTCAGATCTTCGTTGGTAAGTTTAGGTTTAGTTTCCCAAATTGTCCCACCGGCAGTTCTGATTATCTGTCCGTTTTTACCAACTGCAAAGCCAAACACAAAATCAAAATAAGTCAAGTCAGCCAAGTCATCAGTGACTCCGGTATTGATGGATTGGTCCCAAGTAACGCCAGAGTCAAACGACCTAGAAACATATCCTTTTGTCCCAGAGACATATAATACAGATGGAGCAAATAAGTAAAATCCCGTGATCTTGTTTGGAGTACTGGAAGGCACAGAAACCCATGAAGAACCAGAATTTGCTGTTCGGTACATTTTTCCTGACTCGGAAGAGGCATAGCCAAAGCTAGTATTCCAAAAGTCAATGGTATGTATGTCGATTTTTTCGGGTAAAGGTCTGCTGATTAAAGAGACTCCTCCATTGGTAGTCACATAGAACTCTCCGTTTCTGCCAGACAAGAAACCTATAGTATTGGATTTGAAGTCTGTGGAAAAAAAGTCATTTCGTATGCCCGCTTGTCTTGTAGTCCAGTTAGTTCCTGCATTGGTGGAGGAAATGATGTATCCGTTTTGGCCAAAAGCAAATAATGTATTGGTAGTAGGAATAAACCCAAGATGATTGAGGTTCCTCACGTTGCCAGCTCCTAAGTTTATGGTTCCGAAATTAGTTCCCGAATTAGCAGATCTGATGAGAGTTGCCTGTTCACCTATTGCCACCAAGATTCTGTTGTCCACTGGGCTTGCGGCAACTTTTTTGAGTTTGGAAGTGACATTACTAGCGATTGCTATCCAAGTAGTTCCCCCGTCTGCCGTCCTGAAAAATGTGCCTTGATCGCCTACCACATATCCGATCAAGGTACTTGTGAATAAAATGCCATTTAGATTTCTAGCGGTAGAAAGCTGAATTTTTTCCCATGAGACGCCTTTGTTTGAGGATCTGAAAACATTACCACCTTCGGCTGCGATAAAGCCCAAGTTTTCATTTACAAAAAAGATCTCCTGAAAATCGAGCGTCGTGTTAGTGCTAGTCAAACTCCAAGTAGCTCCTGAGTTTGTCGAACTGAGCAGGGTACCATCCTCACCTGATGCGAATAGCTGGTTACTACCTACAGATATGACGCTGTTCAGATTCTTAACGGTGCCGGATGAAATTTTTGTCCATGTTTTTCCCCCATCAGTTGTTTTATAGATGGAGCCTAATTCACCCACCGCGATTCCCGTGGATTCATTGGAAAAAGTGATGTCACTCAATCTTACCCCAAATTCCTGCCCTACTTCTATCCAGGTACTTCCGGCGTTTTCAGAGTAGATGATAAGATTTTCTCCTACTGCAAACACTTTTTGATTAGTTACCCAATGACTTGCCTCTAAGTCTAGCCCCCAGCCCTGCATTCTTGTCCAAGTTTGACCATGGGAAAGGCTGATTGCGCACAAGGAAAAAAGTAGAATAGCTAGAAGTTTTTTCATCCTTTTGAAATAAGGCTAAATATAATTCATTGGAGATTGAATTATTTAGGAAGTAAATTAAGAACAAGAATTGGGTAATTAACAGAACTTTGCCCTCTAAATTCGACTTGATCTAATAGAACTATCTTTTCTCATCATGAAAATCTCCCTATTTGCCTTTATTAGTGTGATTCTGTTTGTTTCTTGTGGACCGCAAGAAAGGGTCTCCAAGGAGACTTTTGAAGAGGTGAACCGCAACATGGAGATCAAGCGTGTCACTGAGGTAGAAATCATTGAGGAGGCCATGATTTGGGGAGATTCAATCACGCAGGAGGCTCAAAAACAATTGATATCAAATTTGCAAAAGGCAATTTCCGAAAAGGGAATTCCGAGTGCCATTGATTTTTGTAATGTAAATGCCTTGCCCATCTTAACCGAATTGGGTAAAGTCCATTCTGTTCAGATCAAAAGGGCTTCAAATCGAGCGAGGAATGCAGCAGATTTGCCAACTGAAGAAGAGCGACCCATTTTGGAGGCTTATGAATACAATGCAGAAAATGGCATCAAGAGTGATCCGAATATCCAAAAATTTGAAAACGGTGAAGTCTTACTTTATACCAAGCCCATAGTCATCCCAAATGGTATGTGCCTGAGTTGCCATGGTGAGCCTGGAAAAGAAATCAACAAAGAAACTCAAGCGAAACTTGATCAGCTTTATCCTAATGATTTGGCTAAAGGCCATAAAGAAGGAGACCTGAGAGGGATGTGGTCCGTAAGAATTCAAAAAAAGGAAGTAGTAAAAAGATTATAGACGGTTTACAGTCTCCGATTTTAGGGCTTAGGGTATTAACTCCACAGAGGAAAACTTTTTCCTAAGAGTTCTACATTATTTCCTTTTTGGGTTCAGCTATTTTTAAATCGTGTAGCAAGCCGAAGTACAATTTTGAAGTAGAAAATTTTAGAGTATAGAGGTCGGGACTAATAATCATTTTTGGAATAGTTAACTAACAAAAGTTTGTTTCAAAAATTTATTTTTTTGTTGAATAAACACGAGCTAAATCTTAAACATTCTTTGATTCACCTATAAATTTTGCTTTCCATTAGCATAAACGCTATAAAACAGTCAGTTTTTGGTAAAAAACAGTTGGGCTAAATTCTTGGGATCGTCTGAAATTAGGATTAGTCAAAATTAACCCAAACTGCCTATGAAGTTTAGTACCGCAGTCAGGCTATTTGCCCTGACTCTTTTCACGTACCTAATATGTTTAGGTGCAGTGATGGCCCAGTCCCGACAGGTGTCTGGCGTAGTGCTTTCGGGGGAAGATAACCTCCCTCTTCCGGGTGTGTCCATTTTAGTAAAAGGGACGACCACGGGTACAGTTACCGATGTGGATGGTAACTTCAGAATAGCAGTTTCTTCGGATGCTGCAGTTCTAGTATTTTCATTCATCGGCTTTGAGTCTCAGGAAGTAGCTGTGGGCTCTCAAAGCAACGTTTCCATCACCCTTAAACCTGACACAAAGTCCCTTCAAGAGGTGATTGTGGTAGGATATGGTGAGCAAAAGAAGGAAACAATCACAGGTTCGGTTGCCTCTGTAAAAGGGGGTGAGCTTGCCAAATCTCCTGCCATGAACCTTTCCAACTCCATCGCAGGTCGTATGCCTGGTGTGGTAGCTGTGAATAGAAGCGGTGAACCAGGATATGATGGCTCAAGTATTCGAATCCGTGGCTCCAATACCTTGGGCAACAACGATGCCTTGATCGTAATCGATGGTATCCCTGCACGTGCCGGCGGTATTGATCGATTGAATCCAAATGACATCGAAAGTATCTCCGTATTGAAAGATGCGTCCGCTGCTATCTATGGTTCACGAGCTGCTAACGGTGTTATCCTTGTGACTACTAAAAGAGGTAAAAGCGGTAAGCCAGAATTTACCTTCCAAGTCAACCAAGGCGCAGCTCAACCTACTGTTATCCCTGATTTGGCTAATGCTGCCCAATATGCAGAGATGCTTAATGACCTTGATATCTATGCACTTCCTGTTGGAGAATGGGCTGCTGCAAATCAAGCTTACAAAACAGCAGGAACCTTCACAAGACCAAATGGTGTGGTTCGTAAGGCCCCTTACTTGCCTAATGAATTGGAGCTTTACAGAAACGGTTCAGATCCATGGAACTATCCTAACACCGATTGGTATAAGTCAACTTTGAAGACCTGGTCTCCTCAGACTAGAGTAAATGCACAGTTGGTTGGTGGTAATGACAATGTGAAATACATGACATCCATTGGCTATCAAGATCAGGATGGATATTATAAGCAGTCCGCAACTGGATTTAAGCAGTATGATATCCGAATGAACCTTGATGCAACTGTTAATAAATATGTGAAAGTTGGTTTGGGTATTTTGGGTCGTGAAGAATCCAGATTCTTCCCTACCAGAGGCGCAGGTGCCATCTTCAGAATGCAAATGAGAGGTAAGCCGAATCAACCAGCTTTCTGGCCAAATGGTCTACCAGGACCTGATATCGAAAACGGTGAAAACCCGGTTGTTATTACCACTAATGCAACAGGCTATGACCGTGATACTAGAGATTACTTCCAGACTACCGGAAATATTGAAATTAAAGTGCCAGGTATCGAAGGCCTAAAAATCACAGGTACCGGTGCGATTGATAAGACCATGCAGTTCAACAAGCGTTGGGAAACTCCATGGGTTCTTTATCAGAAAGGCTCAGGCTTTGAAGCAGATGGCGTGACTCCAAAGTTGGTAGCAACTGTGAGAGGTCCAGCCGATCCAAGATTGACAGAGGCTAATAGCAACACGCTGAATATCCTTTTGGGTACCGTGGCCTCTTATGACAAGGTGATCGACAATAAGCACACGATCAATGTTTTGGCTGGTTTTAACAAGGAAACTGTGTCAGGCAACAACTTCAATGCATTCAGAAGATACTTTATCTCCACAGCCATTGATCAAATGTTTGCCGGTGGTGACTTGGAGAAAAACAACGGCGGTGGTGCCTTTGAAAGAGCTCGTCTCAATTACTTCGGTCGTGCCTCTTACAACTACAAGGAGAAATATCTAGCGGAATTCCTTTGGAGATATGATGGTTCATACATCTTCCCAGAAGCTACTCGTTACGGTTTCTTCCCTGGCGTCATGTTGGGCTGGGTAGTCTCTGACGAAGGTTTCTGGAAAAATTCAATTGGAAAAACCATGGACTTCTTCAAAATCAGAGGTTCTTGGGGACAGTTGGGTAACGACCAAATCTTCTTCGGAGGTGCGCTTCAGGAATACCAATTCTTGTCTACCTACGGATTTAGCTCCTACATTGCTAATAACACGGAAGTAAAAACACTTCTAGAAAACAGAGTTCCAAATACTCGAATCACTTGGGAAGTTGCAAACAACTCCAACTTGGGTTTTGAGGGTCAATTCATGGACGGAAAGATTTTCTTCGAGTTTGATGTATTCTACAACAAGCGTACAAATATCCTTTGGCAGAAAAATGCCTCTGTACCTCAGAGTACCGGTTTGATCCTTCCAGCCGAAAACATCGGTGAAGTTGAGAACAAGGGTTATGATTTCAGTGTAGGTTACAGAGGAAATGTTGGAGACTTTACCTACTCTGTTGGTGTCAACGGTGGTTACGCTAAGAACAAGATCCTCTTCTGGGACGAAGCTCCAGGAGCTCCTGAATGGCAGCGTTCTACTGGCAAGCCAATGAACACCTTCTTGGTCTATCAGTATGATGGCGTATTTGCTACCCAGGAAGAAATCAATTCCAATCCTTTGGACTACAAGTCAATCACTAACAACCTTCGTCCTGGTGATATGAAATACAAGGATGTGGATGGTGATGGAAAAATCACTCCTGATGATCGTATCCGAATGGATGACAATGATATTCCAAGATTCCAAGGTGGTGTGACCTTGAATGCCTCTTTCAAAAACTTTGACTTGGCTGTCCTTTTCCAAGGTGCAGCAGGAGCGAGACAGTACGTGAGTGCGGGTGAATCTGGTAACATCGGTAACTTCCTGTTGGATATTTATGAAAACAGATGGACCATCGACAATCCGAGCAGCGTGCATCCTAGAATTGCCAACAGAAATGATCAGTATTTCTCCAGCGGTAACACCTACTGGTTCAGAAGTACAGATTACATCCGCTTGAAAAACCTGGAATTGGGTTACAATCTGCCTTCATTTATCGCTGAAAAAGCAGGTGTGAGAAACCTACGTGTCTATGTAAACGGACTCAACCTGTTTACTTGGGATAAATTGGGGGTTTATGACCCTGAGACAGCTAGCTCCACAGGGCAGTACTATCCTCAAGCTAGAATCATCAGCACTGGTCTAAATGTCACTTTCTAACCTAGACAATCATGAAAAGATTAAATAAGATCGTCGCTTTACTACTTGCTACAAGCTTTGCGTTTACAGCTTGTAATGATGATTTCTTAAATACACGCCCACTTGGTCAAGTGTCTGAAGATGCAGTGTGGGCTGATGCTGCCTTGGCAGAAGCTTTTGTAGTAGGTATCTACCAAGGTTTGGGCAATGGGGGTTTTGATGAGCAAATGCTAGCTTCATTGACAGATGAAGCCATCTTTACACACCCAGGCCGTGGAATTACCACAATCACCGAAGCAAGATCCAACTCAGCTGATATAGGTTGGGTAAATAATACGCTTGCATGGAATCAAATGTATTCTCGTATCAGAGCTGCTAACGTGGCTATAGCGAAAATGAGTGATACCAATTTCCCTAAAGGTGCTAACACTGACAGATTGATCGGTGAGGCCAAGTTCATGAGAGCATACTATTCTCATCAGTTATTGAGATATTATGGTGGCTTCCCTATCATTGATACGCCTTATACCTTGGATTCCGAAACATTCAAAGCTCCAAGAAATACCTTTGAAGAGTGCGTGAACTTCATCGTAAAGGATTTGGATGAAGCAGCTACCCTTCTTACTGGTAAGTCTAGAATCAATGGTAGAGCTACGCAGCTTGCAGCCATGGCCCTTAAGTCACGAGTACTGCTTTATGCAGCAAGTGACCTTCATGATGGACCGACTGCTAAGGCTAAGTCAGCAGATCTAGCAGGTTATGCCAAAATCGAATACTTGGCTTATCCGTCAGGAAGCAGAACCGAAAGATGGCAAAAAGCGCAAGCTGCTGCTAAAGCGGTATTAGATGCAACCACAGGTAATAAAATGGGTCTTTCTGCACCAGTTTCGCATGCAGAAGGTATCCAAAACTACATCAACAACTCCATGGCGAGAAGTGGTGGTGAAGCTGAAATCATTTTGGGTAGATATTTCATCAACCTCAAAAATGAGAACGGTGGACGTCAGGGCTTGTTCAATGGTCCAAACGGATACAATAACTGGGCTGGTAATACACCTGTTCAGCTTTTGATCGATGACTACGAAATGATGGATGGTACCAAGTTTTCTTGGAGCAACCCTGACCAAGCTACAGCACCTTACAAAAACCGTGATGCTAGATTCTACGCTTCAGTACTTTATGATGGTGCTCAGTGGAAGCCTAGATCTTCTGCTAACCAAGTGAGAGATCCATTAGGTCAAATTCAGACAGGTACTTACGAGGTGACCAATGCTGCTGGTGCAAAAGTAACGCACTTCGGTTTGGATACTCGTAACAGCCCTATCGAAGACTGGAATGGTAGCTATACTGGTTATTACTTCCGTAAATTCGTGGATGCCAATCCAGCAATCGTAGATCAAAATACTTGGCAGCAAGTTCCTTGGCCAGTACTCAGATACACAGAAGCTGTACTTAATTACGTTGAAGCTAGTATCGAATTGGGTCAGGAAGAAGAAGCCAGAAAATGGTTGAATCAAATCCGATTCCGAGTAGGTCAGCCCGCCATAACAGAAACAGGTGATGCTTTGAGACAGCGCTACAGAAATGAGCGTAGAATCGAGATGGCTTACGAAGAGCAGCGTTACCACGACGTAAGAAGATGGATGATCGCTCCTCAGGCCTTTAGTAGACAAGCAAATGGTATCAGCATCAGAGGTACGCTCAAGCCTGGTAAGACGCTAAGTGTTTACAAATACGATCCTGAAACTTTCGACTACGTCTACAAAGTAATCGATATGGATCCGGGTAAGGAAAACAGAAAGTGGTTGGACAAAATGTACTATTTGCCAATCCATCGTGATGAAATGAACCGAAATAGCGAGTTGGTTCAGAACCCTGGATTCTAAATTCCTGATTATCTTGTCTGGGCTATTCCATTTGGGATAGCCCAGACTTATTTCCTATGAAGCAGTTACGATTACCTCTTTTTTTACTCAGTTCGATTGCGCTATTTTTTTCCTGTAAACAATCAGTAGAAACAGATTCGACTTCTCAAGCAGCACCTTCCAATCCTTTGTTTAAGCTCCTTCCCTCGGAGCAGACAGGGATCAATTTTGTCAATTCCCTGGAGGAAAATCTCAACCTCAACGTTCTCATGTATGAGTACCTCTACAATGGAGGAGGAGTAGCGGTAGGAGATGTCAATCAAGACGGGTTGGATGACCTCTATTTTTCATCCAACGTGGGTCAAAATCAACTTTTCCTTAATCAGGGAAATTTCAAATTCAAAGATATTACTGCCGAATCTGGTGCTGAGGGAAGGACCGGGCCATGGAAAACAGGTGTCGTTATGGTGGACATCAATGGCGACGGTCTGCTCGATATTTACCAGTGTCGATCAGGAGCTTTACTGCCTGAAAAGCGTAAAAATGAACTTTTTGTCAATCAGGGGGTCAATGCTCAAGGTATTCCTCAATTCAAAGAAATGGCTGAGGAGTATGGAATAGCCTCAGAAAACACAACTACCTCGGCTGCTTTTTTTGATTATGATTTGGATGGAGACTTAGACCTTTTTCTTCTCAATCACAACATCAAATCCATACAAAACATGGATGTGAGGTTGACCAAAAATCTCCTGAAGGAAAAGCATGAAGCCGGTTCTCAGCTTTTTGAAAACCGAAATGGAAAGTTTACAGAAGTGAGTGAAAAGGCCGGAATCTCCACCTCTAGTCTATCCTATGGACTGGGAATAAATGTCTCGGATATCAATCAAGATGGCTGGCCTGACATCTACATCGGCAATGATTACACCATGCCAGATTACCTGTATATCAATCAGAAAAACGGCACTTTCAAGGATCAAATCCAACAAATGCTGGATTACACTTCCCATTTCTCGATGGGTAATGACATCGCCGACATAAACAACGATGGCCTCGTGGACATTTTCACGTTAGACATGCTGCCAGAGGATAATCAGCGTCAGAAACTCCTCCTCTCTCCAGACAATTTTGAAGCTTTTCAGCTCAATGTTGATCGAGGGTTTTACTACCAATACATGCGAAACATGCTTCACCTCAATGCGGGCGATGGCACTTTTCAAGAGATTGGTCAACTTGCTGGAATTTCCAATACAGATTGGAGCTGGTCAGCACTTTTTACTGATCTAGACTTGGATGGATGGAAGGACCTCTTCATCACCAATGGTTACCTGAGGGATTACAACAATCAGGACTTTTTGAAATACATGGATAATTATGTGCAGACCAAAGGGGGGCAACTCAGACGCGAGGATCTTTTGACCATGGTAAAGTCTATGACTTCCTCCAACCTGAAAAATTACACCTTCCGAAACCGTCAGGACCTCACGTTCGAAAATGTGTCGGACTCTTGGGGTCTTTCTCAAAATGCAAATAGCAATGGCGCCGCATATGCTGATTTGGATAATGACGGGGATATGGATCTGATTCTAAATAATCTCAACGCTCCTGCAATGGTCTATGAAAACCTATCGATTCAGCAGCAAAAAGGGAATTATTTGAAAATCAAATTGAAAGGAGAAAGTCAGAATTCCCTTGGCCTAGGAGCAAAAGTAATCCTCTATACCTCTCAAGGAATTCAATATCAAGAATTATCTACGTTTAGAGGATATCAGTCATCGGTTGCACCTTACCTGAATTTTGGACTGGGTACACAAACTGCGGTCGATTCTATCCAGGTCAGCTGGCCGGGTGGCAAGATGACCAAATTGGCAAAAGTGGAGGCGAATCAAACCTTGGAACTTTCTCAGGTTGAAGCCAAGAGTGAAAGAACCAGAAATGTCTCACCAGATCAAGGATTATTTGCTTCGGTTTCAAAAGTGCCTCTTTCCAAAGGTCAAGAGGTGAATGATTTTAAAAGGCAGCCTTTGATGAGCTTTGGGATTTCTGGCAATGGCAAAGCGCTGGTACTGGAAGACTTCAACGGCGATGGAGAACTGGATGTATTTGCTGGCGGAGATGCAGGGCTAAGCGGGAAAGTGATTTTTGGATTGGGAAATGGAAAGCTTGGCAAGGTAGATTCAACTGCTTTTCTTGGGGAAAGAGCATCTGAGGATGTGTACGCCATCGCATTTGACGCCAATGGAGATGGATTCAAAGATCTGTATGTGGCGAGTGGGGGAGTTTACCAATTCAACCTTGGAGATGAAACTTTAGCCGATAGGCTGTACCTCAATAACGGGAAAGGCAAGTTCCGTAAATCGTCCGATGCTCTTCCAAAAGAAAATTTCCCTACCGGGGCTGCGTTGGCAGAAGATCTAAATGGGGATGGTATTTTGGATTTGATTGTAGGAGCTCGTGTCAATCCCGGTCAATATCCGACTTCTCCAGGAGCAAGGATTTGGATAGGAGATGGAAAAGGAAGATTCGCGGATCAAACCCAGTCACTCGCTCCGGGATTGGCTAAGCTTGGTATGATCACAGGGGTCGCTACTGCAGATTTCAATTCAGATGGTATCAATGAGGTTGTCCTTGTCGGTGATGCGATGCCTTTGACTGTTTTTTCCAAGAAGAATAATACTTGGGAAAATGCCACCTCAGACTATTTTGGCTTACCTCAAGTTGGCCTCTGGTCCGAAGTCCTTATAGGAGATTGGGATCAGGATGGAAAGCCAGAGATTTTAGCCGGGAATCATGGTAGAAACTCCCAGCTTTTTGCCAGCGACACCCAGCCGATGGAATTACTCTACAAAGATTTTGATGCCAATGGCTCCACAGATGCCATTTTGGGATATTACATAAAGGGTGAAAAATACCCATCTCCTAGTAGAGATGAGATTTTAGGTCAGGTCAATTTTCTAAAGAAAAGATACCTCGATTTTAAGAGTTTCTCGGATGTGAAAATGGACAATCTGTTTTCGCCTGAAGAACGCAAAGACGCCTCTTCGGTTTTTATCAATCGATTGGAAACCTCCTATTTTGTCCTGAATGCGGAAGGTAAATTCATTTCAAAACCGCTTCCCATTCAGACACAGTTCGCTCCGGTTTTTACTTTGGAGAAAGGTGACTTCAATTCAGATGGTCACCTGGATATGATCCTAGGAGGCAATTTGCTTGATACTAAATTGAAATTTGGCAGGTATTCAGCCAATCACTTGCAAGTGCTTTTGGGAGATGGAAAGGGAAGTTTCACTCCAATTGCAGCCCAGCAATCAGGAGTCTCACTTCGTGGCGAGGTTCGAGCCATTGAATTTTCTCATGGTTTTCTTTTGGTAAAGCAAAACGGGCAGGCGGTTCATCTATTTCGCAACCTTTCATCAAAAGACTAATTTAAAAAAAACAGAAAAGGCTTATTTTCAATCATTCATGCCCCCCAGCAACCTATGAAAAAATTATTCATTGCCTCTGGCTTGATCTTGATGAGCTTCCAGCTCAACGAGTCGGCTGTTTTTGAGGCCTATACCCAGAAAATTCCCGGAACCCCAGTAGTTTTTAGCATGACTCCAATCCCAGCGGGCACCTTTCTGATGGGAACAAATGATTCCAAATTTCCAGACCAAAATCCTGCCCACGAAGTCAAAGTCGATGCCTTTTGGATGGGAACCCATGAAGTGACTTGGGATGCTTTCGAACTGTTTTTGGATAAGCATTACGAGCAGACCATGACAGAGGGTGGAGTCGAGGATCGGGTAGATGGACTTACTCGTCCCAGCCTTCCGTACTTAGACATGACCTTTGGAATGGGAAAAGAAGGCAAGCCGGCTGTCGGAATGACCCAATATGGAGCGATTCAATATTGCTATTGGCTGTATTTGAAAACAGGAATTTTCTACCGTTTGCCGACCGAAGCCGAATGGGAGCATGCTGCTCGAGCTGGATCATCTGAGCGATTTTTCTTCGGAAAAGAGGAGTCCAAACTGGCAGAATATGCCTGGACTGCAGCCAATAGCGGAGGTGCAACCCATGAAGTTGGCAAAAAGAAGCCTAATCCTTGGGGACTTTTCGACATCTATGGTAACGTGCAGGAATGGACGATCGATTTATATGAAAAGGATTTTTACAGCAGGTCAGGTAAGGACAATCCTTATAATCCTGCGGGTAAACTTTACCCGCATGTGGTAAGAGGAGGTAGTTTCAAAACCTCCAATGCTGAGATTGGCTCAGCTTTCCGAGGAGTATCTGATCCTTCTTGGAAGCGGATCGATCCCCAGATTCCTAAAAGTCAGTGGTGGTTTCCGGAGGCACCTTTCATAGGTCTTCGTCTTGTGAGACCACTCAATCCACCTTCTCCTGAGCAAATCATGGCCTACTATACTCAGGAACCCATCGCAGATTATTAACAACCAAAATAACCCACCTATGAGCAATCAGAATTCACGCAGAGACTTTCTCAAGACCTCTGCCCTAGTGACCGGCGGTATGCTGGCCCCTTCATTTTTGGTTCCGGGAGCCCACGCTGCACCGGACAATCAAATCAAACTGGCGGTAATCGGCTGTGGAGGCCGTGGTACCGGAGCTGTCTTCCAGGCATTTGAGACTGGTCACCCAATCAAATTGGTGGCTATGGCAGATGCGTTTCAAGACAGACTTGATTCCAGCTACAAGGCAATTTTTGATAAATATGGAAAAGACAAAGTCGACGTTCCTGTCGAAAAGCGCTTTGTAGGATTTGATGGATACAAAAAAGCAATGGCTGAGGCCGATGTGGTGATTTTGGCAGCACCTCCAGGTTTCCGTCCTTCTCACTTTGAAGAAGCGGTAAATCAAGGCAAACAGATTTTCGCAGAAAAACCAATGGCTACCGATGCTGCAGGTATCCGAAAGGTCCTAGCTGCTGCTGAGGTAGCCAAAGCCAAAAAACTGAACGTCGTTGTAGGACTTCAGCGCCATTACCAGCAAAACTACCGGGAAGTCATGAAGAGAATTCATGACGGACAGTTGGGGGATATTGTGGGAGGTCAAGTCTACTGGAATGACGGTGGAGTATGGGTTCGCGAGCGAAAGCCAGGCCAGACGGAAATGGAATATCAGATGAGAAACTGGTATTATTTCAACTGGCTTTGTGGTGACCATATTGTGGAGCAGCACGTTCACAACATTGACATTGCCAACTGGGCTAAAAATGGCTATCCGGTAAAAGCAGAAGGTACAGGTGGACGTCAGATCCGCACAGGAAAAGACCATGGGGAGATTTTTGATCACCATGTGTTGACACTGACTTACGCCGATGGATCCGTGATTCACTCCGAGTGCCGTCACTTCCCAGGTGCAGCCAACCGTGTGGATGAGACGTTCCAAGGAACAAAAGGAAAGGTATTCCTAAGCGCAGGAAATCACGGAGTGATGACTGATTGGAAAGGCAACGCACTCTACACCCATAACAGAGAAAATAATCCAAACCCTTACCAAGTAGAGCATGATGAGCTTTGGGCTGCGATTGTCAAGGGTGAGTACAAATTTGCAGATGCTGAAAACGCCGCTAAATCCACATTGACAGCGATCATGGGTCGATATGCGACCTATTCTGGCAAGGTGGTGACTTGGGATGAGGCACTCAACGGCACAGTAGATTTATTCCCTGAAAAACTTGCCTGGGATGCTATGCCTAAACTGCTTCCAAATGCCGACGGCTTCTACCCACATGCTGTTCCTGGAAAAACCAAAGTGATCTAACCCATGGAAAGAAGAGGTTTTATCAAAAGAATTGGTCTGGGAAGTGCCTTTGTAGGTGCTACAGGTGCAATGAGTCTTCCTGCTTTTTCCAAGGAAAACGCCGCTGCGCCAACTTTCAAAATGGACTTTGCACCTCATTTTGGCATGTTCAAAAATCATGCTCCGGGTGGATTGGTCGATGAGCTGAAATTTATGGCGGATCAGGGATTTCGATCCTTGGAGGATAATGGCATGCTGAAGCGATCAGTTGCAGATCAGGAATTGATTGGAAAAACGCTAAGTGATCTCGGAATGCGAATGGGAGTTTTTGTAATCGATGGAGGAGACAACTGGAAAGTATCTCTGACCACAGGAAAGCAGGAATTTCTTGATGTATTCCTCAAAACTTGCCGTGAATCCGTAGAAGTTGCCAAGCGTGTGGGGGCTAAATGGGCTACGGTAGTTCCCGGATACTTCGAACGTAACTTGCCGATGGGTGTCCAAACTGGCAATGTGATTGAAGCGCTAAAGCGTGGAGCGGAAATTTTGGAACCACATGGATTGACCATGGTGC
>VFQO010000095.1_pt1 | contig 114925 bp, 112 predicted proteins | sample 3512331 | NCBI WGS metagenome assembly VFQO01 (sample SAMN10412371, study PRJNA504923) | tailings metagenome | isolation source: Replicate 3 from Balatoc abandoned mine | place: Philippines: Itogon, Benguet | collected 2017-08-28 | reverse complement strand
ACAGCGAACCACCACAACCTCACCCGGAGCGCCTACCGCGCGAGCGGTTTAGTCCCCCGCCCTTTTGCAGCCGCTCCGCCTCGGCCAGCATGTCGTGCGACCAGAAGTCGACGATCGCGGCTGCCATGCGGGCGCTGCCCGCGGGCTGGTTTGGCGTGACCGTCCAGCCTGTGGTCTTGGCGACCTTCTCCGCACGGGTCGACCAGGTCAACGGAAACCGGTTCTGCATGCCGTTGGCCAACCCACCCAGGGCAAGCTGTCGCAGCGAAGCGATCCAGCCACCCGTCCGCTCCGCCCCTTCAACGAAAGGCGCGATGAAGTCCAGCATGAAGAAGCGTGCGGTCAGCTCCAGCGACAGCAGGGCTTGAAACAGATCGGTGGACTCTCCGGTGGGCGCCGTCACCGTGTCCCCGACACCATAGACCTCGCGCAGACGCAGCCGTGTCGCCATGGCCCGGATGTAGGCCAGGCGGTTCTCGTCCTCGTTCTCCGGTCGCCCGATGCGGACATGAGCCAGGTCCGAGTTCGAAAAGTCGTGGAACGCGCGATGAAACCAGTAGCCCGGCAGGAGTTCGAGCTTTCGCCCGTCTCGCTGCCACTTGGGCTTGGCGTCCGGATCCGTCTCGACAAGGTCGAGCCGGCGGTCGCCGGTGGGCACGAATCGCACCGAGTCGTCGAAACAGTGGGCATTGACGCTGCGGGACAGGAACTCGTTCAACTCGATCTGCGCGGCAAGAAGGCGAGCGAAGGCCTGCAAGCTGTCGAGCAGCTCGTTTGGAGGCGCGCGATCGGGAAAGAGCAGCGGCGACAGGTATCGCTTCAGCGAGTGGGCCATGCGCTCGTCATCCAGCGTCACGCTGTCGATCGGCGCGTCCCTCAGCTTCCAGGCAAGCAGGTCGTTGATCGCGTCCCAATGGACATCCAGGCGGCCCTGGTGCTCCTCCACACAGGACTGCCCCGTCATGCTGTGGGGCACCAGCACCTCGTAGGCATGAAGGCTGGCCAGCAACAGGAGCTCGAAAGCCGTCATGTCGGCCACTGTGGCCTGGCAGCGCTCCAGCTCGACCTCTCGCTCGCGATGCGCGGCCACCAGCACGTCGTGCACCGTGAGCGCCTCTTCTACATCAGGGGTCAGGGCCGCGGCCGACCGCAAGTCCGGCATGTGCGGCGAGTCTGGCGCGAGCACCAGCCGCGCTCGCCGCATCGCGACGACCAAGGCCCGGGGAGCCGATCGTGCAACGCCCTCCACGAGCCCGCCGATGCGCACCCGGGCTTGCGAGAGATAGCGCGCCAGCGCGAGCGTGCCGGCCTCCGTGCACCAGTCTTCGGGGGCGCACGCGCCAAGAAGGTCGCTCCCCCAAAACCAGCTGTCTCGCTCATGACGCGTCGGCTTCAGTTGCCCTGAAGCCTGCGGCTTTCCGTCGAGATAGGCATCGAAGGCAGCCAGCCGCGCATCGGCGGGCGAACGCCCCTCGTCGAGCATGCGGCGGTACAGCCGATCGAAGTAGCCGCCACCCGCCTCGGCCACGCCTGGCCGGTTTGGCGTTGCCGCGCGCGGTGCTGTGGCCCCCACCTTGGGTTCAGCCCGACAGCAGTTCAGGCCGATGCGCCTTCAGCCAGGCCAGCACGTGCCCCTGCAAGGCCTGCGCGCTGGCCAGGCACTCGGCGGCCACGGCATCGGGAATGAGATCGCCCGAGTAGTCGGACAGGTTGCGTTGCTTGCGCAGCGCGTCGAGCACGATGACCTGAGCCGGTGCGACGCCTACGCTGGTGGTGAGGGTTTGGATCGCCGTCTGATGGTGTCCGGGCTTGCTCGTGAGCGTGCGGTAGCCGTTGGCCTGCAAGGCCACCATCGACAGCTGCATGATGGCCTTGTAGGCCGCGTCGAAGCGGTTCTCGGCGCTCAAGCCGGCCAGTTGCGCGTCGGCCAGGTTGCGCTGCGCGGCGGCCAGCAGTTTGCCGATGGCCGCGGGGTCCGGCGGAACAGCGTCAAGGCTGATGCCCAGCAAGTTCTTCAAGGTCATGAGCGTTGCCGATCAGGAAGATCTTGGGGCGCGACAGAACGTCCCGCAGGAACGGCTCCGAGCGAGCTTTCGCTGCAAACTCGTCGAGGGCGAAGACCTTCGGATTGATTTCGCGGCCCAGCGTGGTCTGGGCCGGATACAGGGCCTCGACCACGTCACGGAAGCCGGCATCGCCGACCAGAAGCACGTCGATGTCGCTGCCTGCCGCCTCCTCCCCGCGGGCGACCGAGCCGAAGACGAAGGCCAGCTTCACGCGCCCGGCCAGCGGCGCCAGCGCTGCCGCCAGCACGTCGCCCAGGCCGGATGTCTTGCGCAGGATGCTCGCCAGTTCGGCAAAGATCGGCCCGCTGGTATTGGCGCTGTAGACCTGCTGGTTGCCGCGCTTCTCGCGGCGCAGCAGCCCCGCCTCGGCCAGCTTGGTGAGTTCACGCGTGATCGTGCCGGCCGGCAAGCCCGTGCGGCGGGCGACCTCCCGGCCATGCAGCGCTTCTTCCGGGCGCAGCAACAGCAGCCCGAGCACTCGGCGTCGGTACTCGGGGAACAGCAGGGAGGCAACAGGTTGATGCATGGAAGGCGTCAATTGTCGCTTTATTCGCATCGATCTGGCAAGAGCCAAGTCGGACTCAATGCAACGGCATCGGCCCCTTCGCCGTCCGCCACGCCTCCATATCGATCTCCCGATCCACTCGCCACGCCAGCCGCTGCAGTACTACCCAGCGCACCGCAGCCACGCCTGCCAGCACCACCGCCGCCGCGGGCACGAACAGCACCATCCCTGCGTCACCCAGCCAGGCCGTCATGCCGACGAACCCGGCCGCCAGCCACGGCACATCACCCACACGCACCAACCCAGGCGGCTCGCTGCGCGCGTAGTTGACGCCGTCGATCGTCGTCCAGTTGGCCAGGGCCAGCACGCGCGTGCGGCGGTGCGCGGTCGTGATCAGGCTCACCTCGTGCCCGCGGCGCGCCGGCATCTCGCGGGTGTGGACGGTGAACTTGTGCTCGGTGCCGTCGGGTGCGCGCAGCCACAGCTCGTAGCGGTCGGTCGGTGCGATGGGGTGCAGGTGGCGCCAGTGCACGTTGACGTGGCGCCGCACGTCGACCAGGTGGCCGTGGAAGGTCTGCAGGTCGGGCATCGTGGTTCCTCGATTCAGCGCAACCAGGCTCGACCCGCGAACGCGCTCGTCAAGGGCGCGTTGAGCGCCAAACCCACCCACTGACACTGCGCTGCGAGCGCACCGTGTGCTGGCAAACACCCCATTGCCTGCTGGCGGCCAAGCAGCACGCCGCGCCGTCCCGGCGCGCCCCAAAACCCGCGCTGCCGTGTCACCGGACCGGGATCTGCATACGCTCCGACAGCCCCATCCACCTCGTTCCTGATCGCCGTTCGGACCCAGAGGTAGAACACCTTCCAGTCAACCCCAGGCGAAATCGCGGCCCTTTCGCCATCGGCTCGCTAATCGGCGAGATTTGCGGTTGCAAGGGCCGCGCGGCCGGCCCACACTGCCAGTGCGCAAGCAGGGATCAGCTGGCAGCCCTGGGCGGCATCGAGCCCCCGAAGTCGCAAGACTGCAAGCCTTGGAGCAGTGACCTCGTCACCCTTGCGCCCGCCACAGCGGGCGCGCACAGAAGCCGACACACGTCCGTCGCCGCGTCGTCATCGACGCCATCGCGCCGCGCCAGGGCCCGACCCTGGCGCCACCCTCGAGCCCGTGCCCGACACCGGCCCGAGGTGATGCGCACCTGGCAGCCGCCGCCCCGAGCGGCCCTGCCCCGACCGGTGGCCTGACCACCGATGCCTGCCCGGCCCCAGAGGCCGCGGCAGTGATCGTCCCCAGCTCTCGCACCCGTTCCGGGCTGCGAAAGACGCCCGCTCTGCGGAGCCGGCGTTCGAGTTCCTCCCCCACGCGCTCACGCACTGGCCTCTGCTTGCAAGCCAGCCCTGTCCAACCGCCCGGTGCTCGTCACCCCGCGGCGGCAGGGCCCGCGTGAACGGCCTGCGCGCCCGTCGCGGAACGGGCGCTGCCAGTCAGACCGGCGTGGGGGACGAGTTCGCGGTGCCGCTCGGGCACCGCACCGGGGGTCGAGCCCCCGGGATTGCCTCGGGCCTCCAGAAGGCCTGGTCTGCCCCGGCAGACGCCACATCGCGCCCGACGCGTGCTGGCTGGCGATCGCTTTTACGAACCTCCGCGCGGTGGCTGCCTTTCGGGGTGGCCGCCGCAAGCCACTGGCCCGGCATCGGCCCCGGAATCCGCCGATGCCTGCACCACAGGGTTCCACCGATTCGACTGCCGAGGACTCGCCCCATGCCCGCCACACCGCACCGCCCTGCGCCCACCACCACACGCCGCCCTGCGCGCGCCGGGCCCATCGCCCGGCCGCGCACCTACGAGCAGCCGGCACTGACCGATCTGCCGCTGAACCCGCGCCGCGGCACCTACGTGCTGAACCTGATCCTGCAGCAGCACAACTGGCGCCACAGCAGCAAGCACAAGGGCGTGAGCCACAAGACCATCGCCGAGCGGGCGCGCTTCTGCCACTGGCTCTTCACCTTCCTGCGCCAGCACCCCAAGCGCTTCAAGCTCGACCCGCGCTCGTTCAGCGGCCGGCATGTCGATGCGGTCGCCGCGCACTGGCAGGCCGAGGCACACGCCGGCCGCATGAGCCCGGCCACCATCCAGACCTACTTCAGCTTCATGCGCACCTTTGCCGGCTGGATCGGCAAGCCGCGCCTGCTGAAGCCCATCGCCAGCTACTTCGACGACCCCGCGCTGCACCGCCGCAGCCTGGCCGCCACGGTGGACAAGACCTGGCGCGCGCAGGGCGTGGATGCCGACGCGGTGATCCGCGAGGTGGAAGCCCACGACCGGCACGCCGCCGCGTCGCTGCGCCTGATGCAGGCCTTTGGCCTGCGCTTCAAGGAAAGCCTGATGCTGCGGCCCCACCAGGACGTGCTGACCGCGCAGCAGGCCGGCCGCCCCGCCGACGGCCCGGCGCGCTATCTGGACACGCACCGCGGCACCAAGGGTGGCCGCGACCGGCTGCTGCCCATCGACACTCCTCAGCGCGAGGCCGCCGTGGTGCAGGCCTGCCGCGTGGCCATCAGCTCCGACGACAGCGTCAGCGACCCGCGGCGCACGCTGGCGCAGGCCGAGCGGCGGCTGCGCTACGTGATGGAACGCCATGGCATCACCCGCGCGGGCCTGAAGGTGGTGCCGCACGGCCTGCGCCACCAGGACGCGGCCGATGCCTACCGCTCGATGACCGGACAGCCGCCCCCGGTGGCCGGCGGCGGCACGGTCGACGCGGCGCTCGACGCGCACGCGCGCCAGGCCATCGCCGAACACCTGGGCCACGGCCGCCGAGCGATCGTCAACGCGTACCTGGGCCGACCCCACCCCGACGCCAAGGCGTCTTCACCCGCAGCCCACCCGAACCCCGACACCCGCAACCCCGAACCCCAAGGAGATGAATGATGTTCGTGACCGACGAAACCCAGGAACGCAGCCCCTACTGGCTGAGCCCCGGCATCGACGTGCCCACGCGCGAAGAGATCCTGCCCGGCATGCGCAGCGCCAAGGGCCTGTTCCACATCTGCGACGAACACGCCGAAGGCGCTTTCGTGCCGACGGCCGCCTTCATGCGCAACTCACCCACGTGGCGGCTGGACGTGCTGGGCGACATCCTGCTGGACATCCAGCGCGCCCAGCAGCACGCGGCCGTGGAGCTCTTCCGCGAGCTGTCGCGGAAGAACCCGGAGGTGGGGCTCGAGCGGCAGCTCCACGGCTTCCGGCATGCCTGCCAGCAGCTGGGCCTCGTGCTGCCGGATAACGTCGAGGCGTTGATCGTGCTGGATCGGCAGTTCATCGCCAAGCACGTCTGACGCGCCAGCGGCGGCAACGCGCCCCGTGCCGATGCCGCCGCTTCACCTGGTACGCTGCCAGCCAGAGCGGCATCGAAGAAGCCACTGCCAGGGATGGACCAAACCGACCAGTACTACGAACAGTTCGCGGCCGAGTTCTTCGGCTCGACCGTCGGCGTGGACATGGCACCGATCTACCAGCGGTTCCTGACACAGCTCACGGCTGGCGCCCACATCCTCGACGCCGGCTGCGGCTCGGGTCGCGATGCCAGGGCCTTCTCCGAGGCTGGCTTCCAGGTCACCGCCTTCGACGCGTCGGCAGAGCTGGCTCGTCTGGCCAGCGCACACTGCGGGTTCGACGTCGCGGTGCGGCGTTTCGAGGATGTCGACGAGGTCGAAACGTTCGACGGCATCTGGTGCTGCGCCAGTTTGCTGCACGTACCGCTGGCCGCCATGCCGGCCACCCTCGATCGCCTGTGGCGCGCCCTGCGCCCCGGCGGCACCCTGTACGTCAGCTTCAAGCATGGCACCGGCGAGCGCGTTCATGGCGGGCGCCGGTTCACGGATGCCGACGAGGCTACCCTGCGGCAGTGGTTCGGCCGATGGCCCGATGTGCACCAGCTCGACGTGTGGCTCACCGTCGACCAGCGGCCCGATCGAACCGAACGCTGGACCAATGCGCTGGCCACCCGCAAGCCCGTGCCAAGCCAGCGGCTGGTGACCGGTGGCGCCGACCACTTCCTGCCCCACCTCTCCGAAGCGTTCACCTGGGCCACTCAGGCAGACCTGGCGGTCGCGTTCATCAAGACCACGGGCCTGAGGCTTCTTCTGCCCGACCTGGAGTCGATGGTCGAAGCCGGTGCGCCGCAGCGAGTGCGCGTGCTCACCAGCGACTACCTCGACATCACCGACCCCGAAGCCTTGCGCTTGCTGCTGCTGCTGCAGGAGCGCGGCGCCGAGGTGCGCGTCTACACGACGCAGGAAGGCAGCTTCCACCTCAAGGCCTACATCTTCGCCAAGCTGGATGGGCAGTTGCTCGCGGCAGGAACCGCGTTCATCGGCTCCAGCAACATCAGCCGGCAGGCTCTGCAGGACGGGTTGGAGTGGAACTACCGCGTCGTCTACCCCGGCGATTCCGGCTTTCTCGAAGCCCGCCAGCGCTTCGACGAGTTGTTCGGTCACCCGAAGACCGTGGCGCTGTCCGATGCCTGGATCGAGGCCTACGAGCAGCGGCGGCTTCCGCCTTCGCTAACGATCGCGCCCGGCAGCCACGAGCAGGAGGCGCCGCCCGAGCCCACGAAGATCCAGCATGAAGCGCTGGCGGCCCTGACGGCCAGCCGCGATGGCGGATACCGGCGCGGCCTGGTGGTGCTGGCCACCGGCTTGGGCAAGACCTGGCTGGCAGCCTTCGATGCCGTGCGCATGGGCGCGCGACGCATCCTGTTCGTCGCACACCGCGAAGAGATCTTGGGCCAGGCGGCGGCCACCTTTGTCCGCATCCTGCCGAAGAAGCGCGTGGGCTACTACACCGGCCGCAGCCGCGATGCCGAAGTCGACGTGCTGTGCGCCTCGGTGCAGACGCTGGCCAAGGCCGAACATCTGGAGCGGTTCGCGCCCCAGCATTTCGACTACGTCGTCATCGACGAATTCCACCATGCCGCTGCCGGCACCTACCGGCGGCTGCTGGCGCACTTCGCCCCTTCCTTCCTGCTGGGGCTGACGGCCACGCCGGAGCGCACCGACCAGTCCGACATCCTCTCGCTGTGCGACGACAACCTGGTCTACAGCTGCCATCTGTTCGCCGGCATCCAGGCGGGGCTGCTGGCGCCCTTCCACTACCACGGCATCCAGGACGAATCAGTCGACTACCGCGAGGTACCTTGGCGCAACGGTCGGTTCGACCCGGAGCAGTTGTCCAACAAGCTGGCCACGCTGGCCCGCGCGCGCCACGCCCTGCGCGAGTGGCGCAGCAAGGCCCAGCAGCGCACGCTGGCGTTCTGCGTCTCGACGCGCCACGCCGACTACATGGCCGAGCAGTTCACCCGCGCAGGCGTGTCGGCCGCCGCGGTGTACGCGGGCTCCACCCTCGGCCGCGCGCAGGCCTTGGAGAGGCTGCACGCCGGCACGCTGCAAGTGGTGTTCTCGGTCGACCTGTTCAACGAGGGCGTCGACCTGCCCAGCATCGACACGGTGATGATGCTGCGGCCCACCGAGTCGAAGATCCTGTTCCTGCAGCAACTGGGCCGCGGCCTGCGCCGCAGCGAAGGCAAGCAGCACCTGGTGGTGCTGGACTTCATCGGCAACCACCACAGCTTTCTGCAAAAGCCGCAGGCGCTGTTCGGCGTGGGTTCCACCTACCAGGCGCTGGCCGCATTCGCGCGCAAGGCGGAGCGGCATGCACTGGACCTGCCTGCAGGGTGCTACGTCAACTACGATCTGGCGATCATCGACTTCTTGAAGTCGCTAGACAGCACCGGCCCGCAGAAGGACTACGAAGCCTTGCGCGACGTGCTCGGCCGGCGCCCCACGCTGAGCGAGTTCTATCGCTCGGGCAGCAGCGTGCAGGCCATGCGGCAACAGGCCGGGCAGTGGTTTGCGCTGGTGCGCACGATGGGCGACCTGGCCGAACTGGAGTCTGCTGTGGCCGGGCAGTTCCAGGCGCTGCTGCGTGAGGTCGAGGTCACCGCGATGACCAAGAGCTTCAAGATGGTGCTGCTGGAGGCGCTGCTCGAACTCGACGGCCTTGGTCAGCCGGTGCCGCTGCAGGCGCTGGCGCAGCACTCTCGCGGTGTGCTGGATCGGCGCCGCCCCTTGCTGGCCGACCTGCCGGCCGAAGTGCGCTCCATCGCCCCTGCAGACCCCGCTTGGGCGCGCTACTGGCGCGACAACCCGGTCAAGGCGTGGACGGGCGGAAATCGCCCTCCGGGTACAACGGCGCCCTTCAAGCTGGAAGGATCGACCTTCGCTCTGGCGCAAAGCGTGGCTGAGGAGACGGCACCCGTGCTGGCCGCGATGTTGCAGGAACTCGTCGACTACCGCCTGGCGGCCTACGAGGTGCGCCTAGAGCCCGAGGTAGCAGCCAGCAACGTGGTGCCGTTCCCTGCCAAGCGCCGCGACGCCGTGGAGCTGCCGTACTTCCCGAACCTGAAGATCGCTTGCGGCCACTTCAAGACAGGGCGCACCGACTCGGAAGAGCATCGCACACTACCGAAGGTGTACGGTCCGCTCGACCCGAGCCGGCACTTCATCGCGCGGGCCACCGGCAACTCCATGGACGGCGGCAGGAACCCGGTGCGCGACGGTGACTACCTGCTGCTGGAGCTGATGAGCCCGACACGCGCCGGCTCGATCACCGGCAACGTGGTGGCCATCGAGCGACAGGACGAGTCCGGCGACAACCAGTACCTGCTGCGCGTGGTGACCAAGACCCGCGACGGCCAGTACGTGCTGAAGGCCAACAACCCGGCTTACGAGGACATGCCGGCCACCGACGAGATGCGCACGCTGGCGCGGCTACGCGGCGTTGTCGATCCGCTGGACCTGGCCGTCGGGCAGAGCTTTCAGCGCGAAGAGATTCCCCCGCTGTTCGGCGAAGCGTTCAACCCGGGCAGTTGGAACGTGGGGCACGTGACGCTTAACGAAAAGAAGGCGCATGTGCTGCTGGTGACCCTGAACAAGCAGGGCAAGGCCGAGGAGCACAAGTACCTGGACCACTGGATCGACGAGTATCACTTCCACTGGCAAAGCCAGAACGCGACGACGCCGGAGAGCAAGCGAGGCCGGGAGATCATCGAGCATGAGCGACGTGGCATTGCCATTCACCTGTTCGTGCGAGATGGCAAGCTGGCGGGCGGGAAGGCAGCGCCGTTCGTTTACCACGGGCGGGCGACCTACGAGTCGCACCAAGGCAGCGGGCCGGTCAGCGTGGTGTTCAGCCTCTGACCGATGTTTCAGGTCAGCTCACGCCTGAAAAGTCGCAAGCCCAGGCAGCGCATGAACCGTCAGCGCTTCTTGTCCACACCAAGACCGCTGCGCACCAACAAGTCGAGGACTTTGCCACCGGGCACCAGGCTGATGGACGCATGCCGATGGGCGAGTGCCACTGGAACGAGTGCGTTGTCGTAGAGATCCATCTCGAAGTGGCGAATGAGATCGCAGGCTCGCTCAATGAGCAGCCCATAACGGTCCAACTCGACCTTTGCATTTGCGAAGGCCCTGCCACCGCCACCAAAGGTCTTGTCTCCGAACGGATAAGGAATCGCGAAGTTGAAAATGCGCCCGCGCTCGGTCTTGAAGAGGAAGTCCTGACCGTAGTAGGTCTCGTTGCCAAAGTTTGCCGCTGGCGAGGCGCCGCCGGTGATGTACTTGTTGCGATAGTCGTCGTCGATGACGCGAATCACCCCGTCCGGGAGGAAGCGCTCCAACAACAGCGCGTGGTCCATCACACCGCCTGTCTTCTGTAGACCAACAACAAGCATCGGTTGCAGGCCCATCTGCGCCAAGCGCTCATTCACCTTAAAGATGAGTGCCTGAAGGCGCTGTGAGAGCTTCGCCGGCTCACCGAAGATGCCAAGCGGGCCATCGAGAACGAAAGCAATGTCCGAAAGTGCCTGAGGCTGAGCTTCAAACACCTGGAGGATGAAACCCGCAAGCATGAGGTGCTCCACGGCGTTCATCATGCGAGTCATCGCGCTCGAGTTGTCGCCAAAGTCGGTGATGCCCTCATGCAAGCGGAGGAAGTCAGTGGCGTAGACCTCGGCCCCGCATGCACCGCAGTGCTGCAGCAGCGTGACGCGATCGAACGTAGGTCCCGGCCGCGCTGCGCAACAGGGACATGCTGGCAATCCAAGCGTGTCGCCGTTAAGCGTTACCAGCATGCGTGCCAAGACCTGACCAGTCTGCGTTTCAGTCCGGTCGACGCTCAGCTGGTCGAACAACGCTCGCCTAAAGCCATTCTTTACGCTATCGATGCCCCGATACCGAATATTGCTTCCCGGCATCGTGAACGTGACGGGTGAAGCAGAGCGATGCATCTCGGCGACCTTGAATGGGTCAACGAAGCGATTGACCGGATCAACCAAGTCCGCATACTTCAACGTGTCGACAAGCACGTGACTGACCTTTAGGAAGCCAACCTGTGTGCTCGGCAACTTGTCGTTGATCGGCGCGTCACTCTTGCTTGCGTCCGAGGCCACGACGTAGCGCGGGAGTTGCGGCGGCTTGCCCATTGGCGCGCGCATGAATCGCGAAGCAAGTTCCTTCGCCTCGTCGTCTGACGGCTCGCGCAGATAGTCGCAGTTCGCCAGGAATCCCTGCACATCGGGATTCCTGATGAAGTCGGCATGGCCACCCTTGCCAGCTGTCTCGCGGACGTACGGCATCAGATCAAGCCCTTCTGCCCATCAGCCATCACCTTACTTGCCTTGGGCGTGGCCGTCGCCTGGCCGGCGGCAGCACCCAGGCCTTGCATCTCGGCCACGATCGCCGTGGGAGTGAAGCGATTGATCTGCGTCGGGATCACGAACGGCGCGGACAGCGTCTTGATTCGGGCGAAGCCCACGTCCTGCGCTGACTTGAGCGAAGTGAGGAAATCGCTGAAGTCATAGAACTTTCCCAACGTCTTGAGCTCATCATCATTGTTCAGGTGGGTGACGAACCAGTTCTCGGTGTTGGCGAGAATGTTTGGGTGCACGGACGAGGGCTCCTGCGTCGCATAGACGAACGCGATCTTGGCCTTCGCGCCCTCTTTTGCGATGCGCGGCCAGGTAGCAGTTAGCTCGGTCTTCTTCCCAACGAGGTTGTGGGCTTCTTCGACGTATAGCACCACGTTCTGCGGTACCTCGCCGGCGTTGAGCTTACCCATCTGACGTTCGAAGATCTGGCGGGCGATGCGCTCGGAGAGTACTTCGCGGATCTCGACCGGGCCGGCCGAGAGATCAAGGATGACGATCTTGCCTGCGTCGAGGTGATCGATGATCTCGGTCGTTACGTCTCCTGCGCGACGAGGCGAGTGGTACGAGCGGTATTTCTGGATGGCGCGCCAACCGCCGAATGCCTGCTTGCGACTGGTCTCGCGCGCCAGCATGTTCAACATCGCCTCGAGCATGGGATCGACCCAAGAGTTCCCTGGAGTCGAAGAGGCGAGTCCGATAGCGGCTTGACGAGCTGCAGCCTGAGCTTCCCTTAATCCGAGATTGATGGCGCGGATCTGATCGAACCACGCGGCAGCTTCCGGCGGCGAGACCAAATCAGTTGCTGGGACTTCCACCGGTTGCTGGCCGCCTTGCTGCTGGACGAAGGCATTCATCTGATCAATGAGTGCCTTCCCACGCGGGATCTTCACTTTGAATCCGGTCGGTGCCGGATAGCCGGCTCGGTAGAGAATGCAGCGAAACACCGCTACATGACGCTCCCAGCGCGTGTGCTCGCTGCGCTCGCTAGCTTCCGGTTCTTCCAGGGTCGCGCCCATGAATGCGTCCAAGTCCTGGCCGCCGAAGGGCGATGTGTCCTTCTTGTGCAGCGCCTGAATCAGATTCAGCCCTTGGGCAGGCTCCTGGTAGAAGTTCGCACGAAGATCCTGGAAGTTCGGCGTCTCGATGGCTCGATAGCGCACGACGCGATCGACGAACACCTCAGCAATCGAACTGCCGTCATCTTGGTGGTTGGCGTTCGCGTACTCGCCGTTGACATCAAAGATCAGCTGACCAACGCGGATGTCCGACTTCATCGCGGCCAGCGCCACTGCCGACACTGTTGTCTTCACAGTGTTGGACTTACCCGTGCGCGTCATGCCCAGCACAGCGGTACGACGCGCCAGAAAGTCCGCAGGCTGAATCTGCACCTTCACCGGCACCTCTCCAACGCCACGATGCAGTCGCGCTGTGGACGTGTAGCGAACGGTGCCCACGTCGATCGGCTTGGGTGTGTCCTTGAACCCCGCCTTGATTGCCTCGTCACGGGCCTTGGCGCGCACTTCCGGGTTGACGTGATTGACGATCAGTTCAAGCGCTGCGCCACGGGGCTTGAAGGCGCGCATGCGGGACAGGCTCATGAAGTTCTCGATGTCACTGCCGAGCCGCAGCTGTCCATCTTCCATGAAGAATGTGCCAAGCACGCGACAGCGCATGCCTCCCCATTGAAGTTCGCTGGCCGTCATTGGATCAAGCCCGTCGTTCACGTCTCCGGGTAGGCGCTCAGTTTCGCGTCGGCGTTGATGGTGCTCGATGCGCGTGCGGACCATGTCTCCGTCCTGGGGCAATGGGGCGGGACCCAGCACGCGCAAAAGCACCACCTCTTGATCAATCACCGGTGCGGCATCAAACCGCGCAGGGTCGAACCCGGCAGCGAGCAAGAAGGAGTTGTGCGGCATGCCATTAACGGCGTGCTTGAAGGCGTCGTTTGTCTGAACGAAGCACTCGTCGTACTTGAGGTTGTAGACGTAGCCGACGAAAGATTGGTCGACTTCGCCGATGAGCCGCGTGAGCGGGTTGTCCGAGAGGACGGCACGCAAAACAGTGTTCATTGATCGCTTGGTCCCTTGATTCAAATGCGCGCCGCCGCATTGGAGGGCAGCGTTGCAACCGCGGCGCGACGCATGGAGAGCTTCGCTCCCCGAGTCAGCGTCGGTGGCGCCGGGAGCTGAAGATTTGCGTAGAACAGCACCTCGCTGGCCACAGGTCGTGCCTGGTGCGTCGAGTACTGGAGCGAGAAGTTGGACGACTTCACTCCGCGGTACAGCTCACGGATCTCAGGGGCATCGTCGTAAGTGATCAGGAGCGGGTGAGACGCGAGCTTTGCACAGTGCGCAATCGCCTCGTGGTCAGCGTGTTGATAGTGGTTCCGATAGAGCTGGCTACCCTTTACGTAGTAGGGCGGATCCAGGTAGAGCAGTGTCTTGGCGGGAAAGCCCGGGCTGCAGTCGAGCAGCAGATCTAGCGCGTCCATGCCCAGAACGGTGATGCGCTCGCGCTTGGCGCCAATGGCGCGCACCCGAGCAATCAGATCGTCGGATTTGTAGCGCGCGTCGAGCTTGTAAGCCCCCGCCTGCTCCTTGCCGCCGATTACGCCGCCGGCCAGGATGCCGGAGCGGCTCGTGCGGTTCAAGAAGAATGCAGCGAAACCAAGTTCAAGGGTCGAGTGGCCTTCAGGACTGGCAACCATGGCCTGAAATCGCGCACGCGATCTCATCGTCACGGGTGTACGACGGATCATGTCTGCGAACGCAGCCGTTTCGCATACAACTGACTGCCAGAAGGCGTGGATCAACGGGTCGGCATCGTTGATGACAATGTGCTCGACGTGACCTTCAAGCAGCAGGTATAGCGCCGCACCCGCACCCCCCGCGAACGGTTCGACGTACCAGCCTCCCCTTAAGTCGTTCTTCTCAATGACGCTGGCCAGCCAAGGCCCCAGCCGACCCTTCCCACCGGGATAGCGTAGGGGGCTTGCAAAGTAGCCGGAGAAGTTGGCCGACTTGGCGGCGCGTGACATGGGTGAGACTCCCTAGATCCTTGTTTTCACATAAGTATCCCCCAGGAGGGCCCATCAGGTGGAATCAGTCGCGCCAAGGCGCAGGTTTGCAGCGATCCGATCAAGCTTGCGATTCGGAGGTGGCGCATTCCATCGACATGAGCACCGTCGCCCATTTGTCCAACGCCTCCCTCCTCTCCTCGAAGTACGTGTGCCGGTCGTAGATCCCCTCCACCCCCGACAGCTTGTGGTTCAGGCACATCTCCGAGATGTCCCGCGGCACGCCCAGCGCGCGCAGGTGCGACTTCACGGTGCTGCGCAGGTCGTGCGGCGTGAAGCGGCGCACCGCGGGCTTGGCGGTGCGCAGCCAGTGGTCGATGGCCTCGCGCAGCGTGTCCTTGCTCAGGTGGGTGTCGCCGCCATGCCGGGCCGCGCGGCTGCGTGAATGCGCCGGCAGCACATAGGCCGAGCTGCCGGCCAGCGTGCGCAGTTCGCGGAACCAGTCCACCACCACGGGCGCCAGCGGGATGTCCATCGCCGCGCCGGTCTTGCTCTGCGGGATGTGCCACTTCGCGCCGTCCAGGTCCACGTCCGCCCACTTCGCCTGGTAGAGCTCGGCGCTGCGCACGGCCGTGGCCAGCAGGATGCGGATGGCCAGTGCGTTGCGGCGGCGCATGGGCGCGGCCAGCAGCAGCTTCAACTCCTCGCGCGTCAGCATCAGGCGCTGGCGGCGCGGCGGCCGTTCGCCCAGCAGCGCCGAAAGCATGATGCCGTGGCAGGGGTTGGCATTGATCAGCCGCTTGCCACAGGCATGCGTGAACAGGCACTTGGTGGTGATGAGCAGCATGTTCGACTCGCCCCAGGTGAGGCCGGCGCCTTCGATCAGCGCCACCACGTCGCTGGCCTCGATCTCGCGCACGGTCAGCGCGCCCAGCTTCTTCTCCACGCGCTTCAGGTGCCGGCCGTAGCTCACCTGCGTGCTGTGCGCCAAGCTCACCAGCTTCTTGGCGCGGTAGTCCTTAGCGAGGTCACGCACCGTCCAGTCGCGCGCGGCGGTGGCCTTGGCCTTCTGCTTCTCGGCCGCCGGGTTGCGGCCCTGCTGCACCTCGGCGCGCTTGAGGGTGGCGATGCCGCGCGCCTCGGCCAAGCCGATGTCGGGGTAGCGGCCGATGGTCAGCTCACGGCGCCGGCCGCCGAAGCTGTAGCGCAGGATCCAGCCCGCCGAGCCACCCGCCGACAGCGTGAAGGTCAGCCCACCGCCATCGGCCTTGGCCAGCGGCACGCCCGCCTTCACCCAGTGACGGATCTGGAGGTCCGTCAGCTTGCCCCGTTCACCCGCCATCGTCGCCTCCTGGCCGCCGCGGCGCAGCTACCACCGTAGCTACCATCCCAGCTACCAAATTCTGTTGGGACGTGGTGGGTTATCAAGAGCCCCGAAAAGCAGTTGCCACCCGAAAACGCCTGGGAAATCAGGCGCTTGCGGGTGGCAACTGGCACGGGGTGAGACCCCGCGGAGCGCTACATCAGAACGATGTCGTACTGCTCCGGATTCATCGTCGGCTCTGCCGACAGCGAGATCGGCTTGCCGATGAACTCGCTCAGCCCGGCCAGGTGCACGCTCTCCTCGTCGAGCAGCATCTCCACCACCGTGGCACTGGCCACCACGCGGAACTCGCGTGGGTTGAACTGGCGCGCCTCGCGCAGGATCTCGCGCAGGATGTCGTAGCAGACGCTGCGCGCCGTCTTCACCTGGCCGCGCCCTTCGCAGGTGGGGCAAGGCTGGCACAACATGTGGGCCAGGCTCTCGCGCGTGCGCTTGCGCGTCATCTCCACCAGGCCCAGCTGCGTGAAGCCGCTCACCGTGGTGCGCGTGCGGTCGCGCGCCAGTTGCTTGCGCAGCTCGGACAGCACGGCCTGCTGGTGGTCGTCGCGGGTCATGTCGATGAAGTCCGCGATGATGATGCCGCCCAGGTTGCGCAGCCGCAGTTGGCGCGCGATGGCGCCGGCCGCCTCGAGGTTGGTCTTGAAGATGGTGTCTTCGAAGTTGCGCGCGCCGACGAAGCCGCCGGTGTTGACATCGACGGTCGTCAGCGCCTCGGTCTGGTCGATGATCAGGTAGCCGCCGCTCTTCAGGTCGACCCGCCGCGCCAGCGCCTTGGCGATCTCTTCCTCGATGCCGAACAGGTCGAAGATGGGCCGCTCGCCGCGGTACAGGTCGAGCTTGGCGCGGGCGCCCGGCATGTACAGCTTGCCGAAGGCCTGCAACGCCTCGAACTGCATCTGCGAGTCGATGCGGATGGTCTGCGTGGCCTCGGTCGTGAGGTCGCGCAGCACGCGCTCGGCCAGGCTCAGGTCTTCATGCAGCAGCGTGCCGGGCTTCTGGCTCTGCGCGCGCTGGCGGATCGTGGCCCAGGTCTTGCGCAGGTAGGCGATGTCGTCGGCCAGCTCGGTGTCGCTGGCTTCCTCGGCGTTGGTGCGCAGGATGAAGCCGCCGCCCTTGTCGTCGGGGTCCTGCGCCGCCAGCACCTGCATGCGCGCGCGCAGCTGCTCGCGCAGCTCGGGGCTGCCGATCTTCTGGCTGATGCCGATGTGGTTGTCGTGCGGCAGGAAGACCAGCATGCGCCCGGCGATGCTGACCTGCGTGGACAGCCGCGCGCCCTTGGTGCCGATGGCGTCCTTGATGACCTGCACCGTGAGCGTCTGGCCTTCGAAGACCTGGCGCTCGATGGGCGGCAGCGGGGCATCGGGGCGGGTGGCCGGATGGCCGTGCAGGTCGGCCACGTGCAGGAAGGCCGCACGTTCCAGGCCGATGTCGACGAAGGCGCTCTGCATGCCGGGCAGCACACGCGCCACCTTGCCCAGGTAGACGTTGCCGACCTGGCCGCGTTCGAGGGTGCGTTCGATGTGCAGTTCCTGCACCGCACCGTTTTCGACGACAGCCACCCGCGTTTCCTGCGGGGCCCAGTTGATGAGGATGTCCTGGTTGGCCACGGGCGGTACTGCGTTGGTGTTGTCAGGGGCTGGCCTGCACGCGGGCCCGGGCCAGCAGCTCCCGCGTCTCGAACAGGGGCAGACCCATGATACCGGTGTAGCTGCCGTCGATGCGTTCGATCCAGGCCGAGATCGGCCCCTGGATGGCATAGGCGCCGGCCTTGCCGAAGGGCTCGCCGCTGGCGATGTACTGGTCGATCACGCGCTCGGACAGCGCCGCAAACCGCACGCGCGACGTGCTCAGCGCCAGCAGCGACTCGCGCCCGTGGCTCACCGCCACGGCGGTGTGCACCTGGTGCCAGCGCCCGGACAGCAGCCGCAGCGTGGCCGCGGCATCGGCAGCGTCGCGCGGCTTGCCCAGGATGCGCCGACCAGCAGCCACCGTGGTGTCGGCCGTGAGGATGGGCGCCTCGGGCAGGCCGCGCGTGGCCAGCCGCGTGCGTGCGGCCAGCAGCTTGGCCAGCGTGACGCGGCGCACGTAGTCCACCGGCGCTTCGTCGGGCCGCTCTTCTTCCAGCCGCTCGGCGTTCTCGCGCACGGCAGGCAGCAGCGGGCGGTGCGCGATGCCCAGCTGCTCGATCAGCTGCGCGCGGCGCGGGCTCTGCGAGGCGAGGTAGACGAATCGATGCATGGTGCTGGCAGCGCCTCACTCTCGGTGGTAGGGGTGGCCGCTGGCCAGGCTCCAGGCGCGGTACAGCGCCTCGGCCAGCAGCACGCGCGCGAAGGCGTGCGGCAGCGTCAGGTCCGACAGCCGCAGCGTCTCGTCGGCCGTGGCCTTCAATGCCGGGTCCAGGCCGTCGGGGCCGCCGATCAGCAGCGCCACGTCGCGGCCGTCGCCGCGCCAGAACTGCAGCCGCTCGGCCAGCGCGCTGCTGGTGTGGCGGCTGCCGTGTTCGTCGAGCACCACACGGCGCGCGCCCTTCGGGATGGCAGCCTCGAAGCGATGGGCCTCGGCGGCCATGCACTGCGCGGCAGTCTTGCCGCCGCCGCGCGGTTCGGCCTTCAGCGCCTTCAGTTCCAGCCGCATCTCGGGCGGGAAGCGCTTGGCGAAGTCGTCCCAGGCCGTGTCGGCCCAGGCGGGCTGGCGCTGGCCCACGGCCACGACCACCAGCTTCATCAGGCTCAGCGGGCGCTGGTTTTCTTGGGCACGCTCTTGCGGGCCACGACCACGGTCTTCACCGTGGCGCGCTTGGCCGGCGCGGTCTTGCCTGCCGCCGTCTTTGCAGGGGCCGACCTGGCAGGCGCCTTCTTGGCCGCCGTGCGCTTGAAGGCCGCGCCCTGGGTGGCCGCGCGCTTGGCCGCTGCCTTCTTGGCCGGCGCGGTGCGGCGCGGCTCGGCCGCAGCGGCCTGCCCCTTCCTGGCGGCGTTGGACCGCCCCAGCGGCGGCGCCGGCTCGCTGGCCTTCACCAGGCCCGCCTTGGTGTCGCCCATCTTCATGCGCACGGCCTTCGCACCCCAGATCTCCTCGAGGTGGTAGTAGTCGCGGATGGCCGGCTGCATGATGTGCGCGACCGCGGCACCGCAGTCGACGATGATCCACTCGCCGTTGTCCTCGCCTTCGGTGGACAGCACCGGGAAGCCGCGTGCCTTGACGCTGTCGCGCACGCTGGCGGCCAATGCCTTGGTCTGGCGGTTGCTGGTGCCCGAGGCCACGATGACACGTTCGAACATCGAGCTCAGGTGCTCGGTGTTGAAGACGGCGATGTTCTGCGCCTTCACGTCCTCGAGGCCATCGACGATGGCGCGCTGCAGTTTGCGAATGTCCATTCAGTTCCTGATGACGGCTGCGTACAGCCTGTGTTGGTCAATATAGCCCGCCACGTCGGCGGGCACCAGGGTGGAGATGTCCAGGCCCTGGGCGGCCCGGTGGCGGATGTCGGTGGACGAGATGTCCAGCATGGCCAGCGGCACGCTGCGGTGGGGGAAGCGCAGCACGTCGGGGTGCACCGCCGGCGCGGCGCCGGGGCGGTTGGCCACCGCCAGAGTCACGCGCGTCAGCAGTTCCTGCCACTGGTTCCAGGTGTGCAGGCCGGCATACTGGTCCTGCCCGATGAGCAGGAACCACTGCTGCCCCGGCTGCGCGTGCTGCAGCGCGCGCACGGTGTCCAGCGTGTAGCTGGGGCCGGCACGGTCGAGCTCGATGCGGTCGAGCACGAAGCGCGGCTCGCCGGCGATCGCCAGCTGCACCATCGCCGCGCGGTGCACGGCGTCGGTGACGTGGCGTTCCTTCTGCCAGGGCTGCCCGGCGGGAATCCAGCGCACGGCGTCCAGCTGCAGGTCGACCAGGGCCGAACGCGCCAAGGCGACATGCGCGTTGTGCACCGGATCGAAGGTGCCCCCGAAGAGGCCGATGCGCTTCACGCAGCCAGCCAGTCGCGCGGGCGCAGGAAGTCGGTGTAGAGCCGGGCCTCGGGGCTGCCGGGCTCGGGGTGCCAGTCGTAGCGCCACTTCACCACCGGTGGCATCGACATCAGGATGCTCTCGGTGCGGCCGCCGCTCTGCAGGCCGAACAGCGTGCCGCGGTCCCAGACCAGGTTGAACTCGACGTAGCGGCCGCGGCGGTAGGCCTGGAAGTCGCGCTCGCGCTCGGTGTAGGGCGTGTCGCGGCGGCGCTGCACGATGGGCAGGTAGGCGGGCACGAAGGCGTCGCCCACCGCACGGATCATCGCGAAGCCGCTGTCGAAGCTGCCTTCGGTGAAGTCGTCGAAGAACACGCCGCCGATGCCGCGCGGCTCGTTGCGGTGCTTCAGGAAGAAGTACTCGTCGCACCAGGCCTTGAAGCGCGGGTACTTGTCGTCGCCGAACGGCGCCAGCGCGTCGCGGCAGGTGGCGTGGAAGTGGCGGGCGTCGTCTTCCACGCCGTAGTAGGGCGTGAGGTCCATGCCGCCGCCGAACCACACCACCGGCGCCTTGCCTTCGGGCAGCGCCGCGAACATGCGCACGTTCATGTGCACCGTGGGCACGTGCGGGTTGCGCGGGTGCATCACCAGCGACACGCCCATCGCCTCGAACGGCGCGCCGGCCAGCTCGGGCCGGTGCTGCGTGGCCGACGGCGGCAGCGTCTTGCCCTTCACGTGGCTGAAGTTGCAGCCGCCGCGCTCGAGCACGTTGCCTTCCTCGACCAGCTGCGACAGGCCGTCGCCTTCGAGCCGGCCGCCGGGCTCGCGCGTCCAGCCGTCGCTCGCGAAGGCCTTGCCGTCCTCGGCCTGGAAGGTGGCGACGATGTGGCTTTGCAGCCCCAGCAGGTAGGCGCGCACGGCGCCGGTATCGATGCTCATGGAAGGAGTCTCAGGCCAGGGGTCTCACGGGGGCAGCCAGCGCCGGGCGCGCGCCGCGGACGGCCGCCAGGCGCTGCGCGAACACGGCGACATCGGACGCGAGATCGCCCGACACGCGCCAGAAACTGTCGACGCCGACGCGGCGGCGCGCGTAGTCGAGCACCACCAGGCCCACCGGCACGCCTGCCACGTGGGCCACGCGGTAGAAGCCCGAGCGCCAGCCCTCTGTGCGGCCGCGGGTGCCTTCAGGCGACAGCGCCAGCCACAGGAAGCGGCCCTGCGCGCGCGCGTCGCGCATCGCGTCGATCATCTGTCCCACCGCGCCGTCACGCCGGTGGCGCACCACCGGCAAGCCGCCCAGCCAGCGCACCCAGCGGCCGAACACGGGCACGCGGAACAGGCTGTCCTTGGCCCAGAACGTGACCTGCAGGCCCAGCGCCCACTTGGCCAGCAGGCCGACCACGAAGTCCCAGTTCGATGTGTGCGGGTACACCACCAGCACGCCCTGGGCCGCCGGCAGGCCGTTGAACTGCAGGCGCCAGCCGGCCAGACGCAGCAGCACCCGCGCCAGGCGGCTGCCGCGCGGCTGCAGCGGGCGCTGCACGAGTTCGACGACGCCGGTGCTCAATGGCGGATGGCGCGGTGGCCGATGTCGTTGCGCCACTGTGCGCCGTCGAAATGGATGGTGCGCACGGCGTCCAGTGCGCGCTGCTGCGCCAGCCGCACCGATTCGCCCAGCGCGGTGACGCACAGCACGCGGCCGCCGCTGGTGACGGGCTGGCCGTCCTTCAGCGTGCTGCCGGCGTGGAAGACCTGCAGGTCGTCGGACGCTGCGGGCAGCACCGTGATGGGGTCGCCCCCACGCGGCGTGCCGGGGTAGCCGGCGGCGGCCATCACCACGCCCAGCGCCACGCGCCGGTCCCATTGCAGCTCGGCCTCGTGCAGCGTGCCGTCGGTGGCATGCATCAGCACCTCGAACAGGTCGCTCTTCAGCCGCATCAGGATGACCTCGGCCTCGGGGTCGCCGAGCCGGCAGTTGAATTCCACCGTGCGCGGCTGGCCCTGGGCGTCGATCATGAGACCGGCGTACAGGAAGCCGGTGAACGGGTGGCCGTCCCGGGCCATGCCCGCCAGCGTGGGGTGGATGATCTCCTGCATCACCTTGGCATGCACGTTGGGCGTGACCACCGGGGCCGGCGAGTAGGCACCCATCCCGCCGGTATTGGGCCCGCGGTCGCCGTCGAAGATGCGCTTGTGGTCCTGGCTGGTGGCCAGCGGCAGCACGTGCTGGCCGTCGCACAGCACGATGAAGCTGGCTTCCTCGCCGTCCATGAACTCCTCGATCACGACCCTGCCGCCGGGCACGCCCAGCATGGTGTCGATCGCGGCATGGGCCTCGTCGGCCGTCATCGCCACCACCACGCCCTTGCCTGCGGCCAGGCCGTCGGCCTTCACGACGATGGGCGCGCCGTGCTTGTCCACGTGGGCATGGGCCGCGGCGGCGTCGGTGAAGCTGGCGTACAGCGCGGTCGGGATGCCGTGGCGCTGCATGAATTCCTTGGCGAAGGCCTTGGAGCTTTCCAGCTGCGCCGCGGCCCGCGTGGGGCCGAAGATGCGCAGGCCGCGGGCGCGGAAGACGTCGACCACGCCGGCGGCCAGCGGCGCCTCGGGGCCCACGACCGTGAGCGCCACCTTCTCGGCCACGGCGAAGTCGGCCAGCGCCGCGGGGTCGCTGAGCGGCACGTTGCGCAGGTTGGGGTCCAGCGCGGTGCCGGCGTTGCCGGGCGCGACGTAGACGGTCTGCACGCGCGCGCCCTGCGCCAGCTTCCAGGCCAGCGCGTGTTCGCGGCCGCCGCCGCCGATGACGAGCACCTTCATGCGCGCCTCACGTCGACAGAGCCGCGTTGTGGAACACGTCCTGCACGTCGTCGAGGTCCTCGATCACGTCGAGCAGCTTCTGCATGCGCGCGGCGTCCTCGCCTTCCAGCGTGATCGTGTTCTCGGCGCGCATCGTCACCTCGGCGACCTCGGGCTTGAGCCCTGCGCCTTCCAGCGCGGCCTTCACGGCCTCGTAGTCGGCCGGGGCACACAGCACCTCGATGGCGCCGTCGTCGTCGGTGATCACGTCTTCGGCTCCGGCTTCCAGCGCCACTTCCATGACCTTGTCCTCGCTGGTGCCGGGTGCAAACACGAACTGCCCGCAGTGCTTGAACTGGAACGCCACCGAGCCTTCGGTGCCCATGTTGCCGCCGTACTTGCTGAAGGCGTGGCGCACCTCGGCCACGGTGCGCACGCGGTTGTCGGTCATGCAGTCGACGATGATCGCGGCGCCGCCGATGCCGTAGCCCTCGTAGCGGATCTCCTCGTAATTGACGCCTTCGAGGTTGCCGGTGGCCTTGTCGATGTTGCGCTTGACGGTGTCGACCGGCAGGTTCACGGCCTTGGCCTTTTCAACCGCCAGCCGCAGGCGCGGGTTGGACGCGACGTCGCCGCCGCCCAGGCGTGCGGCGACCATGATCTCGCGGATCACGCGCGTCCATGCCTTGCCGCGCTTTTCGTCCTGGCGGCCCTTGCGGTGCTGGATGTTGGCCCATTTGGAATGTCCGGCCATGGTGGGGAGAGCTCCTTCGTCGAAGGCTGCGAGTTTACGGCGGCGCCAGCCTCGTGCCAGAACTGATCGGCGCGCTGCCGGGGCGCGACGGGGACGCTAGACTCTTCCCCGCCTCAGCCGATGGAGCCCCACCGCCATGCCCGATCCCATCCTCGTCGCCCAGCACGGCGCCACCGAATGCCACCTGCTGCCGGCGCTGGCCAACCGCCACGGGCTCATCACCGGGGCCACCGGCACCGGCAAGACGATCACGCTGCAGACGCTGGCCGAGAACTTCAGCAAGATCGGCGTGCCGGTGTTCATGGCCGACGTGAAGGGCGACCTCACCGGCGTCACGCAGGCCGGCAGCATCAGCGGCAAGCTCGCCGCAGTGCTGAAGGAACGCGGCCTGGGCACGCCCGAGTCGGTGGCCTGCCCGGCGACGCTGTGGGACGTCTTCGGCGAGCAAGGCCACCCGGTGCGCGCCACGGTGTCGGACATGGGCCCGCTGCTGCTGGCCCGCATGCTGGCACTGAACGACACGCAGGCCGGCGTGCTGAACCTGGTGTTCAAGATCGCCGACGACCAGGGCCTGGCGCTGCTGGACATGAAGGACCTGCGCGCGATGCTGCAGTTCGTGGGCGACAACGCGAAGGAGTTCACCACCGAGTACGGCAACGTCAGCGCCGCCAGCATCGGTGCCATCCAGCGCGGGCTGCTGCAGATCGAGGATCAGGGCGGCGACAAGTTCTTCGGCGAGCCCATGCTCGACATCAGCGACTTCATGCAGACGGTGGACGGCCGCGGCGTCGTGAACATCCTCGCCGCCGACCGTCTGATGAACGCGCCGCGGCTGTACGCGACCTTCCTGCTGTGGATGCTGAGCGAGCTGTTCGAAATGCTGCCGGAAGTGGGCGACCTCGAGAAACCGAAGCTCGTGTTCTTCTTCGACGAAGCGCACCTGCTGTTCAAGGACGCCCCGGCGGCGCTGACCGAGCGCATCGAACTGGTGGTGCGCCTGGTGCGCAGCAAGGGCGTGGGCGTGTACTTCGTGACGCAGAACCCGCTCGACATCCCGGACACCGTGCTGGCCCAGCTGGGCAACCGCGTGCAGCACGCGCTGCGCGCCTTCACGCCGCGCGACCAGAAGGCGGTGAAGTCGGCGGCCGAGACCATGCGCGCCAACCCCGCCATCGGCGACATGGCCACGGCCATCACCGAACTGGCGGTGGGCGAGGCGCTGGTGAGCTTCCTCGACGCCAAGGGCCGGCCCAGCATCACCGAGCGTGTCTACGTGCTGCCGCCGGGCAGCCAGATCGGCCCCATCACGCCCGAGCAGCGCAAGGCGCTGCTGGCCGGCTCGCTGGTGGCCGGCACCTACGAGAAGACGGTGGACCGCGACTCGGCCTACGAGAAGATCAAGGGCCGCGCCACGGCCGAGGCGCCTGCGGGCGGCGGGCTGCAGGGCAGTGCGGCGCGCGGCCAGGCCGGTGCAGCGGCCGGCCAGGCGCCGGCCGAAGGCGGCGGCATGATGGACGGGCTGAAGGACGTGCTGTTCGGCAGCACCGGCCCGCGCGGCGGGCGCCGCCCCGGGCTGGCGGAAGCCGCCGCCACCTCGGCGGTGCGCAGCATCGGCACCGCGGTCGGGCGCGAGATCATTCGCGGCGTGCTGGGCTCGCTGCTCGGGGGTCGTCGGCGCTGACCGACGACGGCGCCGTGCTGCCGGCTTCAGTGCTGCCGAAGGACGGCCGCCGCAGCACGCGCGCCGCACTGCCCAGGCCGGGCAGCAGACGGTTGGCGAAGTAGCTGCTGGGCGTGTCGGGCTCCAGCGCGGCCACCACCAGGTGCGCCAGCGGCTGGTCCAGGCCGACGTAGAAGCTGCCGGCGCCAGCCTGCAGCGCTAGCGACTCCGTCGTCACGGTCACCAGCAGCGCACGGCGCGCGTCGGCGATGCGGCCGCGCACGTCGGGGCGGTCGGTCTCGACACGGGCCGTCTCGCGCCAGGTCTCGGCCAGCAGCGGCTGCGGCGCCGCCAGCGTCTGCACCTGCACGCCCAGCGCCTGCAGCCGTGCCACCGCCTCGCCGGCTTCGGCGGCGAGCCAGTAGCCGCAGGGACGCGGCCGCTGCACCAGCGTGCGCAGCTCCAGCGACGAGTTCCACTGCACGTCCAGCGGCAGGTCGGCGCCAGTGGCGGGGTCCAGCATCGGCAGCACGCGCCGGGTCGGCGTCTGCGCTGCCAGCACCGCCACCGTGCCGTCGCAGGCGGCCGCGGCCACCTGCTGCGCCAGCGCCTGCTGCAGCGCGGCCAGGGCCGGGGCGCGTTCGGCAGCGCTGCGCAGCAGGCTGCGCAGCGCGACCAGGTGGCTGTGCACGCGGCGCTCCAGGTGCAGCCGGCCGATGCCCACGCCGCGGCTTTCCAGCAGGATGCTCACCGCGTGCTGCAGCCCCTGCACGTTGCGCAGCGTGTCGGGCTGCACGCCGCCCATCGACAGCCGCAGGTCGCCCGGCGTCGTCGGATTGGTGTAGTACCAGGTGTGCGTCAGGCCGTCCGCGTCGAGCGCGCTGCGCAGCGGCGCCAGGAACCAGGCCTCGGTGGCGGCGGCCAGGGCCGGCGGCAGGTTGGCGGCGGTGGCGTGCTGCAGCAGCAGGTCGTGGCGCTGGATGGCGCCGAACTTCTGCAGGTAGCGGCCGACCACCGTGTGCTCGTGCACGTCGACCACCAGCGCCGGCGTGAACCGGCGCGCCAGGGTCGCCAGCGCCGTGGCCTCGGGCGTGCGCAGCAGCAGGTGGTCGCGGTTGATGTCCTGCCCGTCCATCGCCACGCGCAGCCCGAACGCCGCGCCGTCGGGGTTGGCCCGCGGCAGCACCAGCACCTCGATGTGCTGCAGCAGCGGCGCCAGCGCGCCGCCGGCCAGTTCGCGCGACAGCGCCAGCAGCGCTTCGCCGCCGGCGGGCTCGTCGCCGTGCTGCTGGCCCAGCAGCAGCACGCGCGGGCGCACCGCGCCGGGCGGCCCTGGTTCCCCGTTCGCTGCGCCGGTGAAGTGCAGCGCCTCGATCGCCGTGCCGCGCTGCGACACACCCGCTGCGACACGGCGCACGCCCGGCGTCTGCGCCAGCGCGGCCAGCAGCGCCGACAGTTCCTCGTTGCTGGTGTAGGTGCTGCGCCCGGGCTGCAGGCCCGGCGTGTCCGCCCGCTGGGCCGGCGCGGGGAACCGGGCAGCGACGGCCGCGCCGTAGGGCAGCGCCTGCGGTGCCGGCGCCGATGCGGGCGCCGATGCAGGCTGCGCCCCCGTGGGTGCGGCCGGCTGCGCCACAGCAAGGCATGCCGCCAGCCCGCCGACCACCAGCCCCGCCCAACGCACCTTGCTGCCCGTACCCATGGCAGCATCTTGCCAGCAGGCCACAATGCACGGATGAGACGCTGGTGGCTTCGGGTGTTGCTGTTGGTTGCGGCGCTGGCCGGTGGCCTGGTGCTGGCGGGCTGCGCAGGCCTGCTGGCCGGCAGCGAGCCCGCCGACCTGGGGGTGCAGGGCGGCCGGCTGAAGGCCCCGTCCACCACCCCCAACAGCGTCAGCAGCCAGGCCGGGCTCTGGGCCGACCACCCGCGCCGCGTCGACGCCGACATCGCGCCACTGCCGCTGCGCGGCGACGCCGCTGACGCCATCGCACGGCTGCAGCCGCTGGCCGCCGCGATGCCCGGCGCGCGCGTCGTGCGCAGCAGCGCCGACTACCTGTACGTGCAGTGCACGTCGCGCTGGCTGGGCTTCGTCGACGACGTCGAGTTCTGGGTCGACCCCGCCGCCGGCGTGATCCAGCTGCGCTCGGCCTCGCGCATCGGCTACGGCGACCGCGGCGTGAACCGCGCGCGCATCGAGGTGCTGCGGGCGCAGTGGAGCCGGCCCGACTCGTGACCGCACCGGGAGCGCCGACCGCGGCCTCCACGACCGCAGCCGCCTCCGGCGCCGCGCCGGCGCCGTTTCGCGAACGCCGGCGCCTGTGCATCGCCCGGCGCTGGCCGCGCCGCCCGCGCGGTGCCACAGTGGCCGCCATGCCGCTCGCCCCCACCGGTTTCTCCCCATGCCGACGCCCCTGAACACCGCCACCGCCAGCCTGGCCGTCGAGACCTGGCGGCAACTGCGCCAGGGCGCGCTGCATCGCCAGCGCGCGGCGCGAGGAGTCGGGCAAGGTCGTGCTGGCGCTGCGCGGGCGCCCCGAGACATTGACCGCGAGCCGTCTGTACGCCCACTTGTTCCGGGGCATGTGAACGCCGTGGTCGGGGTCGGCGGCCCGCCTACAATCGCGAGGTTTGGAGGCACGCACGTTCCTGGTGCCCCCCTTGGAGAGTTTCCGTGTCCGAGTCGCAAATCGTGTCCGCCGCCGCCATCGCTTCCGACCTGCCCACGCTGGAGCGTGAGCTGGCCGAGCTGTTCGTGCAGGCCCTGAACCTCGAAACCCCGGCGGCCGAGATCGACCCCGCCGCCTCGCTGTTCGGCGACGGCCTGGGCCTGGACTCGATCGACATCCTGGAAGTGGCACTGGAGGTCTCGCACCGCTACGGCTTCCAGCTGCGCTCGGACGACGAGAACAACCACCAGATCTTCCAGTCGCTGCGCAGCCTGGCCGCCCACGTGGCGCAGCACCGCACGAAGTAAGCGCGCCCATGCCGATCTGGCGCATCGTCGCCGTGGCGACGGCCCTCGTCGGCTACACGTTGCTGTCCACCACGATGATGGCGCGCTGGCCCGACCACCCGTGGTCGGTGGCGGCGCTGTTCGGCCCGCTGCTGCTGGCGCTGGCCATCGGCGGCGCGCTCAAGCGCCACTGGCCCACGCTGGCCGCCTGTGCGGGGCTGGCGCTGCTGCTGGTGCTGCTGGTGGCGCGCGGCGGCGCCGACATCCACCGCATGTACGTGCTGCAGCACGCTGCCATCCACGCCAGCCTGGGCTGGACCTTCGGCATGACGCTGCGCCCCGGCGCGACGCCGCTGATCACGCTGATGGCCGAGCGCGTGCACAGCGTCTTCACCCCCGAGATGCGGGCCTACACGCGCTGGCTCACCGGGGCGTGGGTGCTGTTCTTCGCCGGCATGATCGTGGTCTCGCTGCTGGTGTATGCGCTGGCGCCGTGGACCTGGTGGTCGTTCTTCTGCGGCGTGCTGACGCCGGCCGCCGCGGTGGGCTTCTTCGTCGGTGAACACCTGATGCGCTACCGCCGCCACCCCGAGTTCGAACGCGTCACGCTGGCGCAGGCCTTCCGGGCCTACCGCGCCACCGGTTCATGACGTCCGGCACGCTGCCCCTGCTGGCCGCCCGCGACCTCGACGCGCCGCTGGCCTGGCGCCGCGGCGCGCCGGTGAGCGCAGCGCAGTTCCTCGGCGAGGCCACCGTGCTGGCCGAGCAGCTGCCGGCACGCGGCCGGCCGATCAACCTGTGCCAGGACCGCTACCGGTTCGCGCTCGGCCTGGCCGCGGCGCTGCTGCGCGGCCAGACCAGCCTGATGCCGCCGAACGCGCTGCCCGAGACGCTGCGCACGCTGCAGGGCGGCGCCGATGCGCCCTACGCGCTGGTGGACGACGCGGCGCTCGACGTCGGCGGGCTGCACGCGGTCTTCGTCGAGGCGCCGGCAGGCGCGGCACCGGTGCACGCCGTGCCGCAGATCCCGGTGGACCTGGAAGCCGTGTGCCTGCTGACCAGCGGCTCCACCGGCCCGCCGCAGCCGCACGCCAAGCGCTGGGGGTCGCTGGTGGCCAACATCGGCGCCGAAGCCGAACGGCTGGCCGCCTTCCTGGGCCACCCGTCGCTGCACGGCCTGAACGTGCTGGCCACCGTGCCGGCCCAGCACAGCTACGGCTTCGAATCGACGGTGCTGCTGGCGCTGCTGGGCGGTGCCAGCTTCGACGCCGGCCGGCCGTTCTACCCCGCCGACATCGCCGCGGCGCTGGCCCGCGTGCCGGCGCCGCGTGCGCTGGTGACCACGCCGTTCCACCTGAAGACGCTGCTGCTGGCCGGCGTGGCGCTGCCGCCGGTGGAGCTGGCGCTGTCGGCCACCGCGCCGCTGTCGCCGCAGCTGGCGGCGCAGGCCGAGGCCGCGTTCTGCGGCCAGCTGGTCGAGATCTACGGCTGCACCGAGGCCGGCCAGGTGGCCGCGCGCCGCACCACCGCCGGCGAGACCTGGCAGACGCTGGGCGCGCTGCGCGTCTGGCGCGAAGCAGGGGCCGGCGACGACGCCGCCGGCGAGCGCTTTCTGGTGCATGGCGGCCACGTCGTCGAGCCCACGCCGCTGGCCGACGTGCTGGAACTGCAGGACGATCGCCACTTCCGGCTGCTCGGCCGCGCCAACGACCTGATCCACGTCGCCGGCAAGCGCAGCTCGCTGGCGCACCTGAACTTCCACCTCAACCGCATCCCGGGTGTCGAGGACGGCGCCTTCTGGATGCCCGAGGAGCACGCCGACGGCATCACGCGCACGCTGGCCTTCGTGGTGGCGCCCACGCTCAGCGCGCGCCAGGTCATCGAGGCCCTGCGCGCGCACCTGGAAGCGGCCTTCGTGCCGCGGCGCGTGATCCACGTGCCCTCGCTGCCGCGCGAGGCCACCGGCAAGCTCACGGCGCAGGCGCTGGCCCGCTTTGCGCGTGATGCGTTGAGCGAGGGTGACCAGTTCGAGATCCCTGCCGACCACCCGGCGTTCGCCGGCCACTTCCCCGGCCAGCCGGTGCTGCCCGGCGTGGTGCTGCTGACGCTGGTGCTGCGTGCGCTGGACGCGCAACCCGTGCTGCGCCAGCGCCTGGGCGCCGTGCCGCAGATCGCGCAGGTCAAGTTCATTGCTCCGGTGGCGCCGGGCACGGCGCTGCGCGTGGCGCTGCGCGAACAAGGCAGCGGTGTCGCCTTCGAGGTGCTGCGCGGCGACGCTGCCGTGGCACGCGGGCAGCTTGCACCCGGCCACCCGACATGACCAGCGCGGCCGCCAAGGACTGGACCGCCGCGCAGGAGCGCAGCAACATGCTGGCGCTACGCACCATCGCTTGGATCGCCACCCACCTGGGGCGGCCGGTGGCGCGGCTGGTGCTGCACCCGATCACGCTGTACTACCTGCTGTTCGCGCCGCTGCCGCGGCGGCAGTCGCGGCGCTACCTGGGCCGCGCGCTGGGCCGGCCCGCGGGCTGGCTCGACCTGTACCGTCACATCCACGCCTTCGCGTCGGTGGCGCTGGACCGCATCTGGTTCGCCAGCGGCCGCATGGACGTGTTCGACATGCAGATCCGCGGCAACACGCTGGTGGACACCGCGGTCGACGAAGGCCGCGGCGCGATGCTGCTGGGCGCGCACCTGGGCAGTTTCGAGGCGCTGCACGCGGTCGGCACCAGCCACCCGGGGCTGCGCGTGGCGATGGTGATGTACCCCGACAACGCACGCATGATCCACAGCGTGCTGCAGGCGCTGGCGCCGCACTTCGAACTGGGCATCATCCCGATCGGCCAGCGCGGCTCGGCATTGCGCATCCGCGACTGGCTCGACGGCGGCGGCCTCACCGGCCTGATGGGCGACCGCTTCGTGCCTAGCGACGCGGTGCACGGCAGCAGCATCACGCTGCCGTTCTTCGGCCTGCCGGCGCAGTTCACCGACGGCCCGATGCGGCTGGCGATGATGCTGCGGCGCCGCGTCATCTTCATGGTCGGCCTGTACCACGGCGGCCGCCGCTACGACGTGCGCTTCGAGCCGCTGGCCGACTTCCGCGATCCGCCCGCCGACCCGGCCGAGCGCGAACGGCTGGTGCTGGCGGCGGTGGCCGACTACGTGCGGCGCCTGGAAGCCCTGTGCCGCGAAGCGCCCTACAACTGGTTCAACTTCTATGACTACTGGCATGAAGACGGGCATGAAGACGATGCGCCGGCCTGAAGCAGCGCGGCTGCGGTTGCGGCGCGGCATCTTGCTGCTGGCCCTGGCCTGCACCGCGGCACCCGCCTGGGCCGCGTTCGACCTGGCGGCGCTGATGGCGCAGCTGGCGCAGCGCAAGGGTGGCGAGGCGCGCTTCACCGAGGAACGCACCGTGACGACGCTCGACGCCACGCTGCGCGCCAGCGGCCGCCTCACCTTCCAGGCGCCCGACCGCTTCGCGCGCTACACCGAGGAGCCGCGCGCCGAGTCGATGGAGGTGCAGGGCAACAACGTCGTGCTCAAGCGCGGCACGCGCACGCGGCAGATGGTGCTGGACGCCATCCCCGAGCTGGCGGCGCTGGCCGACGCGATGCGCGGCACGCTCAACGGCGACGCCGCGGCGCTGCAGCGCCACTTCCGCGCCGAGGTCAGCGGCGCGCCGGCGCGCTGGGTGCTGACGCTCACGCCCACCGACAGCCGGCTCGCGCGCAGCGTCGAGCAGTTGCAGATCGCGGGCCTGGGCCCCGACGTGCGCAGCATCGACCTGCGGCTGGCCGGCGGTGACCGCTCGCTGATGCTGGTCGAGCCGCTGACCCCGCAGACGGCCGGCCGATGACGCCCGGCGCGCTGACGCCGCGGCACCGCGCCACGGTGCTGCTGCTGTGGCTGGCAGCGCTGCTGCTGGCCGGCTGGCAAATCGCGCGCACGCCGTTCGCGGCCGACCTCTCGGCCTTCCTGCCCGCCACCGCCGACGCGCAGCAGCGCGTGCTGATCGACCAGATCCGCAACGGCGCGCCGGCGCGACTGCTGTTCATCGGCATCGAGGGCGGCGACGCGCCGGCACGCGTGGCCGCGTCGAAGCAGCTCGCCGCCGCGCTGCGCGCGAGCAACCTGTTCGAGCAGGTGAGCAACGGCGACAACGACGCCTGGGCCGACGTCGGCCGCTGGATGGTCGAGCGCCGCTACCTGCTGAGCCCGGCGGTCACGCCCGAGCACTTCCAGGCCGACGGCCTGCGCGACGCCATCGACGACACGCTGTCGCTGCTGGGCACGCCGGCCGGCGCCGCGATCAAGCCGCTGCTGGAGCAGGACCCCACCGGCGAGGTGCAGCGCATCGCAGAAAGCATGATCCCGGTGCGCGCGCCGCGCACCGACGACGGCGTCTGGGTGGCACGCGAGGCCCCGCGCGCGCTGCTGCTGGCTGGCGTGCGCGCCGACGGCGCCGACCTCGACGCACAGCAGGCCGCCCTCACCGCCATCCGCACCGCCTTCGCGCCGCTGCAGGCGCAGGGCCTGACGCTGCTGGTCAGCGGCGCGCCGGTGTTCTCGGTCGACAGCCGGGCGCAGATCGAGGCCGAGGTGCAGGGGCTTGCCATCGCTGGCACGGTGCTGGTCAGCGTGCTGCTGCTGGCGGCCTTCGCCTCGCCGCGCGCACTGCTGGTGGCGCTGCTGCCGGTGGGTACCGGCGTGCTGATGGGCATCACCGCGGTGGGGCTGGCCTTCGGCAGCGTGCACGGGGTGACGCTGGGCTTCGGCACCACGCTGATCGGCGAGGCCGTGGACTATGCGATCTACTACCTGATCCAGGCCCGCGGCCGCGGCGGCCAGGGCTGGCGGCAGTGGCTGGCCGGCGGCTGGCCGACGCTGCGCCTGGGGCTGCTGACCTCGGTGTGCGGCTTCGCGGCGCTGCTGTTCTCGGGCTTTCCGGGGCTGCAGCAGCTGGGCGTGTTCTCGATCGTCGGGCTGGTCGGCGCGCTGCTGACCACGCGCTACCTGCTGCCGGTGCTGATGCCCGACGGCTCGCGCGGCGTCGGCCTGCGCCGCCAGCTGGCGCAGGGCGCGCGCTGGGCGGTGGCGGTGCTGCCGCGCACGCGCGCGCTGTGGCTGGCGCTGGGGCTGGCCTCGGCGGTGCTGGTGCTGCAGCGCGGCGACCTGTGGGACGCCGACCTGTCGTCGCTGAGCCCCGTGTCGCGCGAGGCGCTGGCCTTGGACGCCAGCCTGCGCGCCGACATCAGCCCGGGTGCCGACGGCGCCGTCTTCGTCGTCGTGCAGGGCGCCAGCGCCGAGGCTGCACTGCAGCACGCCGAAGCCGCCTCCGAGCGGCTGGAGCAACTGGTCAACGACCGCGTCATCGCCGGCTTCGACAGCGTCACGCGCTTCCTGCCCAGCCTGCAGACGCAGCAGCGGCGCCAGGCCGCGCTGCCGTCCACCGCCGCGCTGATGGCCGCGCTGGAAGAAGCCACCGAAGGCGGGCCGCTGCCGGCACGCCGCCTGGTGCCCTTCGTCGCTGCCGTCGACGAGGCCCGCACGCTGCCGCTGGCCACGCCCGAGTCGGCACGCAACTCGGCGATCGCGCCGCTGCTGAACGCGCTGATGCTGCACCGCCCCGACGGCAGCTGGTCGGCGCTGCTGCCACTGCAGCCGGTGGGCGAGAGCATCGACCTGGACCGCGTGCGCGCGGCGCTGCAGGGCCTGCCGCAGACGCAGCTGGTGGACATCGGCGGCGAGCTCGGCCGCATGTACGACCGCTACCTGGGCGAAGCGCGCATGCAGGCGCTGCTGGGCGCCGTGGGCGTGCTGCTGCTGGTGGCGCTGGTGCTGCGCAACCTGCGCCGCCTGCTCGCGGTGTGCCAGCCGCTGCTGCTGGCGGTGCTGCTGACGCTGGGCGCGCTGGCGCTGCTGCGCGTGCCGCTGGGCATCCTGCACCTGGTGGGGCTGCTGCTGATCGTGGCCGTGGGTTCCAACTACGCGCTGTTCTTCGACCAGCTCACCGTGGCGCGCGACCGTGGCGACGCCGACGCCAGCGACGACACGCTGGCCTCGCTGGCGCTGGCCAACCTGACCACGGTGCTCGGCTTCGGGCTGATCGCGATGTCGGCGATCCCGGCGTTGTCGGCAATCGGCCGGGTCGTCGGGCCGGGCGCGCTGCTGGCGCTGGTGCTGGCGGCGGCCTTCGCGCCGCGGCCCGCGGCCCCGCGGACGCCGCCTGCACGGGCGCCGCGCCGGCAGCGCCTGTGACAGAATTTTGCGGGCCGGAAGCGCCGGCCGCCCGCCCCGCCCCGTCGCCGATGGCTCCCGCCCCGTCCACCCCCGCTGCCTCCCGCTGGCCCTGGCCGCCCGCCTTGCGCGCCAGCGTGGGCCTGCACGTGGCGGCCGGTGCAGCGCTGTTCGTGCCCGGCGCCGAACCCTGGGCCGTGGGCAGCGTGGTGCTGAACCACCTGGGCCTCACGGCCGCCGGCCTGTGGCCGCGCAGCCGCCTGCTCGGGGCCAACGTCACCCGGCTGCCTGCGGCCAGCGCCGCGCGCGGCGCCGTCGCCATCACCATCGACGACGGCCCCGACCCCGCCGTCACACCGGCCGTGCTCGATCTTCTCGACACGCTGGACGCGCGCGCCACGTTCTTCTGCATCGCGCAGCGTGCGGCGCAGCACCCGGCGCTGGTGCGCGAGATCGTCGCGCGCGGCCACGACGTGCAGAACCACAGCGACGGCCACCGCCACGACTTCTCGCTCAGCGGCACGCGCAAGCTGGAGCGCGAGATCGGCGCGGCGCAGGCGCGGTTGGCCGACATCACCGGCCGCCGGCCGCATGCCTTCCGCGCCCCGGCCGGGCTGCGCAACCCGCTGCTCGACCCCGTGCTGCACCGCCTGGGGCTGCACCTGGTGAGCTGGACGCGGCGCGGCTTCGACACCCGTGACGCCGACCCCGCGCGCGTGCTGGCGCGGCTGCAGCGCGACCTGGCCGGCGGCGACATCCTGCTGCTGCACGACGGCCACGCGCAGCGCACGGCCGCCGGCCGCCCGGTGCTGCTCGACGTGCTGCCGCCGCTGCTGGCGCGCGTGCGCGCTGCCGGCCTGCACACCGCCACGCTGCAGGCGGCGCTGCCGCCGCGCCACCCGACGCCATGAACCATTCCGAGCAACCCCACCTGAGCCCGCAGCGCAGCGCCGCGACCGACGCCTTCTGGCGCACGCTGCACGACGCCGCCACGCAGCCCTACCGCGCTGCCGGCAAGTTCGCCTGGCATTTCGCACGCGGCAAGCTCGGCCGCGACCCGGTGTTCCGCGGCATGCTGGAGCGCGGCGACCTGCTCCAGGGCCGTGTCGTCGACATCGGCTGCGGCCAAGGTCTGCTGGCGAGCCTGCTGCACCAGTGCACGCAGCTGGCCGACGCCGGCCGCTGGCCCGCCACCTGGCCCGCCGCCCCGCGCGCCACCACCTACACCGGCATCGAGCTGATGCCGCGCGACGTGCGCCGCGCCAAAGCGGCCGTGGGCACACTGCAGCTGGCCGGCGGCGGCACGCCGCGCTTCGTCTGCGGCGACATGTGCAGCACGCCGCTGCCCGCGTGCGAGCTGGTCGTCATCCTCGACGTGCTGCACTACGTGGACCACGCCGCCCAAGACGCCGTGCTGCGCCGCGTGCACGAGGCGCTGCACCCGCGCGGGCGGCTGCTGCTGCGCGTGGGCGACATGGCCGACGCCGGCGGCTTCCGCATCAGCCAGTGGGTCGACATGCTCGTGACCTGGGTGCGCGGCCACCGCGCGCCGCCCACCTGGGGCCGCAGCGTCGCCGAGTGGACGACTGCGCTGCAGAGTCTGGGCTTTGCAGTGCGCGCCGTGCCGATGAGCGCCGGCACGCCGTTCGCCAACGTGCTGCTGGTGGCCGACCGCACATGACGACGACACCCACCCTCCGCATGCAGCCGCTGGGCATCACGCAGCACACCCTGGTCTCCGCGCTGGGCCACGGCCGCGAGGCCACCTTTGCGGGGCTGCGCGACGGCCGCACGGGCCTGGCGCGGCGCGGCTTCGAGACCGCCGACATCGGCTCGTGGCTGGGCGTGGTCGACGGCATCGACGACCTCGACTGGCGCGCCGACCTGGCCGACCACGACTGCCGCAACAACCGCCTGGCCGAACTGGCGCTGCGGGCCGACGGCTTCGGCGACGCCGTGCGCGCCGCCGCGGCGCGCTGGGGTGCGCAGCGCGTGGGCGTGTTCCTGGGCACCAGCACCTCGGGCATCCTGCAGACCGAACTCGCCTACCGCGCGCGCGACGCCGCCACCGGCGCGCTGCCCGACTGGCTGCACTACGGGCAGACGCACAACACCTACTCGGTGGCGCGCTACGTGCGCGCGGCGCTGGGCCTCATGGGGCCGGCACACGTGGTGTCCACGGCCTGCTCGTCCAGCGCCAAGGTCTACGCGGCGGCCGAACGCATGATCCGCCTGGGCCTGGTCGACGCGGCCGTCGTCGGCGGCGTCGACAGCCTGTGCATGACCACGCTGTATGGCTTCCAGGCGCTGGAGCTGACCTCGGGCGCGATCTGCTGCCCCTGGGACGCCACGCGCGCCGGCCTGTCCATCGGCGAGGCCGCGGCCTTCGCGCTGCTGGAACGCGACGCCAACCGGCCGATGGGCTGGCTGCTGGGTGCGGGCGAAAGCAGCGACGGCCACCACATGAGCAGCCCGCACCCCGAAGGCGCCGGCGCGGCGCTGGCGATGCGCGCGGCGCTGGCCCAGGCCGGGTTGCAGCCCGGGCAGGTGGACTACCTGAACCTGCACGGCACCGGCACGCCGGGCAACGACGCCGCCGAGGACCAGGCCGTGTGCGCGGTGTTCGGCACCACGCTGCCCTGCAGCAGCACCAAGGGCTACACCGGCCACACGCTGGGCGCGGCCGGCGGTGTGGAAGCCTCAATCGCGCTGCTGGCGCTGCAGCACGGCCTGGCGCCGCCGAACCTGAACCTGCAGACGCAGGACCCGGCGCTGCACGCGCACATCCTGCGCGCGCCGCTGCAGCGGCCGCTGCAGGTGGTGGCCAGCAACTCCTTCGGCTTCGGCGGCAGCAACGCCTGCCTCGTGTTCGGGGGGGTGCGATGAGCACGCTGCACGCCGACGTGCTGGGCATCGGCCTGCTCGGCCCCGGCCTGGCCGACTGGACCAGCGGCGCGCCGCTGCTGCGCGACCCCGCGATGTGGCAGCACGCCGCCACCGCGGTGCCGCCGCCGCAGCGCCTGCCGCCCACCGAACGCCGCCGCGCCGGCGCGGTGGTGAAGGTGTCCATCGTCGTCGCCGACCAGGCGCTGGCCGCGGCCGGCCTGGACCCGGCCACGCTGGCCACCGTCTTCACGTCATCCACCGGCGAGCCGGCCAACTGCCACGCGCTGTGCGAGGCGCTGGCCACGCCCGAACGGCTGGTGTCGCCCACGCGCTTCACGAACTCGGTGCACAACGCGCCGGGCGGCTACTGGCACATCGCGGTGCACGGCATGGCACCGTCGACCAGCCTGGCGGCCTTCGACGGCAGCTTCGCCGCCGGGCTTCTGGAGGCGATGGCACAGGTGGCCACGCTGCAGGCGCCGGTGCTGCTGGTGGCGGCCGACGTGCCCTACCCCGACCCGCTGCACGCCAAGCGGCCGCTGGCCGATGCCTTCGGCGTAGCACTGCTGCTGGGCCCGGGCACGCAGCTGGCGCTGTCGCTGGATACCGAGACCGCGCCCACGACCTGCGGCCACGCCGGCCTGGACGCGCTGCGCAGCGGCATCCCGGCCGCGCGTGCGCTGCCACTGCTGCAGGCGCTGGCCGGTGGCGTCACCGGCCCGGTGCACATCGAGGGTCTGCCCGGCATGGGCCTGCAGGTCACCGTGCAAGGCAAGCCGGCATGAACGGCCAGCCACAGACGCTCGACCGCGACGGCATCGCCGCGCGCATTCCGCACAGCGGCAGCATGTGCCTGCTCGACGGCCTGCTCGGCTGGGACGCCGAGCACGTGCGCTGCCGCGCCAGCAGCCACCGCGATGCCGCGCACCCGCTGCGCTCGCCGGGCGGCCTGCTGGCACCGGTGGCGATCGAGTACGCCTCGCAGGCGATGGCGCTGCACGGCGCGCTGACGGCCGCACCCGGCAGCACGCCGTCGGCCGGCTTCCTGGCCGCCGCGCGCGGCGTCACGCTGCACGTGCCGCGGCTGGACGACGTGCCCGGCCTGCTCTTGGTGGGCGCCACGCGCCTGGCCGGCGCCGACCAGCAGGCGCTGTACCACTTCACGCTGCACGACGAACAGGGCCGCCTGCTGGTGGACGGCCGCGCCACCGTCGTGCTCAACACCCCGTTGATCGCCCCATGACACAACCTCCCGCCCTGCTGGGCAAGCGCGCCCTCGTCACCGGCGCCAGCGGCGCGCTCGGCAGCGCCATCGCGCGCCGGCTCGCCGCCGACGGCGCCCACGTGCTGCTGCACGCCAACGCCAATGCCGCCGCAGTGCAGGCGCTGGCGGCGGAGATCGCTGCCGCCGGCGGCAGCGCCGAGACCTGCGTCTTCGACCTCACCGACGACGCCGCCACCGCCGCCGCCGTGGCCGCGATGCTGCAACCCGGCGCGGTGCAGGTCATCGTCAACAACGCCGGCATCCACGACGACGCCGTCTTCCCCGGCATGCGCGCCGAGCAGTGGCACCGCGTGATCGACGTTTCTCTGCACGGATTCTTCCGCGTCACGCAGCCGCTGCTGCTGCCGATGCTGCGCACGCGCTGGGGCCGCATCCTGAACATCTCGTCGGTGGCGGCGCTGGCCGGCAACCGCGGCCAGGTCAACTACGCCGCGGCCAAGGGCGCGCTGAACAGCGCCACCAAGGCGCTGAGCCTGGAGGTGGCGAGCCGGGGCGTCACGGTCAACGCCATCGCGCCGGGCGTCATCGCCTCGCCGATGGCCGACGGCAGCTTCGACAAGGACATGATCGAGCGCCTCGTGCCCGCCAAGCGCGCCGGCACGCCCGACGAGGTGGCGGCGCTGGCCGGCTTCCTGGCCAGCCCGGCAGCGGGCTACATCACCGGGCAGGTGGTCTCGGTCAATGGCGGCTTGTACTGAACCCGCGCCTGCCGGGCGGGCATCAAGATGGGCGATGCGCGGCCGATACTCCTGGCCTGAAGGTTCCTGCGCTGCCATGATCAAGATCGAACCCGCACCTTCGGACTTTGCACAGCTCGATGCTGCGCCCGTCGGCGCCTGCCCGGGCTGCGCCGACGCCGAGAAGCTCGTCTTCCAGTTCGACTACCCCTACCAGCCCATCGTCGACGTCTCCACGCGCAGCGTGTGGGCGCACGAGGCCCTGGTGCGCGGCCCCGAGGGCCAGGGTGCCGGCTGGGTGCTGGACCAGGTCACGGTCGACAACCGCTACCGCTTCGACCAGGCCTGCCGCGTGAAGGCCATCAAGACCGCGGCGCAGCTGGGCCTGCAGCAGCGGCTGTCGATCAACTTCATGCCCAACGCGGTCTACAAGCCCGAGGTCTGCATCCGCACCACGCTGGAAGCGGCCCGCGTGCATGGCTTTCCCACCGAACGCATCGTGTTCGAGGTGACCGAAGGCGAGCGCGTGGAAGACGGCCCCTGGCTCACCAGCATCCTGCGCGAGTACCACCGCTGCGGCTTCCTGACCGCCATCGACGACTTCGGCGCCGGCTACGCCGGGCTCACGCTGCTGGCCGATTTCACGCCCGACCTGATCAAGCTCGACATGGCGCTGGTGCGCAACATCGACACCAGCAGTTCGCGGCAGGCCATCGCGCGCGGCATGCTGGCGATCTGTCGCGACCTCGGCATCACCGTGATCGCCGAAGGCGTGGAAACACGCGGTGAACACGACTTCTTCCGCGACCAGGGCGTGACGCTGATGCAGGGCTGGCTGTTCGGCCGGCCGCAGTTCCGCGCGCTGGCGCAGCCCGCCACCATCCCCTGGCCTGCAGCGGCCTGACGTCAGGTCGCCAGGGCGCGCGCCGGCGCCGCCGCCGCGCCGCTGAACTGCGGGCCGCGCAGCGCATCGGCATCGAAACCCCGGTCCACGTCGAGCCCGGCGATGTGCCAGTCGTGTGCCGGCAGGCGCAGCGGGTGCACCACCTCCTCGTACGAGCGCATCGGCCACAGCACGCCGAAGCGGCGCTCGTGCTCGAAGGTGTCGACCTCGGCCACCGCGCCCTGCGTGCCGGCGTAGCCTTCCAGCGTGAAGCGCACGCGGCGCGTGATGCCGCTGCCCTGGTCGATGCAGACGGCCACGCGGTCCAGCGCCACACGGCCCAGGCCCGGGCGCTTCCACACCTGCACCACGTCGCACAGCCGGCCGTCCACGCGCTCGGTGCCGCCGCGCTGCGCCACGAGGCCGCGGCCGGCGAGCCACAGCGGGCCCAGCAGGAACAGGCCGTAGCCCTCGGCCACCAGCGCCGAGGCCGCCAGCACGCCGGCGTCGCTGCTGGCCTGGCCGTTGAACCACACCGCCACCTCGCCCGGCCGCGCTGCGCTGCCGTCGCCGCGCTGCCACCACACGTGCTTGCGCCCGGCCGGGCCGGTGTAGGCCTGCGCCACCACGCCGGCCTGCGGCAGCAGCCGCTCTTCCGACCAGCCGCGGAAGCCCTTGTCGACGACCACCGGCTGGATGCGGTCGATGATGGGCCGCCAGGCACCGTCGTAGCGCACGCTGATGTCGCGCAGCTGCCGGTACGCCGACCAGCCGTGCACGTCGGCACTGTGCTGCAGCAGGCGCTCGGCCACCGGGTCCGACGCCGGGGCCGGCGCGCCCAGCGGCAGCGGCGTGCCGCAGCCGGCCAGGCCCAGCGCGGGAGCGGCCGCGCCGAGCAGCAGCAGGCGGCGGCGTTGCAGGAACCGGGAGTTGTGTGGGGTCATGGTGCGGCACGTCAAACAGTTGACGGATGGTGCCGCAAGCTGCGTGGCTGCGTGGTTTGCAGGGGAACCCGGTCTGGCGCGGGCCGCAGGGCTGGCGTTAGCATCTGAAACAGACGCTGCAGCGTCGCCCACGCCGTTCCACTCTTCAGGGAAATCACGATGCGCCAACCAGCCGTTTCCACGCAGCACACGCTGCGCATTGCCGCCCTCCTGGCCGCCGTCGCCGTCGCCGGCTGCGGCAGCATCCCGGGCATGGGCTCGGGCAAGAGCGACACCGCCGCGGCCCCGGTCGCCGCCGCCCCGGCCGGCCCCAAGATCGGCCCCGGCATGAACGAGCGCGGCGAGGTGATCGATGCCAAGAAGGTGGAAGCCGGCTACGGCCAGAAGGTCAAGGGCCTGAACGACTGGGAAGGCGAGATCACCGGCAAGCCCGCGCCGGGCAGCAAGTTCACGCAGCTGCAGATCGGCATGCCGATGAAGCAGGTGCTCGACATCGCCGGCACGCCCACCGACCAGGGCTCGTACATGACCGGCAAGGCCTGGATCCCGTTCAACTTCGGGTCGGACCGCTACCGCCACGAGGCGGTCTACAAGGGCCAGGGCCGGCTGATCTTCGCCGGAGGCGCGGGCTTCGATTCCAACGCCCACCTCATCTGGATCATCCACAGCGCCACCGAAGGCGGCTACCGCTGATGGCGTGCAGCAGCCGGCAGCTGTCAGGCCGGCCGTTGCACCCCGACAGCACGTCCTCGCCAACCCGCCGGCACCTGCTCGGCGGGCTGGCGTTGGCAGCGACGGCCGCGGCCACCGGCGGGTGCGCCCTCGCCATCCCACCCACCTTGCCGCGCATGGATCTGCTCCGTTTGCCCGGGCCCTGCACCGAGCCCTCCGCGGCCGCATCGACACTGCTGGTGCTGCTGCCCGGCGCCTACAGCCGCCCCCCGGAATTCATCGAAGCCGGCTTCGTCGAGGCCCTGCGCGCGCAGCGCACGGCCGCCGACATCTGCATCGTCGACGCCCACCTCGGCTACTACACCGACAAGAGCATCGTGCGCCGCCTGCGCGACGAAGTCGTGCTGCCGGCCCGTGCGCAGGGCGTGCGGCAGGTCTGGCTGGTCGGCATCTCGCTCGGCGGTTTCGGCGCACTCGGCTACGCCGTGCGCCACGGCGCCGAGATCGACGGCGTGCTGGCGCTGGCGCCCTACCTGGGGCCGCGGCGGCTGATGCAGGAAATCGCCCAGGCCGGCGGACCGGCGGGCTGGCACGCCAGCACACCCGCCCCGGCACCCGGGGGCGACGATCTCGACCGCGAGCTCTGGCACGCCTTCGCTGCCCCGGCGGCCTCGGCGGCCGCACCGCCGCTGCCGCCCGTGCACCTGGGCTACGGCCGCGACGACCGCTTTACCGACGCGCACCGTGTCTTTGCCGGCCTGCTGCCCGCCGCGCGCGTCGCCAGCACGCCGGGCGGCCACGACTGGCCGGCCTGGTCGGCCCTGTGGCGCGACTGGCTGGCGCGCGGGCCGCTGCAACCGGCGTGTGCCGCGGCATGAAGCCCGGCCGCATGCAGGCGCTGGTGCTGCCTGCCTTCACCGCCAGCTGCGCTGCGGGCGTGGGCCTGCAGGCGCTGGCCGCCGCCGTCGCCGCGCAGCGCAGCGGCCTGCAACCGCTGGCCGACCCGGCCACCCCGCTGGACACCTGGGTCGGGCGGGTGGACACCCTGGTGCAGGCGCCGCTGCCCCCGGCGCTGGCGGCCTGGGACAGCCGCCCGACGCGGCTGGCCTGGCAGACGCTGCAGCAGGACGGTTTTGCCGACGCCGTGGCCGCAGCGCGCGCGCGCTGGGGTGCGGCGCGCGTGGGCCTGGTGCTGGGCACGTCGGCCTCGACCATCGGCGACTCGGAGGCCGCCTACCGGCACCTTGACGCCGACGGCGGCTTCCCGGCCAGCCACCGCAACCCGCGGCTGCACACGCCGCACGCGCTGGCGGCGTTCGTGCAGCAGGCGCTGGCGCTGGAAGGCCCGGCGGTCACGGTGTCCACGGCCTGCTCGTCCAGTGCCAAGGCCTTCGCCAGCGGCGAGCGCTGGCTGCGCGCCGGCGTCGTCGATGCGGTGGTGGTGGCTGGCGTCGAAGCGCTGAGCGCCAGCCTGCTGTACGGCTTCCGGGCGCTGGGCCTGATGTCCGACGCTCCCTGCCGGCCCTTCGACGCACGCCGCCAGGGCATCAGCATCGGCGAAGCCGCCGGCTTCGCGCTGCTGGAGCGGGCTGCGGACGGCACCGCCGACGACACGGCAACCGGGCTGCGCCTGCTGGGCTACGGCGAATCGAACGACGCCCACCACATGTCGACGCCGCACCCGCAGGGGCTGGGGGCCGAGGCGGCGCTGGACGACGCGCTGGCGCGGGCCGGCCTGCAGGCCAGCGACATCGACCATGTCAACCTGCACGGCACCGCCAGCGCCGCCAACGACGACGCCGAAGCGGCGCTTGTGGCGCGCCGCTACGCCCCCGCGGTGCATGCCGCGGCCACCAAGGGCCTGACCGGGCACACGATGGGCGCGGCCGGCATCGTCGAGGCCGTGCTGTGCCTGCTGGCCCTGCAAGGCCACGGCCTGCCGGGCAGCGCGCACACGCAGGCCGCCGACCCCGCGTTCGGCCCGCGCTTCGCCGGGCAGCTGCGGCTGCAGCCGGCCCGCGGCCGCGCGCGCGTGGCGGCCAGCCATTCCTTCGGCTTCGGCGGCAACAACTGCGTGCTGCTGTTCGGGGGCGCCCCCGGGATGTCGGCATGACGCCGCAGCGCCTGTTCATCGACGGCGTGGCGCTGTGGACGCCGGCGCTGCCGGGCTGGGCACATGCACGTGCAGCGCTGCGCGGCGACGTCGTGCCCGGGCCGTCGCCCGCGCCCACGCGCCCGAGCCCGCCGCTGCTGGCCGCCAACGAACGCCGCCGCGCCCCCAACTCGGTGCTGGTGGCGCTGGAGGTGGCCTCCGCCGCCGTCGCGATGGCCGGCCAGGACGCCGCCACGCTGGCCAGCGTGTTCACGTCGGCGCACGGCGACCTGGCCATCGTCGACGCACTGTGCAGCACGCTGGCCGCCAACCCGCTGCTGCTGTCGCCGACCCGCTTCCACCACTCGGTGCACAACGCGGCCTCGGGCTACTGGGCCATCGCCACCGGCTGCCGCGCGCCCAGCAGCGCGGTGTCGGGCTTCGAGGCCAGCTTCGCCATCGGCTTCGTGGAAGCCGCCAGCCAGCTGGCCGCCGACGGCGTGCCGGTGCTGCTGGCCGGCTTCGACACCGACGCGCGCGGCCCGCTGGCCTCGGTCAACCGCAGCCGCGGCCTGCTGGGCGTGGCCCTGGTGCTGGCACCCGCCGCGAGCGCCCACTCGCTGTGCGCCATCGACTGGTGCGTGCGCGGCGGCAGCACCACGCTGCCGCCGCTGCAGTCGGCCGCAGCGCAGGCGCTGGCTGCGAACGCCATGGCCGACGCGCTGCCGCTGTTCGAGCTGCTGGCCCGCGCCGCGCCGGCACCGACATCCGCGCCCGTGCCCACCACGCTGGCCCTGCCGCTCGGACCGGCGGGGACTCTGCACTTGTCCATGACAGCGCTTGCAGCGGCCAGCGACAATCCTGCCGCGGCGTGAAGCGCCGCCGCACCCCCTTCGACAAGGACACTCTGCCGATGCCCACCTCATCCGCCCCGCCCGACCACGAGATCGTCATCATGGGCGGCGGCCTGGCCGGCCTGACGCTGGCGCTGCAGTTGCGCCGGCGCATGCCCGACATCGACGTGCTGGTGCTCGAACGCCGCCCGCACCCGGTGCCGGAGGCCTGCCACAAGGTGGGCGAGAGCAGCGTCGAGATCGGCGCACACTACTTCGAGCACACGCTGGGCCTGGGCGAGCACCTGCGCCAGGCGCAGCTGCGCAAGTTCGGCTTCCGCTTCTTCTTCAGCGAAGGCCGGCGCGACCTGCACCGCGTCACCGAGCTCGGCGCCAGCCGCCCGCTGCCGGTGCCCAGCTACCAGATCGACCGCGGCATCTTCGAGAACTTCCTCGGCGAAGAGTGCCAGCGGCGCGGCATCCGCTTCGTCGACAACGCGCTGATCCGCAAGGTCACGCTCACCGAAGACGGCACGCCGCACCAGGTGCAGTGGCAGCGCCCCGGCGAGCCGCTGCAGCAGACCAGCGCGCGCTGGGTCATCGACGCCTGCGGCCGCGCCGGGCTGGTGAAGAAGCAGCGCGGTCTGGCGCAGGACAACGTGCACGCGGCGCACGCCGTGTGGTTCCGCATCAGCGACCGCATCCACATCGACCAGTGGCCGCTGGACGACGGCCAGGATCCCGCCCAGGCGCAGGCCTGGCGCGAACGCTGCGTCACGCCCACGCGCTGGCTGTCCACCAACCACCTGGTGGGCGCGGGCTACTGGGTGTGGCTGATCCCGCTGGCCTCGGGCTCGCACTCGGTGGGCATCGTCGCCGACCCGAAGTACCACCCGCTGGAGTCGATGAACACCTTCGACAAGGCGATGGACTGGCTGCGCACCTACCAGCCGGCGCTGTTCGACGACCTCGACGGCAAGCGCGACAAGCTGCAGGACTTCGCCTTCTTCAAGCGCTTCAGCCACGACTGCAAGCAGGTCTTCAGCGAACACCGCTGGGCGCTGGCCGGCGAGGCCGGACGCTTCCTGGACCCGTTCTATTCACCGGGCAGCGACTTCATCGCCATCGGCAACACCTACATCACCGCGCTGGTCGAGCGCGACCGCAGCGGCCAGCGGCTGCACGCCCACACCCAGGTCTACGAGCAGATCTTCAAGTCGTTCTACGACAGCACGCTGGCGCTGTACGTCGACCAGTACGGCCTGTTCGGCGACCCCGAGGTGCTGCCGTGCAAGGTGATCTGGGACTACACCTACTACTGGAGCGTGCTGGCGCAGCTGTTCTGCCAGGACCGTTTGACCGACCTGGGCTCGATGGGCCACCTGCGCGACGAGCTCGCGGCCTGCCAGAAGCTCAATGTCGCGGTGCAGGACTACCTGCGTGCCTGGGGCACGGTGAGCGCGCGGCGCAACCTGCCGGTGATGCTGGACCAGGCCTCGGTGCCGTGGTTCGTCGAACTCAACCGCAGCCTGCACGACGCCGCGCTCGACGACGGCGCCTTCCGCCAGCGCATCCGGCAGGCGGCGCTGACGCTGCAGCAGCTGGCGGCCGAACTGCTGCAGCGCGGCACGCGGGAACACCCGCAGCTCGACGGCAGCGCGCTGCGCGCGCTGCTGCCGGAAGCAGCGCTGCAGCCGCGCGACGAGCAGCTGCTGTTCCGCAGCGCGGGCGCGCTGCAGTCCGAGCTGGCGGTCGAGGCGGCCTGAGTGCGGGAGACCGGGCCGGGATCGTTCAGGCCTGGAACGGCGGCAGGCCGCGCCAGCGGCGCCACAGCAGCGCAGGCAGCCGCAGCACGAACTCGACCATCAGCCGCGTGTGCATCCAGCTCAGCAGCGCGTTGTCGCGGCCGTAGCGGAAGTGCGAGACGCCGCCTTCGTCGGCGCTGAGGTACTTCACTGGCGCGTCGACGTTGATCGGCTTCACGCCGCGCCAGGCCAGGCGCACCACGGCCTCGGTGTCGAAGTCGAAGCGGCGCATCCAGGGCTGGCCGCGCATCACCGCCGCCAGCGCCGCCACCGGGTAGACGCGGAAGCCGTACAGCGAGTCGGCCACCCCCGCGCCCAGCGTCTCCAGGTTCGTCCACCAGTTCGAGACACGCCGGCCGCGCACGCGCAGCAGCGGCGCGCTGGCGTCGAACACCGGGCGGCCCAGGATCATCGCCTCGGGCCGCGCCAGCGAGGCCTGCATGAAGGCCGGGATCAGGTCGGCCGGGTGCTGGCCGTCACTGTCCATCGCCAGCGCGTGCGTGTAGCCGGCGGCAATGGCCTGCTGCAGCCCGTGCAGCACGGCGGCACCCTTGCCCTGGTTCTGCGGCAGCACCATCACGCGCAGGCCGGGGTCTTGCGCGGCCATCGCCTGCAGGCCCTCGGCGGTGCCGTCGCTGCTGCCGTCGACCACCACCCACACCGGGGCCCACTGCGCGCGCGCGGCACGCACCGTGGCGTAGACCTGTGCGCCGGTGTTGTAGCTGGGGATCAGCACCAGGTGCGTGGTGGAGGCAGGTGTCGTCATGCGGCAGGCCGGCCGACGCCGGCTGCAAAGTAGGCTTCGATCTCGGCCAGCAGCGCCGCCGGCTGGTCGGTGGGCTCGAACCGGCGGCCCAGCCGCACCGAGAACACGATGGGCAGCGGCGGCAGCCGCCACAGCGGCCAGCCCTTGCACAGGTAGGGCGAGCTGGTGTCGATGAAGACGGTCTGGATCGGCGCCTGCGCCCGCTGCGCGATCAGCGTCACGCCGGGGCGGAAGCGGTTCACGCCCGGCACCGTGGTGCGCGTGCCTTCGGGGAACACCACCAGCTGGCCGCCATGGCGCAGGTCTTCCACGGCCAGCCGCACCAGGCCGCGCGGCGAGTCGTTGCGGATGTAGCGCGCCAGCCGCGCCCCCGGCGCCAGGAAGGGGTTGCGCATCAGGCTGGCCTTCATGATGCAGGCGCTCTTCGGCAAGCGCGCCACCAGCATCAGCGCGTCGAGCATGCTGGGATGGTTGGCCACGACGATGAGGCCGGGCTCGTCGCGCAGCGCGTCCAGTGCCTCGGAGTGCAGGCGCATCATGCCGGCGCGGCGCGCCATCCACCAGAAGATGCGGTAGCCGCGCGCAATGGCGGCGCGCCCCACGCGCAGGCCGGTCTCGCGCGGCAGCAGCGGGTACAGCACCAGCGCCGCCAGGTTCCACAGCAGCGAGCCCGTGCCCAGCACCAGCAGCATCCACTGCAGCGCCAGCCATTGCAGCGGCAGCAGCAGCCAGCGCAGCAGCAGCGGCGGCGGTGTGTCAGCGGGAATCGGCGACACGTGCATCGGAGACCGCGAAGACCCAGGACATCGCCACGCCCAGCGCCGTGTGGCTGCGCGCCGTGACGAGCGGGCTGCCGGCGAAGGCCGCGCCCGCGACGCTGTCGTGGCGCACGAAGGCGCCCATCCAGAGCCGGCCGACCCGGCGCGACACGCCCGCGGTGGCCTGCCAGCCGGCGTAGCCGCCGCGCGCGGAGTACGCTGGCCGCGTGGCGGTGGCGAACTCTGGGGCGACGCTGTAGAAGGCCTCGTGCAGGCGGCGGTCGCCCCACAGCGGGCCGGCCTGCGCGCCGATGTTGAAGCCGCCGGCCTCGCTGTCGATGTTGATGACGGGTTCGAGGTTGAAGCCGGCGATGCGCAGCCCGTCGTCCACCGCCACCACGGCACGCACCGGCACGCGCAGGTCGAGCTTCCAGCCCGCGCCCTGGGCCAGCCGCACGTTCATCTTGGGGCCGATCTCGAAGGTGGGCGCGAGGTCGGGCATGCCGGCGCGGGCCTGGCTGTCGTTGCTCTTGGTCGGCGGGCTGCCGCCGACGCTGAGGTCGAAGTCCAGGCGCTCGCCGTCGAAGATCATCGCGCGGGCGCCGTCCTTGTCGGCACGCAGGAAGTCGCCGCGGTAGACGAAGTACGGCACCGGCAGCAACCAGGTGTGGCTTTCGCTGCTGCCGCGGTAGTGCGGCAGGCGCAGCCAGCCGGCGCCGAGGCCGGCTTCCCACAGGGGTTCGTCGGCGCGCACGGCCGGCACGGCGCTCAGCAAGGCCAGCGCCAGCAGCGCAGCTTTCGTCACGTCAACACTCCCGGCGCGAAGGCATGGGCCTCGATCTCCACCAGCAGCTCGGCCCGGCAGACGTCGGCCTGCACGCACAGCGGCGCCGGCGCGCCAGGCTGGGCCGCCGCCAGCAGCGCGAGCACGGCCGGTGCATCGGCGGCATGGCGCACGTAGACCGTGCAGTGCAGGTCGTCGAACCTGAAGCCGGCCGTGCAGCGTGCGTTGGCGGCGTCCAGCACGGCCTGCAGGTTGACGAGCGTTTCGCGCGCCTGCGCCAGCACGTCGCCGTGGTGCACCGAATGTTCGCCCACGATGCTGGCCGTGCCCGACACGAACAGCGCCACCCGGCCGCCGCCGGCGTCGGCCAGCGCCGCGCGCGAGAACGTCGGCGCGCGCGGCCCGTAGGTGCTGGAGTAGCGGTAGGCCGGCACCTGGCGCGGGTTCTCCAGCGGCCGCGGCGCCGTGCTGGCGGCCAGGAAGCGCAGGTGCAGCCCGCCGCCCGCCGTGTCGTGTGCGTCGGGCAGGCCCAGGGCGCAGGCCGCTGGCGCGCCTTCGAAGGCGTCGTGCCCGGCTTCCATGAACGCCTGCTGGCGGCCGATGTTGAACTGGCGGTAGCGCTCCATGCCGCCGCCGTCGCCGTTGATGCGCGGCAGGTAGTTCCACAGCCGCAGCACCTGTGTGTGACCGCACGCGCGCAGCGCAGCGAAGATGTCGAGGTAGGCCTGCCGCGCCACGCCGCTGAGGTCGCCATCGACGTCGGGCAGGTCGAGCTGGCCGAAGGCCCAGTGCGTGTCGGCCTGCCACCGCACCGCGCCGCTGCGGCCCTGGCGCAGCGGGCCGCCCTGGCCCAGCCAGGCATCGACCTGGGACCCGCCGGCCGACAGCACCGGCAGCTCCAGCCCCGCCAGGCCCGGCCCCGCGACGCCCCAACCCAGCCCACCCAGCGGCTGGGGCATGGACGCGGCCTGCAGCGCCCAGGCGGCAGGATCCAGGCGCACGCAGCGCAGGCCGGCAACGGCAGGGGTGGTGGACGTGTGCGGCGGCAGGACGAGGGTCATGGTGCGGGGGCGATCACGTTCTCGCCCTGCACGGCACCCACGTCGCGGATCAACTGCTGCCGCAGCCGCCACGCGCGCCAGCTGCGCGGCAGCGAGAACAGCGAACCGATGTAGTAGACGGCCTTGAACAAGGCCAGCGAACCCCAGATCGGCGTCTTGCCGTAGATGTCGCCGGCCAGCAGCGACAGCACGGCTTCCTGCATGCGAAGCGGGTTCTGCGGGTGCATGAACAGCTCGCGCATCATGGGGTTGGTCATGCGTTGGATGAACCACGAGAACTCGCGCGGGCCGCGCTGCATCGTGCGCTCGAAGCGGCGTCGCGCGGCCGGGTAGGCGGCCGGCTGGTCGAGCGCGGTGGCCACGGCCTCGGCCCCGGCGAAGGCACTGACCATCGCCAAGTGCACGCCCGACGAGAACACCGGGTCGATGAAAGCGTAGGCGTCGCCGAGCATCAGGAAGCGGTCGCCGGCGCAGCGGTCGGCGCTGTAGCTGTAGTTGCCGGTGGCCCAGACGTGGTCGTCGATCAGCGTGGCGCCCTGCAGGCGCTCGGCCAGCGCCGGCGACAGCGCGATGGTGTCGGCGAAGAACTCGCGCAGCGGCTTGTTGCGGCTCTTCAGGTAGTGCGGCCAGCACACCGCGCCGACGCTGGTGCTGCCGTCGGCCAGCGGGATGAACCAGAACCAGCCGTGCGCGAACCAGAAGATGCTGATGTTGCCTTCGCGCCGGCCTTCCAGGCGCTGCGCGCCGCGGAAGTGGCCGAAGAGCGCGGCGCTGTTGTGGCGGCGGTTCTTCTGCTTCCAGCCGTTGGCGGTGGCCAGCAGCGTGTCGCGGCCGCTGGCGTCGATGACGAAGCGCGCGCGCCAGCGCTGCGTGGCGCCGTCGTCCAGCACCGCTTCGACCGTGGCGCCATCGGCGTCGAAGGCGACGCTGCGCACCTGGCAGCCCTCTTGCGCGACCGCGCCGCTGGCCGCGGCATTGCGGAACAGGATCTCGTCGAAGGCATCGCGGCGCACCTGCCAGGCCATCGGCATGGACTTGTCCCAGGCCTGGCTGAACTCGAGGTAGCTGCGGTGGCTGTGCTGCGGCGAGCAGAACTCCACGCCCCACTTGGGCATGCCGATGGCTTCGACCTGCGCCCGCACGCCGAGCCGTTCGAGCAGCGGCACGTTGGCCGGCAGCAGCGACTCGCCGATATGGAACCGCGGATGGTGGGCCTTCTCCAGCAGCACCACGTGCCGGCCCTGGCGCGCCAGCAGCGTGGCGGCGGTGGCGCCGGCGGGGCCGCCGCCGATGACGAGCACGTCGCACTGGCGCGTGCGGTCAGAATCAGGGGTTGGAGTCGTCGCCTGGGCCATGACTGCTTGACGTCGGTGCGTTCCTGGAAAGGGCGGGTGGCGGATGGGCGGGCGGCAGGCGGGGACTTGGCAGCAAGCGCAGCGCATGCGGCACCATCCCTCGAATTATCGCAAAGTCACCTGCATGAACCGACCGGCCCCCCTACCCCTGGCCACCCACCGCAGTACGGGCTGGCGGGCCGACCTCGTCGAGCGCTTCTGGCGCTACCTGGCGCTGAAGCTGGTGGGCATCAGCGCCTTCATGTGGCTGTTCTTCCAGGGCTACTTCCACACCCTGCGCAACCCGGTCTACCCGGTGCTGGAGATGCCGCTGACGCCGCTGGACGCGTTGATCCCGTTCCAGCCGCAGGCGCTGGTTGCCTACCTGTCACTGTGGCTCTATGTGGGCATCGCGCCGGGGCTGCTGCTGACGCTGCGCGAGTTGATCGTCTACGGCCTGTGGGCAGCGGCGCTGTGCCTGCTGGGACTGGCGATCTTCTACTTCTGGCCCACCGCGGTGCCACCGCGCACCGTGGACGTGAGCGGCATCCCCGGGTTCGCGATGCTGCACGGCGTCGACGCCGCCGGCAACGCCTGCCCGTCGCTGCACGTGGCCACGGCCATGTTCACGGCGCTGTGGGTGCAGCGGCTGATGCGCATCGTGCGCGCGCCAGCAGCCTTCCGCTGGGCCAACGGGCTGTGGTTCGCTGCCATCGCGTGGTCGACGGTGGCCATCCAGCAGCACGTGGTGCTCGACGCGCTGGCCGGCGCGGCGCTGGGCGCGGCCTTCGCCTTCGTTTCGTTCCGCTGGAGTGCGGGGGTCGGCCACCGCCAGGGCGCCTGACCGGAGCGGATATCATGCGAGCCTGCGCCGGTGGGGGGTTGCAAGGCGGCACACACGTTTGCCGCGGGCCGGCATGACGATGGAATTCGCACGATGAGTTCGCTCAAGGAACTGCAGGACCTGATCCAGGAAAAGTACGGGCTCGACCCGGCCACGCTGGATCCGCACGCCTCGATGCGCGGCAGCGGCATCGACTCGCTCGCGCTCGTCGAATTCCTCTTCGCGGTGGAAGACAAGTACGGCATCTCGGTGCCCGACGAGTACTCGAACATCGACACCCTGGCCGAGTTGGCCGAGGTCGTCGACAAGATGCGCGCGTCGCAGACCGCCTGACGCCGTGAACGCCACTGCCGCGGACGCCGTCGTCGTCTCCGGCCTCGGCGTCGTCTCGCCGCATGGCGACGATGCCCTGGCCATGTTCGAGGCGCTGTGCCAGGGGCGCTCGGCGGTGCGGGCGCTGTTCCCCGAACTGCCCCGGCTCGCGCCGGTGGCCACCGCCCCCTTCGACGAGAGCCGCTGGTTCACGAAGCTGCAACTGGCCGGCGTGGACCGGGTGAGCCAGCTCGCCGTGGCCGCTGCCGACCTGGCGCTGTGCGACGCCGGCGGCGCCGCCGAGGCCCTGGGTGCCGACCGCGAACGCGTCGGCGTCTTCGCCGGCTGCGGCATGGGCGGCGCCGCGGCGCTGGAGACGGCCTACCGCGCCGGCATGGGCGGCAGCGGCCGCGTGCCGCCGCTGACCATCCCGGCCTTCATGCCCAACGCGCCGGCCGGCCACGTCGCCATGCGCCAGGGCGTGCTGGGGCCGGTGCTCACGTATTCGGTGGCCTGCGCCTCGTCGGCCGTGGCCATTGCCGAGGCGGCCAAGGCGGTGCAGCGTGGCGAGGTCGACGTGGCCATCGCAGGCGGCAGCGAAGCGCTGATCGTGCCCGGCGTGGTGATGGCCTGGCAGGCAATGCAGACGCTGGCCGGCTTCGCCGCGCCCGAAGACGCGCCCACGGCCTGCAAGCCGTTTGCCGCAGACCGCAGCGGCTTTGCGCTGGGCGAAGGCGCGGCCTTCCTGGTCATCGAGTCGGCCGCCCGCGCCCGCGCCCGCGGCGCGCGTGCCTACGCACGGCTGGCAGGCTGGGGCCTGAGCTGCGACGCCACGCACCTGACCAAGCCCGACGTGGCCGGCCAGCAGCGCGCGCTGCGCGCGGCGCTGCGCGGCGCCGGCCTGCAGCCGGCCGACGTGGGCTACTGCAACGCGCACGGCACGGCCACGAAGATCGGCGACGCAGTCGAGGCCGAGGCGCTGCGCGGGCTGTGGGGCCAGGCCGCCGCCGGCCTGCGCGTCAGCTCCACCAAGGCGCTGCACGGCCACCTGCTGGGCGCGGCGGGCGCCCTGGAGGCGGTCGTCACCGTGCTGGCGCTGCACCAGCGCCGGCTGCCGCCCAACATGCACTGCACGCAGCCCGACCCGGCGCTGGGCCTGTCGCTGGTGCAGGAGACCGACACCGCCGCGCCGGGCCTGCAGGCCGCCATCACCAGCTCGTTCGCCTTCGGCGGCAGCAACGCGGCGCTGCTGTTCACGCGCGCCTGAGCCGCCGGCCGGCACCGCGCGTGCCGCCCCCCATGTTCGTCAGCACGACACATGATCCTGACGGGGAGGATCAGGACTAGATTGCAGGACATGGATGCCAGGTTCCGTGTCGCACGCCCTCCCGCGCCACCACCGCCGCCGCCGGCCCCGTCGCCGGTGCGCATGGCCTCGATCAACACGCTGCTGTCCATCGCACAGACCATCGTCATCGCAATCTTCGGTTTCGTCCTCACCGGGCGCATCGACCAGGCGCTGAAAGAGCGGCAGACCGTGGTGCAGGAACGCAAGGCCACGGTCGACGGCATGAAGCAAATGGCGGAGCTGCTGGCGAAGGTCAACAACCCGCAGCTGCCCGACGCCGAGCGCAGCCACGCCACGGCGCAGTTGTCGATGCACGGCAGCGATGCCGTGTTCCCGCTGTTCGTGATGGCCGCCTCGCGCGGCCCGACGCCGCCCACCGAAGCCATCAACGGCCTGCGCATGTTGGCCGTGCAGCGCCGCGACGAGGTGTGCAAGGTGCTGCTGGCCTCGCGCGAGGTGCCCAAGGCGCTGAACGAGATCCGCCGCGGCGCCATCGCCGAGCTCACCACCGAACTGCGCTGCGACCCAGCAGCGTCCGCACCGCCATGACGGCCTGGTCCGCACTGCGGCCAGGTCCGGTCCTGCTGGCGCTGCTGTGCTGCCTGCTGCTGCCCGCGGCGGCGCGTGCGCAGGTGCAGTGCCCGCCGCTGTTCATGCTGGACGGCGAGCCCAACACCTACTACGCGCTGGTCTTCGTCGACCGCGCGGCCTCGCAGGAGCAAGATCGCCTGATGAGCCAGGTGACGCCGATGCTCAGCGACGTGGCCCGCAAGCTCAGCGAACGGGCCGGCGCCAAGCGGCGGCTGCGGCTGGAACTGATCGTCTGCGAGCACAGCATCGGCAGCAACGACTTCCGGGTCGAGGAGATGCGCAAGTTCCTCAGCTTCAAGGTCGTGGCGGTGTTCTGGAAGGCGCGCGAGAACAACCAGGACGGCCTCGTGCAGCTGGCCGTGCCGGTGTACCTGCGCAGCGACGGCGCGGCACGGCGCGATGTCGAGGTCGTCACGGTGTATCCAGCCCAGTCGGGCCTGCCGGTGGACAGCTGGATCGAGGTCTTCGGCCAGGACCCGCCGCCCTTCCGCCCCTTCGTCTCGATGGGGCTGGCCGCGGTGTACCAGGCCGAGAAGGACTACAAGGCGGCGTGGATGGCGCTGTGCGACAGCCGCATCGCGCTGGCCTCGCTGGCGCAGAGCACGCTGCGGCCCTCGCGCGAGCGCCTGGACACCGACATCGCCGCGCAGCTGGTGGCCCTGATGCGCGACCTGGAGCTGGCGGCGCGCAAGGCCGGCATCACGACGCTGCCGCCCTGCACCGCACCGCCCGGGGCGGCGCCCTGAGACCGCTGCGCGCCGCGGGGAGACCACGCCACATGCACGCACCCACCGCGCTCCTTCTGCTGCATCCGGGCCGTCGGGGCGGCCTGGTCCGCCTGGCGCTGCTGCTCGGCGTGGCCGCGCTGCTGCAGGGCTGCGGCGCCACGCTGCTGCGCACCGCCTGCGACAACCCGCGCATCAGCAACTTTGGCGCCCCCTCGTCCTACATCGTGATGCTGCCCTACCGCTACGGCGGCAGTTCGCCCGCCAACCGCGAGTCGGCGGCGCAGTTGAACCAGATCACGCGGCTGCAGGCGCTGCAGGGGGCGGTCGACGCGCCCGCCACGCAGGTGACGCTGGTCGAGGGCGACCCCGACAAGCCCGCCGATCCCGCCTGCGGCATCGAGAACGTCTACGACCGCGTGGTGGAGAACCGTGCCGGGCTGTTCTGGCGCCGGCTGTTCCACAGCGCCGTCTTCGTCTGGGGCGAGATCTTCGACCGCGACGACGGCATCCTCGTGCAGTCGCACCTGCGTGTGTTCTGGAACGGCGCCGCCAGCCGTGACCTGGAGGTGCTGGTCGACGTGCCCGGCCAGGCGCGCCCGCTGCGCTTTGCCGGCAGCCTGCCGTCGGACACCATCTCGTTCCCGGCGCGCAAGATCGGCCGCCAGGAACAACAGCAGCTGGCGCAGGCCATCGCCTCGGGCCTGCAATTGCGCCGCGAGCCGCGGCTCGACGCCGAGCCCGTGCCGTTGCCGGCCAAGTTCTCCGCCGTGGCCTGGCGCCGGCCCTGGCTGGAGCTGCAAGACCGCGAGTTGCGCAGCTTCTGGATGCTGATCGACGACGCCGGCCTGCACACCGGCCCGGTGCTGCCCGAGACCGTGTTCGCGCGGGCGATGGCGAGCTACCTCAACCACCGTGTCGACGGCGACCGCAGTTCGCGCGAGCAGGCGGTGGCGGCGCTGGCCCGCTTCCGCGCGGCGCTGCCGCGGCCCGACGACCCGCTGCTGCGCGTGCCGCTGGCGATGACGGCGGTGATCGAGGGAACGCTGGGCCTGGGCAGCGGCGCAGCCGCCGCCACGCCCGACCGCGACCTGCTGCCCGCCCAGGCGGCCGACGACCCGGCCGCCGGCCGCGCGCAGATGCAGGCCGCGCTGGCCGAGGCCGCACGCCGCCTGCCGGGCAACGGCGAGGTGCTGAACCTGGCGGCGATCGCGCGCATCCCGGGCTGCTGCGACGGCGCCGACGCGCCGCAGCACATCCAGGACATCCAGCGCATGCTCGAGCGCGCCTGGGCGCTTGAACAGGGCAACACGAAGATCGGCCGCAACATGCTGCAGTGGTACCGCTTCTTGGCCACGCTGCCGCCCGAGCGCCTGCCGTTCGACCGCGATGCGCTGGCCGCGCGCGCCCGGCAGGCGAAGGCCACCGTCGACGCCTGGGCGGCGATGGGCAGCCCCTAGAATCTGCCGCACGCCCTCCGGGCGTTCAGCGGCCCCATGACGACTCCCCACGACACCCCCAAGCCGAGCAACTTCCTGCGCGGCATCATCGAACGCGACCTGGAGACCGGAACCTGGAGCCAGCGCCGCTTCGCCGGCACGCCGGGCGACGGTGCGCACCACGCCGCCGGCCCGCTGGACCCGGCGAAGATCCGCACCCGCTTCCCGCCCGAGCCCAACGGCTACCTGCACGTGGGCCATGCCAAGAGCATCTGCCTGAACTTCGGCCTCGCGCGCGACTACGGCGGCGTGTGCCACCTGCGCTTCGACGACACCAACCCCGAGAAGGAAGAGCAGGAGTACGTCGACGCCATCATCGAGGCCGTGCGCTGGCTGGGCTTCGACTGGCAGGCGAACGGCGTCGACCACCTGTACTACGCGAGCAACTACTTCGATTTCATGCTGCGCGCGGCCGAGGCGCTGATCGGCGCCGGCCTCGCCTACGTCGACGAGCAGAGCGCCGAGGACATGCGCGCCAACCGCGGCGACTTCACGACGCCCGGCACCGACAGCCCGTTCCGCAACCGCACGCCGGCCGAGAACCTGGAGCGCTTCCGCGAGATGCAGAGCGGCCGCATGCCCGACGGCGCCGCGGTGCTGCGCGCGAAGATCGACATGGCCTCGCCCAACATCAACCTGCGCGACCCGGCCTTGTACCGCATCAAGCACGCCACGCACCACAACACCGGCGACACCTGGTGCGTGTACCCGATGTACGCCTACGCGCACCCGATCGAGGACGCGCTGGAGAACATCACCCACAGCATCTGCACGCTGGAGTTCGAGGACCAGCGCCCCTGGTACGACTGGCTGCTCGACAAGCTGGCCGACCTGGGCCTGCTGCAGCGCCCGGCGCCGCGCCAGCACGAGTTCGGGCGCCTGAACCTCACCTACGTCATCACCAGCAAGCGCAAGCTGAAGGCGCTGGTGGACGAAGGCATCGTCGACGGCTGGGACGACCCGCGCATGCCCACGCTGTTCGGCATGCGCCGGCGCGGCTACACGCCCGAGAGCATCCGCGCGATGGCCGACGGCACCGGTGCCAGCAAGACCAACATCTGGCTCGAGTACAGCGTGCTCGAAGGCTGCCTGCGCGACGACCTGGAAGGCAAGGCAGCGCGCGCGATGGCCGTGATCGACCCGCTGCCGCTGAAGCTGACCAACTGGGCCGACGTGTTCGGCGCCGGCCACATCGAGGCCTGCCACGCGCCGGCGCACCCGCAGCGGCCCGAACTCGGCCAGCGCAGCTTCGGCCTCGGGCCCGCGCTCTGGATCGAGCGCGACGACTTCGCCGAAGTGCCGGCCAAGGGCTTCTTCCGCCTGTTCCCAGGCAACAAGGTGCGCTTGAAGTACGGCCTGGTCGTGGAGTGCACCGGCTGCGAGAAGGACGACGCCGGAAACATCACCGCGGTGCTGGCCACGGTGGTGCCCGACACCCGCAGCGGCACGCCCGGCGCCGACTCGGTGAAGGTCAAGGGTACCATCACCTGGATCGGCCAGCACGACGCCGTGCCGGCGACGATCCAGCTCTACGACCGCCTGTTCACCGAGCCGCAGCCCGACGCCGGCGGCCGCGACTTCCGCGAGGCGCTGAACCCGCACAGCAAGCGCGTGGTGCAGGGCTACGTGGAACCGGCGCTGGCCGGCCTGGCCGCCGACCAGCGCTTGCAGTTCGAGCGCCACGGCTACTTCGTCAGCGACCGCAAGCTGCACCGGCCCGACGCGCCGGTGTTCAACCGCATCACCACCCTGAAGGACAGCTGGGGCAAATGAGCCCGGCTGCCAAGCACCCATGATGAAACTCGTTGTCGCACTGCCCCTCGCCCTGTCTCTTGCGCTGCCGATGGCCGCGCAGGCGCAGGCCGACAAGACCCTGCCCTCGGGCCTGGGCTACCGCGTGGTGAAGGAAGGCACGGGCCCGAGCCCGATGCCGACCGACGTGGTGCGTGTGCACTACCGCGGCACCTTCATGGACGGCAAGGAGTTCGACAGCTCCTACGCCCGCAAGGCGCCGGCCGAATTTCCGCTGAACCGCGTCATCAAGTGCTGGACCGAAGGCGTGGGCCTGATGAAGGTCGGCGGCAAGGCGCGGCTGACCTGCCCGCCGGCCATCGCCTACGGCGAACGCGGCGCCGGCGGCGTGATCCCGCCGAACGCCACGCTGCAGTTCGAGGTGGAACTGCTGGGCATCGTCAAGTAGTTCAGGCCGCGGCAGCAGGCGCGCGGCCGAAGAGCTTGCGCGCCAGCAGCACCACGCCCAGCACGATGGCGCCTGCGACGATGCCGACACCGGCATTGGCCAGCGCCTCGCCCAAGGCACCGACGAGACCACCCAGGCCAGCCGCCCATCCGGTGATGGCATGGTGCAACGGGCCGACCCCGTGCACCAGGATGCCGCCGCCCACCAGGAACATCGCCGCGGTGCCGGCCACCGACAGCGCCTTCATCAGCCACGGCGCCAGCGCCAGCAGGCCGCGGCCCAGCGCGCGGGCGGCGCCGTTGCCGCTGCCGCTGAGGTGCAGCCCGGCGTCGTCGATCTTCACGATGCCGGCCACGAAGCCGTAGACGCCCACGGTCATTGCGATCGCCACGCCGGTCAGCACCAGCACCTGCGTCGTGAAGGGCGCTGCGGCCACCGTGCCCAGTGTGATGGCGATGATCTCGGCCGACAGGATGAAGTCGGTGCGCACGGCGCCCTTGATCTTGTCCTTCTCGAAGGCCACCAGGTCGATCTGCGGGTCGGCCACGGCCTGGGCCAGTTCGGCGCGGTGCGCGTCGTCCTCGGCGCGCGCGTGCAACAGCTTGTGCGCGAGCTTCTCGAAGCCTTCGTAGCACAGGAAGGCGCCGCCCACCATCAGCAGCGGCGTCACGGCCCAGGGCGCGAAGCTGGCGATCAGCAGCGCCGCCGGCACCAGGATGGCCTTGTTGACGAAGGAACCCTTGGCCACCGCCCAGACCACGGGCAGCTCGCGCTCGGCGCGCACGCCGGTGACCTGCTGCGCGTTCAGCGCCAGGTCGTCGCCGAGCACCCCCGCGGTCTTCTTGGCAGCGAGCTTGGACAGCACCGCCACGTCGTCGAGCACGGTGGCGATGTCATCGAGAAGGGCGAGCAGACTGGAGGCGGCCATGCCGCACATTCTCGCCGCAAGTTCGTCGCACCCAGCGGCGGCTCAGCTGTGCTCGGGCACGACCGCAGGAGTCGCGAACTCGCGCCCGACGACGGCGCGTGCGTACAGGTAGTTGTGACGCGCACGCTCGCTCAGGGCATCGAGCTCGACGCGGCCTGCGGCGTCGCACGGAAAGGCCATGCCGCGCCCCGGATGGAACAGCGACTCGAAGCGCAGGGCAAAGGCGGCATGGCCGCGGTGCGGAACGGTGCGTTGCATGGTGTCCATGGTGCCTGCAGGTAGTGCCGTGGCGGATGCCGCAAAGGTAGGCGAGCCGCGGCCCGGCTGCCGCAGGCGCAGCGCGCATGTGGCTGTCGGCGCGCGGCGCGGTTGTTTGTCGGTGTCTTTCCGACAAGGTGTTGCGACACGGTGTCGCGACACCGTGTCTGCACAGGCTCAAGGCCCGGTGGCAGCGGCCGATAACCGAGAAGTCAGATCCCTGCCCGCTTCCATGACCTCTGTCGCCACCACCTCCCGCACCGCCGAGATCGCCCGTGACATCGATCACGCCCGCACCCGTGGCGCGCTGCAGCACATCGTGATCCCGCCCGCGCCGGCACTGCTGGTCCGCCTGCGGGCGGCGATGCAGCCCGCCGAACCCGACCTCAACGAGATCGCCCGCATCGCCAGCGGCGATGTCGCGATGGCCGCCACGCTGCTGCGCAACGCCAACAGCCCGCTTTACGCCGGCCAGCCGGTGCAGACGGTCGGCCAGGCGATGAACAGGCTGGGCCTGAAGCAGACCGCTGCCATCATGACCGGCTTCCTGGTGCGCCATGCGCTGCCGGTGGACAACCGCCACCTGCAGCGCTTCTGGGAACGCTCGGGCCAGCGCGCCACGGTGATGGCCTTCATCGCGCGGCAACTGGCCGGCATGTCCGAGGACGTGGCCCACACCTACGGCCTGTTCTGCCACGTCGGGCAGCCGGTCATGCTGCAGAGCGTGCGTGGCTACGGCAGCACGCTGGTGGAAGCCGTCGCACGCATCGACCGGTCGTTCATCGCCACCGAGAACGCCAACCACCGCACCGACCACGCCGTCGTCGGCGCTCTGGTGGCGCGCGTGTGGCGGCTGGACCCCGCAGTGATGGCGGCCATCCGCCTGCACCACGACCTCGACGGCATCGGCGCCGAAGGCACCGAACCCGAGGTGCACACGCTGGTGGCCGCCGGCCTGGTGGCCGAGCACCTGGTGCGCCGCCAAGAGGCCTTGCCGCCCGAATCCGACTGGGAACGCCACGGCGCTGCGGCGATGGCCTGGCTGCACGTCGACGACGGCGAACTGCAGCTCTGGGAAGAAGAGCTGCGCGAGTTCAGCGGGGCGCTGGTCGACGCCTGACGGCCTTGCCCGCCTTGGCGGAGGCCGCGGGCTGCAGCGCCGCATACAGCGCCAGCAGCTCCAGCGTCAGCTTGTGGCGCGCGTCCAGGTGCACCATGGGCCGCGCCAGTTCGTGCGATTCCTTGATCTTCACGCTGGACGACAGGTAGGGCTGCAGCACCGGCAGCCCTTCGTCCAGCAGTTCCTGCACCGTGCGCTGCGGCAGGCTGGCGCGGGCCTGGAACTGGTTGACGACGATGCCCTCGATGCGCAGGTCGGCATTGTGGTCGGCGCGGATCTCCTGCACCGCTTCCATCAGGCCGTAGAGCGCGCGACGCGAGAAGTCGTCGCAGTCGAACGGGATCAGGCAGCCTTCGGCCGCGATCAACGCCGAGCGCGTGTAGAAGTTCAGCGCCGGCGGCGTGTCGATCCAGACCTCGTCGAAGTCGGCAGCCACTTCGGCCAACGCGTCGCGCAGCTTGAAGATCTTGTAGCGGCTCTCGAGCTTGCCGTGCATCTCTTCGAGCGCCGGGCTGGCCGACATCAGGCGCAGGTTCGGCCACGGCGTGTCGACGATGAAGTCGGCGGTGCGCACCGGGCGCATCGTGAACTTCAGCGTCGTGTCGAAGAACTCGGCGGCGCCCGGGGCGGGCATGTCGGCGGCGTCGCCCAGCAGGTAGCGCGTGGAGTTGGCCTGGGCGTCCAGGTCCACCACCAGCGTGCGCCGGCCCTGCTGCGCCGCGATGGCGGCCAGGTTGCTGGTGATGGTGGACTTGCCCACCCCACCCTTCTGGTTGAACACGACGTGGCGCATGGCAGTTGGCGGCAGCTGGAAAGACTGGATTGTGCACTGCAGCATTGCGCTGACGGGCGCTGGCTACACTGAATTCCATGCCTGCCCCTGCTGCCCGCGACCTGCGCCCGCTGTTCCTGCTCGACCCCGACGTGGTCTTCCTGAACCACGGCTCGTTCGGAGCCTGTCCACAGGAGGTGGTCGCCGCCTGGCAGCGCTGGCAACTCGAGATGGAGCGCAACCCGGTGGAGTTCCTGGGCCGGCGTTCGGCCGGCCTGCTGGCGGCGGCGCGGGCGTCGCTGGCGGCGTTTGTCGGCGCCCGCGCCGAGCATCTGGTGTTCGTGCCCAACGCCACCACCGGCGTCAACACGGTGGCGCACTCGCTGCCGCTGCAGCCGGGCGACGAGGTGCTGGCCACCGACCACGAATACGGCGCCTGCGACGCCACCTGGCAGGTGGTGTGCGCACGGCGGGGCGCGGTCTACCGGCAGGTGCCGATCCCGCTGCCCTTCGACAGCGGCAGCGTCGTCGACCGCGTGATGGCGGCCGTGACGCCGCGCACCCGCGTGCTGTTCGTGAGCCACATCACCTCGACCACCGCGCTGACCTTCCCGGTGGCGGCGCTGTGTGCCGCGGCTCGCGCGCGCGGCCTGCTGACGCTGGTGGACGGCGCCCACGCGCCGGGCCACGTGCCGCTGGATTTGGACGCCGTGGGCGCCGACTTCACCACCGGCAACTGCCACAAGTGGCTGTGCGCGCCCAAGGGTGCCGGCTTCCTGCACGCCCGGCCCGAACACCATGTGCTGCTGCAGGCGCCGGTGGTGAGCTGGGGCTACGCGGCCGAGGCCGGCGGCCACACGGGCTTCGACGCCTACACCGGCAGCACGCTGCTGGAACAGCGGCTGCAGTGGCAGGGCACACGCGACATCGCGGCCTGGTTGGCGGTGCCGGCGGCCATCGCGTTCCAGCAGCGCCACGACTGGCCCGCGGTGCAGCAGCGCTGCCACGCACTGGCCGCCGGCGCGCTGCAGCGCATCACACGCCACTTCGGGCTGGCGCCGCTGTGCACCGATGCCGACTTCGCGCAGATGGTGGCGATCCCCGTGCCGGGGCAGGACGCCGAGGCCTTGCGCCGGCGGCTGTTCGAGCAGCACCGCATCGAGGTGCCGGTGACGCAGCACGGCGGCCACACCTTCGTGCGCGTCTCGGTGCAGGGCTACAACACAGCCGACGACATCGCCCGGCTCGAAGCCGCGCTGGGCGTGGCCTGACCCCGTTCAGCGCGGCTTGCGTGCGCCGGCCGGGCGGGCAGCCACCTTCGCCACGCCCTTGCCCGCAGGCTTCGCAACCGTCGGCGCTGCCGGACGCGCGCCGGTCACGCGCGGCGGCAGGCCGGTGTGCTGGGTCAGCAGCCGGCCCGCGGCCACTGCCGACGGCTTGACCACGGTGCTGTTCTTGCGCCGGGCGCTCTGGTAGCTGCCGTCGGTCAGCGGCTGGAAGCTCGGGATCAGGTGGTGCTTGCCGTTGCCGATGAGATCGGCGCGCCCCAGCGCCTTCAGCGCCTCGCGCAGCAGCGGCCAGTTGTTGGGATCGTGGTAGCGCAGGAAGGCCTTGTGCAGCCGGCGGCGCTTCTCGCCGCGCACGATGTCCACGCGCTCGGCGCGTGCCGCCGGCCCGTCGAGCTGGCGGCTGATGCCCTTCAGCGGGTTCAGGCTGGTGTGGTACATCGCCGTGGCCGTGGCCATCGGGCTCGGGTAGAAGGTCTGCACCTGGTCGGCCTTGAAGCCGTTCTTCTTCAGCCACAGCGCCAGGTGCATCATGTCTGCATCGCTGGTGCCCGGGTGGGCGGCGATGAAGTACGGGATCAGGTACTGCTTCTTGCCGGCCTCGGCGCTGAACTGGTCGAACAGCTGCTTGAAGCGGTCGTAGGTGCCGATGCCCGGCTTCATCATCTTCGACAGCGGGCCGCCCTCGGTGTGCTCGGGCGCGATCTTCAGGTAGCCACCCACATGGTGCGTGACCAGTTCCTTGATGTACTCGGGGCTCTGGATCGCCAGGTCGTAGCGCAGGCCGCTGCCGATGAGGATCTTCTTCACGCCGCGCAGCGCACGGGCGCGGCGGTACATGTGGATCAGCGGCGTGTGGTCGGTGTTCAGGTTCGGGCAGATGCCCGGGTAGACGCAGCTCGGCTTGCGGCAGGCGGCCTCGATCTCGGGGCTCTTGCAGCCGATGCGGTACATGTTGGCCGTGGGCCCGCCGAGGTCGCTGATGACGCCGGTGAAGCCCTTGACCTTGTCGCGGATCTCCTCGATCTCGCGGATCACCGAGTCTTCCGAGCGGCTCTGGATGATGCGGCCTTCGTGCTCGGTGATGCTGCAGAAGGTGCAGCCGCCGAAGCAGCCGCGCATGATGTTCACGCTGAAGCGGATCATCTCCCAGGCCGGGATCTTGGTCGCTCCGTCATGGCTGCCGTTCTCGTCGGCATAGGCCGGGTGCGGGCTGCGCGCATACGGCAGGTCGAAGACGTGGTCCATCTCGGCCGTCGTCAGCGGGATCGGCGGCGGGTTGATCCAGACCTCGCGGTCGCCGTGCGCCTGCACCAGTGCGCGCGCGTTGCCGGGGTTGGTCTCCAGGTGCAGCACGCGGTTGGCGTGGGCGTACAGCACGGCGTCGCTCTTCACCTGCTCGTAGGCCGGCAGGCGCACCACGGTCTTCTCGCGCGGGGGCATCACGACGCGGCGGCTCACGGGCATGGCGACCACGGCGGTGGCGGGCACGGCGGGGGCGGCCGGCGCGTCGCCGTCGCGGCTGCAGGTGGTGCCCTGGGCGTCGGCCTGCTCTTCCAGCGTCAGGTAGGGGTTGATGTGGGCGTCGACGCGGCCGGGGCGGTCGACCTCGGTGGAGTCGAGCTCGAACCAGTCCTGCAGCCACAGGTCGTGCTCGCGCCGCAGCATGAAGGCGGTGCCGCGCACGTCGGTGATCTGCTGCACCGGCTCGCGCTTGGCCAGGCGGTGCGCGATCTCGACGATGGCGCGCTCGGCGTTGCCGTACAGCAGCAGGTCGGCCTTGCTGTCGACCAGGATGCTGCGGCGCACCTTGTCCTGCCAGTAGTCGTAATGCGCGATGCGCCGCAGGCTGGCCTCGATGCCGCCCAGCACGATGGGCACGTCGGCAAAGGCCTCGCGGCAGCGCTGCGCATACACCAGGCTGGCGCGGTCGGGGCGCTTGCCGCCGACATCGCCCGGCGTGTAGGCGTCGTCGCTGCGGATCTTGCGGTCCGCGGTGTAGCGGTTGATCATCGAATCCATGTTGCCGGCGGTGACGCCGAAGAACAGGTTCGGTTTGCCCAGGGCCTTGAACGGGTCGGCGCTCTGCCAGTCGGGCTGCGCGATGATGCCCACGCGGAAGCCCTGCGCCTCGAGCGTGCGGCCGATCACGGCCATGCCGAAACTCGGGTGGTCGACGTAGGCGTCACCCGTGACAACGATCACGTCGCACGAATCCCAGCCCAGCGCGTCCATCTCGGCGCGGCTCATCGGCAGGAACGGCGCGGGGCCGAAGCGCTTGGCCCAGTGGGAACGGTAGCCGGTCAATGCCTTGGCGGCGCGGGGGGGTGTGGCGAGGGCGGTGGACACCCGGGGATTGTCGTCGCAAGCGCCCCGCGCGTGCGGCGGCGGCTCAAGTTGCCCCTGCCGGGCGCCGATAGCCCCAACCATGGAGCTCGTCAACGTGCTGTTCGTGGCCGCCATTGCCGTCGTGTCGGGCGGCGTGGCCTGGTGGTTGCACCGCAGCCGGCTGGCGGCCATGCGCCGCGCGCTGCAGGACGCGCAGGATTCACGCCTGGACCTGGCAGCCACCGCCGCAGCGCTGCACCGCCGGCTGGCCGAGGCCGACCTGGCGCTGTCGCGCGTGCCGGGACAGCAGGGTTATCAGGCCGGCGGCAACGACGCGCAGGAGCGCCGCGCGGCGCTGGAGCGCGCCCTGGCCGCCGCCGCCCCGGCACCCGAGAGCTGGGAAGACACGCACCCGGCGACCGTGCCCGGCTTCATGCCGACGCAGCCCGCCGACTACGACGTGCCGCCGCTGCCGCGGCGCTGAGCCGAACGCCCCACGCACCTTCAGGCGGTGGCCACCGCCGCGTCGTCGTCGTCCGTTTCTTCGCCCAGGAAGCCGCCGCTCTGGTGCGCCCACAGCCGAGCGTAGATGCCGCCGGCCGCCAGCAAGCTGGCGTGGTCGCCCACCTCGACGATGCGGCCCTGGTCCATCACCACCAGCCGGTCCATCGCCGCGATGGTGGACAGCCGGTGCGCAATCGCCACCACCGTCTTGCCTTCCATCAGCTTGTACAGGCTCTGCTGGATGGCCGCCTCGACTTCGCTGTCGAGCGCGCTGGTGGCCTCGTCGAGCAGCAGGATGGGCGCGTCCTTCAGCATCACGCGGGCGATCGCCACGCGCTGGCGCTGGCCGCCGCTGAGCTTCACGCCGCGTTCGCCGACGTGCGCGTCGTAGCCGGTGCGGCCCTTCGGGTCGGTGAGGCCGAGGATGAAGTCGTGCGCCTCGGCGCGTTCGGCCGCGCGCAGCATCTCGGCGTCGCCGGCATCGCCTGCTTCCGGGCGGCCGTACAGGATGTTGTCGCGCACCGAGCGGTGCAGCAGCGAGGTGTCCTGCGTCACCATGCCCACCGCGCGGCGCAGGCTGTCCTGCGTGACGCCGGCGATGTCCTGGCCGTCGATGCGGATGTGGCCGCCCTGGATGTCGTACAGCCGCAGCAGCAGGTTCACCACCGTGCTCTTGCCTGCGCCCGAGCGGCCCACCAGCCCGATCTTCTCGCCCGGGCGGATCACCAGCGAGAAGTCGTCGAGCACCTGCTTGCTGCCGTAGGCGAACCGCACGCGGTCGAACTGCACCTCGCCGCGCGACACCTCCAGCGGCCGCGCGTCGGGGCGGTCGACGATGACACGCGGCTTGCTCAGCGTGCTGATGCCGTCCTGCACCGTGCCGATGTGCTCGAACAGCGACGACATCTCCCACATCACCCAATGCGAGATGCCGTTCAGCCGCAGCGCCATCGCGCTGGCCGCCGCCACCGCGCCGACGCCGACATGGCCGCCGGTCCACAGCCACAGCGCCACGCCCGTGGTCGACGCCACCAGCGCCACGCTGAGCGCCTGGTTGGCCACCTCGAAGCCGGTCACCAGCCGCATCTGCGCGTAGGCGGTGGTCATGAACTCCTGCATCGCGCCGCGCGCGAACTGCGCCTCGCGGTGCGAGTGCGAGAACAGCTTGACGGTGGCGATGTTGGTGTAGGCGTCGGTGACGCGGCCGGTCATCAGCGAGCGGGCGTCGGCCTGCGCCTGCGCCACCTTGCCCAGCCGCGGCACGAAGAACCACAGCGCCAGCACGTACAGCGCCAGCCAGCCCACGAAAGGCAGCACCAGCCACGCGTCCATGCCGCCCACCACTGCCAGCAGCGTGAAGAAGTAGATGAGCACGTACATCAGGATGTCGGCCACGATCAGCCAGGTGTCGCGCACCGCCAGCGCGGTCTGCATCACCTTGGTGGCGATGCGGCCGGCGAACTCGTCCTGGTAGAAGTGCATGCTCTGCTCGAGCATCAGCCGGTGGAAGTTCCAGCGCAGCCGCATCGGGAAATTGCCGAACACCGACTGGTACTTCACCAGACCCTGCACGCCGGCCAGCGCAATGCTGCCCACCAGCAGCGCGCACAGCAGCAGCAGCGTGTGGCCATGCTGCGCCCACAGCTCGGCCGGTTGCACGGTGGCCAGGATGTCCACCACGTGCGCCAGCATGCTGAACAGCAGGGCCTCGAAGGCGCCGATGGCGGCCGTCAGCAGCGTCAGCAGCAGCAGCAGCGGGCGCAGGCCGCGTGTGTTCTCCCACAGGAACGCGAAGAAGCGCTGGGGCGGCGGGGGCGGCAGTGTGTCCGGGTAGGTCTGGACGAGACGTTCGAAGCGGCGGAACAAGGCGCGGTTCTCCCTGCGACAACGGGTGCATCGCCGGGTGGGCGATGCGACTCCCGGCAGCACGCGGGTCGCGGCGCCGGGGCGGGATTATGCGGGCGCGGTCGGGCCGTCGCTGGCGGCCAGCAGGTCGGACAGGCGCCGCAGCGCCTGCGGCATGTCCAGCGGCTTGGTCCAGTAGTCGATACAGCCGGCGGCGCGGGCGCGCGCGCGATCGTGCGGCGTGACGTTGGCCGACACGACGACCACCGGCACCGCGGCCAGCGCCGGGTGCGCGCGCAGCCGCTGCAGCCAGTCGATGCCGTCGCCATCGGGCAGCTGCAGGTCCAGCAGCAGCAGGTCCGGCGTTGCCGCCAGCGCTGCCTGCAGCAGGGCGGCGCCGTCGGCCACCACCTGCAAGGCCAGGTCCGGCAGCTGGTCGAACATGGCCTCCATCACCATCGCGTTGACCGGGTTGTCCTCGACGTAGATCAGGCGCCGCTGGCGTGCCGGGATGGACAGGGACGCGGGTGGGGGCACGGCGCCAGCGGCCGGTGGCGTGCGCGGCGCGGGCGCGGGCGCACGCACCGCCGGCAGCCACACCCGGAACACCGATCCTTGGCCAGGATTGCTGTCGACCTCGATGCGCCCGTCCATCAGCTGCACCAGGTTGCGCGTCACCACCAGGCCGAGCCCGGTGCCCTCGGTGCCGCCACGCTCGGCGCCCAGGCGGTTGAAGGGCTGGAACAGCTGCGCGCGCTGCGCCGCGTCGAGGCCGTGCCCGGTGTCGTGCACCGCGATGCAGACGGCGCTGCCGTCGGCCCTGGTGTCAACATACGCCGCGAGCGCAACGTGGCCGCCCCGGCGGTTGTACTTGACGGCATTCGACAGCAGGTTCACGAGCACCTGCGACAGCCGGCGCCGGTCGGCCAGCACTGCCAGCCCCGACGCACAGTCGGGCGCCGGCAGTGCGATGCCCGCGGCCAGCGCCTGCGACTCCACCAGGCGCAGCGCGTCGTCGAGCAGCGGCGCCAGGGGCAGCGCCTCGGGCAACAGGTCGAGCTGGCCTTGCTCGATGCGGCTGACGTCGAGCACGTCGTTGATCAGCCCCAGCAGGTTGCGGCCGGCCATCTCGATGATCTCGACGCGGCGCCGCTGTTCGGCACTGAGCGGCTCCGCCCCGCTCATGCGCAGCAGGTGCGCGAAGCCGAGGATGCCGTTCAGCGGCGTGCGCAGTTCGTGGCTGACGCGGGCGAGGAACTCGCTCTTCGCGCGGCTGGCACTTTCGGCCGCCTGCATGTCCACCAGCGCCTGCTCGCCGGCGCGGCGCGCCGTGATGTCGGCGATGTCGCCGTGCCAGGCAACCGTGCCGGGCGCGGCGGGCCGCGCCTGCGCGTGCAGTTCATGCCAGGCGAGGGGACGTCCCGGCCGCTCGACGCGGAAGGCGATGCGCCAGGCGCCGCCGCCGTCGACCGCCGACGGGCGCAGGCCGGCCTGCACGCGCACACGGTCCTCGGGTGCGATCAGCGCCAGCCAGGGCGCAAGCGTGCCGGCCACCGCCTGCGGAGACAGTCCGTACAGACCGCGCAGACCTTCGCTGGCGTAGGGCATGCGGCCGTCGCCGTGCTCGGGCATCACGATCTGCAGCAGCAGCCCGGGCGCGGCGTCGGCGGCGCGCTTGACGCGCAGCAGCTCGTCCTCGAGCCGGCGCCGCTCGCGCATCGGCACCAGCACCAGTTCGAGCAGCGGCTCGCCGCCGTCTTCGGCGGCGACAGCGTGGCCATAAGCCAGCACATCGACGCTGCCGCCGCCGGCGTGGCGCAGCGACAGCGCGAACTCCTCGAAACGGCCGTGCAGCCGCAGCAGCGGCAGCAGGTAGCTGTTGTAGAGCACACGTGCGGCACCGCTGAGCAGGTCGTCGAGCGAGGCGCCGGCAGGCCACGGCCCGTCGCGCCCGGTCAGGCGTTGCAGCGCGCTGTTGCACTGCAGCAGGCGGCCCGAGGCGCTGGCGCGCAGCCAGCCGCACGGCAGGTTGTCGATCGCCGTCTGTGCGGCTGCGCTCGTGTGCGTGCCCATCCCGCCGGTCAGGAACTCAGGCCGCGAGCGCCTCGCGGATCAGCGCGATCGTGTCCTGCGGGTGCGTCATGTGCGGGCAGTGGCCGTGTGCCTCCAGCACGCGCAGCGTGCTGTGCGGCAGGTGCGCCGCCATGTAGTCGCCGACGCTGCGCGGCGCGATGCTGTCGTTGCTGCATTGGATGATCATCGAGGGCACCGTGACCTTGGGCAGGTCGGCACGGTTGTCGGCCAGGAAGGTCGCGATCGCGAAGCGGCGTGTGATCTCCGGGTCGCCGGCGCAGAAGCTGGCCTTCAGTTCATCGGTCAGCGCCTCGGGGCTCTCGCCGCTCATCACCAGCGGTGCCAGGAAGTTGGCCCAGCCGAGCAGGTTGCGCTCCATCATGTCGACGAGGCCGTCGATGTCGGCACGTTCGAAACCGCCGACGTAGTCAGGCGGGTCGTTCAGGTAGCGCGGCGACGGCCCCACCAGCACCAGCCGCGCGAAGCGCTGCGGTACGCGGATCGACGCCAGCAGCCCGATCTGTGCGCTGACCGAGTGGCCGACGAAGACGACATCGCGCAGGTCCAGCCCTTCGAGGATCTGCACCACGTCGTCGGTGTAGCCATCGAGCGTGGCGTGGCGCTGCGTGTCATAGGCCGAGGCATCGGCACCGCCGCAGCCGATGTGGTCGAAGAGCACCACGCGATGGCTGTGTTCGAACGCCGGCGCGACGAAGCGCCACATCTGCTGGTCACAGCCGAAACCATGCGCGAACAGCAGCGTCGGCCCGCCCTCGCGACCGGAGACCTGGACGTTGTGGCGGTGCCGGACATCGGTGTTCATGGGTGGACTGGAAACATGCAGGTAACAAATGGTATCGGTTCAACGGCATCCGCGGGTCGGGCCAAGCGGCCACAATGCCCCTCCATCGCCCCGCCGAGACCGCCACGATGCCCACATCCGACGACCACACTCCCTGGAAACACGACGGCGTGCGCGTGGTGCCCGGCGACCGGCTCGACCCCAACACCGCGCAGACCCCGGGCATGGACCGCAAGGCCGCCATCAACTTCGCGCGCGTCGGCGCGCAGAAGCTGTGGGCCGGCACCGTGCACATCCACCCCGACGCCAAGACCGGTGCCCACCACCACGGCCCGCTGGAAAGCGTGATCTACGTCGTCAAGGGCCGCGCGCGCATGCGCTGGGGCGAGGCGCTGGAGTTCACTGCCGAGGCCGGCCCCGGCGACTTCATCTACGTGCCGCCCTACGTGCCGCACCAGGAGATCAACGCCAGCCCCACCGAGACGCTGGAGTGCGTGCTGGTGCGCAGCGACGGCGAGGCAGTCGCAGTCAACCTGGACATCGAGCCCGTGGAGAAGCCCGAGCACGTGGCCTGGATCGATCCCATCCACCGCGGCTGACGACTTCGTCACACCGGTGACGTCGTGGAAACCCGGGTCACCCCCCGAACGCGGGATACATCTGCGATGCTATGGGGCATGAACCGGGGTCTCCGCGCCGCTGCCGTCCTGTGTGCCCTGTGGGCGCTGGGTGGTGCCGCCACGGCGGCGGACGCCAACGAGCCGACGATGCGCGCGGCCGTCGAGACCGCCCTGTGGCCGGGCGACATCGTGCGCGCCGCCGACAGGTACCTGAGCAGCCACCCCGAAGGCGCTGGTGCCGACGCGGTGCGTTCGCTGCGCCAGCGCGCCACCCAGGCGTGGCAGATCGTCAGCCGCAGCGACGTGAAGCTCTACCGCAGCGCGTTCGTGCCGCGCGAAGGCGGCGAAACGCTGCAGGACATGCACCGCGCCTCGCTGGGCGACCGCGCCGCCGCCGTGCGCCTGGCGCACGCCAGCAAGCGTGCGGGCGACGCGCAGGGCGAGCAGCGCTACGTGGGCTGGCTGCAGCTGGCCTCGCTGCTGGGCGACGAACACGCCAGCTACGAGCTGGCCCTGCACTTCCGCCGCACCGACCAGCTGGTGCTGGCCGCGCGCTACGAAGCGGTCGCCATCGCGCTGGGCTACCAGCCGGCGCCCGGCCTGGACCACGTGCGCAAGTAAGTCGACGCCGGGCAGCGTGCCCGGGGGCCGTCGCTATGATGGTCCGAGGAGACGAAACAAGCGCATGTTCGACATCATCATCGTCGGCGGTGGCTCCGCCGGCTGCGTGCTCGCTGCACGCCTGAGCGAAGACCCCGGCACCAGCGTGTGCCTGGTGGAAGCCGGCCCCGCCGATCGCAGCGTGCTGATCCACTGCCCTGCCGGCCTGGCGCTGCTTGCCAAGAACGGCGCGGCGAACTGGGGCTTCCAGACCGTGCCGCAGCCCGGGCTGAACGGCCGCCGTGGCTACCAACCGCGTGGCAAGGTGCTGGGCGGTTCGAGCTCGGTCAACGCGATGATCTACCTGCGCGGCCAGCACGCCGACTACGACGGCTGGGCCGCCGCCGGCAACCCCGGCTGGGCGTGGAGCGACGTGCTGCCGTACTTCAAGCGCAGCGAGCACAACGAACGCGGCGCCGACGCCTGGCACGGCAGCGGCGGCCCGCTGAACGTGATGGACCTGCGCAGCCCGAACCGCTTCGGGCCGGTGTTCGTCGAGGCGGCGCGCCAGGCTGGGTACCCGGTGAACGACGACTTCAATGGCGCCAGCCAGGAAGGCGTGGGCCTGTACCAGGTGACGCACCGCAACGGCGAACGCTGCAGCGCCGCCAAGGCCTACCTGACGCCGCACCTGGGGCGCAAGAACCTGCAGGTGGTGACCGACGCCCAGGTGCTGCGTGTGCTGATGGACGGCCGCCGCGCCACCGGCGTGGAACTGCGCCAGGGCGGCGCCACGCGCACGCTGCAGGCGCGGCGCGAGGTGGTGCTGAGCGCCGGCGCGCTGCAGTCACCGCAGCTGCTGATGCTGTCGGGCATCGGCCCGGGCGGGCAACTGCAGCAGCACGGCATCGCGGTGCGCCACGACCTGCCGGGTGTCGGCCGCCACCTGCACGACCACGTGGACGTGGTGCAAGTGGTCGACGCCCCCGGCGTCAGCGACCTCTTCGGCCTGTCGCTGCCCGGTGCCTGGCGTGTGCTGCAAGGCATCTTCGAGTGGCGCGCGCACCGCCGCGGCCTGCTGACGACCAACTTCGCCGAAGCCGGCGGCTTCCTGCGCAGCAGCCCCGAGGTGGAGCGGCCCGACCTGCAGCTGCACTTCGTGATCGGCAAGCTGGTGGACCACGGCCGCAAGACGGTGTTCGGCCACGGCTACTCGTGCCACGTCTGCCTGCTGCAGCCCAAGAGCCGCGGCAGCGTCACGCTGGCCAGCGCCGACCCGACCGCGCCGCCGGCCATCGACCCGGCGTTCTTCGCCGAACCCGATGACCTCGAGCGCCTGGTGCGCGGCTTCAAGCTGATGCGCCACATCCTCGGCCAGCCGGCGCTGGCAGGCGTGCGCGGTCGCGAGCTGCCCGCCTCGGCCGAAGCCGTCAGCGACACGCAGATCGAGCAGTTCGTGCGCAACCACGCCGACACCATCTACCACCCGGTGGGCAGCTGCCGCATGGGCCCTGGGCCCGACGACGTGGTCGACGCGCAACTGCGTGTGCACGGCGTGCAGGGCCTGCGGGTGGTGGACGCGTCCATCATGCCCAGCATCGTCTCGGGCAACACCAACGCGCCGACGATCATGATCGCGGAGAAGGCCGCCGACCTGATGCGGGCCGCGGCATGAAGCTCTCGGTGCTGGACCAGTCGGTCGCCTGCGCCGGGCGCGACGAGGGCGACGCGCTGCGCGACACCGTGGCGCTGGCCCAGCACTGCGAGACGCTGGGCTACGCCCGCTTCTGGGTCAGCGAGCACCACGGCATGCCGACCATCGTGGGCAGCGCGCCCGAAATCGTGATGGCAGCGATTGCTGCGCGCACGCACCGCATCCGCATCGGCAGCGCCGGCGTGATGCTGCCGCACTACGCGGCGCTGAAGGTGGCCGAGCAGTTCCGCGTGCTGGACGCGCTGGCGCCGGGGCGTATCGACCTCGGCGTGGGCCGCGCGCCAGGCAGCGACATGCGCACGGCGATGGCGCTCAACCCCGGTGCGGCGCACGCCGCCGACGGCTTCCCGCAGCAGGTGGTGGACCTGCAGGCCTGGACACGCGGCCAGCGGCACCAGGGGATCTGGGCTCATCCGCGGCCGCCGGCCGGCGCGACGCCGGCCGAGGCGCCCGAGCTCTGGATCCTGGGCAGCTCGAACTACGGCGCGCAGCTGGCCGCGCACCTGGGCCTGCCGTATGCCTTCGCCTACTTCTTCATTGACGGTCAGGGCTGCGAAGAAGCGCTGGACCTGTACCGGCGCCTGTACCAGCCCAGCGAACGCCACCCCAAGCCGCAGCCCACGATCTGCGTGTGGGCGCTGGCCGCCGACACGGCCGAGGAAGCGCGCCACCACGCACTCAGCCGCGACCGCTGGCGGCTCGACCGCCAGCGCGGGCTGCTCGGGCCGCTGCGCACGCCGGCGTCGATCGCAGAGCAGGGTTTCACCGACGACGAGCTGCTGGCAGTGGCCGCCACACAGGCGAAGGCCTTCGTCGGCACGGCCCCCGAGGTCGGGGCGCGGCTGCGCGCGCTGGCACGCGCGCTGGAACTGGACGAGCTCGTGATCAACACCTGGGCCCACGCACCCGCGGTGCGGCGCCAGTCTTACGCGCTGCTGGCGCGTGAGTTCGCGCTCACACCATGAAGCGCCAATGAAGACCGCAAGCGCCTGAAAAAACGAACCCCCCTGGACCTTGCGACCCAGGGGGGCGGGCGGCCGCAGCCGCCGGTGGGGCTCCGGAGATAGAAAGTCCGGGGCTCCTGATGCGCAGTGACTGCGCCATCGGTTGGTACCTGCAAGCAGGCAAGTCAACAGTAGTCCACCCCGGCGCCCCGCGCAAGAGGGAAATGCTGACTCAGCGCAAGTTCTGCAAGCGTTCGAGCACGCCGGCCACGCGCGCCTCGACCGCCGGGTCCATCGTGATCGTGCGTCCCCACTCGCGCTGCGTCTCTCCGGGCCACTTGTTGGTGGCGTCCAGCCCCATCTTGCCGCCCAGGCCGCTGACGGGCGAGGCGAAGTCCAGGTAGTCGATCGGCGTCTGCTCCACCAGCGTGGTGTCGCGCACCGGGTCCATGCGCGTCGTGATGGCCCAGATCACTTCCTGCCAGTTCCGGATGTCGACGTCGTCGTCGGTGACGACGATGAACTTCGTGTACATGAACTGCCGCAGGAAGCTCCACAGCCCGAACATCACCCGCTTGGCGTGGCCCGGGTAGGCCTTCTTGATGGAGATGATCGCCATGCGGTAGCTGCAGCCCTCGGGCGGCAGGTAGAAGTCCACGATCTCCGGAAACTGCTTCTGCAGGATGGGCACGAACACCTCGTTCAGCGCCACGCCCAGCACCGCGGGTTCGTCGGGCGGCTTGCCCGTGTGGGTGGAATGGTAGATCGGGTCGCGCCGGTGCGTGATGCGGGCGACGCGGAACACCGGGAACCAGTCCTGCTCGTTGTAGTAGCCGGTGTGATCGCCGAACGGACCTTCCAGCGCGTGCAGGTAGCCGCCCACTTCCTTCACGGGCACGCCGCGTTCGGAGTGCCCCGTGAAGCCGGCCGGCGCCGGCGGGATGTGCCCTTCCAGCACGAACTCGGCACTGGCCGGCACCTGCAGCGGCAGGCCCTCGCCGACGCCCGAGGCCACCACCTCGGTGCGGCTGCCGCGCAGCAGGCCCGCGAACTGGTATTCAGACAACGTGTCGGGCACCGGTGTCACCGCGCCGAGGATGGTGGCCGGGTCGGCCCCCAGCGCCACCGCGATAGGGAACGGCTGGCCCGGGTTCGCTCGGGCGAACTCGCGGAAGTCCAGCGCGCCGCCGCGGTGGGCCAGCCAGCGCATGATGACCTCGTTGCGGCCGATCACCTGCTGGCGGTAGATGCCCAGGTTCTGCCGCAACCGCGGCTGCGCCACGCCCTGCGGGCCGCGGGTCACGACCAGGCCCCAGGTAATCAGCGGCCCGGCGTCGCCCGGCCAGCAGGTCTGCACCGGCAGCGCGCCGAGATCGACGTCGCTGCCCTCCAGCGTCACCTCCTGACAGGGCGCGTGGCGCAGTTGCGCGGGCTTCATGTCCCACAGCGCCTTGCCCATCTGTAACAGCCGCCCGGCGTCCTTCAAGCCCTTGGGCGGCTCGGGTTCTTTCAGGCTGGCGAGCAGGCGACCGACGTCTCTCAGCTCGGTCGCGGACGCCGCCCCCATGCCGAGCGCCACCCGTTTAGGGGTGCCGAACAGGTTGATGAGGCAAGGAAATTTGTAACCCGCGGGCTGCGTGAACAGCACCGCCGGGCCGCCTGCGCGCAGCAGTTTGTCGCCGATTGCCGTCATTTCCAGCGCCGGAGACACCGGTTCGGCCACCTTTTGCAGTTCTCCCTGCGCTTCCAGCTGTCCCATGAAGTCCCGAAGGTCGCGGTACTTCATTACTTTCGCGTCTCACAAGACTGTTTCATATTCTTGACCGTGTATGAGCGGCTTCCTAGAATTCCGCACAACCTGAAACCACAGGGTTAACCCGAGTCTCCCCCGTTGGGATCGAGGAGACCGGAGGACCAGCCCTCCCGCCGCAGCGGCGCCCGCAGAAGGGCGTGCTGATCGAGCGGTCGATTATGGTCGTCGCCCCCACGCTGCTGCTGGCAGCGGGTCGGAGCTGGCGACACTTGGAGAGGAATGCGATGAGAGCTCTTGCCCTGCTGCGCGATGCGCAGCGAGCCGCGCGTCGTTCGATTGCGGTGTTCGTTCGTGACGTGGGTCACGGACTGCTGGACATCGGCCACAACACGCTGGCCGTCGTCGGCCTCGCCGTGGTGGCGACGCTGGTGTTCGCCGCCGGCCGCGCCGACCTGCGCCAGCAGGTCGAGGCGGTGGCCTTCGAGTGGCTGCAGGAGCGCCACGAGGAACGCACGCTGGCTTCGGGCGACGTGCTGTCGCTGGTGGCCGAGCCGGCTGCCGTGCAGCGCGCCACCGCCGCCGACCCGTCCGCCCTGACGAGCGAGCAGGCTGCCGTGGCCAAGTGGCTGTCGCGCCGCTACAAGGTGGCGCCCGAGCCGCTGAGCGCCCTGGTGCAGGAGGCCTGGACCATCGGTCAGCGCGCCGGCCTCGATCCGACGCTGATCCTGGCCATCATGGCCATCGAGTCCAGTTTCAACCCGTTTGCGCAGAGCCCGGTGGGCGCGCAGGGGCTGATGCAGGTGATGACGCGGGTGCACGACGACAAGTACGAAGCCTTCGGCGGCACGCACGCGGCCTTCGACCCCATCAGCAACCTGCGCGTCGGCGTGCAGGTGCTGAAGGAATGCATCGCGCGCGCCGGCAGCCTGCAGGACGGCCTGCGCTACTACGTCGGCGCGGCCCTGCTGGACAGCGACGGCGGCTATGCCAGCCGCGTGATGTCGGAGCAGGGTTACCTGCGCATGGTCGCCGATGGCAAGGCGGTGCCGACCAATGCGCCGTACGTGGCGCCCGCCGCACCGGCGGCGCCCGTCGCCCCGGTGACCGAGGCCCGCGCCGAGCAGGTGGCGCTCCTTCGCTGAGCGGCCCCATCCGCTACACTGGCCGCCTGCGCGACTGGCGATAGGGAAGGCCCGCAGCGGCCCTGACCCGAGGTGGACGACCACCGGGAAGCGCAGGTCGGCACCGCCCGTGCCGACAGCCCGCCGTGCGCCTGGGCAGCCCTCGACCCCGTGCTTGGCTGCGGGGACTTCGAAGGCCCTTCCATCCCGAAGAGGACTGCCATGTTCGACCGTTCCCAATCCACGCTTGCCAACGTCGACCCCGCGCTGTGGGCCGCCGTGCAGGCCGAGAACCGCCGCCAGGAAGAGCACATCGAGCTCATCGCGTCGGAGAACTACACCAGCCCGGCCGTGATGCAGGCGCAGGGCTCGCAGCTCACCAACAAGTACGCCGAGGGCTACCCGGGCAAGCGCTACTACGGCGGCTGCGAGAACGTCGATGTGGTCGAGCAACTGGCCATCGACCGCCTGAAGCAGCTGTTCGGCGCCAACTTCGCCAACGTGCAGCCCAACAGCGGCAGCCAGGCCAACCAGGCCGTCTTCTTCGGCCTGCTGCAGCCCGGCGACACCATCATGGGCATGAGCCTGGCCGAAGGTGGCCACCTCACGCACGGCATGCCGCTGAACATGAGCGGCAAGTGGTTCAAGGTCGTCAGCTACGGCCTCGACGCCAACGAAGCCATCGACTACGACGCGATGGAGAAGCTGGCCCACGAGACGCGCCCCAAGCTCATCATCGCCGGCGCCAGCGCCTACAGCCTGCGCATCGACTTCGAGCGCTTCGCGAAGGTGGCCAAGGCGGTGGGCGCCTACTTCATGGTCGACATGGCGCACTACGCGGGCCTGATCGCCGCCGGCGTCTACCCGAACCCGGTGCCGCACGCCGACGTCGTCACCAGCACCACGCACAAGAGCCTGCGCGGGCCGCGCGGCGGCATCATCCTGATGAACGACGAGGCCATCGCGAAGAAGATCAACAGCGCGATCTTCCCCGGCATCCAGGGCGGCCCGCTGATGCACGTCATCGCCGGCAAGGCCGTGGCCTTCCTGGAAGCGCTGACGCCCGAGTTCAAGGCCTACCAGGCGCAGGTGGTGGCCAATGCCCGCGTGCTGGCCGAGACGCTGATCGCGCGCGGCCTGCGCATCGTCAGCGGCGGCACCGAAAGCCACGTGATGCTGGTCGACCTGCGGCCCAAGGGCCTGACCGGCAAGGAGGCCGAGGCCATCCTCGGCGAAGCCCACATGACCTGCAACAAGAACGGCATCCCGAACGACCCGCAGAAGCCGATGGTCACCAGCGGCATCCGCCTGGGCACCCCGGCGATGACCACGCGCGGCTTCAAGGAAGAACAGGCGCGCCAGACCGCGCACCTGATCGCCGACGTGCTGGACCAGCCGCACGACGCCGCGAACATCGCCGCCGTGCGGGCCAAGGTCGCGGCGCTGACGCGCGACTTCCCCGTGTACCGTTGACCCCCCCCGAAGCGCCTTCGGCGCTCCCCCCCAGGGGGGCGCCGCTGGCGGACCGGCGGAGCCGGATCCGCAGCGGCAGCTTGGTTGGATACCGTCATGCGCTGTCCGTTCTGTAGCCACGACGAAACGCAGGTCGTCGAGACGCGCGAGTCCGACGAAGGCGGCGTCATCCGGCGCCGCCGGCGCTGCCTGAAGTGCGACAAGCGCTTCACCACCTACGAGCGCATCGAGATCGCGATGCCGGCCATCGTGAAGAAGGACGGCGCACGCGTGGAGTTCGACGACACGAAGATGCGCGCGTCGATGCTGCTGGCGCTGCGCAAGCGGCCGGTGAGCATCGAGCAGGTGGATGCCGCGATCGAACGCATCCAGGACAAGCTGCTCGCCAGCGGCGCGCGCGAGGTGCCCAGCGCGCGCGTGGGTGAGCTGGTGATGCGCGAGCTCAAGCGCATGGACAAGGTGGGCTATGTGCGCTTCGCCTCGGTGTACCGCAGCTTCGAGGATGTCGACGAGTTCCGGCAGCTGATCCGCGACATCTGACCTCCCCGGGGCCGTCCCCTCTGCCGAGTGCCCCCGCCGGGCGCCCCCACCGACACCGCCACGCCGGGGGGCGCGCAGGCCGCACGCGCTTCCTACAGTGACCGCCATGCCGTCACGACAGGACCCGACCATGCCCGCCACCCATGCCCGCCAGCAGGGACACAGTCTCGTCGAGACGATGATTGCGCTCGGCATCGCCGGCGTGGTGGCAGGGCTGGCGCTGCCAAGCTGGAACGAAGCCAGCGAGCGCCGCCGGGTCGAAGCCGCCGCAGCCGAGCTGGAGACGCACTTCGCCCATGTGCGCAGCCAGGCCGTGGCGATGAACCGCACGCTGCGCCTGCACTTCGTCAGCGACCGCTGCTACGTCGTCCACACCGGCGGCAGCAGCACCGCCTGCAGCTGCGCCGACGACGGCAGCGCCACCTGCAGCGGCGGCGTCCAGGTGCTGCAGGTCACGCACTGGTCGGCACAGACACCGCTGCGCGTGCAGTCGAACCGCAGTTCGATCGGCTTCGATGCCACCAAGGGCACGGTCACGCCCACTGCCACCGTGAAGATCGTCGGCGCCAGCGGCACCACGCTGCACAACGTCATCAGCATCATGGGCAGGGTGCGCAGCTGCGCGCCCGAACCGGGCCTGCCGGGCCACCCGACCTGCTGACCCCCGCGGCTGTGGGGCGCGCGGACGAACGGCGCGCCGACGGCGACGAACGGCGTGGCAGATGTCACGCTCTACGGATAATCCAGCCGCCATGCCGTCTTTCCGCGCCCCACTTTCCCCCCCAGCACGCGGCTTCACGCTGATCGAGCTGCTCATCGCCCTGGTGGTGCTGGGCGTGCTGGCAGCCGTGGCGCTGCCGGCCTTCAACGAGTCCATCCGCAAGAGCCGCCGCAGCGAAGCCGCCGCAGCCATCACGGCCGTGCAGCAGGCGCAGGAACGCTGGCGCAGCAACAACAGCAGCTATGCCAGCAGCGTGGCCGCGCTCAGCCTGCCCACCACCTCCACTGGCGGCTACTACACGATCAGCGTCGATTCGGTCACCGCCACCACCTACAACGTGGTCGCGACCGCCGTCGCAGGCAAGTCGCAGGCGGAAGACGGCGACTGCGTGCGCCTGCGGGTGCGCAGCGTGGGCGGCAGCCTCGTGTACGGCTCTGCGGCGGCCAGCGGCAGCTTCGACGAGAGCGCGGGCAACCGCTGCTGGAGCCGCTGATGCGCTGGCAGCACCGTGGTCGCGGCGCAGGGTTCTCGCTGATCGAGGCGCTGGTCGCCGTGGGCGTGCTCGGCATCCTGCTGGCGCTGGTGGGGCCGTCGTTCAAGGACTACCTGCTGGTGCAGCGGCTGAAGAGCATCAACGCCCAGCTGGTGACGGACATGAACTTCGCGCGCAGCGAGGCCGTCACGCGCAACAACTTCGCGCGCGTCGTGTTCCAGGACGATCCCGCAAAGCCGCAGACCTGCTACACAATCTTCGTTAACCCGCCCCACGTGGGTCCGGCCAACCGCTGCGACTGCAACCTGGGTCCGGGTGCAGCATGCAGCGGAACGACAGGCAGCATCGAGATCCGCACAGTACAGGTGCCGCGCTCGACCGGTATCACGGTCACTGCCCCAGGAAACTCCACACCAGGCACCAATCCATCCCCGGCGGTCGGCTTCAGTAACCTGCACGGCGGATTGCTGAGTATCCCGACCGACCAGAGTTCGCAGCCAGCGCCGAGCTTCAACATTGAAGTGACGGCCAACTCGACGCTGCTTCTGCGCACCGTTCTCGGCCGCAACGGCCGGCCGACCGTGTGCAGCATCGGCAACAACCTGGGAGCCGAGGCATGCTGAACTTCTATCGCCGACGCACGACACCAAGAGGCCCGCAACGCGGCCTGTCCCTGGTGGAACTGATGGTAGGTATCGCCATCGGACTGGTGGTGGTTGCGGGCGCGGCGCTGGTGGCGTCGTCCCAGATCAGCGACACGCGCAGATTGCTTCTGGAAACCCAGTTGCAGCAAGACTTGCGTGCCGCAGCCGACATCATCACGCGGGAACTGCGACGCGCTGGCTCCAAAGCGTACGGTAACCTTGCAGTCAACGGCATATGGTCCCCCGGCTCTTCTGCAGAGGCCAACCTATACACCACTATCTCGCCAAGCACTTTGCCGACCACACCGGGAGATACCGTCGGCTATGCCTACTACCGAACCTCCAGCGCTGTGGGTGGTTTCGGCTTTCGGCTGAATGGCGGCGTCATCGAATTCAATCTGGACGGCAACCCAACCACTGGTTGGCAGGCGCTGACTGATGCGCGCGTGCTCCGCGTCACCACCTTCACCGTGACGCAGAACAACGGCCCCGCCGTGCAATTGGCCTGCGCCAAGGAGTGCGCGGGCGGCGGCACGGCCTGCTATCCGAGCTGGCAGACACGCGAACTGGTCGTCGACATCGCTGGCGAGGCCGTGGCCGACCCGACCGTGCAGCGCAGCATCCGGGCCGCGGCCAAGCTGCGCAACGATGTGCTCGTCCCCGGTGCCTCGGGCCCGCTGTGCCCGCCATGAACTCCGCACACCCCATGCAAGCACACCCGCAACGCCAGCGCGGCGCGGCAGCGCTGATCGTCGTGCTGCTGCTGTTCTTCATCGTTTCGATGGTTGCGGCCTACACCAGCCGCAACCTGATCTTTGAACAGCGCACGGGCGCCAACCAGTACCGCTCCACGCAGGCGATGGAAGCGGCGCAGGCCGGCCTGGAGTGGGCCAAGGCAATGCTGAACACCGGCCGCATCGATGCCGCTTGCCAGCCCAGCACCGCCGTCACCGACACCACCTTCCGCGAACGCTACCTGCTGGTCGACGCCAACGGCAACTTCACGGCGCGGGGCACCACGGGCGCCTTGCCCACCACCATTGCGACACAGCTGACGCCCACCTGCGTGTTCAACGGCACCGACTGGGACTGCGACTGCCCGAGCAACGCCGCACCGACGATCACGCCGCCCACGGGAACGGCGCTGGCGCCGGCCTTCCGCGTGCGGATCGGCAGGGACTTCCCGACTCCCCCGATTCCATTCGCTGCTCTAGTGCCCGGATCGTTGCGCATCGAAGTCGTGGGCTGCACACGGCTGAATGACGACTGCCTGGCCTTCTCGGCACCCGGTGCGCTCAACGAAGGCCGCGCGATGGTGACCGAACTGGTGGCCCTGGTCGGCGGCCTGCCGAGCCCGCCGCTGGCCGCGCTCACGGCCGGTGCTGCGGTGAACCTGGCCGGCGCCTCGCTGCAGCTGTCCAACGCCCATGTGGCTTCCGGCGGCGCCACGATCCAGGCGCGCAGCACGGTGGCCGTGGGCAGTTCCGTGCTGTCCAGCCTGCCGGGCACGCCGGGTGAACTGTCGGTCATCGCGAACGATGTGTCGCTGCCCGACGGCTCCACCAGCACCGGGGCCGACGGCATGTTCGCCGGGGTGTTCAACCTCTGGCCCGCCACGCACAAGCAGCAGCCGGCGGCCGTGGTGCTGGGCAGCGCCTCGGCCGGGTGCGGTGCAGGCGGCTGCAGTGCCGCCGCCGTGCGCGACGCGCTGGCCTTGAATCCGGGGCGCGTGCTCTGGGTCGAAGGCGACCTCACGGTGGACAGCGCGGGTGACATCGGCAGTGCCGCCGCGCCGGCGGTGCTGGTCGTCGAAGGCGACCTCATGTTCACGACCGCAGCCACGATCCACGGCCTGGTCTACCTGCGCACCAGCACCTGGGCCACCTCGGGCGCTGGCACGGTACGCGGCGCAGTCGTTGCCGAGGCCGGTGTGGCCGGCAGCGGCTCCACCAGCATCGTCTACGACGCCGACGTGCTGCGCCGCCTGCGGCTGAACAACGGCTCTTTCGTGCAGGTGCCCGGTGGGTGGAAGGACTTCTGCTCGACGAACACGGGTTTGATCGTTAACAACAATCTGGGGTGCTGAACATGCGCAAGCCGACAACCCCATTGCCCTTGCACCGCTCGCGCCAGCGTGGCGTGTCGCTGATCGAGGCCGTGGTGGCGCTGGCCGTGATGGCCTTCGGCATCCTGGGCGTGGTCGGCGTGCAGCTCACGCTGCGCAACAACGCCGACATCGCCAAGCAGCGCGCGCAGGCCGTGCGCATCGCGCAGGAAGCCATCGAAGACTGGCGTGGCTTCACCACGCTGACGCTGCCGCTGCCCACCGGCCATGCGCTGGCGTATGAAGACATCGCCAGCGCCGCCACCACCACTGTGCCCACGGCCAGTGCGGGCGTGGCCAACACCACCTACACGATCACACGCTGGGTCGAGGAGACCTCCGAGCCGCGAGGCAAGTCGGTGCGCATCCAGGTGGCGTGGACCGACCGCACCGGCGCCACGCAGGACGTGGAGCTGAGCACCCGCATCTCGGGCATCCTGCCGGAGCTCTCGGGTGCGGTGTCGCTGCCAGGGCGCACGCTGAACAACCAGCAGCTCGGCGGGCGCCACGGCGGCGTTCCGGTCGAAGCGGTGGACCAAGGCGACGGCACCAGCAACTTCGCGCCACCGGGCGCGCCCAGCGGCGTCACCTGGGTGTTCAGCAACACCACGGGCCTGATCACCAGCATCTGCGTCGCGTTGCCGGCACCTTCCACGAGCACCAGTTGCACGGCGCAGAACGCCACGCTGCTGGCCGGCTTCGTGCGGTTCGCGCTTGGTGGCTCCACGCCGACCGTCGCTCCCACTGGCGCCAACGCAGAGTTCCCGACCGATCTGGTGCCCAGCGCACTGATTTCGACGCTGGATCTGGAGGTCCGCACCGTGTCGCCCAGCGTCACCCACCCCTGCTACGTGTCGGCGGTGACCACCAGCACCTACATGCGCTACGCCTGTGCCGTGGAACTGCCTGCGCCGCCCGCCACCAGTTGGACAGGCACGAGCTTCCTCACCGGCCTGCCGCTGGCCTCCAGCATCACGGTAGGCAACAGCAACACCGACTACCGCGTGTGCCGCTACACCCCGGCGACCAGCGCCAGCGCCGTGGTGCCGAACATCGACCACCCGTTCGAGTACACCAACGTGTCGAGCTCGCTCCAGAACCAGAACTTCCTGGTCATCCGTGCAGGCGACGGCACCACCGTGTTCGCCTGCCCCGGCGACGGGCCGTCGCCGCTGGTCAACGGCAATACGCTGCCGCACCAGCCGAATACCTAGGCCCAGCCCGCCGCACCGGATGCCCACCCATCCGCTCGACCGCGAGCGCCTGCAGCACGCGCTGGACCTGGCCGCGACGTCCTTCGGCCTCACCGAGCCCAATCCGCGCGTGGGCTGCGTCATCGGCACGGCCGACGGGCGTGTGCTCGGCGAAGGCGCGACGCAGCAGGCCGGCGGCGCGCACGCCGAGGTGCAGGCGCTGCGCGCTGCGCAGGCTGCTGGTCATGACGTGCGTGGCGCCACCGCCTGGGTGACGCTGGAGCCCTGCGCCCACCACGGCCGCACGCCACCCTGCTGCGACGCGCTGGTGGCCGCCGGCGTCGGGCGCGTCGTGGCTGCGCTCCGGGATCCGTTTCCCGCGGTGGCCGGCAACGGGCTGCAGCGCCTGCGCGATGCCGGTATCACGGTCGACCTGGCGGGCACCGATCTGCCCGAGCTGTCCGACCTGGCCGATGCTGCCCACGAGCTCAACATCGGCTTCTTCTCGCGCGTGCAGCGCAGGCGGCCCTGGGTGCGCCTGAAGGCCGCGGCCTCGCTGGACGGCCGCACGGCGCTGCCCAACGGCGTGAGCCAATGGATCACCGGCGAAGCCGCCCGCCGCGACGGCCATGCCTGGCGCCGCCGTGCCGGCGCCGTGCTCACCGGCATCGGCACCGTGCTCGCCGACAACCCGCGGCTGGACGTGCGCCTGGTGCCCACCGCCCGGCAGCCGCTGCGCGTGGTGCTGGACTCGCAACTGCGCCTGCCGCCCGATGCCGCGCTGCTGGCACCGCCTGGCGACGTGCTTGTCGTCGGCGCCAGCGATCCCGGCACGCGGGCACCCTTGCTGCAGGCAGCCGCCACCGTGCAGCTGCTGCCAGGCAGCGACGGCCGGGTCGACCTGGGCGCGCTGCTGTCCAACCTGGCAGCCCGGGGCGTTAATGAACTGCACGTGGAAGCCGGCGCGGTGCTCAACGGGGCGCTACTGGCCGGCGGCTGGGTCGACGAACTGCTGCTCTACGTGGCGCCGACGCTGCTGGGCAGCGGCCGCGGCATCGCTGCACTGGGTTCGTTCGCGCAGATGGCGCAGACGCTGCGCTTCGCCTTCCTGGACTGCACGCCGGTCGGCAGCGACCTGCGCCTGCGGCTGCGCCCCGCATCAGATGTATCGATGTCGATACGTTTTACAGAAGCACCGCCACGTGAATCGGGGGGCGACGCTAAGTGATTGATCTGTATGATGCATTTCAGTTGGCGTAGCGATTGCTAGTTGCCTCACAACACCACAAGGGTCCGGCCGCCGAGCCGAGGAGTCCACAGATGAAAACAAGTCGTTTCACGGTCCGTGCCGCGCTGGCTGCCGCAGCTCTGGCGCTGGCCTCCGCAGCCCACGCCGCGCCCGAGTACCTGCCGTATTTCGGCAGTGCCAACGTGAACGGCGACCTCACCAGCGACGATGCGCTGGCCGTGCTGCAACTGCGCAACGACTTCCTCGGCATGGTGAAGGACACCAAGACCGAAACCCTGGAATCCATCGCCAACGGCACCAGCGTGTCGGGCCTGGGCCTGTTCGGTGGTGCCGCCACCATCCTGCCGCCGGCCACCGGCAGCGTCACCAACGTCACCGATTCCGGCGACGGCCCGCTCGGCCGCTACAACATCACGCCCGGCTGCGTGGTTGGTACCGGCTGCAACTTCATCGAGACCTCGGTGAGCTTCACGCTGTCCTTCGGCAGCGACTACTCGGCCTTCGCGTTCTTCGGTACCGACTTCTCCGACTTCGACGGCGCCGTCTTCATCGAACTGCTGGAACGTGATGTCGCCGGCAACCTCGTCGGCGTAGCCGGCACCAAGGTGCAGATCTCCGGCCCTTCGGGCAGCGAAGCCCTGGTCACGAACGAAGGTGGCGGCGACGGCTCGCTGCTGCACTTCGGCTTCATCGACAAGGCACGGTCGTACGCCGGCGTCAGCTTCAGCATCCTGCAGTCAACCACCGACCCGCTGAACTACGACTTCCTGGGCTTCGACGACCTGGCGCTGGCCAACTACAAGGGCACGACCACGCCGCCCCCGACCGGCGTGCCCGAACCCGGCACCCTGGCCCTGGCCGTGCTGAGCCTGGCTGGCCTGGCCGCCTCGCGTCGCAAGGCCCGCACGCCGCAGGTCTGAGCCTTTTCTCCCCGATCCACGGGCGGGCGCCGACAGGCGGCCCGCCCGTCGCCTTTGTGGCAGGCCGAAAACAGCCCGCCGCCTACAATCGCCCCATGCCCATTGCACCCGTCCCCGAGCTGGTGGCCGAACTCGCCGCCGGCCGCATGGTCATCCTCGTCGACGAGGAAGACCGCGAAAACGAAGGCGACCTCGTGCTCGCCGCCGAGCATGTCACGCCCGAAGCGATCAACTTCATGGCCCGCCACGCGCGCGGCCTGATCTGCCTGACGCTCACGCGCGATCGCTGCGAGCGCCTGCAGCTGCCGCCGATGGCCACGCGCAACGGCACCAAGCACGGCACGGCCTTCACGGTGTCGATCGAGGCCGCCACGGGCGTCACCACGGGCATCTCGGCCGCCGACCGCGCGCGCACCGTGGCTGCGGCCGTGGCGCGCGACGCGGTGCCCGCCGACCTGGTGCAGCCCGGCCACATCTTCCCGCTACAGGCGCAGGACGGCGGCGTGCTGATGCGCGCCGGCCACACCGAGGCCGGCTGCGATCTGGCCGGCATGGCCGGGCTGACTCCGGCGGCCGTGATCTGCGAGATCATGAAGGACGACGGCACGATGGCGCGGCTGCCCGACCTGGAGATCTTCGCGCGCGAGCACGGCCTGAAGATCGGCACCATTGCCGACCTCATCGGCTACCGCAGCCGCAACGAGACACTGATCCAGCGCGTGGGCCAGCGCCGCCTGGCCACGCCGCAGGGCGAGTTCGATTGCACCGCGTTCCGCGACAAGAGCGGCAACCTGCACCTGGCCCTGAGCCACGGCCAGTGGACACCTGAAGACGAGGTGCCGGTGCGCGTGCACGAGCCCTTCACCGTGTTCGACATGCTCGATGCCGGTGGCAGCGGGCACTCGTGGCCGTTGCCGCAGGCGCTGGCCCGGCTGCGCCAGAGTCACCACGGCGTGGCCGTGCTGCTGAACTGCTCGCACGACGTCGAAGCCCTGCTACCCCAGGTGCTGCCCGCGGCCGAACGCCCCGCAGCGCCGCGCGCGCAGATGGACCTGCGCACCTACGGCGTCGGCGCGCAGATCCTGCGCGAACTCGGCGTGCGCCGCATGCAGCTGCTGGGCAGCCCGCGCCGCATGCCCAGCATGGTGGGCTACGGGCTCGAAGTCACCGGCTTCGTGGCCGCCGCGCACTGAACCGCCCGGCCCAAGGAGAACAGCACATGCAAGCAGCCGACAAGGGCACCGCGGGCGAACTCATCGGCGAAGGGCTGCGCATCGGCATCGTGCGCGCGCGCTTCAACGACGCCATCACCTCCAAGCTGGCCGAGGCCTGCTTCAGCGAGCTCGACCGGCTCGAGGTCGATCCCGGCGACATCAAGCACGTCACGGTGCCCGGCGCACTGGAAGTGCCGGTCGTGCTGAAGGCCATGGCCGAATCGGGCGAGTACGACGCGCTCATTGCGCTGGGCTGCATCATCCGCGGCGAGACCTACCACTTCGAGCTGGTCGCCAACGAAAGCGGGGCCGGTGTCTCGCGCGTGGCGCTGGACCACCAGGTGCCAGTTGCCAACGCCATCCTGACTGTCGAGAACGAAGCCCAGGCCTGGGCCCGCGCCGAAGACAAGGGCCGCGATGCCGCCCGCGTCGCGGTGGAAATGGCCAACCTGCTGGAAGACCTGACTTGAGCACCGACGCCCCCGAGCGCCATGACGCCAACACGGCCGATACCGGCGCCCCCGCTGCCCCGAAGCGTGCGCCGACCAAGATCTCGCCACGCCGCCGCTCGCGCATGCTGGCCCTGCAGGGCCTGTACGAATGGCTGCTGGGCGGCGCCGAGCCGGCCGTCATCGACGCCCACATGCACGAGCAGGACGACTTCGCGAAGTGCGACCGCGCGCACTTCGACGCCCTGCTGCATGGCTGCATCGCCGAGGCAGCCCCGCTCGACGCCGTGCTCAAGCGCCACGTCGACCGGCCCACGGCACAGCTCTCCCCGGTGGAACACGGCGTGCTGCTGATCGGCGCGTACGAACTGACCCACTGCATCGACATCCCGTACCGCGTCGTGATCAACGAGGCAGTGGAACTGGCGAAGAGCTTCGGCGGCACCGACGGCCACAAGTACGTCAACGGCGTGCTCGACAAGGCAGCCGCGGACTTGCGCCCGGTGGAGTTCGCAGCACGCCGCGCCGGGCGCCCGACCTGACTGCGCTGCGGCGCTGCATCTGGCGGCTCCGCGCTGCCGCACCGCGTGGGACGCAGGTCTCTGCTGGCTGCCTGCCGCGATGTGAATCCATCACAGCGCCTCCATACGCTTGTCCGCAGAATGCAGCGGCAGCAACAGGCCAGGAGCGGTGCCCATGATTCCTTCGTCGCGCGACTGGCGGACCGGTACCGAATCCAACGGCCGCACGCGCAGCACCGAACTGCAGGCGCTGGACGTTGCGATCGAGGCGTACGACGTCTTCCCGGGCGACGAACAGCGATTGCGGGTCGGCCGAGCGTGGTCGCGCTGGAAGAAGAAGCACCTGTCCGTGTTCTCGTCGCTGGCCAAGCACAAGCGCAACGCGGCCGGGCTGTTCGAGATCCTCGACGAGGAGTTCCGCGCACCCGACAAGGCAGCACCCAAGGGCGGGCTGTCGCGGCTGGCACTGGACATCCCCACGACGCTGCCCACGGGCTTCACGAACGTGGGTGCAGCGCAGGCCTCCAGCCGCATCGACAAGGCCATGGCCGAGGCGCAGGCCATGCTGCGGCTGGCGGTGCATCGCATCGAACGCAATGACGATGGCCTGAAGGAGTTGCACGCGCTGTGGTTCGGCGGCACGCCGCAGGCCGATGTGGCCCGGCGCTTCGGCGAACTCAACGACTACCTCGCCCGCAAGGCGCCCTGCGGACTGCGCGAGATGAAGTTCAGCTACGACGCGGGCGACGAGCAGAAGACCGGCATCGCCTACGTCAGGAACAAGACCGGCAACACCGACACCATCTTCATCGCCAACGCCTTCTTCGACGACAACAAGGTCGTCGTGGGCACCGAGCTGGTCGGGCGGCCCGCGCCGCGCATGGAACATGTGCGTGCCACGCTGGATGCAGCCCGCCGCTACCTCGCACTGCAGCAGCAGCAGGAAGAACTGCGGTTGATCTCGGCTTCGGTGCAGGGCAACGAGGGCACCACGCTGCGCGAAGCCATCACGGCGCGCCGCAAGCGCATGGTCGCCTCAGGCGGTTTGGCGCCGAGCCTGGACCAGATGCTGGCATCCTGCACACGCCGCAAGTTCGCACTGGACGGCCCGCGCTCGGGCTGCCTGCAGGCGGTGGAGCAGGAGCAGGCCAGGCTGAAGGACGAGCAGGACCGCATCGCCAAGGCGCCCACCAGCGGGCCGCATGGCTTCAAGCTGTCGGCCGGCGGCGTGATGATCCACGAGATGACGCACCTGCTCTTCAACACCGAAGACGAGCGGGTGGACAGCTTCCACGGCGACGAGAAGCGCAGCTATGGCCCCGTCCGGTGCGCCACGCTGGCGCACCTGGATGCCACGCGCGCCTTCAACAACGCCGACAACTACCGCCTCTTCGCCGAAGGCTGCGTGGCCCGGTAGGGCCGCGGCGGGCACGGACGCTTCGCGCACCCACACCGGTGCCGGCCGTCAACCGGCGACTGCTCAGGCCAGCCGGCCGTGGCAGGCCTTGTACTTCTTGCCGCTGCCGCACGGGCACGGGTCGTTGCGACCCACACGCGGCAATCCGCCGTCCGGCTGGGTGGCCGGGTCAGCGTCCTGCGAGACGCTGCCATCCTCGTTCGGGTGCGTGTAGGTCACGTTCGACAGCTGGCTGGCCTGCTGTTCGATGGCCTCGGCCGCTTGCGCTGCCTGGTCTTGCGTCTGGATGCGCACCGTCATCAGCACGCGCGTGACTTCCATCTTCACCACGTCCAGCAACTGGCTGAACAGCTCGAAGGCCTCGCGCTTGTACTCCTGCTTCGGGTTCTTCTGCGCGTAGCCGCGCAGGTGGATGCCCTGGCGCAGGTAATCCAGCGCCGCGAGGTGCTCGCGCCAGTGGCTGTCGATGCTCTGCAGCAACACCATGCGCATGAAGGGCGTGAACTGCTCCGCGCCCACGGCCTCCACCTTGCTGGAAAACAGCGCGTCGGCGGCGGCCACGACCTTCTCGACGATGTCGTCGTCGGTGATGCTCTCGCTGCCCTCGACGGCACTGCGCAGCGCGATGTCGAGCTGCCACTCTTCCTTCAGCACCTTCTCCAGGCCCGACAGGTCCCACTGCTCTTCCAGGCTCTCGGCCGGGACGAAGGTGCGCACCACCTCGGTCATCGCGCTCTTGCGCAGGTTGGCGATCTGCGCGTCCAGGTTCTCGGCCTCAAGGATCTCGTTGCGCTGCTGGTAGATGACCTTGCGCTGGTCGTTGCTGACGTCGTCGTACTCAAGCAGCTGCTTGCGCACGTCGAAGTTGCGCGCCTCGACCTTTCGCTGCGCGCTTTCGATGCTGCGGTTGACGATGCCGGCCTCGATGGCCTCGCCCTCGGGCATCTTCAGCCGGTCCATGATGGCGCGCACCCGGTCGCCCGCGAAGATGCGCATCAGCGGATCGTCCAGGCTCAGGTAGAAGCGGCTGGCGCCCGGGTCGCCCTGGCGGCCCGAGCGGCCGCGCAGCTGGTTGTCGATGCGCCGGCTCTCGTGGCGCTCTGTGGCGACGATGCGCAGGCCGCCCAGAGCCTTCACCTGGTCGTGCAAGCCCTGCCATTCGTCCTGCAGCTGCTTGGCGCGCGCGGCCTTCTCGTCGGCTGACAGGTTCGGGTCGGCCTCGAGGAACTGGATCTGCTTCTCGACGTTGCCGCCGAGCACGATGTCGGTGCCTCGGCCGGCCATGTTGGTGGCGATCGTCACCATCTTCGGCCGCCCGGCCTGCGCCACGATCTCGGCTTCCTTGGCGTGCTGCTTGGCGTTCAGCACGTGGTGCGGCAGCTTGGCCTTGGTCAGCAGCGCCGAGATGAGCTCGGAGTTCTCGATCGAGGTCGTGCCCACCAGCACCGGCTGGCCGCGCTCGTAGCAGTCGCGGATGTCGGCAATGACGGCGTCGTACTTCTCCTTGGCCGTCTTGTAGATGAGGTCGTTGTCGTCCTTGCGGATCGTCGGCTTGTTCGGCGGGATCACCACCGTCTCCAGGCCGTAGATCTCCTGGAACTCGAAGGCCTCGGTGTCGGCCGTGCCGGTCATGCCGCCGAGCTTGGCGTACATGCGGAAGTAGTTCTGGAAGGTGATCGAGGCGAGCGTCTGGTTCTCGCTCTGGATCTGCACCCCTTCCTTGGCTTCCACGGCCTGGTGCAGGCCGTCGCTCCAGCGGCGGCCCGTCATCAGGCGGCCGGTGAATTCGTCGACGATGACGACTTCGCCGTTCTGCACCACGTAGTGCTGGTCGCGGTTGTACAGGTGCGTGGCACGCAGCGCCGCGTACACGTGGTGCATCAGCGCGATGTTGGACGGATCGTAGAGGCTGGCTCCTTCAGCCAGCAGGCCGGCCTGCAGCAGCACGGCCTCGGCCTTCTCGTGGCCGGCCTCGGTCAGGAAGACCTGGTGCGTCTTCTCGTCGACCGTGAAGTCACCGGGTTCGATGACACCTTCGCCGGTGCGCGGATCGGCCTCGCCGACCTGCTTCTTCAGCTGCGGGATCACGGCGTTGATGCGCACGTACAGCTCGGTGTGGTCCTCGGCCTGGCCGCTGATGATCAGCGGCGTGCGCGCCTCGTCGATGAGGATGGAGTCCACTTCGTCGACGATCGCGAAGTTCAGGCCGCGAGCGACGCGATCGCGCACCTCCAGCACCATGTTGTCGCGCAGGTAGTCGAAGCCGAATTCGTTGTTCGTGCCGTAAGTGATGTCGGCGGCGAAGGCCGCCTGCTTCTCTTCACGTGCCATGCCGGCGACGTTGACGCCCACAGTGAGGCCGAGGAAGTTGTACAGCCGCCCCATCCACTCGGCGTCGCGGCGCACGAGGTAGTCGTTGACGGTGACGAGATGCACGCCCTTGCCGGACAAGGCGTTCAGGTACACCGGCAGCGTCGCCATCAGCGTCTTGCCTTCGCCGGTGCGCATTTCGGCGATCTTGCCGTAGTGCAGCGCCATGCCGCCGATCAGCTGCACGTCGAAGTGGCGCATCTTCAGCGTGCGCTTGCCGGCTTCGCGCACGACGGCAAAGGCCTCGGGCAGCAGATCGTCGAGCGTGCTGCCCGAGGCCAGGCGCTGCTTGAATTCGTCGGTCTTTGCGCGCAGCGCCGCGTCGTCCAGCGCCTCGAACCGGGGCTCCAGCGCGTTGATCGCTTCCACCGTGCGCCGGTACTGCTTCAGCAGGCGGTCGTTGCGACTGCCGAAAATCTGGGTCAGGATCTTGGGGAACATGCAGCGTCCGCTGGGGCAGGAGTGATGGGGTGCGCAGCGGCATCTGGGGCCGGGCCCACAGTTCTGCAAGGCAGCGCTGCAGGCCGGCCGCGGCCCCCGGATGCGGGGGACCAGGACGCAGGCACGAAGCCCTTGAGTTTAGCTCAGCGGCGCCTGGGCACCCGGCCTTCGGCCAGGGCCGGCGCCTGTGCACCGCGGCCTCCAGCCAGGAAGCGCTGCGGGTTCTGCGGCACGCCGTCCACCAGCACCTCGAAGTGCAGGTGCGGGCCCGTGGACCGGCCGGAACTGCCCACCAGGGCGATACGCTCGCCCCGCTTGACCAGGGCCCCGGCCGCCACCAGCAGCTGCGAGCAGTGCGCGTAGCGCGTGGACAGGCCATTGCCGTGGTCGATCTCGATCACGTTGCCGTACTCCGGGTGGAATCCGCGGTCGAGCACCAGCCCGCCTGCAGCAGCATGGATCGGCGTGCCCGGGGGCGCGGGAAAGTCCAGGCCCGTGTGCAGTGCGGCCCGGCCGCTGAAGGGGTCGGACCGGAAACCGAAGCCGGATCCGATGGGGCCGTCGACCGGCTGGGAGTTCGGGATCATCAGCGCCTGCAGCCGCGTTTCGAGCAGGCGCGACTCGATCAGGGTGAAGACATCGGTGTGCTGGTCGGTGGCCAGGTCCATGCTGTCGACAAACTGCTGCAACTGCTGCAGCGACGGGCGAGCTACCGGAGCCGGCACGAACGGACCGCCCTTGCCTTCGGCGTCGGTGCGCTGCAGCGGGCCCAGGTCTTCGGCCTTCACGCCGGCCAGGCCCGAGACCCGCTCGCCCATGGCTTCGAGCTTCACCAGCTTGGCCTGCATTTCGCCGACCTTCTGCGCGATGGCGTCGAGGTTCTCGCGCATGAAACGGTCGCGCTGTGCGATCTCGTCGCGCACCACCAGCCGCACGATGGCGCTCACCACCGGCCAGCCTTCGCGGGCAGCCTTGAGGAAGATGAAGTGGTAGATCGCGCCCGAGGCCAGCATCAGCAGGCAGGCCAGCACCAGCCCCGCCGCCACCAACTGCACCCGGCTGAACTGCAGCACGCGCGTGCGCGCCATGCTGCCGTGGGTGATGAGCACCTGCATCGCTAGACTCCGTTCATGGCCCGACCCTCGTACCACCCCGGCACCTTCGCCCTCGGCGAAGCGCTGGGCCACAGCACACCGCTGGCACGGCTGCTGCAATTGGCGCGCGAATCCCAGGCCCGCTTCGCCGCCGTGAGCCCGCTGCTGCCGCCTGGCCTGCGCGAGGCCGTGCGCCCTGGGCCGCTGGACGACGAAGGGTGGCAGTTGCTGGTGGCCCACGGTGCTGCCGCAGCCAAGCTGCGTCAGCTGCTGCCGCGACTGGAAGCCGCGCTGCAAGCCGGGGGCTGGCAGGGTACACCCATCAAGGTACGCATACAACCGAAGTCGTGACGCGCTGTGACGGCGGGTCAGGGCCTCGGCGGCGGCTGTGGGGCGGTGGTGCCGGCTTTCGGAATCGAACCGAAGACCTTCCGCTTACAAGGCGGGTGCTCTACCAACTGAGCTAAGCCGGCGGGGCCAGGCTGCGGATTCTAGGAGCCGCCGCGATCACTTGACACGCTTGAGCGCCGGGCGGCCGCCCGGCGTGCCCGGGTCCGGCGGCTCGTCGGCCGGGCCGTCGTCGGCGGGCGCCGCGTCGGCCTCGGGCTCCGACGTCGCCAGGCGCAGGCCGCGCAGCGGTGTCGGCGGCTTGCCGGCCTCGCCCGCGGCGGGCGGCGCTTCGGCAGGGCCGCTGCCACTGTCGGTGGGCACGGGGAAGGCCATACCCTGCCCGTTCTCGCGGGCATAAATCGCCACCACGTGATCGACAGGCACCTGGATGTCGCGCGAGGCGCCCCCGAACCGCGCCTTGAACTCGACGAACTCGTTGCCCAGCTTCAAACCCGAGGTGGCCTCGAAACCGACGTTGAGCACGATCTCGTTGTTCTTGACGTACTCCATCGGCACCTGCACGGTGGCGTCGACGTACACCGCGATGTACGGCGTAAAGCCGTTGTCGGTGCACCAGTCGTGCAGCGCGCGCAGCAGGTAGGGCCGCGTGGAGGTGCCCTGGTTGACGTCGGTGCCCGTCATCGCCGTGCCCTTACTTGCGCATCACCTTCTCGGAAGGCGTCAGCGCCTCGATGTAGGCCGGGCGCGAGAAGATGCGCTCGGCGTACTTCAGCAGCGGCACGGCGTTCTTGCTGAGATCGATCCCGTAGTAGTCCAGGCGCCACAGCAGCGGCGCGATGGCGACGTCGAGCATGCTGAAGTCGTCGCCAAGCATGTACTTGTTCTTCAGGAAGATCGGCGCCAGCTGCGTCAGGCGGTCGCGGATCTGGCTGCGCGCCTTTTCCAACTGCTTGTCCGTGGCCTTCACGCCGCGGCTTTCCAGCAGGTTCACGTGGGCAAACAGTTCCTTCTCGAAGTTGAAGAGGAACAGGCGCACACGTGCACGCGCCACCGGGTCGCCCGGCATCAGCTGCGGATGCGGGAAACGCTCGTCGATGTACTCGTTGATGATGTGCGACTCGTACAGGATGAGGTCGCGCTCCACCAGGATGGGCACCTCGTTGTACGGGTTCATCAGCGCGATGTCCTCGGGCTTCGCGAACAGGTCGACGTCGCGGATCTCGAAGTCCATGCCCTTCTCGAACAGCACGAAGCGGCAGCGGTGCGAATAGGGGCAGGTGGTTCCGGAGTAAAGCACCATCATGGTGGGTGGCCCTTCTTCTATGCGTCGTCAAAGGGGCCAGGCGGCCCCGGAAAAGAAACGAACGCAGTGGGTGCCGGGCGGCGCCCACTGCGCTGGACGTGCGGCGCGTCGACCGCGCCGGTGTGTCGGGGACTTACTTGATGTCCTTCCAGAACGCTGCGTTCAGGCGCCAGGCGATGACGGTGAACACAGCCAGGAAGATCAGGACCCAGACACCCAGGCGCGTGCGGCTGTTCTGCACCGGCTCGCCCATCCACTGCAGGAAGGCCACCAGATCGGCCGTCGCGGTGTTGTACTCAGCCTGCGTCATGGTGCCGGGCGTGATCTGCTCGAATCCCTTGAAGACCTGCACCACCTTGGTCGGGTCGTGCGGATCCTTCTGTTCGGCGAAGACTGCACGCTGCTGGCCCTGCAGTTCCCACAGCACGTGCGGCATGCCGACGCCCGGGAAGGCCAGGTTGTTCCAGCCCGTGGCCTTGGTCTCGTCGCGGTAGTAGGTGCGCAGGTAGGTGTAGACGTAGTCGGCACCCGTGCCCTGGCCCGCGGCCGACCGCGAGCGCGCGATCAGCGTCAGGTCGGGCGGCAGGCCGCCGAACCAGTCCTTCGCGTCCTTCGGGTCCATCGGCACCTTCATCAGGTCACCGACCTTGGCACCGGTGAAGATCAGGTTGTCCTTGATCTGCTGCTCGGTCAGGCCGATGTCACGCAGCCGGTTGTACCGCATGAAGGATGCCTGGTGGCAGTTCAGGCAGTAGTTGACGAACAGCTTGGCGCCGTTCTGCAGCGCCGCCATGTCGGTCACGCGCTCGGTCGGGAACTTGTCCCAGGCGATGCCACCGCCGGCCGCATGGGCCGCCGTGCCGAAGATCGACAGGCTGGCCAGCAGGGAGAGGATCAGTTTCTTCATGTTGTGGACTTTCGCTGCCAGGCTCAGTGCGGCTGGAAGGTGACGCGGTCGGGCACGCGCTTGAACTCGCCGATGCGGCTCCACCACGGCATCAGCAGGAAGAAGCCGAAGTAGAACAGCGTGCCGGCCTGCGACACCAGGGTGCCGATGTCGGACGGCGGCTTGATGCCCAGGTAGCCCAGCACGAAGAAGTTGATGACGAACGCGCCGTACAGCCACTTGTTCCAGTTCGGACGGTAGCGGATCGAACGCACCGGGCTGCGGTCCAGCCAGGGCAGCGGGAACATGATCATCACGGCCAGGCCCATCACCACGACGCCCCAGAACTTGGCGTCGAAGGCCTTCAGCAGCAGGCAGGCGACCAGCGCGAACACCAGCGGCGCCCACTTCCACAGGCCCTTGAAGCCACCCTTCAGGAAGGCCAGCACGCCGGCCACGGCAATCAGCACGACGAACACGGTGACCATGTCGTCGGTGACGGCGCGCAGCATCGAGTAGTAGGGCGTGAAGTACCAGACCGGGGCGATGTGCGCCGGCGTCTTCAGCGGGTCGGCCGGGATGAAGTTGTTGTACTCGAGGAAGTAGCCGCCGCCTTCGGGCGCGAAGAAGATCACCGCGCTGAAGATCATCAGGAAGACGCTGACCCCCATGATGTCGTGCACCGAGTAGTAGGGGTGGAAGGGGATGCCATCGAGCGGAATGCCGGTCTTCGGGTCCTTCTTGGCCTTGATCTCGATGCCGTCGGGGTTGTTCGAACCCACGTCGTGCAGCGCCAGCAGGTGCGCCACGACCAGGCCCAGCAGCACCAGCGGCACGGCAATGACGTGGAAGCTGAAGAAGCGGTTCAGCGTGGCGTCGCCGACGACGTAGTCGCCACGGATCAGCAGCGACAGGTCTTCACCGACGAACGGGATGGCAGCGAACAGGTTGATGATGACCTGGGCGCCCCAGTACGACATCTGGCCCCAGGGCAGCAGGTAGCCCATGAAGGCCTCGGCCATCAGGCACAGGAAGATGGCGCAGCCGAAGATCCACACCAGTTCGCGCGGCTTCTTGTAGCTGCCGTAGATCATGCCGCGGAACATGTGCAGGTAGACCACGACGAAGAACGCCGAGGCGCCGGTGCTGTGCATGTAGCGCACCAGCCAGCCCCAGGGCACGTCGCGCATGATGTACTCGACCGAGGCGAAGGCCAGGTTCGCGTCGGGCTTGTAGTGCATCACCAGGAAGATCCCGGTCACGATCTGGATCACCAGCACCAGCAGCGCCAGCGAGCCGAAGAAGTACCAGAAGTTGAAGTTCTTCGGAGCGTAGTACTCCGACATGTGCACCTTGTAGGCATCGAACGCCGTCGGGATGCGGTTCTGAAACCAGTTGGTGACCTGCGCGGACACCGGGGCGCCAGGGGGCAATTGCTTGAATTCAGCCATGTGTTTGACCTTGGTCCTTGACTGCGAGCTCAGGCCTTCTTGTCTTCACCGATCAGCAGAACGGTGTCGGACAAGTACATGTGCGGCGGCACTTCCAGGTTGTCGGGCGCGGGCTTGTTCTTGAAGACGCGGCCGGCCATGTCGAAGGTGCTACCGTGGCAGGGGCACAGGAAGCCGCCGGCCCAGTCGTCGGGAAGCGAAGGCTGGGCCCCGGTGGTGAACTTGTCGCTGGGCGAGCAGCCCAGGTGCGAGCAGATGCCGACGCCGACGAAGAACTCTGGCTTGATCGAGCGCCATTCGTTCTTGGCGTAGGCGGGCGTCGGGTACTGGGTGCGCGCGGACTGCGGGTCGGCCAGTTGCGGCGCCAGCTTCGGCAGCGCCTCGAGCTGTTCCTTCGTGCGGCGCACGATCCACACCGGCTTGCCACGCCACTCGACCGTGAGCTTTTCGCCCGGCTGGATGGCGCTGATGTCCACCTGCACCGGCGCGCCGGCAGCGCGTGCGCGCTCGGACGGTGCGAAGGTGCTGACGAACGGCACGGCGACCGCGGCACCGCCCACGGCGCCAGCGCCGCAGGTGATGGCGATCCAGGTACGGCGGCTTTGGTCGACGGCGGCCTCGCTGGAGGCGCCTGCCGGCCCTGCGGCTTGCGCGGCGGCCTGAGTCATGTCCGACATTGGATGTCCTCGACGATGTTCTGGGGGGATTCGGGTCAACCCGGGATTCTAGCCGAGGCCACTGACCCTGGCCTGCGATCGGGCGCCGGAGCGTCTGACGCTGACTTGACGCCGGCACCCGCGCCACCTACCGTTGCCCTGCCGGAAACGTCCGGCACGGCCGGGCTGCACCGGCCGCTGCATCCACAAGACAACAACCCAGGAGTGCGCCGCATGAGTGTCGTATCGGAGTTCAAGGAATTCGCCACCAAAGGTAACGTCGTCGACCTCGCGGTGGGCGTGATCATCGGTGGCGCATTCGGCAAGATCGTCGACTCGCTGGTGGGCGACGTGATCATGCCCATCGTGGGCAAGATCTTCGGCGGCCTGGACTTCAGCAACTACTTCATCCCGCTGTCCGGCCAGACTGCCACCACGCTGGTCGAGGCCAAGAAGGCAGGTGCGGTGTTCGCCTACGGCAGCTTCATCACCGTCTCGGTGAACTTCATCATCCTGGCCTTCATCATCTTCATGATGGTCAAGCAGATCAACAAGCTCAAGCGCAGCCAGCCGCCGGCTCCTCCGGCACCGCCGGCGCCGACGCCCGAGGACGTGCTGCTGCTGCGTGAGATCCGCGACGCCCTGTCCCGCAAGTAGGGGCCGGGGCCGAATCCCGCTGCGGGCGGTTGCCGCATACTAGGCGGCTGCCCGCACGCATGAACCCGAACCCCGTCCACCGACTGCCAGCGCCACTGGAACATGCCGTCCAGCGGATCAAGCACGCCGCGCGTGCGGCGACCGAGCGCACGATCGAGAGCCTCGGCCTGGCAGCGCTGGCCACGAACAACGTGTTCCAGCGCGACGTGCTGCTGGGCGCGCAGTTCGAACTGAACCGCAAGTCGGCCGTCTTCGCGCTGGCCTTCAACGAAAGCTTCGACCAGCGCCTGCTGCGCGAAGTGGCGCCGCGCTCCGGCGAGGCCGCTGCGCCTACCTCGTGGGATTCGCTCAGCCTCGTCGAGGACAAGGAACTCGAACGCGAGGTCTCGGCCGAGCGGTTCGCGCTCGAGATCGCGCACGCCTGCGAGTGGGAACTGCGTGAGCTGGGCGCGTACGTCACCGCCCTGCTGGGCAGGCAGCGCAACGACAACGAGCGCAATCCGCTGCGCCCCGAGATCGTCGGCAACGCGATGCTGCGCGCCATCGACGACGTCTCCGAGCGCGCCGATGTGCGCAAGGTGCTGGCCACCGAGGTCGGCCGCTCGATGGCCAGCCTGCTGCAGCAGGCCTACGCCGACATCATCACCGACCTGCGCCAGGCCGGCGTGCAGCCGGCCGGCCTGACGGTGCGCACTGCCGAACCGCGCGGCCCGGCCGGCGGCGCCGTCTCGGGCTACGACACGCTGGGCCGGCCCGTGGGGCTGGACGAGCGCCACGGCGGCCACAGCCAGGGCGGCTACGGCGGCGTGCCCAGCGGTTACGACAGCCGCTACGGCGGCCGGCGCACCGGCGGCAGCCACCCCGGCAGCTTTGGTGGCGCCACGCGGCCCGGCGGCATCGGCCGCGGCACGCCGATCGGCCAGGTCGATCCGGCCTTGATGTCGGTGATCCGCCGCCTGGCCTTCACCGACGTCGGCCAGGGCGACATGGGCGACTTCGGCGGCGGCAGCGACTGGGGTGGCAGCGGCGGCGGCGGCATGCTGCCCAACCTGATCCACGCCCACCGCGAGGAACTGCGCCAGGCCAGCACCGGCAAGCTCGATCACATGGTGATCGACATCATCGGCACGCTGTTCGACCAGATCCTGTCCGATCCCAAGGTGCCGCCGCAGATGGCGCGCCAGATCGCGCGGCTGCAGCTGCCGGTGCTGCGCGCAGCGCTGGGCGACCCGAGCTTCTTCTCGTCGCGCAAGCACCCGGTGCGGCGCTTCGTGAACCGCATCGCTTCGCTGGGCGCCGCCTTCGAGACCTTCGACGAAGACAGCGCGCAGCGCGTGCTGGGCAAGGTCAAGGCGCTGGTGCAGGAAGTGGTCGAGGGCGACTTCGACCAGATCGAGGTCTACGAGCAGAAGCTGCAGGCGCTGGAAGGCTTCATCGCCGAACAGGGCCAGCGCGAGGCCCAGGCCCAGGGCGGCGCCGCCGACCTGCTGCAGGCCAAGGAAGACGAGCAGCGCCTGCGCGCGCTGTACGCGCAGCAGCTGCAGGGCGAGCTGAAGAGCCTGTCGGCGCCCGACTTCGTGCGCGACTTCATCAGCCAGGTCTGGAGCCAGGTGCTGCTGCGCGCGGCCGAACTCGGCGGGCCGCAGGGCGAGCAGCTCAAGCGGCTGCGCCACGTGGGCCGCGAGCTCTTCATGAGCGTGCAGCCCAAGACCTCGCCGGCGCAGCGCAAGACCTTCCTGGCCGACCTGCCCAAGCTGATGAAGGAGCTGGGCGAGGGCATGGCGCTGATCGGCTGGCCCGACGCCGCCCGGCGCGAATTCTTCGGCAAGCTGCTGCCCACGCACGCCGAATCGCTGAAGGCCGCGCCGCTGCGGGCACTCGACTTCAACATGCTGGCCCGGCAGGTCGACGGCGCGCTCGACAAGCCGCTGCCGTCACGCGCCGACCTCAAGCTCGCGCCGGCCTCGCTGCCGGTGCTGCGCGAGGAAGTCGCCGCGCCCCAGTTCAGCGCCGAGGAAGCGCAGCGCATCGGCCTGGTCGACGAGGCCTCGTTCGACTGGAACGGCCAGGTCGACATCGACCTCGGGGCCGAGCCCGAGCTCAGCGCGGCCGACGTGCAGATCGAAGGTCTGCCCGCGCAGGCCAACGCGCCGGCCGAACCGCTGGACCCGACCAGCGGCAAGTCGCTGGCCGACGCGGTGCAGATCGGCTTCGCCTACCAGATGCACGTCGACGGCGACTGGCAGAAGGTGCGCCTGGTGCACGTCAGCGCCGGCCGCAACTTCTTCGTCTTCAACCGCGGCAAGCGCCACAAGCAGGCGATCTCGCTGACCTACCGCATGCTGGTGCGGTTGTGCGAAACCGGCCGCATGCGTGCCTTCGAACAGGCCTATCTGCTGGAACGCGCGACCGCGCGCGCACGGCGCCAGCTGGCCGGCGTCAGCCCCGGCGGCGCCGCCAGCACGCACTGACCACAGCGCGGCTTCAGCGCTGCGCCAGCAGCCGGCGTGCGGCACGCACGGCGGCCACCAGGCTGGAGGGGTCCGCGAGGCCGCGGCCGGCAATGTCGAAGGCGGTGCCGTGGTCGGGGCTGGTGCGCACGAAGGGCAGGCCGAGCGTGACGTTCACGCCCTGCTCCACGCCCAGGTACTTGACCGGGATCAGGCCGTGGTCGTGTGTCATCGCCACCACCACGTCGAAGGCGCCGCGGCGCGCGCGCATGAACACGGTGTCGGGGGCAAACGGGCCGCTGGCGTCGATGCCTTCGGCCTGCGCCGCCTGCACCGCCGGGCCGATGATGTCCAGCTCTTCGCGGCCGAAGAGCCCGCCCTCGCCGGCATGCGGGTTCAGCCCGGCCACTGCGATGCGTGGCCGCTGCAGGCCGATGCCGCTGTGGGCGATGCGGATCGTGCCCAGCACGGCGTCGAAGGTGACGGCGTCGATGGCCGTGCGCAGCGACTGGTGGATGGTGACCAGCACCACGCGCAGTTCCTCGTTGGCCAGCATCATGCGCACCGGCGGCACCACGCCGCCGGGCGCGGCCTGCGCCGCCAGCGCCTGCAGCAGTTCGGTGTGGCCGGGGAACGGCACGCCCGCCGCTGCCAGCGCTTCCTTGTGGATGGGCGCGGTGACGAGGGCCGCAGCCTCGCCGGCCTGCACGCACCGCACCGCATGTTCGATGCAGCGCGCCGCGGCGGCGCCGTTGCGGGCGTCGACCACGCCCAGCGGCAGCGCCGCCAGCCCCGCCGGCAGGCCCGGCGGCTCCAGCACCGGCAGGCAGCCGGGCGGCACTGCGGCCAGGTCAGCCGGTGTCTCGATCACCGCCGTCATCGGCGCGCCGGCGCGGCGCAGCACGTCGCGGTCGCCCACCACGACGGCATGGTCCAGGTGGCCGGCGCGGAAGGCCTGCACGATGGTCTCGGGGCCGATGCCTGCCGCGTCGCCCATCGTCACCAGCAGGGGCAGCGCGCTCATTGGACTCCCCTCCGCGCTGCGCGCTCCGGGATGAGCGCTTGGGAGCGGCCCGGCGTGCTCATGCCGGATTGCCGATCTCGATGAAACGGTGCTCCAGCCCGAAGTGCGCTGCCACGTGCGCGGCCACGGCCGGGGCGCCGTAGCGCTCGGTCGCGTGGTGGCCGCAGGCCAGGTAGGCGACGCCGGTCTCGCGCGCCAGGTGCACCTGCGGTTCGGAGACTTCGCCGCTGACGTAGGCGTCGGCGCCGGCGGCGATCGCCGCTTCGAAGAAGCCCTGTGCGCCGCCGGTGCACCAGGCGATGCGCCGCAGCGGGCGGCCGTCGCCGGGCAGCACCATGGGCACGCGCTGCAGCGCGGTGCCGGCGGCGTCGGCCAGCGCCGCCAGCGTGCCATGTGCCCCGGCCGGGCCGATGCAGCCCAGGCCCTGGTCGCCGAAGCGGCCGTCGGCCACCAGGCCCAGACGCAGGCCGAGCTGCGCGTTGTTGCCGAGCTCGGCGTGTGCGTCGAGCGGCAGGTGGTAGGCGAACAGGTGCACGCCGTGCTGCATCAGGCGCCGCACGCGCGTGCCCAGCCAGCCGGTGAGGCGGCCGTCCTGGCCGCGCCAGAACAGGCCGTGGTGCACCAGCAGCAGGTCGGCGTCGGCGGCGATCGCAGCGTCGATGAAGTCGAGGCTGGCGGTGACGCCCGAGACGATGCGGCGCAGCGGGCGCGTGCCCTCGACCTGCAGGCCGTTCGGCCCATAATCCTGGAACGCCTGCGGTTGCAGCAAGGTCTGCAGGAACGTCTCGATCTCTCTCAGCTCGGCCATGGTGCCGCGGCCCTTTCCCCAAGCCCGATGTTGCGCAGAACCTGGCTCGTATTCTCGCAGGCGGTCACGGTCGCCGTGGCGCTGCTGTTCGTCGTGGTGACGCTCAAGCCCGAGTGGTTGCCGCGCAGCGGCGGCAGCATGGTGCTGCCCGCCCCCACCATCGTGCAGGCCGCAGCACCTGCGGGCGCCGCAGCCAGTGCCGCGGCGGGCTACAGCGGCGCGGCGCGGCGCGCAGCACCCGCGGTGGTCAGCATCGTGGCCAGCAAGCTGCGCAACAGGAACCCGCACGCCGACGACCCGCGTTTCCGCTTCTTCTTCGGCGACGGCCCCGAGACACCGCAGACGCAGACCGGCCTGGGTTCGGGCGTGATCGTCTCGCCCGAAGGCTACCTGCTCACCAACAACCACGTCATCGAGGGCGCCGACGGCATCGACGTGCAGTTGGCCGATGGCCGCCAGGGCCGCGCCCGCGTGGTCGGCGCCGACCCCGAGACCGACCTGGCGGTGCTGAAGATCGAGCTCGACCGCCTGCCCGTCATCGCCTTCGGCAACGCGCCGCTGCTGCAAGTGGGCGACGTCGTGCTGGCCATCGGCAACCCGTTCAACGTCGGGCAGACGGTCACGGCCGGCATCGTCAGCGCGCTGGGCCGCAACCAGCTGGGCCTGTCGACCTTCGAGAACTTCATCCAGACCGACGCCGCGATCAACCCCGGCAACTCCGGCGGCGCGCTGGTCGACACGCAGGGCAATCTGGTCGGCATCAACACCGCGATCTTCAGCCGCAGCGGCGGCAGCCTGGGCATCGGCTTCGCCATTCCCGTGGACACGGCGCGGCAGGTGCTGGAGAGCCTGGTCGCCGACGGCCGCGTCACGCGCGGCTGGATCGGCGTCGAGCCGCGCGACCTGACGCCCGAGATCGCCGAGACCTTCGGCCTGCCGGTGAAGGCCGGCGTGCTGATCACGGGCGTGCTGCAGGACGGACCGGCCAGCAAGGGCGGCTTGCGCCCAGGCGACGTCGTGCTGCGCATCGACGACGCGCCGGTGGGGAACACGGCCGAGCTGTTGTCGGCGGTGGCGGCGTTGAAGCCGCAGAGCAAGGCGCGGATCGGCGTGCAACGCGGCAGCCAGACTCTGGACGTGACGCTCACGGTCGCGCAGCGTCCGCAGGCGGTGCGCAGGCCCGAGCGCTGACGACGCGCGCAGCCGCGGCGTGCAGCCGCGGGGACGTCAGGCCGTCTTGTCGGCGGCGTCGGCTTCGGCGTCGGGCGCCTTGGTGTGCTTGATGAACACCTGCGCCGCGATGATGCCGATCTCGTAGAGGATGACCATCGGGATGGCCAGCGCCAGCTGCGAGATCACGTCGGGCGGCGTCACGATCGCCGCCACGATGAAGGCGCCGACGATGAAGTAGCCACGCACCTTCTTCAGCTGCTCGATGCTGACGATGCCCATGCGTGCCAGCACGATCACGGCGATCGGCACCTCGAAGGCGATGCCGAACACCAGGAACAGCGTCAGCACGAAGCCGAAGTACTGCTCGATGTCCGGCGCAGCCGTGATGCTGGCGGGCGCGAAGGCCTGGATGAACTTCGACATGCCCGGGATCACGGCGAAGTAGCAGAAGGCCACGCCGATCACGAACAGCAGCGTGCTGCTCACCACCAGAGGCAGCACCAGCTTCTTCTCGTGCGAATACAAGCCGGGCGCGACGAAGGCCCAGACCTGGTACAGCACGAAGGGCAGTGCCAGCATGAACGCCGCCATCAGCGTGATCTTCAGTGGCACCAGGATGGGCGAGATCACGTTGGTGGCGATCAGCTTGGCGCCTGCCGGCAGGTGCGCCACCAGCGGCGCGGCCAGCAGGTCGTACAGGCCAGAGGGCCCTGGCCAGAAGGCCAGCACCGCGAACGCCACGCCCACCGCGATCAGCGCGCGCACGAGGCGGTCGCGCAGTTCGATCAGGTGCGAGACGAACGGCGCCTCGGTGCCTTCGAGTTCGTCCTTCTTCGGTTCGGTGCTCATCGCCGCGGCCCGGTGCCGGCACCCGGCGGACGGAAGCGCGCCACGCGCGCCGCGCCGGACTGCGCCTTGGCCTTGATGCCGTGGCGCTGCTTGTACCACTGCGGCATGGCGCCGCGCTTGAGACGCCAGTTCTTCTTCGGCGGACTGTAGGTGGGCACCGGCGTCATCAGCGTGTCGCCCGCCGGGCCGGCGATGCTGTTGCTGCCATCGTACGCGGCCGCGGCCTCGTTCCAGGGCTGCTGCAGCGCCGCGGTGGCAGAACTCATTTCCTGCTGCACGGTCTGCTCGACATTGCGCGCGGCGTCCTCGAACTGCGACTTCATCTTCTTGAGTTCGTCGAGCTCGATCGACCGGTTGACCTCGGCCTTCACGTCCGCCACGTAGCGCTGCGCCTTGCCGAACAGATGCCCGACGGTGCGCGCCACCTTGGGCAGCTTCTCGGGCCCGATGACGATGAGGGCCACCGCGCCGATCAGCGCGATCTTGTCGAAACCGAAGTCGATCACCGGGTCAGCGCTTGTGCGTCAGGACTTCGTCTTGGCCTCGACGTCGACCGTGTTGCCGTCGGCGTTGCGCTGCGTGGCAGTGACCTGCTGCGCGGGCGCAGCAGCATCAGCGGCGCCTTCGCTGCCGCCCTTGACGCCGTCCTTGAAGCCCTTGACCGCACCTCCGAGGTCGGCGCCGATGTTCTTGAGCTTCTTCGTGCCGAAGATCAACACGACGACCAGCAGCACGATGAGCCAGTGCCAGATGCTGAAGGAACCCATGATGTGTACTCCTGAAGAGGAACCCGGCATTCTAGGGGAGCCGGGAAAGCCAACACCGTGCCCGGCCCTTGGACGGGCCCGGATCAGCCCTTGACCCAGGGGCGCGGACCGCCCATGACGTGCATGTGCAGGTGGTGCACTTCCTGCCCGCCGTCGGGGCCGGTGTTGATGACGGTGCGGAAGCCGTTCGTCACGCCCAGCTCTCGCATCAGCCGCGGCGCCAGCGCCAGCATGCGGCCCAGCAGCGGCGCATGCGCGTCGCTGACGTCGGCGTGGCTGGCGATGTGGTCCTTCGGGATCACCAGCACGTGCACCGGCGCCCAGGGGTGGATGTCGTGAAAGACGAGCAGTTCGTCGTCTTCGAAGACCTTCTTCGCCGGAATCTGCCCGGCGACGATCTTGCAGAAGATGCAGTGGGGGTCGGCGCTCATCGTGACGTTGCCTTCATTGCGGCATCGGCCGGTTGCCGTTGAGGTTCATCCAGCCACGCACCACGCGGTAGAGGAACCAGATCGAGATCAGCGACCAGGCGATCCAGCCCGGCACCACGAACAGGAACCACAGCGGCGCCGTCACCAGGTACAGCACACCCGCCCACACCACCGAGCGAATGCGCCAGCCGAAGTGCGACTCCTGCCAGGTGCCCTGCGCGTCGCTGCGCTTGACCAGGTCGATGATGAACGCCACGACCAGCAGCAGCACGCTCGCCTGCGCCCCCGGCAGCACCGCTCCCACCGCCACGATCGTGTGCAGCAGATAGCTGATGTGGCCGATGGTCTTCAGCGAGCCGTCGCGTTCGGCGACGTCGACAACCTGGCTCATGGAGCACCTCCTTCGTTGGCTTCGCGCGTGCGCACCTTGCGCAGCGCGAACTCTTCCAGACCCGACAGACCTTCGCGCCGCCGCAGTTCGGCCAGCACGTCGGCAGGACGCAGCCCGAAGTGGCTCAGCGCCACGAGGCTGTGGAACCACAGGTCGGCGACCTCGCCGACGATCTTGTCGCGCTGGCCGTCCTTGCCGGCCATCACGACTTCGGTGGCTTCCTCACCCACCTTCTTCAAGATGGCGTCGGTGCCCTTGGAAAACAAGCGCGCGACGTAGCTCTTGTCGGGGTCGCCGCCGCGGCGGCCGTCGATCACGTCGGCCAGGCGGGCCAGCGTGTCGTCGCGCGGTGCGTCGTCGGCCGGTGCGGACGGGGGCTGCGGGCTGGTCATTTGTAGATGGTCTCGGGGTCTTTCAGCACCGGCTCGACGCTGGTCCAGGCGCCATTCTCCAGGCGCTGGAAGAAGCAGCTGTGACGGCCGGTGTGGCAGGCAATGCCGGGGTCGTGGCCGAGCTGCGTCACGGTGAGCAGCACGACGTCGTTGTCGCAGTCGGTGCGGATCTCGTGCACCTGCTGCACGTGGCCGGACTCCTCGCCCTTGCGCCACAGGCGCTGACGCGAGCGGCTGTAGTAGACGGCGCGGCCCAGGCGCGCGGTTTCGGCCAGCGCCTCGCGGTTCATGAACGCGAACATCAGCACGTCGCCGCTGCCGCGTTCCTGCGCGATCACGGGCACGAGGCCGTCGCGGTCCCACTTGATGTCGTCCAGCCAGTCCATGAGCGGCAGTCTAGTGCGTGGCGCCGGTGAATCCGCGCTCGGCGGCGAACCACCCCAGCACCGGCACGGTGCCCGGCAGCACCGGCGCCACCTGCACCGGCAGCCTCTGCCAGGCCATGGACTGCGCCTCGCGCATCTGGAACGCGCCGCTCCAGGCGAAGACCTTGCAGAAATGCAGCCGCACCAGCGCGTGCGGGTAGTCCACCAGTTCCACCTTCCAGGGCTCGGCCGGGCCGATGGTGATGCCGAGCTCCTCGTGCAGCTCACGGCGCAGCGCCTGCTCCACCGTCTCGCCGGCCTCGAGCTTGCCGCCCGGGAACTCCCAGTAGCCGGCGTAGACCTTGCCCTCGGGGCGCGAGGTGAGCAGGAAGTTGCCTTCGGCGTCGATGAGCACACCCACCGCGACGTCCACAGGACGGCGTGGTTTCTGTTCCTCGACGTCGACGGGACGGCGCTCCTCAGCCATGGTCGCGCCCGGCATAGTCGCGTGCGAACTGGTAGGCCACGCGGCCCGAGCGCGAACCGCGCTCCAGCGCCCACACCAGGCACTCCTGGCGCGCCGCCGCGATGGCGGCTTCGTCGACGCCGAACGAGCGCAGCCACTGCGCCGCAATCGCCAGGTACTCCTCCTGCGTGAAGGGGTAGAAGCTCACCCACAGGCCGAAGCGCTCGGACAGCGAGATCTTCTCTTCCACCACCTCGCCCGGGTGCACCTCGCCGTCCTCGGTGTGCTGGTACGTGAGGTTCTCCTTCATGTACTCGGGCAGCAGGTGGCGGCGGTTGCTGGTGGCGTAGATCAGCAGGTTGTCGCTGGCGGCGGCCACGCTGCCGTCGAGCACGCTCTTCAGCGCCTTGTAGCCGGGCTCGCCTTCGTCGAAGCTGAGGTCGTCGCAGAAGACGATGAACTTCTCGGGCCGCTCGGCCACGAGGTCGATCAGGTCGGGCAGGTCCACGAGATCGGCCTTGTCGACCTCGATCAGCCGCAGCCCCTGGCCGCTGAACTCGTTCAGGCAGGCCTTGATCAGCGAGCTTTTTCCCGTGCCGCGCGCGCCGGTGAGCAGCACGTTGTTGGCGCCGCGGCCGGCGACGAACTGCGCGGTGTTGCGCAGCAGGCGCTCCTTCTGCGGTTCCACCTCCTTCAGGTCGGCGAGGCGGATGGTGGCGACGTGGCGCACCGGCTCCAGCACGCCGGCGCTGCCGCGCTTCTTGTAGCGGAACGCGACCGAGGCGCTCCAGTCGGGCGCCACGGGGGCATGGGGCAGGATGGTCTCGAGCCGCGCCAGCAGGGACTCGGCGCGCACCAGCAGGTGTTCGAAGGCAGCGTTCATGGGGCAGGAGTTTAGGCGGCGCCCCGCACCGGCACGGCCAGCACGCTGTCTTGCGCGATGGCATAGACGCGGTCGCCTGGCGCCCGCGGCAGCACGTGCATGCCGGTGAAGCCGCCGAAGGCCGGCAGCACGCCGACCTGGGCGCCGAAGTGGAAACACGGCAGGCGCAGCCGGTCATGCGCGCGGCCGCCCAGCACCACGGCCGGGTGCACATGGCCGGCCAGCGCGTAGGCGCCAGGCACGGGATGCGGGTGGTGCACCAGCGCAAACGGCCCCAGGCGCAGACCCTCGTCGACGCAGTCCACCTGCCACTCGGCCGGAGGGTCGCCTGCATGGCGGTCGTGGTTGCCGCGCACCAGCGTCAGCGCCACGTCCGCATGCCGCGCGCGCCAGGCGGCCACGGCCTCGGTGGTGGCCGCGGTGCGCGAACGCGCGGCGTGCAGCAGGTCGCCGAGGAAGACGATGTGCCGTGCGCCGGTGTCGTGCAGCAGATGCGTCAGCGTGTCGAGAGCGGTCTGCGTGGTGCCGCTGGGCACCGGCACGCCCAGGCGGCGGAACGACACCGCCTTGCCGAGGTGCGCATCAGCCACCAGCAGCGCACCGTGCGCGGGAAGGAAGGCAGCACGCTGCGGCAGCAGGCGCAGCGCCGCACCGGCCAGCGCGATTTCCAGCGCGGGCTCCATCGCAGTCTCAGCCGTTCAGGAGGTCAGCCGCGCCAGCGCCGGTTCCAGCATCTCGGTGGGCAGGCGGCGGAAGCCCGAGCGGGCGTAGCGCTGCAGCCGGCCGACGATCAGCGATGTCAGCGCCGACGACAGCGCGTTGGCGTCCACCGTCGGCGTGGGCGAGCCGGCGGCTTCGGCGGCGGCGCGCAGGCTGGTTCGCAGCTGCGATTCGACGCGGTCGAAGAACTGGTTCATGCGCGCGGTGAGGCGTTCGTGCTCGAACACCAGCGCGTCGCCGACCATCACGCGCGTCATGCCCGGGTTCTTCTCGCCGAACTGCAGCAGCATCGTGGCGATCTTCTGCGCCTGCACGGCGCCCGAGGCCTCGCGTTCGGCGATCTGGTTCACCAGCGTGAAGACGCTGGTCTCGATGAACTCGATCAGCCCCTCGAACATCTGCGCCTTGCTGGCGAAGTGGCGGTACAGCGCGGCTTCCGACACGTCGAGCTTGGCTGCGAGCGCGGCCGTTGTGATGCGGTCGGCACCAGGCTGTTCCAGCATGCCGGCCAGGGTCTGCAGGATCTGGATGCGGCGCTCACCCGGGCGCGGGCGCTTGCGTGCAGGGGCGGCAGCGGCGGCTGCGGTGTCTGCGCTGGCGTCTTCCGGCGGCGATTCTTCAGTCAGGTCAGGCATCGGCTCGGTGGCGCACGCAATATTGTGAGGAATTCTTGCACAGGCCTCATGCGGCCCGCGGTGCAGGTAAACACTGACATTGCAGCGTGCGCAGGCGCGTGATGCGGCGGTCCACGTACGCCGGCATCGCGGTCAGACGCATGTTGGCGGAGTGCCCCCAGGTGGCGCCGCGCGTGAAGCGCTGCATCCACACCGTGCCCATGCCGACGCGGCGTGCGGACTTCAGGTGGCCGGGCGTGTCTTCCACCAGCACGCAGCGCGACGGGGGCACCTGCAGCCGCGCCGCCACATGGCGCAGCATGCGCGCGTCGGGCTTGGGCCGCAGGTGGCCGAACATCGCCATCTGCTCGATCGGGATCACGCCGTCGAACAGGTGCGCGATGCCCAGCACGCCCAGCACGCGCCCCGTGTAGTCCGCAGGCGCGTTGGTCAGGATGTACTTGCGCCCGCGCAGCGCAGCCAGTGCCGCGAAGTCGTGCACGTGGCCGCGCACGCGCTGCTCCAGCCCGGGCAGGATGTGCGTGTGGTGCAGGAAGTGCTGCGCCTTCACGCCGTGGTGGCGCACCAGGCCGAGCAGCGTGGCGCCGTAGCGCAGCCAGTAGCGGCGGCGCAGCGCGTCGGCCTCGGCCTCGGGCACGCCGAGCTCGCGCACGATGTACGCCGTCATGCGCTGGTTGATGTCGCGGAAGGCGGCGTGCGAGGCGTCGTGCAGCGTGTTGTCGAGGTCGAACAACCAGACCGAGGGCCGGCGCATCAGTGCAATCCGATCAGTGCGAACGGATCATCGTGCCGAAGGCCTGGTCGGTCAGGATCTCCAGCAGCGTGGCGTGCGGCACGCGGCCGTCGATGATGTGCACGGCATTCACGCCGCTCTTGGCCGCGTCCAGCGCGCCGGCGATCTTGGGCAGCATGCCGCCGCTGATGGTGCCGTCGGCGAACAGTTCGTCGATGCGGCGCGCCGTCAGGTCGGTGAGCAGCTTGCCCTGCTTGTCGAGCACGCCGCTGATGTTGGTCAGCATCAGCAGCTTCTCGGCCTTCAGCACCGTGGCCAGCTTGGCGGCCACGACGTCGGCGTTGATGTTGTAGCTCTCGCCGTTCTCGCCGAAACCGATCGGGCTGATGACGGGGATGAACTGGTCGTCCTGCAACGCCTGCACCACGCTGGGGTCGATGGCGGTGACCTCGCCGACTTGGCCGACGTCGTGTTCCTTCGTCGGGTCGTCCTTGTCCACCATCTTCAGCTTGCGCGCGCGGATCATTGCGCCGTCGCGGCCGGTCAGGCCCACGGCCTTGCCGCCGGCGGCGTTGATCAGGCCCACGATGTCCTGCTGCACCGCACCGCCCAGCACCCACTCGACGACCTCCATCGTCTCCTCGTCGGTGACGCGCATGCCCTGGATGAAGGTGCCCTTCTTGCCCAGCCGGCCCAGTGCCTCGTCGATCTGCGGCCCGCCACCGTGCACGACGATGGGGTTCATGCCCACCAGCTTCAGCAGCACGATGTCTTCGGCGAAGTCCTGCTGCAGCGCGGGGTCGGTCATCGCGTTGCCGCCGTACTTGATGACCAGCGTCTTGCCGTGGAACTTGCGGATGTAGGGCAGCGCGCGCGCCAGGATCTCGGCCTTCTCGCGCGGCGTGATGTGGTCGACGGGGGGATCGGCCGGGGTGCTGGCTGAGGTGCTGGCGGACGTGCTGGCGGGGCTGGTCATGGCGGCGGTCCTGCGGTGGCGGCTGGAATGGGGCGGGATTGTAGGGACGCCCCGGCCACCGTCGCGTGCGCGACGGCCGCCGCTGCGGCCCGCGCGTAGCATCCTGCGCCTTCCCCGCCCTTTCCCGCAGTTCAAGGAGACACCCCCCATGGCCAGCACGCTCGCCCACCTCGTCAACCACCAGGTCCGCCTGGCCGCCCGCCCCAGCGGCCTGCCGGTGGCCAGCGACTGGCAGTTCACAGAGGAACCCGTGGCCGAGCCGGCCGAGGGCGGCGTGCTCGTGAAGACGCTGGCGCTGTCGCTGGACCCGGCGATGCGCGGCTGGATGAACGAAGGCAAGAGCTACATCGCGCCGGTGGGCATCGGCGAGGTCATGCGTGCCGGCGGCGTCGGCGTGGTGGTGGCCTCGAAGGCGCCGGGCTTCGCGGTCGGCGACCACGTCAGCGGCACGCTGGGCGTGCAGGAATACTGCCTGGTGCCCGCCGAGCAGCTGCGCCGCAGCGGGCTGGCGAAGATCGACCTGCGCCTGGGCACCGTGACACAGTGGCTCAACGTGCTGGGCATGCCCGGCATGACCGGCTACTTCGGCCTGATGGACGTGGGCCAGCCGAAGGCCGGCGAGACCGTGGTGATCTCCGGCGCCGCCGGTGCCGTGGGCCAGACCGTGGGCCAGATCGCCAAGCTGCGCGGCTGCCGCGTCGTGGGCATTGCGGGCGGCCAGGCCAAGTGCGACTGGGTGGTGCAGGAACTCGGCTTCGATGCCTGCATCGACTACAAGGGCGGCAGCGTGAAGGACGGCCTGAAGCAGCACTGCCCGAACGGCATCGACATCTACTTCGACAACGTCGGCGGCGAGATCCTCGACACCGTGCTGACGCGCATCAACCGCAAGGCGCGCATCATCATCTGCGGCGCCATCAGCCAGTACAACAACACGACGCCGGTGCAGGGGCCGAAGAACTACCTCAGCCTGCTCGTGAACCGCGCGCGCATGGAAGGCATCGTCGTCTTCGACTACGCCGACCGCTACCACCTGGCCATCGCCGAGATGGCGGGCCACCTGCAGGCCGGCCGCATGAAGAGCAAGGAAGACGTGGTCACCGGCGGCGTGGCCGCCTTCCCCGGCACGCTGGGCAAGCTGTTCACCGGCGCGAACTTCGGCAAGCTGGTGCTGCAGGTCGCCGAGGCCTGAACACCACCGCGGCACCCGGCCCGCCGCCGCGGCGGGCCGGGCGCGGCTTCAGAAGTGGATGCCGCGCATCATCTGCTGCAGCGCCACGGCCTCGGCGCTCAGCTGCTGCCGGCCACCCTTCTCGCCCTTGGCGGCTTCGCTGTCGGGGAACATGCGGAAGCTGGTGTTCATCACGATCTGCGCCACGCGCGGCGCCAGCGCGTGCAGCACCTGGCCGGTGATGCCCAGCCGCGTGGCAATGCGCACCGGCTTGGCAATGCAGGCCTGCGCGATCATCTCGGCCGCTTCCTCGGGCGCCAGCGTCGGCACGTTCTTGTAGATCTGCGTCGGCGCGATCATCGGCGTGCGCACCAGCGGCATGTTGATGGTGGTGAAGGTCACGCCCTGGTCGGCGAACTCGCTGCTGGCGCAGCGCGTCCAGGCGTCCAGCGCCGCCTTGCTGGCCACGTAGGCCGAGAAGCGCGGGGCGTTCGTGAGCACGCCGATGCTGCTGATGTTGACGATGTGGCCCTTGCGCTTCTTCACCATGCCCGGCAGCAGACCCATCGTCACGCGCAGGCAGCCGAAGTAGTTCAGGTCCATCGTGCGCTGGAAATCGTGGAAGCGGTCGTAGCTGCTCTCGATGGCGCGGCGGATGGAACGGCCGGCGTTGTTGATCAGGAAGTCGACGCCGCCGTGCTTGTCGTTCAGCTCCTGCACGAAGGCGGCGCAGCCGGCCTCGTCGGCGATGTCCACGCTGTAGCTGTAGACCTGCGGGTTGGCGTTGCCGCGCCCACGGGCGTAGGCCACGATCTCCTTCACGGCCTCGGCCAGCTTGTCTTCGCCGCGGGCGCAGATCACGGTGACGGCGCCGGCCTCGGCGAACTTGCACGCCGCCGCCAGGCCGATGCCCGACGAGCCGCCGGTCACCAGCACCACCTTGCCGCCCACCGTGCCCTTCAGGCTGCGGTCGATGAACAGGTCGGGGTCAAGGTGGCGCTCCCAGTAGTCCCACAGCCGCCACGCGTAGTCCTTCAGGTTGGGGCAGGCGATGCCGCTGCCCTGCAGCGCCTGCAGCGTCTGGCGGCAGTCGAAGCGCGTGGGGTAGTTGACGAAGGTCAGCATCTCCTCGGGCAGGCCGAGGTCCTTCATCACCGCGTGGCGGATGCGGCGCACCGGCGCCAGCGCCATCAGGCCCTTCTTCACGCTCTTCGGGATGAAGCCCAGCAGCGCGGCGTTCACGAACACGTTCATCTTCGGCGCGTGCGCGGCGCGGCTGAAGATGTCGAGCACGTCGCCGACGCGGTAGCCCACCGGGTCGACCAGGTGGAAGCACTGGCCGGCGAGGCCGGTCTTCGCGTGGCTGATGTGGTCGAGTGCAGCCACCACGAAGTCCACCGGCACGATGTTCACGCGCCCGCCTTCCAGGCCGATGCTCGGGAACCACGGCGGCAGGATCTGCCGCATGCGCTGGATCAGCTTGAAGAAGTAG